>ERZ808054.1377-NODE-1377-length-14108-cov-5.029364_pt1 | contig 14108 bp, 11 predicted proteins | sample MGYA00380201_ERZ808054 | MGnify/ENA primary metagenome ERZ808054 (study PRJEB31490, sample SAMN06133419) | mouse gut metagenome | isolation source: Z5_2 | host: mice | place: China: Chengdu | collected 2015-05 ... | reverse complement strand
TCATTCATCCCGTATCCCTCTCATTTCTCGACCCCGCCTTTCCTACCTGTTCGCTATTGAGTTTCCGAGACCACTCAAACCTATATCCTCACATAAATCAGGACATTTTGTTTTATTCATATACCTCTATGATTACTTTACTTGCAATAAAAGCCTCTCCATCATAATTTCCGTACATTTCCAGATTGGAACCTTCTTTTATTTCCGAAAAAGAAGATTCCCGCATATCAATATTATCCCCGCCGCTTTTAATGACCCAATAATGGAACTCTGTATGATTTGTAAAGTTTACCGTCACCAACTCTTCCTTTTGATCTTCTTCTCCCGGCAGATATACAATGTCGCTGTTCCCATCTTCACTTTCCTCTATAAATATTTTACTGATGATGACGCTGTTATCGCCCATGCTCCTGACGCGCCCGGAGAGATGCTCTTCCCCCTTCTCCGGCACTACGATATGGCTTCCTTCTTTCGTTCCTTCAAAATTCTTATTTTCTTCCGGCTGTGCACTGTTTTCAGAGTCATCTCCTTTTTCCGTTTCTGCACTTTTTGTTGTTTGTTCCGGTTTCTCTTCTTTTGCTGTCTCTTCTATATCTTGTATGTTCTCCATCACAACCGAAGTTTCTTCCTGATCCTTCCTGTTGCATCCAACAGCCAGACATACCAGCAATATCATTCCTACTGTAATCTTACATCTCTTTCCCATTTTATCCTTTACCTGCTTTCTCTTTTGCATCATAACAAAATTATCTCTAAACTGTCTCTAAATTTCCTATACAAATTCATAAAGTATCACTTTTTCCGCTATAAAGACATCCTCATCATAATATCCTTCCAAGGTAACGCTCATATCATCCTTGATGTCGGAAAAGGAGGCTTCTTTAATGGTTACGTCTTCCTCCGGATTTTTTCCGCCATTTTTCACAACATGACATTCAAATTTTACATGATCTGCAAAATTGACGTCTACATAATCCTCTGCCGCTTCATTGCCCGGTGCCGGAGCCACAGCCAGAGACACCCCTTCTTCTTCTGTTTCCTCAGTCCTTGTCTTTATGATCACAATGCCATTATCGCCAATACCTCTTACATTGCCGTCTAACTGCTCTGTTTTGCTATTTTCCGGTCCACTGGCAGGTTCACTGCTTTCAGACTGCTTATCTGCATCTGCGGTTTCTCCTCCTTGCGGCTGTTCATTCCCCTCTTCCGTCGATTCTTCCTCCACGATGACTGTCTGCGGTTCTTCTCCTTTCGCACCACACCCGACACTTGACGTGACAATAAATACACATAACCCTGCTGCCATAATCCAATTTTTTCTCATAACATGACCTCCATTCTTTCTGAATCTGTAAATTTGGCTTGCATGCATATTTATAGCAGGGAAATCTCTAAAAAATATCTAAAAGAAAAACCGCGGTTTCTCTGACTAATGTCAAAAACAGCGGTTTCATAAAGTCAATTACAATTTACTAAACTATAATTGACTTTTATTTTACGAAAATAAGTCATCTATTGTAAGTAATATCGTTCCCTCTTCTCTGGCACGTCTTTGTACCGGCATTGTATATCCGCTTTTACTGATAAGCATTAAATGTTTTTTCATTTCTTCCGGAAAAGCTTTTGTTGCCATAACAAGATCATCGTATTCCTCCATGGGTACAGGTCTCCCTGTATATTTGCACTCGCAAAATATTCCTTCCGTTTTCTTTTTATTCAATGCTAGCAGATCTACATCATCCTGTGCCCTTATCGCAGGGTTATTTCCCCACCATTTTCCTATCTCTGCCGGAATAAATGGCAAACATTTCTTTTTCGCCTGACGGATCAAATATTGTCTGCATATTTCTTCAAAAGCCATTTCCATAAAATTTGGAATATCTTCCATAATCTCAAACGAAGCATCTTTTGCTCCCAATAGATCATAATAGCTTTTATTGGTAAAAAGATAACGATACCAAAATCGGTAAAAATTATCCGCAAGAACATATATTGATTTCCTGCTGCTTTCTTTTTCACCACAAGGCACCCTCTTTTCTACCAGGCGGATAGTCATCAATTTCAATAGATATTTACTACATTTACTCTTTTCTTCATGTATACAGTCCGCAATTTCCACCAGCCTGTTATATCCTCGTGCAATTGCCTCCAAAATACTGTTATATATATTTGGTTCCCGCAATTCCATTTTTAATAGCATCATAGGTTCATCATTCAAAAAAGCACCATTTGACACAATTGCCCTTTCAATATTTATGCTGATAGGATATTCGGAAGAAAATGCCTGCAAATAACGTGGAATCCCGCCTAAAATTCCATATGCCACCAGCTTTTTCTCATTTGTATAATCTGGGAAAAATTCAGCTCCATCTATATAATCAAAAGGCATAACCTCCATGGAAGAAGTTACGCGTCCATATAAAGGGCTTTCATATCCCATAATATCATTAACCATAAAACTGACACTGGAACCACAGAGAACCAAAAACAGATTCTCATTTTTCCAGTGATGGTCTATTTCGTGCTGTAGCAAACTTTTAATAGATGGATTAGGGCCAGCCATAAATGGAAATTCATCTATGATCAGTACTACTCTGGAATCCTTTATATTATTTGTTATATATGAAAATGCATCTCCCCATGTTCCAAAAGGTGCAATGTACTGTCCAGCAAAATATTTCTGAACCATTTTGGAAAAATCCTGCAAATTTAAGCTATCATTTTTTTCCTGAGCTGAATAAAATATCACATCTTTTTTATTTGCAAATTCCTGCAAAAGAGTCGTCTTACCTACTCTTCTTCTTCCATACATAACTAAAAATTCAAATCTGCTGCTTTGATGTAAGAACTCTAATCTTTCTAATTCTTCCCGCCTTCCAATCATTTTCTGATATGTCTCCCTGATAGATTTATATACTTATAAGTAGTATACTCTAAATTCAACTAATTTACAATTACTTGCACTATTATTTCCGAATGTTTAGAGAATAATTAAAGAAATATATGCTAAAATTATAAACTATAGCGTATTTCCTCTTGAAAATCAAATATTTTTCACTAAAATAATCGAGTAGGGAAGAAGATTTAGAAAGGGTAACAGGATATTGATATGAGAATCTTATTGGCAGAAGACGATGAACAATTGAATAAAACCCTTACATTCCAGTTGGAATCAAAAGGATTTTCTGTAGATACCTGCCTTGACGGTGAAGAGGCCTGCTATTATGGAGAGCAAAATATCTATGATGTGATCCTGCTTGACCGTATGCTGCCGTACAAAGAAGGAACCGAAGTCCTGACCTTCCTGCGGTCAAAAGGGATAACCACCCCTATTATACTGATCACCGCTCTGGGAGCTTTATCTGACAAAGTCACCGGATTGGACATGGGGGCAGACGACTATCTGGTCAAGCCTTTTGCACTGGAAGAATTACTGGCAAGAATCCGCTGCGTTACCCGGCGGTCCCATGTCCTTACAGGAGATGAGCTTCTTTCCGTATCAGACCTTTCCCTGGATTTGACTGACTGCCATCTTTCCGGACCCGGAGGGAAATGCTCATTATCAAAAAGGGAAACAGATCTCTTAGAAACCTTTCTTCGAAGAAAAGACCAGTCTTTATCCAGAAGTCTTCTTCTCTTAAAGGTATGGGGACCAGACAGTGACGTAGAAGAAGGTAATCTGGATAATTATATTCATTTTTTAAGAAGACGGTTAAATCTGGTAGGAAGCAATTTGGAAATAAAAACAATCCGCGGAATAGGTTACTGCCTTCAGGACAGGTCTGCTGACTGAAACCAACAGCTTATTACTCATAGGAACAAATAGAAATGGAAAATTATTATGTTTAAAAAAGTACATATGCGCCTTACCCTTTTGTGCACAGGCATTACTACTATGATCATGATCATCATGTCATGCAGTTATTTATATGTATCTGAAAAAAATCTGTACAGAAACCAGATGTATTCCTTCCGAAATGACATGAACACAATTTCCACTAATCTGGAACAGCAGTCCGTCATTTCCATGGAGTGGCTTTCCAAAATGGAGTCACAGGGAAACTATACCTTTTTTTTGCTGGACAATGGTATTCCCTTTCTTTATAATACTTTGGATTCATCCACCGAAAAACAAATTCTCCTTGAAGAATGTTTAAACCAGTATCACCGGACAATTATTATAGATGCCGCCAATTCCTCTTCCTTATCCCCCTATGCATCCTATCATACAGAATCGGAATTTATTTCCCCTTCCCTGGGGAAAAAATATTTTTACAGCGTGCTTATTTTAGGGCGCAATTCCTCCAATCTTCAGGTAATTGTCCTTTCCTCGCTGGATAAACTGGAAATTCAGATCAGACAGCAACGCTATCTGTTTGTATTCATTGATCTGATCACTATCTTACTTCTGGCAATCTTTTCATGGATCTTTACAGGGGTTCTGCTAAAACCTATTATGGAAAACCAAAAAAAGCAGGTTCAGTTCGTGTCCTCCGCATCCCATGAGCTGCGGACGCCCCTTGCAGTGATCCTTTCCTCTGCGGAATGCTGTCAGGAAGCAGATTCTGACAAACAATCCGTTTTTTTAAACACCATTATCAGCGAAGGGATGCGCATGAAGTCCTTGATTGATGATATGCTTACCCTGTCCAGCTCCGATAACCACAGGTTTTCCATAGAACCTGTTCCTACAGAGATGGATACGCTGGTCATGAATTCCTATGAAGCCTTTGACCCTCTTGCCAGCGAAAAACAGCTTTCTTTATTGATAGAATTGCCGGAAGAATCACTTCCTTTATGTAATTGTGATAAAAACCGCATCAGTCAGGTAATCTCTATTTTGCTTCACAATGCAATCAGCTATACCCCTGCTTCCGGCACGGTAAAGCTGTCTTTAAATTACCGCAGAGAACGGTTTTACATTTCTGTTTCTGATAATGGGATTGGTATCTCTGATGAGGACAAAAAGAAAATCTTTGACCGTTTTTACCGCGCAGAAAAAGCCCGAAACACCAAAGGGCATTTCGGGCTGGGGCTTTCTATCGCTAATGAGATTGTAAGATCCCATTATGGGAATCTGTCCGTAAAGGATTCCCCGGAAGGCGGAGCTGCATTTACCGTGGAATTACCAAGGAAATAATTCCGGCATTATATCAGCCACGCTGCTACATACCAATTCTTACCCTTATTATTTATGCAAATCTAAAGTCACATTTTAGATTTTACTAAAAAATATGTATATGTCAATTTGATATATTTATTATTCAAAAAACCCTTCTGTCCACCGTTCGATATTTTCACCAATCTGGTCTGCTTTATCCTCAAATTCCAATTCCAAATCATTTATCTGCTTTTCTATTTCCTCGGAATATTCCCCATTACTTAACCCTCCGCCTATGTTTCCCATAAATGCCTCAATAAAATCTTCGCTCAAATGGATTTTCCACTGCCCCTTTTCCTGCCGGGCTTCCACAGTCACCGTAAAACTACAATTTTGATCCATCTCATCAACAATGGCACATAGCTCTCCTCCATCATTTGCCAGACTGAACATTTCCTTAGCCATATGCATCACTCCTATACCATCACTGCCAATAATTCCCTTCAACAGATTGACCGCATAAATCCCGCCGACATCAGTCAAATCCTTGTTCGTTAATATAATATCTATTTGGGCATTATCGCCCTCTTTTCTGACTTCACTGATTTCCCATGAAAGATTCTCTACTATTTTCTTTGCCAGTTCTTTATTCCATTTATACTTATTCCCATTTTTTAACCCTGGCTGCAATAGTTCATTGAATACCCTGTACTCCCGGCGCACCGGAATACCAAGCCAGTTTCTTTGTGTTGACACATAATTGTCGGTGCAGTCGTTAAATGTTTCAAGATCTAATATCTTTAATGACTCCATGGTACTTTCCATTGCTTCTTTGGGTGTACCTGACATTCCTGATGCATCTGCTGCCTTACCGGCACAGGCAGATAAACATACACTCATTGCTAATGCTAAAAATAACCTTCCTTTTCTCATGATGATTTCTCCTCCAAGTTATCTTATTTTTATATGAGCATCATATTTTAAAACCTTGGAAAACTCAATGGGCATGACAAAAAGGTGCGGTAAGAGAGCAAAAAAAGACGCTATCAAGCGCCTTTAAACTGGTATCATACATGAGAAAGAAAAACAATGATCTTCACATTTTACACTGCTTGTTCCATGGTTTCTCTTTACAACATTTTCTACATTCATCAGCCCGATCCCATGATTTTTATGGTCTTTTTTAGATGATATGATCTTTCCGTCTTTTGTTTTAAACGGCTTGCTTACTGGGTTCCTGACAGACAAAATCAAACTTCCTTCTTCCATAACCATTTTAAACTGGATCACCTTATCAGCAGACAGGTTTTTGCATGCCTCAATGGCATTATCCAGTAAATTAGAAAGCAAAACCACAATATCTTCTTTCTTCATTGTCAGATGAGAAAGGTCATTTACATTCATTATCATGGTAATTCCATTTTCCTGGGCATATTGATATTTTTGATTCAAGATTACATTTATGATCATATGGCTGGTATCTACATAATCTGTGCTTTTTCGGATTCCTCCTGTCAGCTCCCCGATATAATCAAGGGCTTCTTCCACCTGCTTCTTCTCCAGAAGACCCTGTATACAATTCAACTGGTTTTTATAGTCGTGCATATACTTCTGCTGCCGCCGGTAGTTTTGTTCCATATTCTGGTACATGCTCATTTGATTGTTAATAAGCGCAGTCTCTATTTGCATATTTTGTATATGCATATCTTTAATAAAAATATTGCAAATAAAATAGAACATAAGAATGCTTGTTATGCCAAATCCTATGACAAAGATAAATCGAATACTATAATTTGCCGGATTTTCATCCCATGTCGATATGATCATCAGGAGAGCAATACAAAATACAGAAAAAATTCCAGATATAAGAACATAATGAAACCTTTTTCCTTTTTTTAATATATCCATTTGTCCCTTAAATCTATATGAAAAAAGTGACATAATCAAAAGAAGAATACTGCACCAGACAGGATCTAATATATATTCTGCTACTTTTGAATCAATTGAAAGTAAATACAAAACAGAGACAACTATTGAAGAAAGAATCCAGATAATGCCGCAAAACAATACGGATAAAATCAGATTATTGATCCATTTTGTTTTATAATAAATCTGCGAAATTATCCAGATGATAAAAATTACTCTGACCGGCATAAAAATATAAGGTGGTATAGGCGTTTCAGAAATAACCATAAAACCCAGTACAAATGCAAAAATGGATGTTTCGCTTATCCAATTTTGTTTCCTTTCTCGTTTCGGCAATATTGTCTCATAATATTCCTTACAGCTTATTGCCAGTATTACTGATAAAATCAGATCTTTCACAAATAATCCCATCACAAAAGCCCCTTATATTCCACAAATTCCTGCTTTACCTTTTGGTATCTGATCCTGGGGACTGGCAGCGCTTCCCCTGTGTCAAGCTCTGCAATATAATTGTTTATTTTCCGAATATGTTTCATATTGACCAGATAACTTTTATGAATCCTCAAAAATCCATAATCCCCTAAGATCTTTTCAATATTATCCAGTTTCTCATAAATTTGATATTTTTTAAGCATCTCTTCCTGATAATAAAATACCGTCTTATGTTTTTTGCTTTCCACATATAATAAATTATCCGTATATAATCTTTTTTCCCCTTCTACAAAAGAAAAGCTTACCTGCCGTAGCTGCATTTTTTGAAGAATTGCATCCATACATTCCGGAATTGCTGCATCCAGTGTATCTTTCATAATATAGCGGACTGCATTTACCTTATATCCATCTAAAACATACTTAATAAATGCCGTAACGAATACAATATATGTATTTGACTGAAATACACGTATTCTCATTGCCGTTTCGATTCCATCCGTCTGCTCCATGTTAATATCCATAAATACGGCATCATATTTTACCACATTTCCTCTTTGAGATAAAAATTCCTCTCCAGAGCAAAAAATATCTATAGAACCATCAAGACAATGGTCCAATAGATATTTTTTGAGAAGTTTATTTATTTTTTCCCTGTAAAATTTCTCATCATCACAAACAGCTATTTTTAACATACAAATCTTACCTTTGATATATGATTGCAACCCCTGCTTTTTCAAGAGTTATTCTGTTTCCTGCCTTATAAAGCTCATTTGTGAGGATATCCTCTCCTCCTTTTTCCAAAATCACATTTGCCGTGCCGTTTCTATGGTTCAGAAGAAAAAGGAATTTTCCATTTTCATTTTCGCGGATAGTTGCTTCTACTCCTTCCGGCGTATTTGCTACCGGTTCAATAGAAAGCTCTTCACACAGTCCGCCAAGAAAATCCACATAAAATTCATCATTGGATCGGGCTGCTACATAATATGCTTTTCCTTCTCCAAATTCATTTTGAGTAAGGACCGGCATTCCCTCATAAAAATCCTTTTCATAAAAAGCAAGCGCTTTTGCTCCCTGTAAATGCAGCAGGTCACAAAGAACCCCTGCCGGATAAGTTTTTTCTCTGTAGGTAAAGACATTCTCTTCTCCTTCCGGAAGGGCATCTGATTCCTCCACCCAGATTCCCAGAATATCCTTCAGCCTTCCCGGATATCCGCCGGTAATTACTAAATCATGATCCTCCACGTAACCGCTGAAATAAGTAGTTAAGAATGTGCCGCCCAGCTTCACATACTCGCGAATCTTTTCATCAAATCCATCCTTGCACATATAAAGCAGCGGTGCGATCACCAGCCTGTAACCGGAAAGATCATCTTCCACACTAATGATATCCACAGAAATATTTTGTTCATTCAGTGCCTTATAATACTGCATAATTTCCTGAGGATAATTGATCAGTTTGCTGGGACCTGCAGAATACTCTGCTGCCCACCAGTTGTTCCAGTCAAAAACAATGGCAATCTGGGACTTTGTCCTGCCGCCCAAGACTGCGCTGCCAATTTTGTCAAGCTCTTCTCCAAGTGCCGTAATCTCACGAAATACTCTGGTATTTTCATTTCCCACGTGATCGATCACAGCGCCATGATATTTTTCACAGGCGCCAATGCTCCTGCGCATCTGAAAAAACATAACGGTATCCGCCCCATGGGCTACTGCCTGATAACTCCAAAGCCGCATCACACCGGGACGCTTTAATTTACAATATGTATGCCAGTTAGTAACACTGGGCGTCTGCTCCATAAGACAGAATGGTTTCCCCTGTTTTAATCCCCGCATCAGATCATGGCTGAATGATACTTTTGCAGGAAAACTGTCATAAGCAGGATAATTATCCCAGGAGATAAAATCCATATAATTCGACCACTTTTGATAATCCAGTGGTTTATAGGCTCCCATAAGGTTTGTTGTCACAGGAATATCCGGCGTGTATTTTTTTACAGCTTCATATTCCAATCGGTAGCATTCCAAAATACTGTCAGAATTAAACCGCATATAATCCAAAGAAATACTCTGAAAATTAGTACGGTTGACTCCATCCCAGTCAAATTCCTCGGAACGAAGATCAGGAACCACCACATCGTCAAAATCATAAAGAGTATGCCCCCAAAACGCCATATCCCACGCTTTGTTTAACTCATCAATGGTTCCATATTTTTCTTTCAGCCATTCGCGGAAAGCTTTTTCGCAGTTATCACAATAGCAGGTCCCGCCATATTCATTAGAAATATGCCATGCCACAATATTGTCATAGCCCTGATAACGCTGTGCCAGCTTTTCTGCCAGCGCTACAGAATACTTCCGGTAAGTAGGAGAATTAGGACAGGAATTATGTCTGCTGCCAAATTTTCTCCTGATTCCATTATGCTCTGTCCGCAGGATATCCGGATACTTTCTTGCCATCCATGCCGGATGGGCAGCAGTCGAAGTGGCAAGACACACCTTGATCCCGTTTTTCTTAACCAGATCCATGATCTTGTCCAATCTGGAAAAATCATAGGTTTCTTCATCCTTCTGCAGGGATGCCCAGCTAAATACATTTAAGGTCACTTCATCAATGTGCGCCAGCTTAAACATCCGCATATCTTCTTCCCAGACTTCCTCCGGCCACTGTTCTGGATTATAATCCCCTCCATACAAAATCTTTTTTACTTTTCTGCTTTCAATCATTTTTTGTTCCCTTTCTTTTATCTACTATTTTTATACTCCTCTACTGCTTTCCATCTGGCTTCTTCCTTCGCCACGGCATTTTCCATGTCAAATGCAAGAATCTCCTCATACCCAAGGCTGACTGCTTCCGTCTGCATTTCTTTTAAAAGAGAATAAAATTCTTCTTCATCATCGGCAAAAACCATATCCCAGGAATATTTTTGAACTACATTCCTGCATTGCTTGCGGATTGCTGCCTGCCCTGTTGTCTCCGGCGGTATGGCATAACCACAGCCCGGTGAAACCAGCAGCTTATCATTTTCAATCAGATAATCCAGTGTAGTTTCCGCCTTCATCTTGCTCTGCCAGTCTATATCCAAAGGCGTATTCCTCATCTCATTAAGAGAATCCCACATTTTAAAGGAATAAAAGTACCCCTGGTCATCCATTTCGCATTTTGTCACTGGCATAAAGTTCAGCATGGAGATTCCGTCTTTCCAGCTTCCCCCGCCCCACTCTTCCGGCACCTGCGTATCTCCTTCCAACAATGCTTTTTGACCAAACTCTGTGAGATAAGGACCATCCTCTCCATATTCCCAGCATAGCCCTTCCGGTCCTGCCGTATCCGCCATGCTGCTTACGCTGTTGGCAACAATCCCATCAGGAGAATACAGCCAGTTGATGAAATCCACCATTCTTTCCGGATCCTTTGTCTGCGACCCTACACCCACAATGGTCTTATAATTTCCGTCAGCACTACATCCGTAAGAATAAATTTCCATATCCTTAATGTCTGCCATCATAAATCCTTTTCCTGCCTTTTTATTGGAAATGGTATTATAATATTGCTGTGCCACCCAGGGCCATGGAGAGTATAAAATCTGACCCTTTTCATACTTTTCCACAAGTCCCTGAAAATTTAAGGTAGGCGATTCCGGATCTACCAGACCCATCTGGTTGGCATCAAAATACCATTTCAGCATTCTGATATAAAGAGAATCATCATCTATGATACTCTGATAATCACTGCTGTCCGCTTTTACAAGCACAAACCCATTCTCATCATATCCATAAAAACAGCAGGGCTGCTTTGCTGCATTCATCAGATTTGCATCCCAATCCCGGAAAAAAGAAAAGGCATAGGTTTTTTCTCCTGTTTCCGTAACCGGCTCAAGTTCCTGCATCTGTTTTAAAACTGGAAGCAGATCTTCCAATGTATTAATTTCCGGATATCCCAATTCCTTGTACAGATCCCACCGGATATAAGGACCATAAGTAGGTTCTTTGCTTTCACTGGGGACAGTAGGTGCATTGGAAGAAAGCTCTGTAGGTATTGCAAACAGTCCTTTAGGGGTAATGGAACTGTTTACATTTCGGATCGCCGTTTCAAAACGCATGATCTCTTTATTTTTCATATATGGCTCCATGTCCATGATCAGACCCGACGTCACCATATTTTGTAAAACCTGACGCTCTCCGCTAAATATAATAATATCTCCCAGATTCCCTGCTGCGCAGCGGATTTCATATAAAGTATCACCGCCACCTGCCACATTAGGCGCAATGATGTTCAACTCCATATTAAATTTATCCTTTACAAGCTTTGCAAACCATCCGGACTGGATTCCCTGATAATTGGCAAGACTGTCAAAAACATCTACAACCAAAAATTCTTCATATGGACATTCTTCCTCTGGTTCAGAAAAGCCACATCCGCTTATAGAAAAACAAACTATCAAAAATAATGCTGCCAGCTTTCTGAAGCTTCTTTTCATGCCTTTCTCTCCTGTCTCTTAACACTGCTTATGTCATACGCATATCTTATCACACAATTGCGCTAACAGATACAAAAATATTTAAACAAATTTACAGAAGAAATTATATGTAACAGCTTTGACAGATTCATTGACAATCTTTTTTTCCTCTTTTATACTGAAAACAGATTAACTGGCAGAAAGGATTCTTATGGAAACAGTACTGATTGCAGATGACGAACAAAATATCCGTGAAGGATTAAAGTATATTCTTGACTGGGAAGAATTGGGATTTGAGATCATAGGTGAAGCTGCCAACGGAGATGATGTGCTTTCATTTATTTTAAAGCAAAATCCCAGCCTGGTTCTTCTTGATATCCGTATGCCCAAAATGTACGGAACAGATATAATCAAAATTGCAAGGGAAAAAGGATTTAAAGGTAAATTCATTATATTAAGCGGTTATTCCGATTTCACTTATGCCCAGACGGCAATACGATATGGAGCCAGTTTCTATTTAACGAAACCCATTGATGAAGATGAACTTCTTGCTTCTGTATCTAAAGTTAAATCGGAACTGGATAAAGAGCATTCTAATTTAGATAATATTCAGCTTTTAAAATCAAAAGCCAAAAATGTTATCCTTCACGAAATCATCACAGGATCCTATGAATCCGGTCTTCTGACACCGGATGAATTAGAAGAAATGAATTTAAATGCAGATATTTATCAGGTAGTCATCTATGAGAAATTTGGCATGAACCCTGCTGATGTAAGCTATAGCTTTTCGGATCTGTTAAAGATCACTAACAGGGGAAACCACACCTTCGAGCATTTTGAAGAGGAAGGTAATGAAGTCATCCTTCTGAAAGGAAGCTTTGCCCTTTCCAAATTCCAGAATTTTTTATCACATTATGAGCAAAATCCTCCTCAGCCTGGCAGCCCGCTGGATTCTCTTTTCCTTGCCTATGGACGACCTGTGGACAGCCTGGATACGGTTTATATATCCTATGAAGAAGCATCTACACTTCTAAAAAGGAGATTTTATTGTATCCAGGGGCAGCATACACTTGGTTTTGAGGAGCTTCCCGATACCCATAAACAAAATCTGGAAATCACAGAAGAAAAAGCAAATGAATTTTACAATCTTCTCACGGATTATTTGATGGCATTTAACAGAAAAAAGGTGGCGGAAACTCTTTTTGAACTGGAAGAGTTTGCTTATAATGTCAAGGATGACATTATTTCTGTGCGATTATTTTTAACAGATTTATATTTCCGTATTAAGGAAAAGGTAAACTATACCTACAGTTCCTTAGAGATTCCTTTCCCTACGAATGCGGAAGCAATTGACCAGATTGAAAACTGTCATTATTTATATGAAATAATACTTTTTATTTCCGAACAGACTGAAAAAGTTTTCATAGCTTCAGGAAATTCATCCAAAAATACAAACATTTTGGATGATATCTTTTATTACATTGACCATAATTATCAAAACAATATCAAGTTGGAAAGTATAGCTCCCTTATTCGGGTATAACAGCGCTTATTTAGGGAAAATATTTACGAAAACAGCAGGTGAAAGCTTTAATTCCTACATAGACCATAAGCGGATTGATTATTCCAAGGAGCTTTTAAAAGAAAACCGCTTAAAGGTGTATGAGATTGCCGAGCAGGTAGGTTATAAAAATGTGGATTATTTCCACAAAAAATTTAAAAAATATGTGGGGGTAAGTCCTGTAGAATACCGCAAAAATATTTCGGATTCCATTTTACCCCCCCCCGATCGATAATTTATGATTTTCAGTTTCTTGCCATTGTTTCATTCATTTTCTTTATTGCTTACAGACCCGGGCTGTTTTTCAATTACCTGAAAAATCCTTTTGCTGAATGCTGCAATGGTAAAGATCATAAAACCAGGCCCTACTATAATTCCAAAAAACAGCATAGTTTTATTAAAATTAAACACAATGTACTCCACCGCTATGACAATCACCAATAAAAGCGTTCTTCCAAAGTATTTTCTGGAAATATTAATAGAGTTTTGTATTGTATTGATCAGGGTGTTTTCATATCTGGCAGCCAGGGGATAAGAATAAAGAAGGGCAACAATTGCCAAAGCCACAGATACCATTCCGATGATCAAAAATATGATCGGATTGTCATCTACCGCTTCAAAAAGCTGGAAAT
>ERZ808054.1373-NODE-1373-length-14123-cov-30.398832_pt1 | contig 14123 bp, 17 predicted proteins | sample MGYA00380201_ERZ808054 | MGnify/ENA primary metagenome ERZ808054 (study PRJEB31490, sample SAMN06133419) | mouse gut metagenome | isolation source: Z5_2 | host: mice | place: China: Chengdu | collected 2015-05 ... | reverse complement strand
GAGGTCTTCATCCAATACAGAGCAGCCTGAAAAATTTTGCACCTTATTTCACTGTCTACTTGACGGGGAGCAGTTCACTTCGGCCAGAGGCTGAAATGCGTCCGCGTTTGCCTGGGCGATCTCGCTGACAGAAAACACCTCCACGATCTCCTCTTTGATCGTTTCCTCTGTGCGGGCCAGCTCTACCAGATTTTTGATCAGCCTGTCCAAGCGGGTGATCTGGGACTTTGCGCTCCCTAGCCATTTGTCCTCCCCATAAGTATCTTCCAGCAGACCCAGGTTCGCTGATAAAATAGCCAAAGGTGTTTTTAACTCATGGGAGGCGTCGGTGATAAACTGCCGCTGCCGCTCCAGATTATCCACAAAAGGACGGATCGCCCGCTTGGACAAAAACAGCAGCAAGACGAACACGATCAAAATACAGGCCAGGAAGATGAAACCAGTGATCCGCAGCATATTGTTCATCGCCTGGAGCTGAAGAAAGCAATCCAGTACAATGATTGTATTCCCTCCATCCTCATTGGGGAACACGCCGAAGCGGTAATGGTCAACATACCCCCGCTCCGTCCCGGTATTGATGATCTGACTGATGGTGTCCACCACTGTCTGCCGGTCCAGGGCGGCAATATGTTCCAGATCGGCGGATTTGATTTCTTTCTGCCTGGTCAGTTCTACGATGATGTATCTGGTTTCAAAGGCGGTTTCCGGTGTGACCTGGAAATTGAAATCGGAGGGGTCCACCCGGGCTCCGGGCGGGAGGAAGGTCCCCCCGTTCTGATACAGGAGGGAGATGGCCTTGTCCACCCGCCGTGTGGTGGTATAGCAGCTGCCGAAGCCGATGGCGGCGCAGAGGACGGTCATAGTCCCGATGAGGGAGGCCATGGCGATCAAAATAAATTTCCGGCGCAGAGAGCGGATCATATCGTCTCCTCCAGCAGATACCCCTGGCCCCGGCGAGCGGTGATCCGAACGTTCCCGCCCACCGCCTCCAGCTTGCGCCGTAGGTAGGAGATATAGGCCCAGACCACGTTGATCTCCGCCTCGCTGTCGTAGCCCCAGATGTGTTCCATAAACTGCTCCGTGGAGATGAGCCGTCCCTCCTGCCGCATGAGCAGCTCCAGCATCTGAAATTCCCGATTGCCCAGCCGGATACAGGAGGAACCGCACTTCAGTTCAAAGGTGGAACAGTTCAAAGTAACATTTCCTGCGGTGAGGACTTTGGGAGTGTACTCCAAGCCCCGGCGGGGCAGGGCACGCACTCTGGCGATAAATTCCCGGTTGTCGAAAGGTTTCGGCAAATAGTCATCCGCTCCGCTGTCCAGCCCAGTTACCCGGTCTTCTACCTGACTTTTGGCGGTCAGCAGCAGCACCGGCGTAGCGACATTTTTGGCCCGCAGGGCCCGCAAAGCCTGGATGCCGTCCAACTTGGGCATCATGATGTCCAAGATCAGGCAGTCGTAGTTCTCCGCCAGCCCATAGTCCAAAGCGTCCTGCCCGTTGTAGACCACGTCCACAGAGTAATGCTCCCGTTTGAGCAGGGCCTCCAGCACCATGGTCATCTCCGGCTCGTCATCGGCTACTAAGATTCGCATAAGGCACCCTCCTTTCCCGGCCCCTCTATTAAATCCCGTATGGTTTGCAGGGATAGATCCGTAGAGGCGATTTCATCCGCACAGCGCTTCAGTTCCCGGACGATCAGCGCTTGATTTTCTATATCGTGTTTATATTTCAACTGGTGTTCAATGCTGGCCCAGCAGTCCATGGCGATGGTACGGAGCTGGACCTCCAGCCAGACCGGATGCTCCGGCATTTTCTCCAGGAACCGCAGAGGCAAAGAGAGGATCACGTGGTAACTGCGGTATCCATTGGGCTTTGGGTTTCGGATGTAGTCCTTCTCCCGTAAAATCTGAATCCCTGGGATCTGACGGATCAATCCGACTGTCTGGTCGATGTTCTGCACAAAGGGACACACCAAACGTACCCCCGCGGCATCCCACACATTCTGAAGGGCGCTGTCCACTGTGATGGGGAGACTTTGCCGCGCCAGTTTTGCCTTCATGCTCTCCGCGCTTTTGATCCGCGCTTGGAAAGAGGCAACGGGGTCACGGCGGCCCTGGCCGATTTGATACCGGCGGATCATGTGGAGGCAGGAGAGAAATTCCTCAATTACGCCCTCCAGCAGGATCAGACGTTTCCCGTAAAATTCATATTCTGCGCTGGTGATCTCAAAGGGAAGGTGTTCCATAATCAGCTCCTTCTATTTCGCGGTCAGCCAAAGGGCACACGTTAACGCATCGTCTTCTTCCAGAATGAAAAGCAAGGACACCTCATCTGTGTCGTTCCGGACCGTGATATGTCCCATGCCGTCTGTGCTGGTAGTAGCATCAATGACCGCGCCCAGGGAGAATGTGAGTGTCATGCTTCCTTGTGTCTCCTCCCGGCTATCCAGGACGGTGACGGTCAGCTCCCCATCAGAGGGCAGGCCGGCGATGGTCAGCACTCCGTCCAGGTCCGCCTGATAGTCTGCGCTGTTCTCCCTGCCGGAAAAGCGCACGGTGCAGCCAGACAGAGGCGTTCCATTTTCTTCCTCAAAGGCCGCCCTCATCGTAAGTCTGCCAGGACTGCCGCTGCCGTCTGGCTGTTCCACTGTACAGGAACAGCTCCCCAAAAACAAGATAGAAGTGATGAACAAAAGAGGAACCATCCAAAAACCTCCACGCTTCATGGCTACACCTCCTGTCCAGATCGGAACGTCTTTCTGTCTGCCAGTATAGCGTGGAAACTCAAAAGCAACTTAAAAGAAACGGCTGGGGATCAAATTTTTTCGCTCATCATCTTTCGAGAGGTCCATAGATACAGCACGGCTACCAGCGCGGTGGACAGCAGATCGGCCACCGGCTGCGCCCAGGCCAGGCCGTTGGCCTCCAAAACAGCTTGCAGCAGGAACAGAGCCGGGATATAAATGATCCCCTGGCGGCTGAGGTTGATAATCAGGGCCTGCGCCGCCGCCCCCATGGACTGGAGGGCGTTGGTCAGCACATAGAATACACCGAACAGGAAGCTGGTGGTCAGCAGGATGCTGGTAAAGGTGGTGGCGTAGTCAAAGGCGGACGGATCGGTCAGGAACACCTGGATGATGGAGTCCCGGAGCAGATAGCACAGCCCCGTCATGGCGGCGCTGAGGCCCAGAGAAAAGAAAATGGAGAAGCGCATGATCTTCTTAAAACGCTCCCACAGCCTTGCTCCTACGCAGTAGCCCAGCAGGGGCTGGACCCCCTGGCCGAAGCCGATGCAGACCATGCCGGTGATCATAGTCACCTTCATGGCCACACCCATCCCGGCTACGGCCATGTCGCCGTAGCCCGCCATCCGGGCGTTGACCACAATCTGGGACACACTCATCAGGAGAGAACCCAGGGAGGCGGGAATACCGATGGAAAGTACGTTGGTGCAGATCTGATTTTTTACGGCGAAGTCCCGGATGTGGATACTGAGACCGGACTGCCCCCGAAGATAGTAAAGGATATAGTACCCGGTCCCCACCACGTTTCCAATGACGGTGGCAATGGCCGCACCTGCGATACCCAAGTGGAATGTCAGGATCATAATGGGGTCCAGGACCACGTTGAGCAGATTTCCCAAAACCTGACCCGCCATCGCCTTATTGGGCTGGCCCTCCGCCCGGAGGATATTGGAGTAGCAGTTGGAGATCAGGACAAAGGGCCCGCCCAGGGCCACGATGGTCAGATAAGTTTTTGCCGGCTCCCAGGTATCCGCGCTGGCTCCGATCAGGGTCAGGATCTGCTCCATAAAGATCAGGAACCCGGCGGACATCACGATCCCCGCCGCCACACAGCTCCACATACAGAAAGCGCACACCTTCTTTGCGTATTCCCCCCGCCCAGCTCCAAAGGCACGGGAGATCACCGAGGTTCCGCCGATGCCGAACACAGTTCCCACCGCCATAAAGATGAGAAAGACCGGCGTGGCCAGAGATACCGCCGCCACCAGGATGTCGCTGCGGGTCTGGGAAATGAAAAAGGTATCCGCCAGATTGTAGATCAGGACCATCAGCATTGCCGCCATAGCGGGGATCGCATTTTTCAGTACTGCCTTCGGTATGGGAGCCTTTTCAAAGACCGTCATAGAATCACTGTTCATTATGATTTCTCCTTAAATTGAAATGACGCTGTTAATAGCTTGCTATTATTTTGGGGTTTTGTAGGGGCGGCTGACAGCCGCCCGCAGGCGTATACCACGCGCCCCTACAGGGAGTCCCGCACCTTTTTCAATAGGGTATAGAAGATGTCCCGCTCCGTCTCCGTCAGGCCAGAGAAGAGCTTTGCCTCCGCCTCGGCTCGGTGGTGTAAGGCGCTGCGGACACACTCGCCCCCCGCCGGTGTGATCTTTACCCGCTTGACCCGCCGGTCCCCCGCATCCCCGAAACCCTCTACAAGGCCTTTCTGCTCCAGCCGGGCGACAATTCCTGCCGCCGTGGACTGGGCCACATGAAGGATTTGTTCCAGCTCTTTTAGCGAACGCTGTCCCTCCGGAGCCTGGTCCAGCTTTGTCAAAGCGTCTAGCTGGACCAGTGTGATGCCTTGAGGACGCAGCGCGTTGTTGGCGTTTTTCCGCATCTCGTCGTGGATTTGTTTCATCAACAATCCGCAGTCCCGCTGTTGTTCCATTGGCTATCCCTCCTGACGGCCATAATAATAGCACGCTTTCAAAATTTTGTCAATCGCTTGCGGTCAACTTTTTCTTTTAACTTGCTTTTAAGTTGGCCCGCTATAATGTCTCCATCCTAACCTGAAGGAGGGGACACTTTTGATCGAACTATCGCATCTAACCAAACGCTACGGTGAGCATTTGGCGGTGTCAGACCTGAGTTTTACCGTAGACAGCGGTCATATCTACGGCTTCCTGGGTCCCAATGGCGCGGGAAAGTCCACCACTATGAACATCATGACCGGCTGTCTGTCCGCCACGGAGGGCAGCGTTTGCATTGACGGCCACGACATCTTCGAGGAGCCGGAGCAGGCCAAACGGCTCCTCGGCTACCTGCCGGAACAGCCCCCGCTCTATATGAGTGAGACGCCGGAAGAATATCTACGCTTCGTGGGCGAGGCTAAGGGCCTGCGGGGGGCTGGGCTGGAACAGCAAATTGACGCGGTGATCCAGCAAACCGGTATCGAGGAGGTTGCTCATCGCCGCATCTCCGCGCTGTCTAAAGGCTACAGGCAGCGGGTGGGCATTGCCCAGGCTCTGCTGGGCGATCCAAAGGTCATCATCCTGGACGAACCCACAGTGGGCCTGGACCCCATCCAGATCATCGAAATTCGGGACTTGATCAAAGATCTGGGGCAGACCCACACGGTCATTTTCAGCTCCCACATTCTTTCCGAGGTGCAGACCATCTGCGACCAGATCATTATGATCGCCAAGGGAAAACTGGTGGCGTTTGGCACTCCGGAGAATTTGGAAAAGCATTTTCTTTCCTCAAGCGAGGTCACACTGACCACGGAGGCAACAGCGGAAAAACTGAACAAGATTTTGTCTTCAGTCGATCGCATCACGGATACAGAAGTGATCCACGTAAGCGAGGGCCGCGTGACGGCGCGGCTGAGGGCGGATCATGAGGACGTTTACCAGGTGTCCCGTGATCTGTTTTTTGCCTTTTCCCAATGGGGTGTGCCCCTGCTGGAGCTGACCCCGAAAAAGGCCAGTCTGGAGGACATTTTCCTGGAGCTGGCAGAGAACGATGAGACTGCTCCGGAGACAGAGATCGCGGGAGGGGAGGTGACAGCGGAATGACGGCAGTATTGAAACATGAATTAAAAAACTACTTTCGCTCCATGACCGCTTATGTATTCGGGGCGGGCCTGCTTCTGGCGGTGGGACTTGGGGCTATGCTCTACAACATCGAGGCGGCGGTAAGCAACTTTGAGTTTGCCCTCAGCTACTTCAGCATTATTTTTGCGGTGATCGTTCCTATCCTCACCATGCGGGTCATCGCGGAGGAGAGGAAACAGAAAACCGACCAGCTGCTCTACTCCCTGCCCATCACCACCACACAGGTCGTTGTTGGCAAATATCTGGCCCTGCTGGTGGTCTACATGATCCCGCTGTGCATCGTGGCGGTGTATCCGCTGATTTTCAGTCAGTTCGGGGATGTGTACCTGCCGGCCTCCTACGGCTCCATGCTGGCTTTCTTCCTTATGGGCGCGGCGCTCATTGCCCTGGGTGTATTTATTTCCTCGCTGACCGACAATCAGGGCTTTGCAGCCGGGATCGGGATCGCGGTGATCCTGCTGAACTATTTCAGCGTCAGCCTGTCGGAGTATGTCTCTGCCACCGCCTTCGGCTCGGTGGCGGCCCTCTGCGTCATCGTCCTGGCCCTGGGGGCGGTCGTCAAGCACCTGACCAGAAACGAAAATCTGGCCTACGGTGTCTGCTTTGTTCTGATCGCGGCCATTGCCGCTGTGTGCTTCATAGACAGCAGCAAATTTGAAGGATTACTGCCCGGTATCATGACAAGGCTGTCCCTGTTTGAACGGTTCACCGGATTTGTCAACGGCGTTTTTGATATGACCGCTATTGTCTACTATGCCAGCGTGATCGTATTCTTTCTGTTTTTGTCCATTCAGTCGCTGGAGAAACGGAGGTACAACTGATGAAAAACCGGAACGCCTTTCGCGGCGGCGCGTATTCTCTCTCCATTTCGGTCGTGGTGCTGGCGATCCTGATCGTGGTCAACATTTTTGCCTCCTCGCTGCCCACCACTATGACCAGGTACGACATCAGCGCTTCCAAACTCTACTCCATCACCAGCAATACCAAAGCGGTGGTCAATGGTTTAGAGGAAGATGTGACCATCTATTGGGTCGTGCAGTCCGGCCAGGAGGACGAGGTGATCGAAAACCTGCTGGGGAAATACGACAGCCTCTCTGACCATATCCAGGTGGTGAAGAAGAACCCGGACGTCTATCCCACCTTCGCGGAGCAGTACACGGATGAGACGGTTATGAACAACAGCCTCATTGTGGAGTGCGGGGACCGCAGCCGGTTCATCGGCTATAACGACATCTATGTCCAGGAGGCGGATATTTACTCCTACTCCTACAATACCTCCTTTGACGGCGAAGGGGCGATCACTTCTGCCATTGACTATGTGGTCAGCGAGGAACTGCCCCAGGTCTACATCTTGGAGGGCCATGGGGAGGCTGACCTGCCCGCCTCCCTCCAGGAGCAGATCGAAAAGGAAAATATGGAGACCAATACCCTCTCTCTGCTGACGGTGGACGCCATCCCGGAGGATGCGGACTGTGTGATGATCTACGCCCCGGAGAGCGACATCTCCCAGGAGGAAAAAGAACTTCTGGCTGACTATGCAGCGGACGGCGGCAAGCTGTTTGTAGCGGCCGGGCCGGTGCCGGATGGCATTTTGGAAAATCTCTACAGCCTGCTGGCAGACTTCGGAGTGGCGGCCAACGAGGGTATTGTCGTGGAAGGGGACCGTGAGCATTACTCCTTCCAGGGGCCAATGGCTCTGCTGCCAGAGATGAACAGCAACACCATTACCGATTCTTTGATCGAGGAAAATTATTATCCCATCATGCCCGTCTCCTTGGGACTGACGGTCACCGAAAACTCCGGCGGTGGAACGGTAACAGAGCTGCTGACCACCTCCGGCATGGCCTATAGCAAGCTTGCGGGCTACGGCATGACAGACTATGAGAAGGAGGAGGGGGACATCGACGGCCCCTTCGCCCTGGCCGTCTCCATTGAAACCGCCGGAGAGGGACAGAGCGTCTGGTTTACCTCCTCCTACTTTCTGGATGATATGTATAACGCCACCTCCTCCGGGGCCAACTCTAACCTGGGGATGAACGCCCTGTCCGTGCTGATCGGTGAGACGGAAGCCATGACCATCCGCAGCAAATCACTGAATTACAACTATCTGACCATCAACAGCTCCACCGCCTCGCTGCTGAAGGCACTGATGACCGGCGTGTTCCCGCTGGTGTACCTGGGCATCGGCGTTTGGGTGGTACTGAAAAGAAGGAGGCTGCAAAATGAACCGGTCTAAAAAGCTCTATATCCTGTTGGGGATTTTGGCTGTGGCCTGCATCGCTACCTTTGCGGTCATGCAGATGGAGGAGCGGAAGGAGCAGATCAAGGAAACTGGGGAGATCATTCTGGAGCTGCCCAGCGAATCGGTGGAAGCCCTCTCCTGGGAGTGCGCCGGGAACTCCTTCACTTTCCATAGAGACGGGATCTGGCTCTACAACGAGGATGAAAATTTCCCCGTCAGTGAGGAAAAGGTCAACGAACTGCTGGAGCAGTTCCAGTCTTTCAGCGCTGCCTTTGTCATTGAGGACGTGGAAGACTACGGGCAGTATGGCCTGGACGACCCAGTATGCACGATCAGTCTTGCCACCGCGGACCAGACTTACGAGGTCCAGTTGGGTGATTACAGCAAGATGGACTCACAGCGGTATGTATCCATCGGGGACGGGAACGTCTATCTGGTCAAGCACGACCCGCTGGACGAATATGACGCTATTCTCAGTGATATGATCGACCACGATGAAATTCCTTCCTTTGACCATGTGACGCAAATTCAGTTTGCGGGTGAGGAGACGTACAGCATCACCTATCAAAAGGACAGCACGGATTCCTACAGCACCGATGATGTCTACTTCACACAGCGAGATGGAAAAAATCTGCCGCTGGATACGTCCAGGGTGGACAGCTATTTGCAGAGCATCACCAATCTGAATCCGGTCAACTACGTGTCATATAACGTAACGGATGAGGAATTGCAGACATACGGTCTGGATGCGCCTGAATTGACGATCACCGTGGATTATGCCACAGAAGGGGCAGATGGCGAGGAAGATACGAATACTTTCGTTCTCTATGTCAGCCCTGATCCAGAGGATGTAAAGACCGCTGAAGAAGCGGAGGACGGCGGAGAGGCGGAGATTTCGGCGTATATCAGGGTCGGTGAATCCCAAATCGTCTACGAAGTGTCCTCCAGCAACTATAAGAAACTGGAGGCGGCATCCTACGATGACCTTCGGCATCCGGAAGTGATATGGGCGGATTTCTCCGATGTACAGCAGATCGATATTTCTCTGGAAGGGAGCAGTTACACGCTTGTATCCGAAAAGGATGGAGACGAGCGCACCTGGACCTGCCAGGAGGAGGAACTGGAAATCGCTGATCTCCAATCCGCACTGGGAGCCCTGACCGCAGATGAGTTTACCAATGAGCAGCCCTCACAGAAAGAGGAGATCGGCCTGACCATTCACTTGGGTAACGAGAACTTCCCCCAGGTTCAGATCAAGCTGTACCGATATGATGGAAGCCGCTGTCTCGCGGCAGTAGACGGCGAGAGCGTATCCCTTGTGGAGCGTAAAGCCGTAGTTGACTTGATCGAAGCGGTCCATGCTATCGTGCTGGACTAAGACAATGAAAAAGGGGCCAGCACAGCGTTCCTCGCGGTGCTGGCCCTAAAAAGGAGCATAAATTGTCAGCATTTTTGGTATGCCTTATCTGAGTAGGAGGAAATATCCATGAGCGGCTACTATTTCAAAACCACACCTGTTAGCCGGGGAGTTACGCTGCACTACTTAAAGGATCAGCTATATTCCCTCAATATGCGGCTGTTGCTGGCAATACAACATCATAACGAAGAAATGCAGGAAGATATTAAAAAGCAAATGGCAGAGATTCAAGCGGAAATTGACCAGATGTGTTTGAGGGGTAGGCATCCACGTGAAAAATTCTGACGGCAGAAGTTACTATTAGAAATCCCGTTGGAAAATCGGGTGAAAGCTATATACTCAGCGCGTAGGAAATATCATCCAAAGCTTTACTGCAAAATGAGGAGAATTAAAATGAAAACAGGAAAAATCTATGGTAAACTGCTGCTGGATTTGGCACTTTTGGTGCTGCTATCCCTAATGTACAGGAAAAATGCCATCAGTATGCGCTTCCATGAGCTGGGAGGTCTGGCGCTGTGCGGACTTTTTTTAATTCACAAAGCGCTGAACTGGAAATGGATTCACAGCGTAACTGCGGGTATTATCCGGCGGAAAGCAAAGCTGAACGTCCGCTGGGTGGTAGACGTCCTGCTGCTCGTATCCATGACGGTTGTACTCGTGACTGGTCTGCTGATCTCCAAGACCCTGCCTACTGCCATTGTGGGCGCCCGGGGCTTACAAATTTGGCATTATTTCTTCTCGGCGGCATCGCTGGCGCTATCCGGCATCCATCTGGGACTCCATGGCGCTTATCTGAAAAACCAACTGTGGAACAGGCTGCCCCTGCCGGAAACAGTAAGAAAAGCCCTCGGTATCGTGCTGCTGTGCGTCCTGCTCTGCTTCGGCAGCTTCCATTTGGTGACAACTGGTTTTGTATCTCAGTTTACCAGACCCTTTGCCGGTATGACCGTTCCCCAAGGGGGGGTCACCCTGATTTTGAGGAAATGGAGCACGCCCCAGAAGATGGTGGCGGCAGGGGTAATGGTTCGTATAGAGGCATGGGGGATGGCATAGAAACCGGACAAGGCAAATCCATGAAGCACCCGGAGCAGAATCAGTACGGTATTTCGGTAAACAATGCCATTTCGATATTTGCAACCTATGGGTCGATACTTTGTTGGTTTGCCATCATAACCGCTGTCCTATTCAACTGGTTCCAAAAGTGGCGCGATTACCGCAAGCCTAAAGCGGAATAAGCAAAACAAACCGGGATCTTTAGATGGGGCAGGCATCGTGTCCGGCGATACGCCGTGCCGCACTCGCCGGGACAAAGCCCCGGCACCCCCTGTCCCTGAAGGGGAGAAAGGAGAGAAATGCAGACGAAGAAATCGGCAATCATCACAGCCAGTATAATTTTCAGCGCTACACCTTCGGCAAGCGTGGGAAGGGCAACTGCTCACCGCACCACATCCGAGAGATGGATCTGATGAAGATCGCGCTGGATGATATCCGCCGGGTAACGCACTCCGCCAGAACGCAGGAGCGGCAGTTCGTGCAGTACATCAACCAGAAAAACAGTGTAGAACTGCGGCGGGAGATGAATGCTCTCCAGAAGGAGCTGGACACTATGCCTGCTTTTTATTTATACATTTCCCCTGCCACTGTGGAAGGGCTGTTTTCTGGGTATTTTTGAGACTGACCCATAACTTGACCCAAAACAGGAAAATCACTGACGGAATCAGTGGAGCGAACAGGACAGAAAAGGATATGTTTTCTGACATAATCAGGACGGAAAGCAATGGAAATATCTACTCACCGCCTCTGAACACAGCTCATAACCCGGAGGTCGCAGGTTCAAGTCCTGCCGCCGCAACCAAGTAAAGCAGACAGTATAGATGCCGTGGGCTTTCAGCCCACGGCATCTACTGTTTCCGGGGATTTGGCCCTCAAAAAATGTCAGATCTGGTGACAGATGCCAAACGCGCGAGGGCAGGATTTGAACCTCCTGATTTCGATATAACCAGTCATTGGTATTACCCTGCGCCCATTTTGAAAACGAGCAATTTCAAAATGGGCGCTGATTTTTTAGCCCTCAAAAAGTTACAAAAGGGCATACATCTGTGCCCGACATCCAGACAGGGGAACGATCATAGGTTCATAAAAGTGTAAAGCGGAAGCCGATCCCTTGTGGGAAAGGCTTCCGCTTTGCCTGTCAGTCGTCGCCACGCAAAATGTTCTCCGCGTAGTCCTTCAGACTGTCGAAGGAATTGACGCCGCCGGAGCGGGTCTGGATCTGCTCCCTGGCGTAGTCGGGGAGCGTGTCAAAGTAGCGTTTCGCTTCCGGCTCACTGCGGAGCAGGGCGTTCAAATCGGAATAGTGCATATCTTATCACCTCGGCTATAGCGTTTGCAGGTAACAGAGAAAGTATGCGGCCCGGTCAAAGCGTTCCCAGAAAGCCAACAGGATGAATGGTGTGATCTCCTTTGGCATCCAGGTCCAGTGCCGGATCAAGCAAAATGATCGCCCTGCGGATGCTGAAATAACCGTATTTCGCTCGTATACGATCCATGACCCGGTCAATATCTGTCCGGCGTTGAGCTTTCCGCTCTTCCAAGAACAGCGAGAGCTGTGTCATCTCATCCGCTGGCGCGAGACCGGTGACTTTTACGGAGAGGCTTCGGACTGGTTTGCCGCTGGTAGGACTGTGCCGGAAAACGCCCATGGCAGCTTCCCAGATCATCAGAGTGTTGTCGGTTGGGCGTGCCAGCTTGAGCTGGCGGTCAAAGGTGGCCAGGTCATTGGTACGGATCCCCACAGTTACTGTTGAGCAGACACAGTTCTGCTCCCGCAGACGCGCCGCGACGCTCTCGCACAAGGCCATCAGCGTGATCTTGACATCATCCTCGCAGACCGGGTCTCTGAGGGTGGTCGTGCTGTTGCCGATGCTCTTCATGGGCGGCAAGGCGTAATACTGCCGGACGCCGGAATGATCCTGCCCATTGGCGAATTGGTGGAGCATGATCCCGTTTTTCCCCAGCAGCGAATAGAGGAAGCCCTGATCTGCCTGAGCCAGCGCACCAATGGTATGGATGCCAAACTGTGCCAGTTTGCGGGTGGTCGCCGGGCCGACATAGAGCAGATCACTCACCGGCAGCCGCCACGCCGTCTCACGAAAGTTGTCCGGCGTGATGACGGAAGTGGCGTCCGGCTTTTTCATATCAGAACCCAGCTTGGCAAAGATCTTGTTGTAGGATACGCCCACCGACACCGTCAGACCCAGCTCACGCCGGATGCGGGTGCGAATATCGTTTGCAATGGTCACGCCATCTCCGAATAAGCCGGCCGATCCGGTGACATCCAGCCAGCATTCGTCCAGACCAAACGCTTCTACCTGGTCGGTATAGCCGATATAGATATCCCGTGCAAGAGCAGAGAAATGAAGATACCGCTCATAGTGAGCGGGAACGCAGACCAGCTCCGGGCATTGCCGGCGGGCCTCCCAGAGAACCTGGCCGGTGTGGACTCCAAACCGTTTTGCCAGGTCGTTCTTAGCCAAGACAATGCCATGACGGGTTTCTTCGTCACCAGCCACAGCGACCGGTTTGTCTTTCAGGGTGTGATTATATAGAATTTCTACACTGGCATAGAAATTGTTCATATCGGAATGCAGAATGATCGGTTCCATGGAACCAGTTTGTGCAGATGATGAACAGAAGATTCCGTTATGTTGTGTGTTCGAATCAGATAAGGTGTGCCATCAAGCAGGCCCAGTTTAGATGCCGTAGGCTGAACGCTTACGGCATCAAGCGTTTCCGGGGATTTTATCCCTCAATCTTCTAATTCTGTCCAATGTTTGATTTTGAGCGTACTTCTTATAAAGTGCGATGGAGGCGCGAAATTTTTCTAAAACCAACATTTTACTCTTGTTTCCTGAAATCCTTACCGTTCCGATCCGGCCGCAATCACTGTCACCGGCAAGAGATTGTTCAAATTGCCGAAAAAAGAATAATCTATAGATTTTTTGTCATATCATGGTATAATAAAAATGTAATTACCCCTTTTACTTAGCTTGGTTTTTCTTGTAATCGGTTAGTTTTGGTGAGCTTGTCCAAAATATGAAAAATGAAATGGCGGGAGGCAAAATGGGCCTTTGTATTATAGGGGAAAAAGCAAACAGGCTTTTGGACCTTTTGTGGCGCATAGATGATGGCTATATATTGACAGAAGAAGAGCGGCAGCATCTGAAGGATATCTCTTCGGTACAATCTTTACAACTTGGTGTTGAAAAATTGCCCGATAGTATTGGGGAATTATCTCAAGTTAAGGAGTTGAACATATTCAACAGTCAACTTGTCAGTCTTCCAGAAAGCATCGGTAAGCTATCCCAGCTTAAGAAGTTGGATGTATTCAGCAATCAACTTACCAGTCTTCCAGACAGTATGAACTGCTCCCCGTCAAGTAGACAGTGAAATAAGATGCAAAATTTTCAGGCTGCTCTGTATTGGATGAAGACCTCCATTGGTGTATGGACGCCCAGGCGGCGCTGGAGGCGGCTGAAATTGTAGTAGGCAATATACTCCCGGATCATCCGGCATAGCTGCTCCCGGCTGGTGAATTTCCTACCATAGTAC
>ERZ808054.1372-NODE-1372-length-14128-cov-5.701374_pt1 | contig 14128 bp, 18 predicted proteins | sample MGYA00380201_ERZ808054 | MGnify/ENA primary metagenome ERZ808054 (study PRJEB31490, sample SAMN06133419) | mouse gut metagenome | isolation source: Z5_2 | host: mice | place: China: Chengdu | collected 2015-05 ... | reverse complement strand
ATGAAGATGGACGGGGCGGCGGCGCTTTTTTCCGGCCATGCCTACCTATCGCCCCGGTCGGGCGCGTTCCGTTTGGGTGCGGCGGGGGCCTGCCGTTCCCCGGCCAGTTTCCCGGCCTCCCGCAGTTGGGCGGCAATCGGGGCCTTTTCCTGCCGGGCCCGTTTGCGGCCAGCGGCCTCCTGCTGGAGCTCTACCCCACGGGCACACTCAGCCAGCCGCTCCGGGGAAACAAATTCTTTCACCACATAGCTCCCAAAATCCGGGTAAAACCATGTCAGCCGCAGGGCCTCGCGAACCCGGCCCGTATCCTCCCATTTCCCCACCACCTGGGCCTGCGCGTCCATCAGCCGCCGCATATCGGGGTTGTCGCGGGAGGGCTTGAGCTCGTAGTTATAGAGCTCCTTTTCCGAGAGCGGCTGGGCATAGGTCAGCTCGCCCCATGCAAGCCGGGTATCGTTCTCCACCCAAATCCGGCCCTCATAGTTTTCGATCCGGATGGGCGGGTTGTCCTTATCCTTGGGGAACGTGCCGATGTCAACGGGCCGCTGGGTAGAATAATACTTGTATTCCTGCGCTTTTTCCAAAGTTACCTCCTCTCAGATGTTAGCTTTTGGGCCGGGAAACGGGGGCCGGGCATAGAAACATACCGGGCCCCCATGAACCGCGCCCGGAAAGCCTTGATACAAGCGGGTTTTCAAGCGGCAAAAGCTAACAGTCCAGCCGCCTTTTCCGCATATAGCCGCGCTGGCGTTTTCGCCGCGCATTTTCGGCGCAGGCCGCCGAACAGAACGTCTTTTTCCCCTCCGGCACAAAGAGCCGCCCGCAGACAGCGCAGGGCCGCAGGTCGGGGGCCGGGCCGTCAGTCAGCGCGGCCTCCAGCGCGGGGTTTAAGGGGAGCACCGCCTCCCGGAAGTAGCGGCAGTAAGCTCCCGTCCAGCATTTCCCCAGCATATAGCACTCGCAGTCAAGGGGCAGACAGCCATATTCCCGGTCATAGTTGGCGCACCATTTCACTACAAGGGAGCGGATAGCCGCCTTTTCCTCACGGGTCAGCTCGCGCAAAATATCACCTCCCGCCCGGTTTTTTCAAAAGGCTCTGAAAGCAGGAGCCGCAGGGGATGCCGCGCCAGTAGGGACAGCCACAGCACCGGGAGCCCTCCCGGGGCTTTTCCGGGCGGGGAGCCCGGGGCCGGGGGCGGCGTTTCATTTCCCGTTCCAAAGGGTTCGCTGTAAAATTCATTCGCCGCCCTCCGTTTCCTCTTCCTCATCCCACGGGGGGAGGTCGTCATATTCACCGCCGCCATAGTCCTCGCCGTATTCCCCGGCCTCGTCAAAATCCTCGCCGGGCCCGGCGGCCTGCTGCTGTTTGGGGCGGTATATCTTGAAGTACCATCCAGCACCGCCGCCGAGGGCCAGCACCGCCAGCACAAGCAGGAGCGTCCCCGCCCCGCCGGATTTTTCCGGTTCGGGCTCCGGCTCCGGTTCGGTAGCAGGTTCGGGCTCCGGCTCCGGGAGCGGTTCGGGTACGGCCTCCGGGGAGGGCTCCGCAAGGGCCATCAAATCGGCCACGGTGACGGCGTTCAAGAAGTACACATTTTCCGTCTCCCTCTGGCGGTCAATCACCAGATAGAACACGGACTCGTCCGCCGCCATGATAGTGAAAAATTCCTTGCCGTCCTGGTCGGTGGCGTTATCCACCATCGTCCCCTGCCCGTCCGGGGTAAAGGGGTTGGGCTCGGGTTCCGGCTCCGGCGCAGGCGTGGGCTCCACGGGGTCAAGCCCCTCCCACTCCGGGCCGCCCGTACCGTCCTCCCATTCCTCGCCGCCCCCGGCGTAGGCCGTGGTGGTGATGCCGCACAGCAAAAAAGCGGTGCACAGAGCCGCCGCCACTACACGATATTTTTTCAGTTTCATTCCGCGTCCTCCTTTTCCGGCCCGGCGGACTTCGGGACATTTTGTCCCAAAGTGTCCCCGGCCTTGATGCGCTGGAGCACCAGCGGGAGCTCCTCAAGGGAAATGCTCATGCCCCGCACGATGTCCACGATTTCCTCGTTCTCGGCCTCCTTGTGCTTCTGCTCCAGCTCTTTCAGCCGGGCCTGCTGGTCGCTGATTTTGGCCTTGACCTTTTCCATCTCGGCCATGATTTTTGCGCTCTTGCTTATCGCCATTGAAAACCTCCTTTTCATGGTAAACGCCCGTAGGCGTAGAAGTGGGACTGCCAGTAGCTGCTGTTTAAGTTGGCGTAGCTGATGGGGTCGCCACAGTGTATCATCATCCCGTCCCCCACATAGATGCCACAGTGGGAGACGCCCGGCGTGTCATAGGTTCCCTTGAAGAAAACAAGGTCGCCGGGGCGGGGGGAGCTGGTGCGGGTGCAGATGTTGTAAAGCCCCTGGGCCCCCAGCCGCCCCACGTTCCAGCCGGAATGATTGACTACCCACGAGACAAAGCCGGAGCAGTCAAAGGACGTGGCCGGGGAGCTCCCGCCCCATACATAGGGGTAGCCCAAAAATTTCTCCGCCTCGGAGAGCATCGCCGCGAATGTTTCATCGTCCAGATATTCCCGCGGCACTTCGTAGCCCTCTGGCGGGCTGGTGTATTTCCCCACATAGGACGAGCCGGGAAAGAGGTCGGGGCGGTTCCCCAGCGTAGCCATATAGAGGGAATACCGGGAAACCTTGTCCTCCCCCATGATGTAGATAGGGAGATGGGAAAGGTTGAAGTTATCCAGCGTCACAGTACAGATGTAGTAATCGTAATACACCCGGTAGCTGTCAGTGTAGGTATTGCCGTCCTCGTCCGTCCATGTATCCGTTTCGATGTAGTACCGTCGCTCCTTTACCACGTTTTCGGTCAGTGTGTACTGGCGGTCAAAGAGCATCTGCAGCGTAGGCTGGACATCCGCCAGCGTCCACTCCCCCTCATGCCACGCGCTGAGGATGGAAACCAGCACATAGGGGTCGTGTTCGATAGCGTCTAAATCAAAATGGTACTCGTCATAGTCGTGGGTGCTTTCGTAAGTATCCAGATAATGCTGGAGCTCCGCCTCCAGCGAACAATAAGCGGCCTCGGCCCCCAGCATATCCCCGTCCTCGGCGGGGTAAGTGGTGGCCCCCACAGCTCCTGCGGCGGCGTTCCCCAGAGAGACGAGGGAGGACGCGCAGGACTGGAGGGAAAAGAGAAGCACCGCGCAGGCCAGCGCAAGCAGCACCCCCACGGGATGCCGTTTCACAAAGCCCACAGCCCGCTCCGCCAGCTTTTCCGTGGCGGCGGCGGTTTTCCCGGCGGCCTTTGTCCCCTGCTTTGCGGTCTGTTTCGCCGCCTGCCGCGCTTGTTTGGCGTACTGCTTTTTCAGCTTTTGCTTGTGCCAGTAGCGGGTGACAACATTCTTTGCAAGCTCCGGGTTCTCCTGGGCGGCCATGCGGAACTGGTAGTCCGCCCGGGCCTTGATGTACTGCGCCTCGGCCTTGTGGACGGCCCGGGCCGGGTGCTCCCGGATGCGCTTTTTTACGGTATGCACTGCCGCCCGGCCCACGGCCTCGCCCACAAGCTCCGAGCGGTGGGCCCCCTCGGTTCCCACGTTCTCATGTTCCACCTCGTAAACCTTGCCATGCACAAAGCCGTGTGCGCTCCACCCGGCGGCCCCCAGCACCCGGCGCACCGGGCCCCTGGGTTTTGGCGGCTTTTTGCCCTCCAGCTTCTTCCTGGCCTGGTTCAGCTTGTCCTCCCGCGTCTCCATGCGGAGCTTGGACTTGCTGATTTTCTCCTGTTCGCTTTCCATGCGGAATTTCGATTTTTTGGTTTTGGGCCCCTTGGGGGACTTTGGGACATTTTGTCCCGAAGTGCCTTTGTCCCCGGCGGGCCCGGCGTTATTCGTTCCTCTGGTCATTGGCTATGTCCTCCGGGCGGGTGGTGAGCAGGTTGTAAATCTCACCCTTGGGGAAACGGTCAACAAAGGGGATGGTCACATTCCCATAGAACAGCAGGCCCTCGCCGGAATTGCTGTGGGTGATATAGGAAAGCTGGTGCTCGGAAATGCCGAGCTGTTTTGCGATAATCGCCCGGTCGCTCTGGGCCTGGGAGAGCAGGACGAGAAAGTCGGTGTTATCCAGTATGTTCTCAATCTCCCGGCTGGCCAAAAGGTCTTTCACGTTCTGCGTGAGGGCCGAGGGCACACAGCCCTTTTTGCGGAGCATCTTCCACACCGCCACAAAATAGCTGGCGGTCAGCGGGTCGCGCAGGAGGATGTGGAACTCGTCAAAGTAGCACCATGTCGCCGCCCCGTTCTGGTAGTTGGTATGCACCGCCGAGGTGACAAACTCGTTGGTGACGTGCATCGCAATCTTGCGGAGGTTCTCCCCCAGCCCTTTCAGCACGATGCACACCACCCGGGAGCTCAAGTCCACGTTGGTCGGGTGGTTGAACAGATTAAGGGAGCCCGTACAGTAGAGCTCAAGGGCCGTTGCCACGCGCTTTGCCTCCGGCTCCGGCTGTTTGAGTAATTCCTCGTACAAGTCTTGGAGCAGGGGCATTTTCGCGCCCTCCAGCCCCAGCGCAAGCTCCCGGTACACCAGCCGCACACAGCGGTCAATCACGGTCTTTTCGATGGGTTGCAGGCCGTCCTTGCCGCCTACCACCAGCTCACACAGCGAAAGCAGAAAATCCGCTTTCATGGAAAGGGGGCTGTCCTCGTCATTCAAACCGATTTCAATATCCATCGGGTTGATGTGGTGGGGGCTGTCCGGGGCAATCTCAATGACCTGCCCGCCCAGCCGCCGCACCAGCGGGGAATATTCCCCCATCGGGTCAACGATAACGATGCGGTCACTTGTGGCAAGAAAGACGTTTATCAATTCCCGCTTGGCGGCAAAGCTCTTGCCGGAGCCCGTGGAGCCGAGATACATCCCATTGGCGGATTTCAGCTTTTTCCGGTCAGCCATGATGACATTGTGGGAAAGTGCGTTCATGCCGTAGTAGAGGGCCTGCCCGCCCATGCGGAGCTCCCGCGTCATAAAGGGAATGAAAATCGCGGTGGAGCTAGTTGTCATGCCCCGCTGTATCTGCACCTCGTTATAGCCGAGGGCCAGCGAGGACATAAAGCCCTGCTCCTGCTGCCAGTCCAGCCGCTTTAAGGCGCAGTTGTATTTCTGCGCGATGCCGGAGACGGTGAACACGTCATTTTCCAGCCGCTGGCGGGTGGGGGCGAGGTTGATGACGGTGAACGTCAAGAGGAACATCCGCTCATTCCGGGACTGCAAATCCCCCAAGAGCTCCGCCGCGTCCTTGCTGAACGTGATAAGGTCGGGTGGCAGTATGTCCATGTCATACCCGGCGCGGACGGCCTTTTTCTGCTCCTCCACTTTCATCTTGTCAATGTCCGATATTTTCCCCTTGATGGTCTTTATTGCCTTTAACTGGTCAACGGTCTGGATGTGCATGGTGACGGTGAGCTCCGCGTCCAGCTCCAGAACCTCCCGCAAAAGGCGGTCAGAGAGCTCGGACGCCAAAATCTGAAGATAGGACGCCGCGCCCCAAAAGCCGCCCACACGGAAGAACCGGGAGCCCCTAAAGTCAAAGCCGCCGCTGGGGGTGATGAAGTCCTTTGTCCCCATGCCCGTTTTGGAAATATCGCCCCATGAAAAGCGGAACGGCTCCCGCCGTCCGGGGTGCATCTGCCCATGCAGGAGGGCCAGCCGCTCCCGCCCGTCCAGCGGGGACGAGGGAACGCCCAGCCGGTGGAGGTTCCCCATCACGTCCGCCTCCACCCGGTCAAGCCGGGGCCGGGCGGCGGCAATCCCCTCGGCGGGCACGCCAAAGGTGATATATTTGGAGCGTTCAATCCCGTTGTTGCTCCGGGCAATCTGCCGTTTGAGCATCCCCACGAACTCGCCCCGGATGCTGTCAAAATCGTCCGCCTGGGCGGGGATGTTCACATGGTAGCGGCTGGTGGAGTGGGAGCGGCGGTTGATAAAGGAGAGCTGGACGGGGAGCGCGCTGTCAAAGTAGTTGAGGAACGCGCTCCACCCGCTGAAAATCGCGGACTGATCCTCGGTGGATGCCACGGAATAATTGATGTCCTCATATTCCACGGTCTTTGTGTAGAGCCCGCCGGGGAGCTGGCAAACCCCGTCCGGATGCATCGCCACATAGGGGATGGACTGCTGGGCGGACAACGCCGCCTTATTTTTTCTTTTGCTTTTTCGGTTTTCCATTCACTGCCTCCTTTCCCGCCTGCCCGGTAAAGGGCGCGTAGATGTTCCCGGTCTTGTAGGGCCTCACCCCGGGCCGCAGGTATTTGGCCCGGATGATGTTCTTTACCACCTTTTCCAGCGGCAGGCCGTCCTTTTCGTACATCGCCAGCAGGAACGCCGGGAGCATGATGCCCAGCATCAGAAACAGCGCCGCCGTGTTCCCAAAGGTATTCCGGGCCAGCAGGTAGGAGGGGACTCCCACAAGGGCCGCACCGCCGAAACACACAAGCTGGCGTTTTGTCAGGTTGAAAGCGATTTTTGTTTTGACTTTCGATAAGTCATTGGGTACATTCACATAGGGCATTTTTAGCCTCCTTTCCTTTGGGACTCGTCGGCACAAACTTCACTCTGCTCACTTCGGGACATTTTGTCCCAAAGCTCGCCCCGTTCCGTTGTGCCTCCTCTCCCCACAAAGTCTGCCGACTTTGCGGGGGCCCCGAAATTTTGAAGTCCCTCGGTGGGCTCCACCTCGTTCCCCCACACATCCCAGCCGGGGGCCGTCTGGCGGGCGAACAGCTCCACGCGGGGAACGTCCCCCATAAGGGCCACGATTTTCTCCCGGGCCTCATCCGGCTTTTTGCTGTGGCCCTCGATAGGGGAGATAATGAACTGGTGGACGTTGGGGGCCTTGCGCCGGGGATGCCCACGGGTCGCCAGCAGGCACACCTCCGCATTGGCCCGCGTCCAAAAGCCCAGCCCGTAAAACCAACTGTCCGCCTTTTTGTTCTTTTTCAGCCAGACAAAGCCCACGGACTTATAGTGAAAGCCCCACGCCTTGATGAGCCGCAGGGCCTCCGGGAGCTGGGGGAACGTGGCCCACAGAAAAAGAACGCTGTCCGGGGCCGCCAATTCCGCCACGGGCAACGCGCATAATTCCTCAATCCCCATTGTGGGGTAGTGCCGCTCCGCCGCACCTTGCAGGCCCTTTTGGGCGTACCGCCACGGCGGGTCGGCGTATATCACGTTATATTTACCGATAGTCACACCCCCTTTCCGCCAGCGGCCACAGCCGCCCGCGCCTGCGTGATGCGCTCCGTGGCCGGGCCGAAAAAGGCCGGGGCCGTCTCAAAGCAGATAAACTCCCGGCCCGTGTTCAGCGCGGCGATGGCCGTTGTGCCGGAGCCCGCGCAGATGTCCGCCACCACCTGGCCGGGGGCGGTGTAGGTCTTTATCAGATACTCGCACAGCTCTACGGGCTTCTGGGTGGGGTGGACGGTATGGGCCACGGTCTGGAATGAAAGCAGGTTCCCCGGGAACCGCCGCCCGTCCTCCGAGCCGCTGCCGGAGCGGACAAACTTCCCATAATTGGGGCTCTGGTCGCGCTGGGATACGATTTTCTTATAGGGCTTGCCCTGCTCAAACTGCGGATTGTAGAGGGGGAGCTTTTGATAGAACACCAAAATATTCTCCGTCTTTTTCAGCGGGGCGCGGCGGGCGTTGAGAAATCCCGTACAGCGGCTCTTGTACCACACCCATTCATAGCGGAGCATGGGGAGGTTGGACGCGCCCAAAATCTTGTCGTAGGGACACTGTGCGAAGAACAGCACCGCCCCGGAGGGCTTGACCGCCCAGCGCACCGCCTCCCACAGCTCCGGGAGCGGCAAAGGCACGTCCCAGTAGTTGCGGGTCGTGCCGTAGGGCGGGTCGGTCAGAAGCATATCAACCGAGTGCTCCGGCAGGGAGCGCAGGCCCGCGATGCCGTCCATCAGAAACAGACCGGGGGGCTCCAGCACCGGGCCCTCCGGGGACTTTGGGACATTTTGTCCCAAGGCCAAGCTATCTGCCATCCCGTCCCTCCTTTCCCTTTGCCGGGGCGGAGCGGGCGGCATTTTTCTGCGCGGCCTCCTTTCCCGCCTTATCCATCTGCTCCCGGATGGGCGCGGGGCGCACCGCCTCGGCCCGGGCGATAAGTTTCTCAACCGCCGAATGGTACGCCTCCACCCCCGCCGCGTTCAGCCGCTCCTGGGTGGCCCGGTCATTGATACGCACCGTGGCCCGGTAGCCGGATCTGCTGGTGGGGTCGGGCTTTGAGGGCGCGCCTAAAAAGATGCCGTTCTGCCCGTTCACCACCTTGAAGTCGTCCACCACCACGCCGCCGAAGTTGACGCTGGCAAAGCCTATCAGTTTGTTCTGGGGCTCAATGGGACGCACCGTTACCTCGATGGGGATGGTGGCGGCGGCAAGGTTCTGCTCCACCCGCAGGGCCACGGCCTCGTCAATGGTGATGCCCTGGTGCTCGGCCAGCTCCGCGATGGGGGCCTCGAAAATCAGACGGCGCATTTCCTCCTGGACGGCCTCCGCCATTTCAGTGGTCTGCACCGCCGTCTGTGTGTTCGCCATAGATAAATCCTCCTTTCCGGGCCGGGGGATGACCGCCCCGCCCGTATAGTCATAGCCTGCCGCGTGTATCGCGGACAGTGTTTCCGCTGATACGTTCCCGCCCAAAAGCAGGTCGGTTTCAGCCATGAACGCCAGCATATCCCGCTGGTCAAATTCCTCCGGGAGCTTTCCGCCCCATGCCCGGCGCACCTCACCCTCCGGGCCCAGCTTGTACCGTCTCGGCATATCCGGCCTCCTTTCCCGGACTTTGGGACAAAATGTCCCGAAGTGCCGCTAAATCAGTGGGCCCCGAAGATGCTCCGGGCGATTGTCCCGGTCTTGAACAGCATGAAGCAGAGGAGCACCGTATAGCCCACGGTTCCCCATATCGCGCCGATGGGGTCGCCCCCGGCAGCGATGCCCTGCACCAGCACCGCATAGATGCCGACACAGACTAAAATTAACATCCCTTGAAAGCCCACGGCAAAAAGGGATTTTAAGTAGTTCTGGCCCATGCCGCCCACCTCCCGGTTGGAGAGGGTGGCAACGGGGATGGGCGCAAGGCTGGTCAGCAGATATATTTCTATCATTCTTCCGTACACCAGCACGAAAATGATGATGCCCAGCGCCTGCATGGTAAGCCCGATGACCGAGGACTGGAGCCACAGCCCCAAAAGCGGGCCCAAGTCCATCCCCTCCAGCGTGGCCTGGAGGTTGCTTAACATATCCGGGGAAACCGCCGTGGAGCCCTGGATAAGCCCGGCAGAGCGGGAAATCACGGTCTGCGAAACATCGAAAACCGCCATCACGATATTGAACGTGTTGGAGAGTATCAGCACCGCGCACGCGGTCTTGAACATCCATTTGTAGAGGTTCGCCACGTCAACCTCGTGCATATTGTTCTTTTCAATTACCATAGTGATCAGCTCATAAGTCAGCACAGCAGCAATTACAAGCCCTGCTATAGGTACAACTACATTCCTTGAAAGCGCAAGAATAATAGAAAAAATGTCAGCGTTCCAAGATTCCGGCGTTTTTCCCACTTCCGTTGCGATTGTAGCGACCTTGCTGTTTACATCGTCAAACATTGTAGTTAGATTGCCAGTGATGGCTTCTATGAGGAAGTCTTTTAGCCACTGTTCAATGGCCTCTATGATACTCTGCATAAGCCATCCTCCATATCAATTAGAGTGAAATCAGGCTGGAAAGCAGCGGAACTACCTTAAGCCCCATCAGCATAATACCTCCGCCGGCCATAAGCTGCTTGATGCCTTGATTTTTGGAAGCTGGATTATCCTGTCCATAGCCTTCCATTAAGTTGATTACACCCCATACGCCCATGCCGCCGCCCATTGCTGTAACAAGGGTAGACATTGCAGTAATAGAAGTAGTAAAAAATTCCATAGTGTTCCTCCTTAAATAAAAGTACAAATGTTGTTTAGCAGATTCCAAGCTGTAATCTGCTCTCAGGCTTGGCCCGGATGGGAGGGCGGATATGCTTATGGCGCAGGATACGAATCGGAAAAATATTCATGTTCGGAATCTGTCCCGGTGTTTTCTTTATAAATGCCGCATAAAATGGCGATAGTCCATGTAATGCAAAAACAACAGCCTCAAGCACATCTACCATGTCATCGAAATTTTCCATTGTAACCTCCTGTGTCTTAACTAGCCATAATCCGGCAGGTTTCAGGCAAGCAAAAAGCTCCACCGATTGAAAACCCTCTCATGGGTATCAGTGGAGCCTTTAAAATGTCTGATCCGGATTTTCCAGTTCTCCTATGTCATAGACCTCAAATTTATCATCCGGATTTACCTTTAGCCGGTGTCTCAGATATGTTTTTATATTAAATAGATACTTCTGATTGGCATCTGCCGTGTATTTGTATTGCGGGTGCTTTATCAAATCGTATTTTCTGGAATAAAACGGCCGTACTCCTTGTACCTGAACAATGCAGCGGCTGGAAGGCATAACTGCCAATTCGTCAATACTCATCAATTGCTTTCCTAGCTTCTGGTAGTTCAGTCCATAGGTGCGCTGTGCTCCGCGGGAGTCACTTTCATTCATAGTGTCAATGGTTTCCTTCCCTAAAAGCTCGGAAACCATCTTCAAACTGCTTTCTTCTTTTCCTCCCAAAAACAGCATGGTGGAACAGCAGCCTGCAACCGTTTCAGCATTTTCTTTATACATTCCCTTTAACTGACTATATGTTTGCAGTACAATATGGGCGGAAATATTTCTGGAACGGATAACACTCACAAGATGCTCCCAGTTTGGGATCTTCTGGTTTGCAAATTCATCAAACAAGCAGGTTACATGGATAGGCAGTCTTCCATGATACACCTTCAAGGCCCGGTCGCAAAGCACGTTAAAAGTCTGCGAGTACATCATAGCGGAAATAAAATTGAATGTCGGATCCGTGTCAGAAACCACTGCAAAGAGAGCAGTTTTTTCATCACCCAGCTTTTCTAATTCCAGCTCATCATATGCCATCATTTCCCTTACTGCCGCAATGTCAAAGGGAGCCAGCCTTGCGCCGCAGCTAATTAAGATCGACTTTAAAGTCTTGCCAGCCGCCATCTTAAATTTGCGGTATTGTCTTACTGCAAAGTGGTTTGGATCCCGCTTTTCCAACTGCTCAAAGAGCAAATCAACTGCGGATTTAAAGTTTTCATCATCTTCCCGGCACTCACAGGCATTGAGCATGTCCAGCATAGTATTCATGTTCTTTTCTTCCGCCGGCGCTTCATAATAAATATAGGCAATTAATGCCTGATAAAGCAACGCCTCCGCTTTCTGCCAGAAATCATCCCCTCCTTTGGCTTCCCCCTGGGTATTAGACATAATAACCGTTACCAGAGTCAGAATGTCTGTTTCACTGTGCAGGTATACAAATGGGTTGTAGTGCATGGAACAGGAAAAATCAATGGTATTTAAAAGTTTGATTTTATATCCTCCCCGAACTAATGCATAGCCGACCTCCTCGATAAGTGTACCTTTCGGATCAGAGCAAAGATAGCTGGCATTCATCTGAAGAAGATTCGGCTTGATATGATACCTGGTTTTTCCACTTCCGGATCCGCCAATTACTAATACATTCAAATTAACATTCCGCTTTTCCGGATCCGCAATTTTTCCTAAAGTAAGCCGTTCTGTCTCTGACAACAGAATATTTTCTGAAAAATCAGGATTGAGAAACGGCTCAATATCTTTGGAGCCGCCCCAACGGGCCGATCCATACTCTGCTCCACGGCGATATTTTCTGGCATTTTTTCCTTTTTGATATACTACGAACCAGAACAAAATACCAAACGCCGCGCCTACTGTTAAATCAAAGGGATGCAGGCTGGGCAGCGGATTTTGAAAAGTTTCCTCTACTTTTAGAAATGCCCTCAAAACCTTGTCGATCACATCCCCGTCGGAAACCATACGGTATGCCTGCCCCATTTTGGTTGCCATCAGCCCGATAAAGATATAGGGCAGAGCCAATTTTAGCAGCTTTGTGATACTAATTTTCGGAAATTTCACCGTCCTACCTCCTGTTGTTTATTGTGTGAGAGAGAGGTTGTCATCTCCTTTAGGACATCCTGAAGTTTTACAAGCTGTTTATGGATAGATGGTTTGTTCTTTGCCTGGTTTTTCAATACTTTCCCAGAGTATTCCCGGAACGCCGCCGTTAGTGCGTCAGCATCTTTACTTTTGAAAAACACCAGATACTTAGGTGGTTGGGTAGACATATCCTTCTTTAGTGCAAAGTCAATCCCATATTTCCTTGCCACACGTTCAAAAGACTTGATATTGCCGTCTGTAATTTCAATATTACTTACGCCGGCTCCTTGCTGTACCAGATGTTTAACGCTCTGTTTTCCTTTGTAGACAGCAGGGCTTTTCTGCCGTTTCTCCATCTCTGCAAGGGCTTTTTTGATTGCAGCTTCCAGCATTTTAGAGGTCAGCTTCGTAGCTTTGATACTTAATGCCACAGCTCTGTTTTCAACATCTTCTTGCAAATGTCGCCACGCTCCTTTCTGAAAACATTCTAACCTGCCAATGATAAATCGGAATGTTCTTCTCTGTAGAATCGTTCTTCCAACCGTTCTACAGACCAATTCTTTTTAAACTGGCCCAACGGGCCGACTCCGAACTGGGCAAGCGCCCGTTGATCCAGTTCCTTTAACTGATTCCATAATTCCGGATGATGCTTTCTCAAATTTCTAAGTTCATCAATCCGCTGGAACGGGCAGCACCAGCAGGAAGCCCTGTGGTAATTTTCATACAGCCCGCCAAAGTCAAAGCCATGATCATAACAGATTTTCAGAGCTTCTTCCTCTGTAACTTTCCAGTCAACCAGAGGATACTGTTCCTCTTTGCAGCGTTCCCGCTCATCAAAGGCAATCCCAACATAATGCAAAGCGTTGTATTTTCCCTTTAACTCATTGACTTTCTTTGTTATCAAACGAATTTTAAGTTGTCCAGTGCACCATCTGACCCGGATTCCCGGCCATCCATTCCCATAAAGCGGAATACCGTCACGCCGGCGAAGTTCTATCGCAGATGGACTTTTCTTAGGTTCTTCGAACATCATCCATTCAAAACCTTGAGGGTGCCGTAGTGTGGTAATATGAATCTGCCGTTTTTGATATAGGTATGCGTCCACTTTCTCAAGATGTTTATACATTTCCGGAAACTCCATTCCCGTATCTGCGGTTAGGACAACGTCAATCGGCATCCCTCTTTCAATCATCAAAATAAGCATCGCTGTGCTGTCCTTCCCGCCAGATAGAGAGACCGCATGATAATCTGGTCTTTGACTGATTGCAATATTTTTATTCGTCATCTTTACCACGCCCCTGTTCCCGTATTTTCAAAATACCGTCCAGAGTAGTGGCGGTAATTCCCAGTCGGTGGGCAACGGCGATATCATTCTTCACCGCTTCGTCTATCTCCTCACCGCAGACAATCAGCACATGACTCCGGCGCAGCAGTTTCCGTCCAATGTCAATGCCCTCCTTATGTTCAGCAGGAACAGAATCTCGTAGAAAATATGGAAGATAAAGAACCGGACAAATTGGAGTAAAATTGGCCTCGTATACCTTGCGGCAGTAAACGGTTGCCTGGTCAATAACTGTAAATTTACCGCCTGCCCAGGCAGCGGTAATGTATGCAAATGGTTTTTTCATGATCATATTCCTTTCTTCGGCTGTGCCGACAAAAAGCAGCTACCCACCGCCGTAAAGGCCATGGCTGACCTGACCAATGGCATGTAGTAGCTGCTTATGGTTGTGGCGCATTATAGAGGGATGTAAGCAGATAAGATTTTATGTTCCGGATTTTTGTTGTATTGGCTTTCAGGCTATCTACCAGGTAAAGTTTTTACGGAAGTCAGCCATTCCGGAATGACAGCCCCATACGGTCAAGCATACGCCCATACAAGATTTTAGCATCAGAAGATATTTTCCGGTAATCCGGATCCGTAAATGGCACCTTTGTATCCGGCAAAATGTGTACTGTTCCGCTTACTCTCCATAAAAATAGTCCAGTATGGGCATGTCTGACATGA
>ERZ808054.1371-NODE-1371-length-14145-cov-4.165127_pt1 | contig 14145 bp, 14 predicted proteins | sample MGYA00380201_ERZ808054 | MGnify/ENA primary metagenome ERZ808054 (study PRJEB31490, sample SAMN06133419) | mouse gut metagenome | isolation source: Z5_2 | host: mice | place: China: Chengdu | collected 2015-05 ... | reverse complement strand
AATTGGAATATCTGATTAGTGCCGCGAATGAAACGAAGATGCAGATGGAATTCTGTGCAGAGGTATTAAAAGATTTTAAAAAGATCATTGTTTTTGATCCCCAGGATGCGAAAGTTTTTAAACGTGAGTATAAGGAATGGAGAGTAAAGCCGGAAATAGAGGTAGAAACTTATACTTCTTATGTGGCTGAATTATTGAATCAGGGGAAATTAGAGTCAGGAATAAATAAAAAGAAAGTAGTTTATCAGGATCCTTTCCAGTTATCCAGAGATATGGGAGAAATAGATGAACCGAGAAAGATTATCAGGGCTTATGCTGTATGTCAGGAAATGTTGTGTCATGGGAAAGATACTATGTGGGCAGGAAATTTATTAATGAAAGAATGGATACCAGGGGTAATCTTGCAGGTTTCCGCAGCTCGAATCGGTAATGCCAGAGGTGTTGGCGCAGAGACTATTGTTACAGCAAGTGTGTCTGAATATGCTGCATTAAAAGAGGTTGAACAGACGGATGTAAAAATTAAATCCCTGGAAGAATTGATATTAGGTGAATAGGAAGGTGGGGAAAATGCTAGTTTCGTTAAAAAAACAGATGGATGCTGCACAAACTGAAGGGTTTGCTGTTCCGGCATTTAATGTGTACAACATGGAAACAATGTTGGGAGCAGTACAGGCAGCTGAGCAGGCGCGTGCACCCATCATATTACAAGTATATGCCAGGTTATTTAAAAATGGAGATGCACAATGGGTGGCTGCAACAATTCTTGAGGCTGCGAGGGAAAGTAATATTCCCATATGTTTTCATTTAGATCATGGTTTGTCCGCGTTGGAAATAGAAAGAGCAATAAAGTGGGGGACAACCGGAATCATGTTTGATGGTTCTCTCCTGTCATTGAAAGAAAACATTATGAGGACGAAAAATATTGTGGAGTTATGTAATAAAAATGGGGTGACTGTAGAAGGAGAATTGGGACATATTGGAAGTGCAAATGATGAAAATATGGACGAATTTACAGATTCAAAAGAAGCCGGGGAGTATGTAAGAAATACAAATGTGGCAGCTTTGGCAATTTTGGTTGGGAATGCCCATGGTCATTATAAAAAGCCACCTAAATTGGATATTGGCAGAATAGCTGATATCTATCGAGAAACAAATTATACACCGTTGGTGCTTCATGGAGGATCCGGTATTACCGATGAACAAATTATGCAGGCTATAAAAGCAGGAATCCGTAAGGTTAATTTTGGAACTGACGTATGTTATTCGTTTCTCAATGCAGTGCAGAGAGAAATGGAAGATCCTGAAAAAAGAATGGCGGTAGATTTGTTTATGAAGAAACCAGTAGAAGCAGTAAAAGAATTTTGTCTTGCAAAAATCAGGCTTCTGGGAGCAGAAGGTATGGCGGGGAAAGTGTAATGACAAAAGAAAGCAGAAAAAAACGGCAGATAAAAATTGTAGGAATCGGCGCATGTGTTATGGACACTCTTATCACAATCCCTGAATATCCCAAAGAAGATACGAAAGTCAGAGCGCTATCGTATAGGGCAGCGGGCGGAGGACCGGTGGCTACAGGAATCGTTGCTGCTGCCCGCTTGGGTATACCGTCCGGTTTTATTGGAACGCTGGCGCAGGATGATGAAGGAATATTTTTGAAGAACGATTTTTTAAAATATGGAGTGGATGTTACACATGTTGAGTTGATGGCGGGATATCGGGGGTTTTCATCAGTGGTATGGTTGTCGCAGAATGCGGCAACTCGTACCTGTGTGTTTGATAAGGGGAATCTGCCTCCGTTAAAACTGGATGAAAAGATGAAAACTTATATAGCAGACAGTAGTATTCTGATGATCGACGGCAATGAGATGAAAGCTGCTAAAGAGGCGTGCCTTGTTGCGAAAAAGAATAGCACCAGAATATTATATGATTGCGGTGGAATGTATGAAGGGGTGGAAGATTTATTGAAGATGACGGATGTTATGATTCCTTCTGAAGAGTTTGCAATAGGCTATACAGGCTGTTCTACGGCAGAAGAGGCTGTTGCGAAGCTATTTGAGGCATATCGACCGGAAGTAATAGTAATCACTTGTGGAAATAGAGGGGGCATTATGTATGATGGGAAAGGGATGATAGAATATCCGGTTTTTCCAATAGAAGCAGTGGATACAAATGGTTCAGGGGATGTGTTCCATGGGGCTTTTGCAGCAGCTTTGGCAAAGGGATTTTCTTACAGGGAGTGCTGTTTTTATGCAAGTGCAGTTGCAGCAATTAAATGTACAGGCTGCGGTGCGAGAGAATGTGTGCCAGATGATAGGACTGTTCACAGTTTTTTGGAAAGCAGAGGAATAAAGATATGACTTATTTGCTGGGCATTGATTTTGGAGGAGGTTCTTCTAAACTAACGCTTATAGATACATCTGGAAAAATAGTATATGAAAATGCAGTAGAATACCCGACCTATTATCCCTGTGTGGGGTGGTGCGAGCAGAAACCGGAGGACTGGGACAGTGCACTTTCACAAAATATAAAAAAGCTTTTGGAAGTAAAAGGAATAAATTCAGCGGATATTCTTGCAATTTCCATTGACTCTGCCACACATACCAGTGTTCTGTGCGATGAAAATTTTAAACCTTTGAGACCGGCAATTTTTTGGACGGATTCGCGCTCTGTTTTGCAGGTTGAAAAACTAAAAAAAGAGTTCGGTTCAGTTATTTTTGAGAAATGTTTTCATTGTCCGGATACTATATGGACTTTACCACAGCTTTTGTGGGTGAAAGAAAACGAGCCTGAAAATTTTAGCAAGCTGCGCTACATTTTTTTTGAAAAAGACTATATCCGTTTTAAGCTGACAGGATCGTATTATACAGATAATATTGAGGCGCAGGGCAGCATGATGTTTGACTGTAGAAAGAACAAGTGGAGCGAAGAGCTTTTGCAGATTGCTGGAATCCGGGAAGAGATGCTTCCCCCGATTGTAAAACCCACTGATATAATTGGGAAAGTGACTAGGCAGGCAGCAGAAAGAAGCGGACTTAAGGAAGGGACTCCGGTAATTTGCGGAACAACGGATACTGTAATGGAAGTCTTTGCTTCCGGGGCGGTTCATACAGGTAATGCAACAGTGAAATTAGCTACAGCAGGGAGAATTTGTGTCATAACAGATAAACCATATCCGTCTCAACATCTGGTAAATTATCCGCATGTTGCGGATAATTTGTGGTATCCGGGCACTGCGACAAAAGCAGCGGCAGCCTCCTATCGCTGGTATCGTGATACGTTTGGTGGAAATTATCAAGAGCTTGATGCAGGTGCGGAAAAGATACCTGTTGGTTGTGAGGGGTTAATGTATCACCCTTATATAAATGGTGAATTAACACCTTATGGAGATTCTGTTTTGTGCGGTGATTTTATTGGTATTAGGACCGTCCACACAAAAGCACATTTTACAAGAAGCGTTTTGGAAGGTGTCTCTCTTTCTTTGCTGCATTCAAAAAAAACAATGGAATCCATGGGGATTGAGTTACCAGGAAAGGCGACAATTATAGGTGGAGGGGCAAAAGGTGCCTTATGGGGACAGATTACTGCGGACTGTCTTGGAATGCAGCTTATGAAAACAAAGCGCAGTGATTCTTCTTTAGGATCAGCTATGCTGGCAGGGGTTGCAATGGGCGTGTTTGGTGATTGTGAAGCGGCAGTAAAAGCGTGTATTAAAGAGGATGGTATTATAAATCCAATAGAAGAAAACAGAGAAAAATACGAGAAACTGTTTGACGAATATGTAGCAGTACATGATGCACTTGCTCCAATTTATAAGGCAAGAGAAAAAGGAAAGAGGGATGAATGAAAATTGTTGTATGTGTAAAACAGGCAATCTCAGGTGAGCTAAATCCATTCGATGCGTCTGCTTATGAAATGGCATTACAGATACGAAATGCAGAAGTAATCTTGCTTTCCATGGGACCGGAAAAAACAGAAGATTTATTGCTGGATCTGACAAGGTTGGGAGCGAAAAAAGCTTATTTTTTGTGTGACAGGATATTTGCAGGAGCAGATACGCTTGCAACTGCGTATACGCTTTCTCTGGCATTGAAAAAGCTGATGCCGGATTTAGTAATCTGCGGGCGGCAGACGATTGATGGAGATACAGGACAGACCGGACCGGCACTGGCAGCAATGGCAGGTTTGGTGTTGATTACAAATGTTATGCAGATTATGGAGTATAAGGATAAACTGGTTTGCAGAACAAGATCAGGGACTGAACAGATAACAGAATATCCGGCATTGATCACAGTAGAAAAAACACATGATCTCCGATTGCCCGGAATCTGTTCTGGGAAGGGAGAGGTTATTTGGTGGAAGGCGGAAGATATAGACGCAGATAAGAGCAGATGTGGTTTGACAGGATCCCCTACAAGAGTAATCGAATCTTATGAAAATCAGGAAGGTAAGAGAAGTTGCAAATTTGTGGCACCTGGTGTATTGAATGAGCTGATAGAAGAAATAAAGGAAGAAAGAAAAGAAACAGTATCATTATCGGAAAAATCAGAAGGTGCAGGATTGGAAAAAGTGTGGATCGTAGGTGAGAAATGCCGGGAAATGGCAGAAACAATCAGTAATGACATATGGGTGATAGGCAAAGAAGAGGCAAAAGGAAGAGGACAGGCATTTATTGGTTGGTTGTCGGGACTAATCCGAAAGGAGAATCCTTCAGCTGTTTTATGGGATAGTGATATTTGGAGTAAAAAAATGGCACCACAGGTAGCGGTCTCATTGCAAACAGGTTTATGTGCAGATTGTACAATGTTGGAAGCGGACGGAGAACAGTTATATATGTGGAGACCTGCTTTGGAGGGAAATGTAACAGCAAAGATTGTCAGTGTTAAAAGACCTGCAATGGCAACGATAAGAACTCAGTCAGAAGACAAGGCAGATATTATCTGTGCAGTGGGAAAAGGGGCAAGATCTGCATGGGGGGCAATTGAGGAATATGTAAAAGAAAGAAATAAGGAAAAAAAGTTTCTGTGGGAAACAGCAGCTTCAAGGCTTGTGGTAGATATGGGAATAATGCCTTATGAAAAGCAGGTGGGATTAACCGGAAAGAGGGTAAGTCCGCGAATTTATTTAGCGATTGATATTTCTGGTGCGGTGCATCATATTGAAGGAATGAAGCAGTCGGGAACAGTGATCGCTATTAATCCGGACAGAAAAGCACCAATATTTAACTATGCTGATTATGGAATTATCGCCACGGCGGAGGAGATATTTAATTGACAGGAGGAAATAAATTATGATGAATTTAAAAAGAAGCTACAGCAAAGCATCAGGATATACCCCGATTTGTGAAATTGGCAAGTGTTCGCTTAGAAAATTGGAGTTTGGAATCATTGAGTTGGAAGATAATGAAAGTGTGACTTATGATACGCAAGATAAGGAAACTGCTTTTATTTTACTGGAGGGATATTGTACGGTCAGATTTAATGATATAATGTGGGAGAATATCGGAAACCGTGATAATGTTTTTGAAAATAAAAAAGCAATCAGTTTCTATATGCCAATTGAGCAGAAGTTGGAAATTAAAGGAAATGGCCATGTTAAGATCGCGGTATGTGGAACAGCAGTCAATGAGAAAACCGAACCCCAGTTACTCCCTGAGGATAAGGTGGTTTTAAAAACATTGGGCATACAGCCTTATGAGAGGAAAACAAGTTTTCTTATAGATAACAATACCAATGCAAAAGCGCTTACCATAGGAGAGTGCTATGTAACACCGGGAAACTGGGCAGGTTTTCCGCCGCATAAGCATGATGAGGATAATATGCCTTCTGAATGTATTGCAGAAGAAATTTACTATTTTCTTTTTGATCCTCAAGAGGGATTTGGGGTACAGTGTGTCTACACTGCGGATGGATGTGTAGATGAAGCATACCGGGTGAAAAATGATGAGCTGGTGGAATTCCCTTACGGATACCATAGTACAGTCAGTATTCCAGGTTATTCTACTTATTTCCTTTGGGTTATGGCAGGAGACTATCAGGGATTCAATCGTTCTTTAGACCCTGTACATGCATGGGTAGCTGAGTTGGAAAAGAAATAGGGGGAGAATTTTCATGAATGTTTTTGACGAATTTTTTACAGGAATAAATTATTGGGGATCGAAAGATGCAATTCATATGTGGGAGAATTTTGATGCAGCTTCCACAGAAAATGATTTCATATTGTTAAAAAAAGCAGGAATTACCCATTTGAGGATATTTATATTATGGCCGTATTTTCAGCCACTTAGAGCAATATTTAGTCCGTCAGGAGTTTTTGAGTATCGTTTAGGAGAAGAGCCTTTGCCTGATACTGAGGCAGGAAGAGCCGGCGTAAATGAAAAAGCATGTGAAGATTTTTCAACATTTTGCTCACTGGCCGAAAAGTATGGGCTCAAACTGATAGTAGGGCTTATTACTGGACATATGTCTTTTAGAAATTATGTTCCGGAAGCATTCTATAATCTCAATTGTGTTACGGATCCTTCTGTGTTGAAATGGGAAATCAAATTTGTTAAATATTTTGTCAGACGTTTTAAAGATGAAAAAGCAATCATGGCCTGGGATCTGGGGAATGAACCAAATTGTCTGTTTTCGGAATGGACGGAAGATCAGCTTTATCTGTGGTGTTCGGCTATTGCGGATGCAATAAAAACTGTAGATTCAACTCACCCGGTTATTAGTGGGTTTGCAACTTTGACATCTGTAAAAGGGATTCATATTACTTTGAATACTGGTGATTTCTGTGATATCAATACAGTTCATCCTTATCAGATATTTCAGACACAGACTGAACCGATTAATTCAATGAAACCAGTACTTGACGTTGCATTTCTAAATAAACTGAGTGAAAGTCTTGCGGGAATACTAACGTTTCCCCAGGAATTTGGGGCTATTGGATACATGAATTGTTCAATGAAAACAGAGGCGGATTTTTATCGCTGTGTACTTTTTACTGCACTTGCACATAATTGCCATGGTGTAATGTATTGGTGTGCTTTTGATCAGGGGCATTTGTCGTATCCGCCTTATGATTTTAATGATATAGGAAGTAATTATGGTTTCTTTACTAAAGATGGTATGTCAAAACCGATTGTAGAAGAAAATCTAAAGTTTAAAGAACTCCTTGAAAAACTTCCGGGGAAAAATCTTCCAGAACAAAAAACAGATGCCGTAGTGCTTATTCCGAAAATCCATAGTGATAATGACATAGAGACGGTACGCAGTGCGTTCCTATTAGCAAATCGTGCCAATGTGGATGTTTCTTTTGCACATATGCCAGAGCAGCCAATACCGGATTCAAAGTTGTATATTATTCCCAGTGTGGACAGTAATCAAAATATTACCAAATATCGGTTGGATGAATTACTGGAAAAAGTGGAGCAGGGTGCGGTGTTATATGTTTCATTAGGCAGGGGATTTATGCGTAATATTTCACAAATAGCGGGTGTTGAGTTTGCTTATCGCGAACAAATTTCTTGGGATACATGTTTTTCCTTGGCAGGGGAGCAACTGCCAATCAGCACAGATATCAAGTATACTATGGAATCATGCTCTTCTGAAGTCCTTGCTTATGATGAAGGTGGAACTCCGGTATTTTTCAGAAATTCTTATGGAAAAGGATTTATTTATCTGCTTACCATTCCTGTTGAAAGGTATTGCAGTTTTCGTCCAGGGGTATTCCATCGTGAAAATGAACCTAAATATGAAAATATTTACAAGGAGATTGCTCGAAAAGCAGACATCAAGCATAGAGTAGATTCATCCTCGCCTTTTATACTGCTTACAGAACATGAAATCAATGAAAAAGAAACTTATGTTATGGCTATTAACTACAGTTACAGAAAAGAAAAAACAACCATCACATTGAATGGTGATTTTGAAGTTCAAACTGTTTGGGGAAATGAAATTAAAAATGGCATCCTTGAACTTAAAGAAAACGATGGTGCACTTTTTATTTTGAAGGAGAAGGTATGATTTTTAAGTTAAAGCCTAATCGTGTTCGCAGGACATATAAAGGCGGGGCAAATATAGATAAGTTTGAAAATACGAAAATTTCATCTTATAGTGCGGAATATTATCCTGAGGATTGGACGGCATCAATAACGAAAGCTAATAATTACCCTCCGCTTGAAAATGAGGGGATCGGGGTAACGGAAGACGGAAAATATCTTACAGAAATTATAGGCGATGACTTTCCGATTCTTGTAAAGCTTCTTGATTCTGCTGAGAGGCTTGTGATACAGGCACACCCAACTGTACAGTTTGCTCAAAAGTACTTAGGAAGTAATTTTGGGAAAACAGAATGCTGGTATTTTCTTGACTGTAGTGATGATGCCTGTGTGTATCTTGGTTTTAAGGAAACAGTGTCACCTTCGGAATGGGAAAATGCGTTTGATGAGCAAAGCTCTGGGAAAATGCTGGAGATGCTTAATAAAATACCTGTAAAAAAAGGAGATTTTATATTTGTTGATGGTGGTATTCCACATGCCATCGGTGCCGGGTGTTTTATGATCGAACTTCAGGAACCTACTGACCTTATGGTTGTGGGGGAAAAAATAACACCTTCAGGAAGAGAAATACCTCCAAACAAAATAGATATGGGATTGGGCAGGAAGCTTATGTTTGAGCTTTATGATTATACAGGATTTTCACATGATGAAATACGACGTAGATTTATGCCAGAACAGATAAAAATTTCGTCAAATATATATGAGATCTTGGGTAGAAAGCTTACAAATAAGTTCTCCATGTATAAGCTTATTTCACAGGGGGAATTTGTACCAGACAAGAAATACGTTATAGCCATAGTTTGTAACGGAGAAGGAAAGCTTTGCAATATCCAGGTAAAAAAGGGGGACCGTTTGCTCATAGTTGATGAACATAGCATTACCTTTTATGGTGATTCGATGTTTGAAATAATCATATGTTTTTAAGGTTGTAAGCAGAATCATATCAGCATAAGTGGCTATATTTGTGTATGAAGATGGTATGATAAACAATCATAGACTGCCAGAGTTATTCTTTGTACCTTTATTTCTTGGTGCTGAAGGGGAGCCAGCCATTGTTTTATGAGGAAAGACACAGGGTGGTACAGCGAAAAAAGGAAATGGCAGAAACTGAGATCTTTCGGGATGGTGAAAAAGACACTAACAAAGAGTAGCGGGGAAAGATATGAGGAAAACCGGTATTACATATGCAGTATCGGGGAAGATGCAAGGGGTTCGAGCGGGCGGCAAAGGGGCTCTGGAAAGTGGAGAACAACCTGCAGACCATGAAAAAGATCGTCATGGCGGTCTTAAATACAGTAAAAGCAAGCTACAGGTTAAGCATGAAACGGATCCGGTATGAATTATCACCGGATTATGAGAATGAAGCAGAGAGGCTGCTGTCCATGCTGGATATCGAGACTGTAAAAGAATCATTAGGATCAAAAGGGAAATCTCCTAAAAAATAAAACATTTTTTTTATAATTTTTAAGCAGTGCCATCAGGTGCTGCTTAAAATTTATAAGTTTAACCTGAACGGAGAGAATTTAATCTTGACTTTTGAGACCATTTAGTGTAGTCTGCAATAAAGACCACTGCGAGTGGTCTGTAAAAGGAGAACGAAACACATGGCAGAAATACAATTGGGTGTTATTGAAGCACGCTATGCAGATATGATTTGGGCGCATGAGCCGGTTACTTCGTCTGAACTGGTAAAGATGACAGCGGTAGAATTTAACTGGAAGAGAACCACGGCACATAATGTATTGCGGAGATTAATAGACAAAGGATTGTTCCGTAATGAAAATGGGGTGGTAACTGCTGTGATTTCCAGAGATGAATTTTATTCCATGCAGAGCAGAAAATATGTGGAAGATACTTTTGCCGGCTCCCTTCCGGCATTTATTGCGGCATTTATGCAGGGTTCCAGGATTACAGCGGATGAAGCGGAAGCAATCCGCAGGATAATTGACAGGACGGAGGAATAAAAGGTATGGGCGATATTTTCTTGAAATTATTAAATATGAGCATTACTGCCGGATGGTTAATACTGGCAGTTTTATGTATCAGGCTGTTATTTAGAAAAATTCCCAAATGGGTAAATTGTCTGTTGTGGGGAGTGGCAGCAATCAGGCTGATTTGCCCATTTTCCATTGAAAGCCAGTTCAGTATATTGCCAAGTACGGAACCTATAAAATCCAGCACAGTTGTGGAAGGGGAAGTGCAAAATTATATGCCGTCCATAGACAGCCGGCTGACGATTGTGGAAAATACGATAAACCCAATGCTGACAGAAACCTTTGCATATAATGAATCAAATAGTGTGGCTCCCTTGCAGATAGTTACATATGCTGCCGGTCTTGTTTGGTGCTGTGGCATGGTTCTGTTAATAATTTGTGCAATGGGCAGTACTGTAAAGCTGCATAAACTTGTAAAAGAGGCGGTATGCGTCAGGGATAATATTTACATTTGTGATGCCGTAAAATCCCCTTTTATTTTGGGGATTTTCAGACCAAGAGTTTATCTGTCTTCCACACTGGGCGAGGGAGAGATGGACTATATCCTTGCACATGAATCTGCACATCTTAAAAGGAAAGACCACTGGTGGAAAGCGTTGGGGTATTTATTGTTATGTATCCATTGGTTTAATCCTCTTTGCTGGATGGCATATTCCCTGCTCTGCAAGGACATTGAACTGGCATGTGATGAAAAAGCGGCCAAAGATATGACATTCAATGAGAAAAAAGAGTACTCTAAAGTGTTGTTATCCTGTGCAAGGCAAAGGAGCCTGATTATGGTGTGTCCGCTGGCTTTTGGGGAAGTGGGAGTAAGGGAAAGAGTGAAATCCGTATTGAATTACAAAAAACCGACAATATGGATTATGATAGCAACGGCAGCAGTATTAGTGATATTGGCGGTATGCTTTTTGACGAATCCCACAAGAGAGTATCAGATCAGAATTACAATACCTGCAGGAAGCACAGCCCCTTTTTGCTATTCGGATGAGGAGATTAGTCCTAAAGGTAACACGCTTACATTTTATGCCGGCGAAGGACTTGGGGATACGGAAATTACATTGCTGCCTGTAGAGGTCAGGGAAGAAAACGCTTATGACGAACCCGCCTATATTACACCGGGAATGCCTGTGAAAATGGATGTAGAAAAAGGTGCATGGTTTAAAATAGGTGTGAATATACAGAACCCGACAGATGAGGATAAAGATGTATATGTCTCTGTAAAAAATGTGGAAGTAAGGATTGCTTCTTTGGAGGAAACGGAAGTTAAAAGCCTGTCATCAGAACAGATGTCAGATGAGGAAGCTGTAACACAGCAGGAAACTTTTGCTGATATGCAGGTGTCCGATATTTTAAACGGTAGCAGCCCGGTTGCTATATCAGGGGAGGAAATGCCATTAGAAAATGATACTATACAGAGTATCATGCTTTATGAACAGCCGGAAGCTGACAAGGTTTGTATAAAAGTACAGCCTTCCATGATAAGAGAGAATGCTTATTATTATTATATTCCCACAGATAAAGACCAGGAATGGCTGTCAGCACAGGTGCAGGCATTAGATTTGGAAGGACAGCCGTTTGACAGACGTTGGGAAGGTCATAAAGAAAAAGGCTGGCAGATAATCTATAATGATATGGAAATCCGAGTGTTTGAAGGAGGGTATTTATACTATACTTATGATGACGAAAAGGAAATGATGGAGTGCTTCATAGAAGCGCCTAAGATATGTGATTATATACAGATTATATTGACAGAAAAAATAGGTTATCAAAATTATAATGTTTCTGATATAAAAGATATTGTATCCGCTAAGTTAGATGTTAAGTCTGCTTTTACTGGCGGGCAATTTTATAGTCAGACCGTAACAGACGCAGAGACACTGCAGAAGTTTGAAGAGTGGTTTAGCAATGCGGAATATATGTATGGCGGAACAGAGTGCGGAACACAATATGCCTGTTTGGAATTGACGCTGGCAAACGGGGATGTAGTGAAACTGTCTATGGCTACAGACAGTTGCCCGAATTTCCATATAGATGGAGTTGCCTATGATTATCGTCCGGTGTCAGATTGGAATAATAGCGAGTTTTACAAGTGTTTCAATGAAATACCGTGGGAATATGAGTAATTTTTGAAAAGATAGCGTGAAGCCGAGCAGACCGACAGGCATGGAGCAATCACAGCGAGGGATATATGTCAGTTACTGCAAATCGAGAGTAGCCAGCGTAGAGCAGAGAACAGGCAAAACGAAGATCTTTTATTATCCACAATGGAACGTGCTGGATCAGAGGATGTGGTAAAGCTCATTGCCGTACTTCCGGATGTGGTAAAATCCCCACAGCTTACTGCTGATTGGGAAAATGCCTTTACTCTTGTTGCAAAGGGTGAATATTCCATGCAGGCATTTATGGATGGGATTGCTAATCTTGTAAATGGTCTTGTGCAGACTTATCATAGTGTCAGTGAGGAACAGAAATCCATGTTTGGAGACAGTAATCAGGAATCTCTTGGGAAATGCCCGAAATGCGGCGGCGATGTAGTAAAAGGGAAATGCCGGCGCTTACTGTAAAAATAAGTGCGGCATGAACGTGTTACGGACAATGGGGGTAGTGCTTACCGACAGTCAGGTAAAAAGTCTGCTGGAAGGGAAAAAGACCCTTGTAAAAGGCTTAAAGGGGAAGAAAGGCAGTTATGATGCGTACCTGATACCGGAGGGTGTGGAGGACTATTCCTATACCAAAGATGGGAAAGAAGTCAAAGGCTCACAGTATAAGGTAAAGCTGGAATTTCCCAAAAAGAAAAATAACAGAGAGAAATGAAGGAATATTATTTAATGAAAATTTGATAGAAGTATGAGAGTGATTGTGGTATTCTATTAGTGATACAAATCGACATTTGTGGAGGTATTTTATGTTTAATGAAATATGTATATATGAGGCAAAACTGACCAAGTTAGATGAAATTGAAGAACTGATGAGGGAAGTAGCGGAATTTTACTTGAAGCAAGATGGTGTCATTGATGTACATTACATAAAACGTACCCACCGACAAAAAGATTTTAATGCTGTTAAAGAGGGAGAATTACCTGTTCGTCTTACAAGAAATGTAGGTAAGGTAACATATGTCTTGTATTGGGTGCTGGAAAATGAAGAAGCACATGCAAGAATTTCAAAACTTGGTGTAGAGAAATTCTATAAACGCTGGAATCGCTGTTTAACCACAATGCCTAAAATAATTCTGGGCGAGAATGTCATCTAAGTTTATATGCCATTTTGTAAGTAACGCTTTTAAAATGGGAAATCGCGAAAATATCTAACGAAATAAAGCCGCCACAATAATGTGGCGGCTTTAGGAATGTCCGTTCCCCATAATGTTTTCTCCATATAACACTTGTCTTTATTTACCTTTTGTTGCCCACTTCGGGACATTTTGTCCCAAAGGGCGGTTGTCCGGCTGTATCACAATTCACTCAATTATAAGTTTCACATATCCATCAATTTCTTTATTATATACGTGCTTTCCAATAATTGAGCGTAACTGTTTTATATCTTCCAAGTTGGGACTTGCAAATTCAACATAACAATTTTGAGATTGGGCCAAATTGAGATTTTCATAAAAATCAGATATATGACAATAAAATTTGTCAAGTAAATCCTCCAATGGATACTGCGAAATTTCACTTGCATCTTTGCCTTCATCTAATTCTACTTCTTGCATAAACGTCAATGAAGTTACATATAAGGTTTCTTCGTCTACTTCAATTTTGTAAATGCCATCTTCAACGAAAGAGTAACCGCCATTCATGTATTTTGTTGCATTGTAATTCTGAATTTTTTTCATATCATACACTCCTTGTAAAAATATTAAAAAAGACGCTCCTCTCCACTTGCCTGCTTTGGGATGGCAGAAGTTATCATGTTTATCAAGCCCTCTCACTGAAATTTTTGAAAAAATATTGCAACATAGTTATAACAGAAAATTCCCCGCCATACAAGGGTGGGGAAAAGGTCTGATTTTAGCGAATTTATAGGGAGCGCACAAACGGCCAGTCAAAAATGTATGCGTCTGCTCATAGATTACATAATCGGCTTCCCGCAAGCGTCCTTTCTCGTCGT
>ERZ808054.1370-NODE-1370-length-14167-cov-4.570405_pt1 | contig 14167 bp, 11 predicted proteins | sample MGYA00380201_ERZ808054 | MGnify/ENA primary metagenome ERZ808054 (study PRJEB31490, sample SAMN06133419) | mouse gut metagenome | isolation source: Z5_2 | host: mice | place: China: Chengdu | collected 2015-05 ... | reverse complement strand
CCTATCGCCTCCAATTTTTCCTTTAACTGTTTCTTTGCTTTCCGCATCCGGCTTTTGACGGTTCCTTCCGGCAGTCCTAAAATCTCAGATACCTCATTGATCTTCATATCCGCCGAATAATACAAATAGATTGGTATTCTGTACTTTTCTGGCAGGGATGCAACCAATCTCTGGATCATGTCTACCTCATTCTGCTGTAAAACAATATGTTCCGGCGAAGCTTCATTATCATGACCTGAAATCTCGTATCCCTCCTCAGACATCTCCTCCATACTGTCAATCGGAACCAGCCTCATCCTGTTTGCGTATTTTTTCTTTTTATTTTTCCAAAGATAAATTGAAGTGGATAAAGCGTAACTCTTTGTATTCTGCGCAGAGTCCAGCCTTTTCCTTTTCTCCAGCAGTTTAAGCATCGTGTCCTGATACAGTTCGTCCCCATTTTCTGCGTCTCCGGCTGTCATCCGGCAAAACCGCAGGATATCCTTTCCAAACTTCAGGACAAACCGCTCAAATTCTTCATTATTCATAGCAGCTATCCCCCTTCTTCTTACAAGTCGACTTGCAAAGATTTGCCCTTGCATTTATATGTTGTCATAACTCTGGAAAAAGTTTTCATAAATGCCCATAATTGAGCAGCGGAGAGTCATCATTCCTTACTCGCCATAAGTTTAACATGATCTTCCTAATCTGCAAGTTTTTTAACTTGGCAATATAATAACACGCGCCCCCGAATCAATGACTGCAATCAAAGTGCCTCTTCCTGTCAAATTCGGTTCCCTGCTGGTAACCGGCAAAATGCAGGATGCCTGTTTTCCCAGCAGTGTAGATGCATAAAGCCGTTTAGGCTTTTCCACATACTCTACTTCATCCAATTGTGTAAAAGCATTGATCAGATTTTCCGGCATGGTCACGATTGCATATCCGGCAATCAGTTCTTCCACCTGAATCACATCACTTTGCAGTCTGGCAATATCACCGTGATATTTGACGATCAATTTCCATCTGCGTTCATCCTCATCAAAACCAACATTAAGCTGTCCCGATTTCCGCCGTTCTGCCTCATCTACATCCAGTGCCAAATTCAATAAATCTTCCAATTTTTGATTTGCCATTTTTCATATTTCCGTTTTTTTTACTCTATGCAAATTAAAACCTGTCTTATGCCATTCTCTTATTGCATGAATTGACTGCCTTCATAAATTGTGTTAAAATTTTTTTGAGTTTATTTGAGAGGACGCGACCATGGATATCCAAAATGCAAATCACAATTTAGTTAATCATATACTCAATTTATTAAGCCTTCCTGAAAACAATGCGGCAAGCTCCAGCCATCCGGTTCCGGGCAATGGTCCTTTAGATGCCGCTGCCCCCTTGGGTTCTCAAAATATAAATCCAGCTTCCGAAATCATCCAATTTATGGACCAGATGCCAGGAGGCTTTTTCATCTATCATGCTGACGGCGACGAGCAGGTCATTTATGCCAATTCAGCCCTTCTCCGGATGTTCCAGTGTGACACTATGGAAGAATTCCGGGAACTGACCGGAAATTCTTTTCGGGGAATGGTGCACCATGAAGATATTGATGCCGTTGAAAAAAGTATCAAAGAGCAGATTTCCAGCAGTAAATATGACCTGGATTATGTTGAATACCGTATTATCCGGAAAGACGGTTCCATCCGCTGGCTGGAAGATTACGGTCATTTTATCCACAGCGAATTTGCAGGAGATATCTTCTATGTATTTGTAGGAGATGCAACTGAAAAGAAAACCAGGCAATTAGAAGAAAAGCAACTGATCAACCAGGAACATTTGCGCCGTCTTGAGGTAATCAAAGGTCTCAGTGTAAACTACGAATCTATTCTTTATGTTGATTTGGAAACGAACAAAGTTCTCCCCTACCGGCTTAGCAACAGGACCCTGAAGCAATTTGATGCAGAATTTCATGCCCGCAAATTTCTGGGTTTTATCTCCGATTATGTCAATACCTGGGTTCATCCTGACGACCGCGAGCAAGTTCTTCAGGCCACTGCTCCTGAATATGTCCGTGAAAAATTATCCCATACTAAAACCTATTACATAAACTATCGGATTCTGATAAACGGAAAAACACTGTATCTGCAGCTGCGCATTGTAAATGTAAGCACCGGCCAGCAGATTTCCCAAATAGTAATGGGATACCGACGAATTGACGAGGAAGTCCTGCGCGACATGGAGCAGAAGCAGATGCTCGAAGAAGCGCTGCAAAGTGCAAATCTGGCAATTTCTGCCAAAAACACTTTTCTCTCTAATATGTCACATGACATGCGCACTCCGCTAAATGCGATTTTAGGCTATGCCGCCCTTGCCAAAGAGCACAGTTATGATATCAATGCAATGATCGACTATCTTGACAAAATCGACATATCCGGCAGGCAGCTTCTGGATCTGATTGAAAAGGTTCTGGATATTGCGTGGACAGAGTCCAATGATACACGTATTTCTGAAGCAGAATGCAATCTTCGGACCATTGTGCAGGACGTATACGATTCCTTGCTCCCGAAAGCACAGGATAAGAACATCCTTATTACTATGGATTTAACCTCTCTGGTCCATCAGGATATATATGGGGATTCGGATAAGCTCCGCCAGCTCCTTAAAAATCTGGTCAGCAATGCTGTAATATACACCAATCCGGGCGGAAAAATTGACCTTATCGTTAAGGAATCAAAAAATCTTTCCAACAGCTACGCTACTTATCAGTTGATCGTCAAGGATACCGGTATCGGTATCAGCCGCAATTTTCTTGAAGATATCTTTAAACCTTTTGAGAGGGAAAAGAATACCACGCTCAGCGGCATTCACGGCTCCGGACTTGGTCTGGCAATTGTCAAAAACCTCGTAGACCTGATGGGCGGTGATATTACTGTGGACAGCCATATTGGTAAAGGAAGTACCTTTACTGTCACCCTTCATCTTCCCATCCAGGACGATCCGCTTTCCCTTGATGCCGCTACGGAGGATATCCTTGCACAGTTGATGAAACAGAAAATCCTTCTGGTAGAAGATAATGAGATCAATCTGGAAATTGAAACCGATTTGCTAATGGGCGTAGGTTTGACCATCGAAACTGCCGAAAACGGCAGCATTGCAGTAAAAAAGATTACAGCTTCTGCTCCCGGCGAGTACGGGCTTATCTTAATGGATATCCAGATGCCAGTCATGGACGGCTGGCAGGCAGCAAAAGCAATCCGAAATCTAAGCGATCCCCAGCTGTCCCGCATCCCGATTATTGCTTTATCTGCAAATGCTTTCGAAAGCGACAAACGCATGTCCATTGAAAGCGGCATGGAAGCCCACCTGACCAAGCCTCTTGACATTCCTTTCCTTCTGGAAACGATTGCCAACATACTTCATAACCACAAAAAAAATTTGCCTGGCTCATAAGAAAGAGAGGGGTTCCATGATTCCATTTGTATTAGATGTACATACCCACACCGTATCCAGCGGACATTATACCAGTGACACCATAACAGATATGGTAAAAGCAGCAAGCCAAAAAGGATTAAAACTCTTAGGCATCAGCGAGCATGGGCCTGCACTTCCCCATTCCTGCAGCCTGTCTTATTTCAGGGGGCTTCCTCTGGCTCCGTCCACGCGCATGGGTATCCATGTAATATACGGTGCCGAGGCAAATATAGTTGACCACAACGGTAAACTGGACCTTCCTGATGATGTTATGGCACAGTTGGATTATTGCATCGCCGGAATGCATTTGCCCTGCCTTTCACCAGGAACCATCAGGGAGAATACTGATGCCTATATCCACGCAATGGAAAATCCTTTTATCCATATTCTTGCCCACCCTGACGATCCGCACTTCCCTGTGGACTTTGACCTTCTCATCCAGGCTGCCATGGACCATCATGTATTATTGGAAATAAACAATAATTCACTTGCACCTGACAGCTACCGCGGCAGCACAAGAGAAAACAACCTCATAGTCCTCGATCTATGCAGGAAATACCATTATCCCATCCTTCTGTCAAGTGACAGCCACGGTCACGGTCATGTGGGTGATTTTCAATATAGTCTGGAATTGATCAATGAAATACATTTTCCTCCGGAACTGATCTTGAATTCCTCTGTGGACAGATTTCTTGATTTTATTAAAAAAATCGCGTAGGGAAGCTTTTCCCCTACTCGCCGCGCGGGGTGCACGTTGCGTAAGCAACAAATTCCTCTGTGCGTCCCTGCACATAGAAAATGCGCAGGAAATTGATTCCTGCGCATTTTTCTCACCCTGTCACTTTATTTTTCTGATCAATATTTGTCAAATCCATCACCAAGTGAAATCACCTGCTCATTAGCATTGGATGAAGAATTCTGGAAAGATCCCTTTGATGAAGAACTTCCTGAACCCAAGTTGTAAATAGAAAGCATTTCGCGCATTCTGGATGCCTGATTTGACAATTCCTCGCTGGCTGCCGCACACTGCTCGCTGGTAGCAGAGTTTGTCTGTACAACCTGAGATACCTGTGTGATTGCCTGCTCTATCTGTGCCACTGCAGTTGCCTGATAATTGGAAGACTCTGCAATGCCATTAATGATAACTTCACTCTCCTGTACCACTCTGGTAATCTCTTCCATAGCTTTCGCTGTTTCGTCTGCAATCTTGGAACCTGCATTTACTCTCTCGATAGATTCCTCGATCAGTTCCGCAGTCTCACCGGATGCCGCTGCACTCTTAGCTGCCAGACTTCTTACTTCTTCAGCAACAACTGCGAATCCCTTACCTGCCTCGCCTGCTCTTGCTGCTTCAACTGCTGCATTCAATGCAAGGATATTGGTCTGGAATGCGATATCGTCAATTGTCTTAATAATCTTGGAAATGCTCTCTGAAGATTTATTAATATCCTGCATAGCAACCATCATATCCTGCATACGCTTGTTGCCCTGCTGTACGTCTGTGATCGCGCGTGCTACCAGACCAGCTGCGTTGTTTGCTTCTTCCGCATTTCCCTTTGTCTTTTCAGCAATCTCATCAATAGAAGCTGTAATCTGTTCGATCGCACTTGCCTGCTGCGTAGATCCTTGCGCCAAAGCCTGGCTTGCGCTTGCCACCTGAGAAGAACTTACCGTAACCTGAGAACCTGCATCACTGATATTGGTCAATGCGTTAAGGTTATCTTCCACTAGCTTCTTCAGTGCATTACCCATCACATCCTCATTGGACCTCACGTCAACCTGGACAGTCAGATTACCCTGTGATACTTCCTCTGCAATCTTAGCCTGATGCTTAATGTTATCAATCACTTTCCTGTAGCTGTCTACCAATTCGCCAAACTCATCATTATTGTATTTCACCAGTTCAATGTCCACCCGTCCCATTGCAATGTCACGGGCTGCATTAGAAAGCTGCATCACAGATTTCTCAATAGCCTTGATCAGTGAAAATGCAATGATCAGACAAACCACTATGGAAAATATGATCATCCCCAAGCTGATGATATTGGATATATCAGCGGTTTTATTGATGCTCTCCATATCCTTTGTCTTTGTTTGGGTAAGTACATCGATAAGGATCTGCGCTTTCTCCTGGTCTGCGCCAATCTCTTCCATGGTTTCCTGAACCTTCTGGAATTCCTCTGCCTGCATAGCATCCACTGATCTTGTGATTCTGCGCACGGAGGACATTCCTACTATTACGTTGATAATCGTAAGTACGATAGGAATCATAAAACCTAAAATCATTTTTGTTTTCATCGTCATGTCTTTCATAATTATACCTCTCCTTCTTCATCCACATTGGAATCTTTCGCTGAATCTGCAACTGACGCTTTCTCATCATTCAACAGCTTTTCAGGATCCAGCAATAATTTAACAGAATTATCTACTTTTCCGATGCCATAAACATATTTGCTCTGTTCCTTGTCCCCGTGACCTATTTTGGGCGGCGGAAGTATGTTTTCTTCGTTGATTTCAACGACCTCGGCAATCTCCTCAACGATCAGTCCGACCACTGACGACTTTACATTGATCACAATAATACAAGTTCTGTCATTATATTCAATGGGCTCTTGCTTAAATCGTAACCGGACATCAATGACAGGGACAACTTTTCCTCTTAAATTGATAAGACCTTTAATATAGTCTTCCGTTTCAGGAATTACCGTAATCTCCTGCATCTGGATAATTTCATTTACGTACTGGATTGCCAGTCCGTAATTTTCATTTCCGGACTTGAAAGTCATATATTTGCCTTTTTCGTTGCTATCATCATCCGGCTTGCCATCTGGCGGTAGTCTTTTTAATTCACTCGTTCCGTCCATATCAACACCATTCCTTTCTATCATTTTATTCCATTAATCCTGTAGCATCCAGAATTAAAGCAATGCTTCCGTCCCCAAGCTGCGTACAGCCTGACAAGCCTTTCACCTTTTTAATATAGGAAGGAATTGGCTTTACAACAATCTCCTGTTCTCCGACCAGTCTGTCAACCAGCAGACAAACTCTCTGGTTTTCCACTTCGAGGATCAGCATCACGCCATCTTCCACGGCCTCGCAATAACCCTCTAAATCATACCATCTCCCGAGCCTGATCACCGGATAACATTCACCCCGGATCATGATATATTCCTCCCCATTGGGTTCATAGATCATCCATTCTTCTTTCACGCGGACAAACTCTTTAATTGCACCTGTCTCCAATACGAAAGAAGATTTTCCGGTTTCCATCACAATGCCATCAATGATCGCAAGGGTAAGCGGGATCTTAAGACTCATGGTGCTTCCTTCCCCCGGAGTACTTTCAATATCCAAAGTGCCTCCGATTGACTGGATATTTTGGACTACCACATCCATTCCAACCCCTCGTCCTGAATATTCCGTAACCTGCTCGTTGGTAGAAAACCCGGGCAATGTGATCAACTGGTATACTTCTTTATCTGTGTAAGCCGTATCCGGCTTATTCTCATCTAAAATTCCCTGCTTTCTTGCCTTCGCCAAGATCTTCTCCCTGTCTAAGCCAGAGCCATCGTCCGTAACACTGATCCATACCTTTCCAGACTCCGTCTTTGCTGAAAGAACGACCTTTCCTTTCTCATTCTTGCCATTTGCCAATCTGACTTCTTTTTCTTCGATTCCGTGGTCTACTGAATTTCTTACAATGTGCATCAACGGATCAGAAATCTTCTCGATAATGTTCTTATCTACTTCTGTCTGTTCGCCAATCATTTCAAATTCAATTTCTTTTCCAAGTTTTCTGGATACATCAAATACAATACGGTTCATCTTTTGGAATGTATTTGACAGGGAAACCATCCTCATCGACATGATCACATCCTGCAAGTCAGTGGAAATCTTTGATAACTGGGCTGCCGCCTTGTTGAAGCTGTCAAGATTAAGCCCCGGTACTTTCAAATCAGGATTCTGCAAAACTACAGACTCTGCAATTACCAGTTCCCCGATCAAATCCATCAGCTGATCCATCTTATTGACATTGACGCTGATAAAGGCAGCCTTTTCCCCTTTACCCTTATCCTTTGCCAATCTCTTCTGCTTGCCGGGTTCCTTGGATTTGATTACAAAATCACCAGGTGCAATCTTATTCCCTGCAGATCCTTTTGCCTCAGCAGACGATGTTCCTGATTCCTCTGCCTTTTTCTGGGTCTTTGCATCAATCTCCTCTACACTGGATTCCAAGTCAATCACGGTATCGCCATTTTGCTCGCTAAAATCAAATCCCTGAAGGAACTCCTCTGCCTTACACTCAATGACATCAACCTGCTTAATATCATATCCTACGCCAATGATATCCCTGACTTCCTCCTCCGTGCACTGTGCCTGAAGAAGAATCCTGAAACCCTCCGCAATAATGATGTCTGAGCTTTTCTCATCCGCAATAATATCTTCCGGGGAATAAAGCAGATCCTCTGCAACTTCTTTTAATGCATATACCACCTTGTACGCATGGACATTTGCCATTTCCGTTTCCGGATAAAAGGTGATATAGATCTTATAAAACCGGCTGTCACTTGTAGCAACCGGTGCAATATAAAATTGCTTCGGTTCCTCATGGACATTCTCCGGCGGCTGCCCCTTCCCTTCTTTCTCCCCGCCATTCTTGATACTTTCAAGAAATTTGTCAAGGTCTTTTATGATCCCGCTTGCATCACCGTCAGCAGGATCCCCGTTTCGGATCTTTTCCAATTCGCTTGAAATAAAATCCTCAACCTCCAGCACGTGCTCTACCAGTTCCAGATGTGGCACATTCTCAGGATGGGATTCTCTTAAATAATAGAAAACATCCTCGAGCTTATGTGACACTGCTGTTATATTATCAAACATCATGATACCGGAAGAGCCTTTGATCGTATGCATGGTCCTGAATATTTCATTGATACTTTCTTCATCAAAACACTCTGCATCCTTTTGTTCAAGAACTCTCTCCTGAAGCTGTTCAAGCAACTGCTCGTTCTCAAACAAATAAATATCAAGCATGCCGTCTGTGCTAAATTCTTCAGCCATATCCTTCTCCTTTCCTGTATTCTTATTTTCTTTTGTCAGATCAGATCAAGCTTCTTTAATGCAAGCTCAAATCTTTCCTGATCAATGGGCTTACCTGAATAAATGGTGCAGCCCAAATCAAAAGCCATTTTAACATTTCTTTCTTCATTTAAAGCAGTGGTCATGATAACCTTTACCGCTTTATCCTTAGGAATATTCTTATCCTTTTCCAAATTTCGAATGCCTACAAGCGCCTGGTATCCATCCATGACCGGCATCATAATGTCAAGACATACCAGATCATACGGATCATTGTCCTCCAAAGCCATCATAAATGCATCCACCGCTTCCATCCCATCCACAGTCACATCACATTCACCATACTTTGACAGGAAACTCACCATAAATTTTCGCGTTGCAAAATCGTCCTCTGCCAGTAGAATCTTCATACCCTTTCTCCTTTACATTTTATTTAACACCGCATACGTTCTTTTCGCGATATCACCCAGTTTCTCCTGATACTGCACTGCCCCCAGATCATATGCAACCTTAGGCATCCCATAAACCACACAGGTAGATTCATCCTGTCCTATAGTCCTAGCCCCGGCTTTTCTCATGTTGAGCAGCCCCTTTGCACCATCACCACCCATTCCGGTTAAAATAATTCCTACAGCATCGGATTTCGCAACCTGTGCAACAGAATCAAACAAAACATCCACTGAAGGGCAATGCCCATTCACCCGGGGACCTGCCTTAACCTCTACCTGATAAGCCCCGTTTACTTTGACGATCCTCATATGCCTGTCACCCCCCGGGGCAATCAGCATATGCCCGGGCATTACCCTGTCTCCGGTTTCTGCTTCCTTTACCTGGATCCGGCACTGGTCATTAAGTCTCTTCGCATACATTTCCGTGAACTTAGGCGGCATATGCTGCACACAGACAATTCCCGGAATATCCGTTCCATAATCTTTTACTACAGAAAAAATTGCTTCCGTTCCGCCTGTAGACGCTCCTATTGCAACGATCAGATTATTCCTTGTAGTTGCCAGATGCTGCTGGTCATGCTGCTGCATAAGTACAGTCTTTTTAATATTGCTGATTTTTGCAGTAGACGCAATTTTAATTTTCACCAAAAGTTCATTCCTGATGAAATCTTCAAGCTGAGCCCTGCTGGATACCGCAGGCTTTGCAACAAAATCCACGGCTCCGGCATTCATTGCATCAAAAACTTTATCACTCAAGGCACTGATCACCACTACAGGCAATGGATATTGTGGTATCAGTTTCCTCAAGAAATCAATTCCGCTCATCCTTGGCAATTCCACATCCAGCGTCATTACATCCGGATGGTATTTAAGAATAAGATCTCTTGCCTCAAAAGGATCCCTTGCCGTGGCCACCACCTGAATAGCCGGGTCCTTTCCTAAATTTTGAACCAACAGCTCCCTAAACACAATAGAGTCTTCTACAATTAAAACCTTGATCGGCATCATACCTTAAACATTCCCTTCTCTTTTTCGGAAAATTGACGGCTGAACAATTTGAAAAGGTGTTGTACTTCTGTCAATTGTTTCTGTAGTTCCTATAAACAGGTATCCGCCCGGCACTAACAAATCATATACCTTTTGGACAACTTCCTGCTTCGTAGGCTCATCAAAATATATCATTACATTACGCAAAAACACAACGTGCATTTTTTTCTTAAAAGGGAAAGGATCCATCAAGTTAAACTGCCGAAAGATTACTTCCTTTTTTAATTCATCCTTTACCTGAAACTGCCCTCCGGGAATCGACTTAAAAAAATGTCTCCGCCACTGTTCGGGAATTTTCTTCATCTGTTCTGCACTGTAAATTCCTGCCATCGCCCGTTGTAGCGCTTTCGTGGAAATATCAGTAGCGAGTACTTTCGTATCCCACTGTTCCCGCTCCAGACCAAAAAAGTCTGATAATACCATCGCGATCATGTACGGTTCTTCGCCAGTGGATGACGCCCCACACCAGATATGGAGATCCTTGCTCCTGCTTTCCTTAACCCGAAGCCAGGGAAGAACAGTTCCTTTAAAGAAATCGAAATGCTCAAACTCCCTCATAAAATAGGTATGGTTCGTTGTCAGATAATTGACCAGCATTCTTTCTTCATTTCCGCTTTTGTCACTTTCTACAGCATTCATAAACTCATGAAAGCTTTTCCAATTTCTCCTTTTGATGTAGTTCTCCAGACGCCCATTCACAATTACCTTTTTTTGACTCAGGTCAATGCCATATCGCTGCTTCATGTGGTCTGAGATACGTTTAAATTCCTCATCTGTAATCAAGCTTCATTCCTCCAGTCAAAAAACTAAATAATTATCAGCATAATTGACGTGATATTTTACGAAAGATCTCATAAATCGCGGGATTGAATCTGATACCAGCTTCCCTGCCCATAAGTTCTAACGCTTCTTCCTTTTGAAGCGCATCCTTGCCAGTCAGGATACAATATCTTTCCGCAACAGATACAATCTGTGCGGCAAGGGGGATATCTTCCCCTTTCAGCCTGTCTGGATATCCGCTTCCATCCCAGTTCTCATGATGATATTTCGCTATATCAACAGCCGTGCTGATAAAATCATTATAATCAGTATTGGTATGTAAATCTGCAAGCAGCTTTGCATCAATATTTCCTATATCACAAAGAGGCGCTGCAACTTCGACCACCTCGATAAACGAATCAGAAATCTGATTTTCAAATAAAGGAGATAACTGCATTCCCTGCGCCAGGATCCTGGAATTATTACTTACCCTGTCCCTGTGTTCCTTTTCATGTTCAGAATTCCGGGCTGCTATATTTGCCATGGCATACAGGATATTTTTCTTTTCCTGCTCAATTTGCTTTAGCTGCTCCTTCACAGAAGCCTGCAGACGTCTGTTCATCTCCATCAGCTCTCTTTTTGTCTCATACAGCCGCAGGTGGACACCCACACGCGCCTGCACGACTTCCGGGATAAAAGGTTTTGTTATATAATCCTCTCCCCCTAACGACAAGCCTTCCACTATATCCTGAGGCTCGTCATACGCTGAAATAAAAATCACCGGAATATTTCTGGTTTCCTTTTTTCTCTTTAATATTTTACAAAGCTCATACCCATTCATTCCAGGCATGGATATGTCTGTTAAAATCAATTCGGGACATTTCTCTTTTATGACTTCCAAAGCCTCCTCGCCGCTTTCAGCAAGGAGCGGTTCTCCGCCAATATCCCTTATGATCTCTGCCAAAATTTCCCTGTTCATCTCCAAGTCGTCTATGATAAGAATGCTTGCTCTTCCTATATCTATATCCTTACCAGACATACAAATCTCTCCCTTCAATTACAGGAAACTATTTAGTCCGTCAAAAGATGCGGTTACCTTTTCGTAGTCTTCCTTCTGGATAGCCATTTTCAGCTTCAGCGCTAATTTCTTTGCCTCGGAAGGAGCTTCAGCCATGAGCTGCCTGATGATTTCCATAAACATTTCGGCCTTTTCCCAATTTCCCATTTCCACACAAAGAATCAGCTTTGACATATTTTTCTTCAGAGTCTTTAAATTTTCTTCCGTGCCAAATTTGCGGATATTCTCAAAAGTATCCTCATCTTCCTCAATTCCTTCCGGCATCATATTTAATGTGCCCGCATTATAACAGGCTTTCTGCTGACTAAGATCTTCTTCGGCAACTTCCACCCATATTGAAAAAGAAAAAGTACTTCCCTGATCCTTTTCGCTCTCTGCCTCAATCCTTCCGCCCATAAGCTCGGCAAGCTGCTTGCTGATGTTCAGCCCCAGACCTGTGCCGCCATATTTTCTGGAAATTGATGCATCCACCTGAGAGAAGCTCTGGAACAACTTATCCATGTCAGCTTTGTCAATGCCGATTCCCGTATCTGACACAATGAAAAACAATTCAATCCGGTTGTTTACCTGTGCCGTCTTTACTGCTTCCACTGAAATTTTCCCAATAGAGGTAAATTTCTGTGCATTTGATATAAGATTATTCAAGATCTGTACGATCCTGAGTTCATCACCAATAATGTATTCCGGTATCTGGGGCGATACCGTCATGAAAAAATTCAGTCCTTTTTCTGTAATCTTGTTGATATGATTCGCCTTCACATAATCCATCATGTTTCGAAAATGAAACCTGCGCGGCTCCAGCACAAATTTTCCTGCCTCTAATTTCGAAAAATCAAGAATACTGTTAATAATCTTGTTCATATCATCGCAACAGCGCTCTACCAGATGTAAAGACTTACTGGTTGCTTCATCTAAAGGTCTCTCCAAAAGCTCCCGCACATTTCCAAGGATACCATTTACCGGAGTCCGGAGCTCATGGGTTACATTTGCAACAAATTCTGATTTCACTTTTGCAGCCTGGTCTGCTTCCTGCCTGATTCTCTCAATCTCCCTGCCAAGGAATTCTTTCTCCAATATATCATTGGCCATACATATGTATTCATCTAAATTTGGATCAGACTCGTTCTTAACAATTCTTGCTTCTACCGGAAAGCAGGTATGGTTTTTGCGGTACGCTACCAAACTGCGCACCTCGTCTTTGGATGTATAACCAGCTTCATTGATATCCTTCCCTAAAGAAAATGTATTAGGAAATATCTCACCAATATGCTTACCACACAAATCCTGTCCATATTCCAGCTTCTGCCTGCCTGCCGCATTTACATAAGAAATCCTTCCGCTCCGATCAAACACCAAAACCATTTCCAGAGCGCTCTCCATAGGAAAAACGTCTTCTCTAATCTGTTCCACCTATCATCTCTCCTGACATTGCTTTAACTTCATTTAAGACGTGATCTTTGATCAAAGCACAACACATTTTGCCGCCTGGGGCTGCCCATCAAGAAAAATCAAACATTCTGATCACTTCTGCGGTGTTAAAAAGCTCTTCCTTGGCAAGTTCAAAGCACTTCAACACATCCGGTGAAAACTGTCCGCATTCACCGCTCATGATCATATCATAGGCAACATCATTTGCGCAGGAATTCTTATCCGCTCTGGAGCTTATCAATTCATCATAGACATCCACCAGAGAAACAACCTGCGCGCTGATTGGAATTTCATTTCCTGCCAGATGATCAGGATACCCATTGCCGTCCCATCTTTCATGATGATAGCGGCAGATCTCATAACAATAACGATAAAAGTCATCCTGCCGGTTCCTGTGAAATCTTTCAAGCAGTTCGCATCCTATTGTTGTATGAGTCTTTATAATCTCGATCTCTTCCGTAGTAAGATGCCCTGTCTTTAAAAGGATTTCATCTGGAATACCAATTTTTCCTATGTCATGCAATACTGATGCTCTGGCAATCTCATCAGCCTGCGTAACCGTCAAACCATATTCAGGGAAATTCTTCATAAGATACTTTAACATAATTCTGGTAAAGCTCTTGATATGTCTAATATGCTCTCCTGTTTCAAGATTTCTGAATTCAATAACAGAACTGAGCGCATCAATCATAAATTCATTATCATCACGAATTTTCTTTTCCTGCGCCCTGATTTCTTCTTCCTGTTCCTTTAAGCGTTTCTCCATATTCTTCTTATTTAAATACAGCTCTATGATGTTCTTGCCCCTGCGCTTCACAATGTGAGGATAAAAAGGTTTGTGCATCACATCTGCCACTCCAAAAGAATATGCCTGATCATCGCT
>ERZ808054.1368-NODE-1368-length-14176-cov-4.200794_pt1 | contig 14176 bp, 12 predicted proteins | sample MGYA00380201_ERZ808054 | MGnify/ENA primary metagenome ERZ808054 (study PRJEB31490, sample SAMN06133419) | mouse gut metagenome | isolation source: Z5_2 | host: mice | place: China: Chengdu | collected 2015-05 ... | reverse complement strand
GGTAGTCACTGTGAACCCCTGCGGAATCGGCAGACCCAGATTGGTCATCTCCGCCAGATTGGCACCCTTGCCACCCAGCAGGTTTCTCATGTCAGCATTGCCCTCTTCAAAAGAATAAACCCATTTTGCCATACATTTTCTCCCTTTTCTTTTCTTTTTGATGAGCATCCCCGCTACAGGCTGCTTACCCATAGCACACGGTTAACAACAGAAAGTATGTAAAACATCCTTCCTGCTGCATGCGCTCATTCTGCTACTATACCTTTCGTAAGTTAAATTTACTCTTAACTCACGAAAACATTATATCATAACATTGTCTATTGTGCACTATAAATTGCAAAAATTTCCATAAATTTTGTGACAGTTCAGCCATGGATTATTCTGGACTTCCTTTGTCCGGAATAAAAGAATCAAATATGAATAAATCAAACTGTTTCCTAGCCCTTTCCAGCTCCTCCTGGCTTTTGATGGTCCATGCTACTGCCAGATTCCCATACAGGCGGCGGCAGATCCTTCTGGAAAGATTCCGGGCATACTTATGGTTATAAGCAACAAAATCCGGTTTCGCCACCCCGTTCATCATCACGTTCTGCAGAAAAACATACAAAATCCCATGGAACTCTTTCGACTTGGTAAATCCATCCGCAAGCTGCCCGCGCATCACATCGTTATGATGTCTTCTGTACCACAAAAGCACCAGAGGATTAAAGGACTCTATACAATATATCCCTTTATACCTCCGAAGGATCTCGTCAGCTACCGCACAGACATTGATATCCATCCACTCGACCTTCAATTCTATAATAAGGGGTACCTTTCCATCCACCACCCCAAGAACCTCTTCAAATCCGGGGATTGTCTGGTCACTGTCAAAAAGCCTGAATTCCTTAAGCTCCTCCCATGTATAATCGTAAACCTTCCCTTTCTTTCCGCAAACCCTTTCCAGCGTAAAATCATGAAATACTACCGGTACCCTGTCTTTCGTAAGCTGTACATCCATCTCAATCCCATAGCCGGCCTTCACCGCCTTTTTAAATGCTGCAAGGGAATTTTCCGGTGCGTCACCTGCATTGTCATGGAGTCCTCTGTGGGCGTAATAAACGCCCATAAACTTTTCCCGGTCTTTCCGGTGTCCCAGCCTTGGCATGATTGCCAGCAAATATAAAATAATAACTATTCCAATAATAATCAAAAAAAACATCTGTTTCTTCCACCTGCCGATATAACTCTTTCGTACTTCCTCTTTAATCATCTACATCAAAATTTTCAAGCACACTTTTCTTTTTATCCGGTCTCGCATCTCCATGGCGAACCTGTGTCATGGTTAGAAACGCCAGCACGGAAAAAACCAGCGCATAAGGGAACAATGTCCTGTAAGATACATTTTCCAGCAAAAATCCTGACAATACCGGTGTAAAGATCTGTGCCGTCATGGAAAATGTATAATAGGTTCCCGTAAATTTCCCGATATCGCAGCCTTTGCTCATCTCTACGATCATAGGATAAGAATTCACATTGATCGCCGCCCATGCAACACCGATCAGGGCAAAAGCAATGTTGATGACTGGATGGTATGCCCCTGCAAAAATCGCTGCAAAATAGCAAAGCCCCATCAAAGCCACGCCACCCATGATGGTCTTTTTCCTTCCTGCCTTGCTGGCGATATTTCCAATCGGGATATAACTGATGATCGCCGCCACCGTTGCCACCATCAGGCAGTCTGCAAAACCCCCGCCCTCAAGCTTCCATACCACTTTGGTATATCTGGAAAACGCCGTAGTCACCGCATTGTATGCGGTAAACCAGAAGAAAATGGAAGCTAAAAGGAAAATCATGCTCCGCCTTACCTCCGGAGGCATAGCAGCCTTGTTTTCCGCGCCACTTTCCTGCGCCTGCTGCTCTTCCATGTCCTCGTTCATGGCAATAACGCCTTCGCTTTCTTCATAGGCCTTCACCTCAGCGTCAACCTTTGCCTTTACTTTCTTCTCATTAATGGTGATCAGCAAAATCCCAACCGCAATCACCATAAGCGCTGCCACACTGACAAACAACGGCGTATAATCGGGTCTGTCCCCTGCCTCGATCAGAAGCTTGATCATGATCAGCGTATAAACGCCTCCCACCGCTCCCATCAGATTGATCACTGCATTCCCTTTGCTTCTTAATTTATTGGGTGTCAGATCCGGCATTAATGCCACCGCCGGTGAACGGTATAACCCCATGGAAACAAGAAGCGCAAACAATGCACACAAAAACAGCACCAGATTTCCGGCTTTGTCCGCCGTCGGCAAAAACAGCATAAATACCACTGCCAGCACCGTTCCTCCCACAATAAACGGCATCCGCTTCCCCATTTTTGTATCTACCTTATCAGATAAAGCACCAAACACCGGGAGCAGGAATAACGCCAATACATTATCCGCCGCCATCAGCGCACCGGTCACCGTTTCTCCCAGACCAAAAGTGTTCTGCAGGATCAGCGGAATGATGTTGTCATACATCTGCCAAAACGCGGAGATGGACAAAAAGGCAAGTCCGATAAAAAAAGTTCGCTTGTAGTTTAGTTTCATAAGAATGTCCCCCATTAAGTTAAAGTTGCAATCATAATATGCCTTTTTCCGTACTCAAAACCGTACCGTTTGTTGTGCTTACATTATATGCCGCTATTATGCGCAAGTCAACATACAGTCTTTTTCCATTAGCAACATCAGTAATAATATAGATATTGATAGAGCAAGCGCATTATTGAAATATTGACTGTAAATCATGCGTAGTGTACAATAATAACAGGAACCATTGATTGTATTCTAATTAATAGAAAGGTTGTGATAATATGAATATGACTGAGGTTGCACGGTTGCTTTTAGGTTTACGCGCCGCCGGATGGACTGAAAAACAGATCAATGATTTTGTGTTATATATTGAGTCAGGTGAGGAGCAATACAAACCTACTGCTGATTATGGTAAAACTGAATAATATGTGCGATGATAACCTATGGATATATTTTCATAGGTTATCTTTTTATACTGATTAACGCTGACAAAAAGGAAACGGCACGGAAAGAAATACCCTGTTAAAAAAAAAACGCCTATAAACACTGAACAATCAGCATTTATAGCGTTTTCCAGGGTTGGGCTGTTAAAAAACAGTCGCAGCTCGTAGGGGAATCGAACCCCGCTTGTTACTCCGAAAATCCAGTGTTTTCAAGGGTTTCAGCGTTTCAATTTTGTTCCCTTTGTTCCCTCAAGTTATAATGCATTTACCTGATTTAATATTTCTCGTTTTTCTTTCTCATTCATACGGTTATAATAATAATGTTTCTTTAGACATGAAATATCCGTATGCCCCATTTGTTCAATCATAAAAGATTCTGGTATTTCTCCTGAATCATATAGTTTGGAACCGTAAGTTTTCCGTACCTTATGCGGAGACTTGACAACTATATTCAGCTTTTTACAATTTGAATATAGCCTCGTTCTAAATACATAGCTTCTTATTCTCTCATCATTTTGCATGAACACATACTGCCCAAAAGGACATAATCTTCTTATTTTATTGAGAATCCATTTATAATTGTCTGGGATAATTACATCTCTCACACCGGCTTCTGTTTTGGGAAAATCCTTCACATCATAATGAGTTATCCCGGCTTTATCCTGATATATCGTCTCAGTTTTTGAGATATGGATTATATTCTCCCGGATGTCTCCTTTATTTAATGATGTCAGTTCTCCAATTCTTAATCCTGTCTTAAAGAGCAATAATAAGCCCAAATTAATCAAGTCCTGATTTTCTTCAAGGTATTTCAACATTTTTTCTTCTTCATCAAGCATGAATACCTGTTCATTGTCTTCATGAAATACTTTTTGGAACTCATTCTTAGAAAACTCAATATCGTCCATCATTGTTTTGATTGAGAATTGAACCAATTTCTTTTTCTTAGCATAGCGGAAAATCCCATAAATCAATGTCCGCATATTACTAAAAGCTTTTCTTGTTAATTTCTGCTCCTGAATTGTTCTCTTGATAAAATCTTCTAATTCAAGTTCTGTAACAGATTGTATTTTATAATCTTTTATCTTAGTAAAATATCGGACAAAATCTCTTTCATATCGGCTATATGTAGACCTTTCAATTTCTCCACGTTCCAATCGGACATTCATCCATTCCTCAAAAACTGTTTCTATTGTTGGACAATTTATCGTATTTTGTACGTGTTCTATTATGACATTTTCCAATTCATCTCTGGTCTTTCTATGCCGTAATTTCTTTATTCCATCTTCTGCTATTAGCTTTGTATACCATTCACCATCCTTCCCTTGCCAGATTTTATACGGATGCTTCTCTAATAATTCTTTTCTTTTCATAGCTTCCATACTATTCTGTACATCGCTAAAGTCAATTTTACCACTTTGTATAATGAACTGCAATATTTCATTAGCCTGATCATATTGCCCATATTGCAGGCTGTTTAAATCCATTGTATTTTCTATAGTAATCCACCTCTATAAACAATATATTTAAAAAGGCACTGCCATGGCTAACCAGCAGTACCTTATAACAAATCAATATTCAATTTTCTAATCATTTATCATTCAATCAATACATGGAATCTGACTCATCAATTCGGACGAATCGGTTTCACATCGGCTTTGTTTATAGTTACTTCATTTCAATATGTTAAAATCTTACTTCCCAGCCACACCACATATATGAATTTTATTTAATTTTCCCATTGGTTCTTTTACAAAAACACTTTGCATAGGTCTTAATTCCACATTAGGTATACAGCATTGTACAGTCCTTTCCTGTCCGGATCTGTCCAATATTACATAACCCTTTTTAGTAATCCTCTTTATGACAGATTCATAAGTGATATCGCTTATTGCTCTTTCTTTTGATGCTCTATTAATATATTTGATTATTTCTTTACATAATATATCTACCGCATCTGCATTCTCTTTCTTCATTGTTTTACCCTTTCATTATAAAATTGCCACATCCATATTTCAGAATGTGGCATTATAGCTTATTTTAATTCTTAAAATACTCCTGCATCATCTTTCCCGGCAAACGCGTCTTGATTTCTTGTGCTAATCCATCCACATTTTGAACGCCAGTAAGGTGAATATCACCAACCTGTATTGTCACTGGTTGCTGGACATTCTTGTTATTCGTGGTAATATTACTTACATTCTTTATATTATTAGATACATCCCCTGTAATATTCTTCGTCATATCCTCTACTAATTTATGATTTTCATAGGATACGCTTTTAACAATTCCTTGATTAGCTTTAATTACATCGTCTACAAGGGAATGGCATAGTTGCATAAGAACTAAGTCTTTACCAGTCGGCTGGTAAGGTACAGTATTAATGTCCGTTCCACCAGCATGAGCATTACCGCTGGGATCCACCTTGTTATCCATAATCTTTTTAGTCTGTTCTTCATTGAAGATTACAGTATCTTTAGGAAGATCCATCATCGTAGGCTTGTCTGTAAGGATTGTCTTGCCGTTTGGAAGCACTGTCATTTCAGGCTGTCCATATTCAGACACCAGTGCATTCTTTTCGTCTTTAGGAAGTCCTTTATATTTTGTCCCATTAGCAAATGCATTCCCGACAGTACCTTTTGCATGCGGCGTGACGCTGATACCAGAACCACCAAAACCGCCGATTTCAACCATAGAACCAATCAGGCTCACCATGGTGTTCAGTGCGCCGACACAGGACATGATGGATTCTAACAGTTCCTCAAACAGGGCTTTTGTCTCTGGTATTGTCTCGGAAGCAGTCTCATATTGTGCACGGAGGGCACCGATAAGTGTAGTGCTTTCTGCCCCTTCACCGCCAGTTCCTTCGCCGCCTTCCGAATCAGCAGTGCCGATAGCAGCAGTCACTTCATCAACAGCAGTTTTCAGCTCTTGGAACTGAGGTATCGCACCAGAACCTTCACCTTCGGATTCTTCGCCCTCACCACCGCCACCTAAAGCTTCATCAGTAGCAGGTTTGATCTCCCCGATAGCACTGATAAGTCCGCTTGCGCCTTCACCATCTGCACTGGAACTCATGCTCGGGCTGGATGAACTAGAAGCATCACCCTCTTGACCACCAGATGAACCACCGCCACTAATAGCACTGGTCACATCTTCAACGGCTGTCTTAAGGTTATTGAACTGTGATATGATACCACCGCCGGAACCTTCGGCACCTTCCTCGCCACTTCCGCCGCCATCCAGTGATATTGTGCTGATCTCCTGCAATGCGCCGACAAGCGTGCTGACCGCACCTTCCTCACCGATCCCTAATACATCTGCAACAGCCTGGATAGCTTCGCCAAGATTAGTGAATTTGGTTGCAAGGTCATCAAGCTTATCTGTTTCGGGTAAATCATTTAGTGCATCATTGATGCTTGTAAGGTTATCAGAAATTCCTTCCGTACTCGTTCCAAGTTCACCCATACTGGTTGCAATAGCAGAAGTTCCTTCACCTGCGGCTGTGGCAGAAGTGGAAAGTTTGTCCATGCTCTGGGTAGAATCTTCCAATTCCGTATTCATTTCGCCTAGCTTTTCCGTTGTGTCAGCCAGCATAGCAGGAGCAGTGCCTTCATAACCTGACAATTCCCTCAGGCTGGACAGCATTTCCTCATTGCCTTCGTTTACCTGGAACACTACATCTAAGTAAGCGTTTTTCAGCTTTTCAAATTCTTCTTCTGAACCATTGAGCAAAGCTTCTTCATCAATGCCCAGCTTTTTCAGTTTGCCTGACAGTTCCGCTTTGTCTACAATATCAAGAAGCTCCTGATATTTTGATTTTGAATTTTCGATAGATTTTATCAATGACTCAAAATATTTTTCTGTATTTTCTTTCTGCTTTTCGAGTGACTTTATCTGTGCATCGTAAAATTTATTGATATTGTCTGCCTGTTCATCTAAGAGGTCTATCTTCTCATTCAATAAATCCTTGGATTCTTCCAATAAATCAATTTCACGCTCAATAGCATCGATATCAAGCTGGCGTTTGGCGGCATCCACATCTTCTTTGGCATCAGAAATTTTACTCAAATCCTGAACGTAGTGCATTCCTTTATCTTCGGAATATTGCAATATAGTTCTTTGGTTTTGCATTCTTTCTAGTTCGTATAAAGATTTCTGCAACTGTAATTCATGTTCCTTGGATTTTGCCGCATCATTAATGGCTTTAATCTCTTTCTGCTTTGCATCTATCTTTTTATCGATTGCCTTTATCTCGTTTTCCAATTGTGCTTTTTCTGCTTCAATGGCTGCCAGCCTTGCGTCCCGTTCTTCCTCCAATGCGGATATTTGTGATTCAATCGCTTCTAATGCAACTTCCTTTTGGCTGGTGATCACTTCTTTCTGATCATCAATGGCTTTGGAAAGGCTGGATATGATACCTTCAAGGTCACTAAGTTCATCCTTTATTCCATCTTTAATTTCTTTCCCAACGTCTTTCCCAGCAGACTTTGCACTTGATTTACCACGGCTTCCTAATTTTACAGTAGGCTCAATCTCTATTTTTTCATTTTCGCCATTTGCAATCGCTTCAAGCTCTTTCTTTATTTGGTTAGCTTTTTCAAGAGCCATTGCACGGTTTTGTGTATTTGTACCATATACGCCACTTTCTACAGCACTGTAGATATTCATTAGTTCAATCAACAACTGGATAGATTTACTTGTTGTATCAGTGTCTCCGGCTAATGCAATAAGGTTTGCACAATCAGCAGAAGTATCAATGGTGGCAGCCTGTTCAGCAACCTTGGCATCATATAGTGCTAAGATCATGTTGGCAGTGAGTTCAGAATACTGGCCTTCCGCAATCAGGGCTTCTATTTCATCATAGGTAGCATTCCCTAACATCAAACTTGACTCTGCCAAAACTTCCTTTGCTTCGTTCAATGCCTGTGCATAAGAGATTATTTCTTCGTAATTCTCAATACCCATTGACTCTAATTGAGTCTTATAATATTCCTCATTCTGTTCCGTTAATTGGGCAAGGAAATCACTGCTGTTTACCCATTCAGTAGCAAGTGCGTTTGCTGCTTCCTGGCATTCCTGGTAAGAAGAAGTGGTACTGCCTAATACTTCCTGGAACCTATCCCATGATTCAAGCCCACGGACTTCAACATCAAAACCTGCTAATGTATCAGCTTCTACAAAACCATTCTCCTGTTTAGTGCCAAGTGCATTAGCCATTGCGGATATCTGGCTTGACATGGAGGATAACTGCTTTGATTCATCCACTAATTTGTTTATCTTTGATACAGCTTCATCAGCGGAGATTCCAAGGTTCTTGAAGTAACCAGTAGAATCGGCATTGTTGAATGTTTCGATGGTAAGGCGTCCTTGTTCTGCTAATTCAAGAAGGGAGTCGCCTAATTCGCGGACTTTGTCACTTTCTGAGGTGAATGAGTCTGCCCAGGCTTGGTCGAAGGTTTTAGCTTCTGTTGAATTCAGCCCTTCTATATCACCTTTTGTTTCTTCTATTTTCTGCTGTAATTCTTCAAAACCAATCTCATTATCCGGATCAAACGAAAGCGCAATACGCTTATCATCATCTGAAAGGGAAACCAGATCATCACGAGAGATATTACCAAATTTTTCTTCTAACAGGTCATTCGTATTGTCATACGTACCGTTCATTTTCTGGATATTAGTCACAATGCCTAAAGAATCCTGATAAAGGCTGTTCCAATATTCAGCCATGGATTCAGCTTTCTCCAAGTCTTCACCTGTCAGGAGTCCGCTTTCAACTGCTTCCTGCGCGGTCTGATAATTCTTTAGATATTCGCCCATGTTAATCGTCAACTGGTCTTCTATCGTCTGCTGTTCCCTTAAAAGGTCATTTTTCTTTTCAATTAACTGATTTATTTTCCCTTCAGCCGCATTTTCATGACCGTTTAATAGTCCATTATCAAGCTTATCCTGCAAAGAAGCAATCTCTGATTCAATTTTTTCTATTGAAGATTTGTCTGCTTTGAATGCCAGCGAAAGATAAGTATACCCCTCTTTATTATAACGGTCGTACTCTGACTCACGCTTGGCTACAAGGCTGTCCTCATCGAAGTAGTCCGAAAACTTTGTGCCTATCTGGTTCTGGTATAAACGTTTCTGTTCTACTTCTAAGATTTTCTCTTGAAGCTCTAATTCCCGTTCAAGCTGTGAGAGTTTCTGGTTATCAAAATCAGATTTGTATTCAAGGTTATTCAGTTCTTCAATCTGGGATTTCAGCTCAGAAATCTTAGAATTAGCATCATCAAGCCTCTGTTTTGATTCCACAACTGTATCATTAAACTTATCAAACGCTTGTACAAGCCCTGTTATGATTGCCTGTACTGCTATGCCACCCAAGAAAGTCAAAGCAGTATTTAACAGGATTGTTTGAAGTCGCAAATTTTCCGTAGCCTGACCGGTAGATTGTAGATAATTTTTGTACCCATTTAAGGAAGCTGGTGCGTCTTTGGAACATGTGGAAAGGTATTCTTTCAAGGATGCATTATTAGATACAATGGTATTTTCAAATTTATTGATATCTGTTTGTCCTTGGTTCAGTTTACTATTCCAACCAGAGATAGCATTGCCAGCTTCTTCAAAATGCATTCTCTGCTTCTTGATTGCTGAAAAATCAATTATACCCAGATTTCCTTCTAAATCTAATTTCTTTGTCTCTGGATTTATAATTTGCGTAATTCCAAAGTCTTTATTGAGGGCTGTCATTGCAGTTGAAACCGTGGTCATTATAACTGGTATTTCACCAAACGTATTAATAAACGACTCTGCTCCTTGAATCAACTTATCACCAAATGTAAGTCCATTCAGTACAGTATCCTTGTTTATAATGGAATTAACTAATGAATCCCATGAATTCTGCAACTGGTTTAGTTTTCCGCTCCAATTGTTTGCGGACTTCATAGCTTCTTCCATTGCAGAACCGCTACCTTCTGAGTAATCCACAAGCATCTTATCAAAAAGTTCCATGTTCTGAAGTAGGGCGGCCAATTTCGATGCCTGGTGCTTCCCTCCGATATTCGTCAGAATTTCAGCTCGTAGAGCATCATCTTCATCTAACTGATTGAATGTTTCTGCCAAATCTCTCAATATGGAAATAGGATCACGCAACTTTTCTGTACCATCAACGAATTCAGTCATGGAAGCATTTGCCGCATCTAATGTATCTGTTATCTTGGAAGAAGTAATGTTCTGCAAATTAATGAGGATTGCTTTAATACCATTACCAACTTCACTGCCACTAAGTTTTGTAACAGACTCCATTGTACCAATCATAGCAGACAAATCTTCTACTGATACACGATAACTGGATGCTACTGTACCAACTTCACTCATAGCAGTAGCCATATCTTCAAGAGAAACGGAATTTCGATTTGTTATAGAGTTTTGACCGTTTAGAACGGCATTTAACTTTTCAGCTTCACCATTAAATTTATAGGCGGCATTTGTCGCTAATATATATTTATTAGCTATGTCTGCACTTAAATCTCCTGCTGCCTGTGCAAGTAAAGACTGTTCAGCCATAGCAGAACCTTTTTCACCATAGAATCCAGAACGTGACATTTCCTGAATACCTGTCAAGTAATCGCTTGCAGTCTTACCATATTTACTAGCTGATTTAAAAGAACTATTGCCTAATCTCTCCAATTCCTGTGCGGTCAGATTTGAGGTCTTACTGATTTCTGTGAGAATATCGTCAATATCTTTTAACGTTCCTAATGATTTTGTAAAATTATTTACAGCTAATGAAGTAATGCTGAATATACTTCCTAGTTTGGTAACATTACCAAGCATACTTTTGATACGATCAGATGTACTTTTAGTTGCAAATCCTGTAGCACTCACCTCGCTACGATAAAGCTGAAATGCATCCGTTGCATCCCTTAAGCTTTTCTTATCATTGATTGCACCAATCAAATCCCGGACTTTATTAGCTTCGCCTAACAGCACACTAGATTCATTTATCTTGCTGTTGCGGTTCAAGTATGCCGTCAGGTCATTGTCTAACTTATTGCGCCGCATTTCATAGTTTATCCCGACTGAAATAGGATTTTTCTCTACATAAGCTTTTGTGTCTGCAAGCACTTTCTGTACTTTCAGCTTTGCCTTATTTTCATCAATATTCAAAACATCAATATCTTTAAAGGATACGTTGTTTAATGCCTTGTTGACTTCACTCTTTAAGTTTTTGCTGTCAATCTGGGCTTTCAGCTTTATTGTAGATAGCTGATTGGAAAGGGTCTTAATATAAGCATTGATTTCCTTCTTGCTATTGCCCTGTGCTAATGTTGCCGTGAGTCGTAATTTATTGATTACTTTCTCAATGTTCTTGATATCATTGTTAATTTGTTTCTGACTTCTTTTTTGATCTAATGCAGATAAAAGATCTACTATGTAACTATCGTTCAAATATAATTTCCTCCTCGTTTGAACATAATAAAAGAGAGACTATGTGAATAATCTCCCTTAAAATTTATTGCTCAATATTTAGTTTCTCATATTATTCTATTACTTTATTTTTTGATTCTTTTACAACGTTTACACTGCCATAGTAACTTGCCGTGTTTCATACCTACAACCTCGAAATTCGTTGAACTACAACCAGAACACCGCATTTTAGATTGTTCTTTTATTAATTCGTCTCTCTTTTCTTTTGGTAGTGAATCAAGATATGAATTTCTGTCATATTCAATCCACCAGATAATCCCTATACATATCATAACCATAAGTAGTTTCATGCCGTTGTCCTCTAAAATCAAAATTCCTTTTTACATCTGTTACACACTCTTTTAACTTTTCCACTTCCTAAAAATCCTGTAAATATAGAATATCCTCTATTTAATAAAGTGAATTCTTGACTACCACATTTAGGACAACATATTGTTGGTTTTACAACTTTGGGTTCTGAAAAAGCATCTGGAATGTATGTGCGTAATATTCGTTTTATTTCATCTAGCCCACATTCTGATTCAGGTGGAGCTTTGAATTCTTTAATCAGTTCTAATTTGTCTGGTTGTAAAGGTAGTTTATCCCACAAACTATAATCACCATATTGAGGATCCTTATAGTAATACCATGTAATCCAGTTAGAATGTTCATCTTTATCATCAGAATCTTTCTGATTCCACAATGGTTCTCCGCAAACAGGACATTTTTTTAATTCCTTAACTACATTGTATAAAAACGATGTTCCGCATGATTCACAAACCACTTTCGCCATACCCAAATCCTCACAAATCCCTTTATTTACTTAATTTTACCATTACCAACCTATATTTTCAAACCTAACTTCTACTTGCTTAATAATTACTTCTCCACTTGCTCTTTCATTTTTTCACTCACTGCATCACTTTTTACTTCTACAGCTTTCTCAAAACAATCCATCATCACCTTATATGCATCTTGGAAAAATTCTTTCTTGCCAAGCATATCTTTACAAAACTGTTTCTGATCCGCTTCTGATAATTGGTCATATGCTTTATCCATAGAATCCACTGCATTGACTTCTTCCGGCTTCTTCATGCTTTGCAAAAATGCTTCTGTATGAAGTGATATAAGCGCACCAGCTTTATTAATAATATCATTAGCACAAGTGAACAAATCACGTATATATTGCTTATATCCTTCATTATCCGCAAGTATACTATATAATTCTGTCAGCTTATAATTGCTAATGATAATTCCCTGTTGCTCTGGTTTCAAATATCCCAACGCTTTATAAATATTGTCCAGACTGATATTGCTATTTACTTGTTTCTGTTCCGTTTTTTACTTCCTCCGTATTTCATGATTCTTTTAATCGGACTCCACAAATCCGATTCTATCCCATATTCAATTTTTCTACATTATTCAGTTGTATTGTTTTTAATTTGATTTTCACAGCTTGATTGTTATGCTGCTTTGAATGATTTTAGATTTAATTTGAACTATGATTGATTTATGGGTTACTTCTTATTTGATTATTTAGTATAAACATCATTTAGAAAATTATTGATACGGCTGATAAGTTGATCTGAAAATTCAACATTGTTATTCATCCACTTATAATAGTAAGTGGGGCTTATTTCTATTTTTTTGCAGAAAGCTGTAACTGTAGCTCCCGTATCATTTATAAAAGATTTTACTCTTTCTCTTAAGACCAATGTTTTCACCTCTTTTCTTCTTTGTTCCTGTTTGTTTATGTACTAATAAATAAAAAATTTCATATCAACATCCAGTAACAGGTTGTGGAGTCCTGTCACTGGACGACCTGCATATGTGGTGTATGCAGGATTTTTGAGTTGTTATTGTGGTACATCCAGATTGTGGAGTCTGGACGAATGCCGGTATGAGTTTTGAGGCTCATACCGACTAAAAACTGAATATTTGGAGAATGTGATACATGGAAGAATTTATGTCAACTGCAACATGTACAGTTATGAGCGTGTGGCACAAAAGTTTATGCAATATTCTTCTCCACAAGTCTATTGCCCTTTTGTGCCTGATATCCACAACATTTAACAGATTTATAATAATCCACATATTATTGCGGTTATTACCTTTAATCAGGCAATACTACCTTGTCCAGATAATTCTTAAGACTATTTGCATCGTCCACGCATAGACAAACATGTCCGTTCTTAAAACGTGACAATACATCTGTGGTGATTCCTGTCCTGGCTGATATTGCTTTGGCAACAAGACCAGAAGCAATAACATGATTTAATTTCTCTCTGAGTGAATCTTGGTTCATGTTACCTCCTCAATAGTTATGTATTAATTTCTCTAAAATATTTGTAAAACGGAATACTCTCTTTTCCTATACTATGTTTTACAATCAAAAACCTTTTTCCCCGAAACGCCCTATTTTCAAGGCTTTCAAGCCTTCTCAAATTTTATATGCCAAAAAAAATTCGAGGTTACGCCATTTTATTTTCAAATATGTTTACACGAATATCATTTATATCTATAATCTTATATTCTTCACTCTCCTTATCCTGATCTGGAATATAAACTGTTATCTTTGGCACTTTCATATTCTGTAAATCAATATCTATCAGCCTTTTTTCATACAATAATTTCAATCTATTGTAGATCTGATTATGATGGATATCTGCCAACTTGCATATCTGATATATTGTGACTTCATTCTTCTTGCCCTTCATTATT
>ERZ808054.1367-NODE-1367-length-14185-cov-4.080238_pt1 | contig 14185 bp, 9 predicted proteins | sample MGYA00380201_ERZ808054 | MGnify/ENA primary metagenome ERZ808054 (study PRJEB31490, sample SAMN06133419) | mouse gut metagenome | isolation source: Z5_2 | host: mice | place: China: Chengdu | collected 2015-05 ... | reverse complement strand
GGAAGAGGCTATACCATAGACAACCAGATTAAACCGGATATCGCAGCTCCCGGCGTGGAGGTCTACGGTCCCGGAGTCATCCCTGAGGCTGCCTACCGGACTGCTGTTTTAAATGGGGAAGACGCTCCAGCTGTTCCCATGGTACGTAAAACCGGCACTTCCGCAGCGGCCGCCCTGACAGCCGGAGCCATTGCAAATCTTTTATCCTGGGGCATTGTAGAAGGTAATGACCCTGGAATGAGCGAAGCGGCCATCCGGGCCTATCTGATCCGGGGAGCCACCCGCAGCCGGGCCTTTTCCTATCCCAACCAGGAATGGGGGTACGGCGCCCTGAACCTTTACAATACCTTTCTTCAGCTGCGGGAATAACCATGTTTTAAAAGGGCATTCTTCTTTTTATCCTCTCATCCGTACCAGCGGGCCTCCGCTCTTTTCCAGATAAGGCCGTGTAATTACCACAGAGCCAATATTGGGATCTTTGGGGATCTCATACATAATATCCAGCATGAATTCTTCTAAAATTGCCCGAAGGGCGCGGGCCCCTGTCTTTCTCTTAATAGCTTCCCCGGCTATCCAGGACAGGGCCTCTTCCTCAAAGACAAGCTTTACCTCATCCATGGCAAGAAGCTTCTCATACTGCTTTAATATGGCGTTTTTCGGCTCCTTCAGGATGCGGATCAGCATATCTTCCGTAAGGCTTTTTAAGGTTACAATTACTGGCAGACGTCCTAAAAACTCCGGGATCATGCCAAATGCCCGCAAGTCCTCATTGGTTACGTGCTTTAAGATATCCGCCTCATTATCAAATTCATCTTTTAAAGCGCTGTTAAAGCCTATAGAGCTTTTTTTACTTAAACGCTCCTTGATAATTTTTTCCAAATCGGGAAATGCGCCGCCGCAGATAAACAAGATGTTATCCGTATTTACCGTGGCTGTCGGCGTCATGGCATTTTTCTGGTTGGAACCTACCGGCACCTCCACCACGCTTCCCTCTAAAAGCTTTAACAGCTCCTGCTGTACTGATTCGCCGCTGACGTCTCTGGTATTGGTCTCCTTTTTCTTGGCAATTTTATCAATTTCATCGATGAAAATAATGCCCCGCTCCGCCTTCTCCGCATCGTTTTCCGCCGCCGCCAGCAGCTTGGATACCACGCTTTCGATATCGTCGCCGATATAGCCCGCCTCCGTCAGCGACGTGGCGTCCGTAATGGCAAGCGGTACGTCCAACAGCCTTGCCAAAGTCTTCACCAAATACGTCTTACCGCTTCCCGTAGGTCCAAGCATCAAAATATTGGATTTTTCAATTTCGATTTCATCCATAGTCCCGGTGGCCACTCGCTTATAGTGGTTATAAACCGCCACGGAAATAATTTTCTTCGCCTTCTCCTGGCCCACCACGTATTCGTCCAATTGGGCTTTGATTTTATGGGGGGCAGGAATGTTACGGATATCCAACGCCGGCTCCGCCTTTTCCTTCGGCTTCTTCCGTTTCATTTTCTGCTTATTGGGAATCCCGCCTTCCCCCTGCAAATCCGCCAGGTTCACGAAGCTGATGTTCGGGAATCCCTGCCCCTTGCTGATTTTATCCAGTTCCTCCCCCCAATTGGTATTCCCCAGCATCCCCTGGTAATCAAACTGGCTGACCGTGTCCATGGTTTTATGCATACAGTCATTGCACACCGATATATTGTTCGGGAGTTTGAACATCTTCCCCGTCTTGCTTTCCGGTCTGCGGCAGATAAAGCAGACATCCTCATATTCGCCTTCCTTCTTCTGCCCGTCCGGTTCCTTTTTACCGGTTTTGGAATCCGCCGCTTCCTGTGCCGTCAGTTCCGCACTTTCCCCGCCGCCGTACTCTGCGTCTTCCTCGTAATCGTCCTCGCTCACTTCCCCTTCACCCATATCCTTCCATGTATCATCGCGCAGTTCGTCCTCATAATCTTTATGGTCAAAATCGCCCATCGCTCTACCTTTCCTTCCCTGTCCGCCGTATCTTCCTTCTCTTTTCTTATTCGCCGTTTCCCGGTTCCCGTTACGGCACACGGACCCTGTATTATTCATTATAATGCATGGTAAAATGATAAACAAGTAAACATTTTCTAAAACTACGGAAACCCGGTCAAACACATAAACCAAAAGAGTCAGCAAAACGGCTGCAGTCCCAAACTGCAGCCGCCCATATGCCCATCCGCTTTTCCATTATCCAAACACACGCCTTATTCTGTCCGTCTTCCCAGTGTAACCGTAACTTCCTTGCTTTCCCATCCGTCCGGACTGCCATACATAACGGTCACCTGTACCGTATCGCCCACGGAATAGTATTCCATCACCCGCAGCAAATCCTCTGAACTATTGATTTTATTTCCGTCAAATTCCGTAATGATATTCCCTTTTACGATGCCTGCCGCTTCCGCGCCCGTACCCTCAAAGACCTGCGATACATACACACCTTTTGGCATACCGTAATCTTCCGTCATCTGTTCCACCACCGTCAACGGCGATATCCCTAAATAACCTTTGTTGTCTTCCGATACTTTCATCCTTGTTTCCCGTAACATCAAATCCTCGATAATCGGTTTTGCCGCGGAAATCGGAATGGCATAACCCATGCCCTCAACGGCGGAACCGCCGATTTTATTGGAATTGATTCCAATTACTTCGCCCTTCATATTCAAAAGCGCACCTCCGGAATTGCCCGGATTAATTGCCGCATCGGTCTGAATGAATTTCGCGCCGTCTTCCGTGTCCGTGCGGATTTCGCCCGTACTGGAGATATCGATAATCCTGTCCAGGGCACTGATCACGCCTACCGTCACCGACTGCCCGTAGCCCAGGGCATTTCCGATGGCAACCGCCGGTTCCCCCACGGTCAGGCTGTCGGAGTCGCCCAAAGCGGCAACCGCTATGGCGTTTTTCGTATCGGCATTTACCTTATCAAGCGGTACCGCAATGACCGCCAAATCCATCTCCGGGTCGGAGCCTTTCATCTGTGCTTCCGCTTCCGCCCCGTCCACAAACTGTACCACCAGCTTATCCGCATCCTGAATCACATGGTAATTGGACACAATCAACAGTTCCGTGTCGCTTTCCCCCACAATGATGCCGGAGCCTGCCGCCGTGGATTCACTTTCCAGCATCTGTCCGAAATAAGACATTCTCTGCGTATACGTATTATTAATGGATACGATGGACGGCATAACATTGTCCACCACGCCGCTGACGTCCATAATTACTGCCTGTGCGCCTTCCGTACCTGCCGGAACCGGCACGTTATCCGTTGTTTTCGCTATACTGCCCGCCGCTTCCTGTGTCTCACCCGAGATGCCGTCTTCCGTACCGGACGGAATGCTTTCCGCCGCTTCCATGGTTTCCTGCCCGGCATTTCCCTTTCCTTTCAGGGCGTCCGTAACGGTGGTCACTGCAAAGAACCCGGCGCCGGCGCAGATTCCGAAAAACAACCCCATGCTGACCGCCACAAGCGCTTTTTTCCAGTAAGCGGTTCCCGCTCCTTCTTTTTTCTTCTTCCCTTTTTTTCCGTCACCTGCCGGATAACCGTTTCCGCTCCCATACAGGTTTCCGTAACGGTTTTCCCCGCCTGCACCGGAACCGTATCCATTCCCGCCTCCGTAATGGCCGCCGGTTTGGGAAGAAGGGACTGCATTCCCGTACCGGGCGCTTTCATACCCGGCGTTTCCGCCATAACGGTAACTGCCGTTATGAGCGGAACCTTGGTCATTCTGCCCTCCGGCATTGCCGTTTCCCGTACTTACTTCCTTTGCCGTACCGTCCACCACGTTTTTGCCGTTGCCGCTGCCATAATCATTCGGATAATTGTTCCCATACATAATTATTACCTCTTTTCCGGTTTTATTTTTTTCTTTATTTTCTTTTTGCTGTTCATTACTTTTGCATTTAGTATAAAAGTGAAATGTGACCGTTTTGTGATAAAATTATGCGTTTTCTGTTAAAAATCTGCCCGCAGGACACGCCTGCGGGCAAACAGCCAAATACCGTATAAAATCCCGGACGACACCCAAAACCTACCTGCCGTCCTCTGTCTTCCCGTACCCGCGGGAGGCGTCTATTTTCTCGCTGGAGCGTATCCGCCCCGTCTGCTCCCAGTAAACTTTGTTATTCGTGCATTTTAACACCATCTTACGCGGCAGTCTCCGGTAATGCTTTCCGAGTATAAATCCCACATATTTATACGCGCTTTCTATGTACAGCCTGGGCACCATCCTTTTCTTTTTCGTATGCCACAAATGCGCGGAAGTGGCTTTTAACAGTTGAATCCCTTCCCCTTCCGAGGAAATACCGGCAAATACCTCCGGGTGGTCCGCCTGGGATACCCCTAAGTCAAAATTACGCCGGAATTGCTGTACAAAAGTATAGTTATGGGAATGGATGACCTTCGCCCCCGCACTGTATGCCACCTTATATCCCGCCTGTATGGCAGCCGCCGCATATATCATGTCTTCGTTAAAAATCGTGTGTTTAATGAAACCGCCCAGTTCCTCGTATATTTCCCGCTTATACGCCGCACATACATTGGAGCAGAAATAAGTTTTGATTCCAAGGACGGAAAGGTCTTCTTTGGTCTTCAGCCTTCCTTCTTCCGGATAGTTAAAGGTTCTCGTAAACCGTTCGATTTCATTGCAGTCCTCCGCTGCCAACTGTCTCGCATAAGACACTGCCACTTCCTCCGCTTCCAACGGCTCCAACAGTTTTTCCAGCATCGACTCGTCTGCCGGAATGGCATCCTGTGTCATCATAACAAATATGGGGGCATCCGATTTTCCCACCCCCCTCTTGCGCGTACCGCCGTGGTTAAACTCCATTTTCGACAAATGGGTGACGTATATATTGCGGTACTTTTCCAAAAAGGAGGTTCCATATATCAGCCGTTCAAAATATTTCTGCTCCGTATTAAACAGGAGAATCCGGTTGACGGGAACCGTCTGCTTTTCCAGCCTTTCGATTAAAGTAAAAAAACTTTGGTCCGGTTTATATACCGGAATGATGATGTCCACTTTCTTCACTGTCCCACTTCCTCACCGACCCAAGGTAAAAGGACCCCCATGGCAGGCCCTTTTACCTTAATCCGCAACCGTTCCGATGCGTATGCCTGTCCGAACGGCTGCTTTAATCTTCCTCTTTATGCATATTGTTTTTTATTTCAGATAAGGGCTTGTATCGCTCTTAATCTTTTCACTGTATTTCTGCACATCCGAAGATGCCGTATAATCTTCCCCGAACAGGAACCCATGCAGCCACTCCACGTTTTCCGTCAAATCCACGGGAATCACGCAGCTTCCCTTGGAGCCGATATTTCCGGTAGTCCGGTACTGCTCGTTGGGGAATCCCGCCTGGTCCACGATTTCATAATTGCTGATTTCACCCAGCAGTTCTATGATTTCCGCCAAATCCAGGGAGGTATAAACCTCGTTAAACACGCTGTTTGCAATCTCATTCAGCGTGGCCGGGGATGCCTTTTTGGCTTCTTCCGCCACTGCCATCAGTACCTCCCGCTGGCGCTCGGTACGCTTGAAGTCGTCGCCCGCCGTATAACGGATTCTGCAGTATGCCGTCGCCTGCAGACCGTTCAGCCTTTGGTATCCCGTCTGTGTCACTTCCTTATATTCTTTTTTCAACTGCTGTGCCATCGTGAACTGGTAACTGTTCAAATGATTAATTTCCGCCTCATCCACGTCAATCATGACGCCGCCCAGGGCATCAATGGTATCCGCCAGCCCTGCAAATCCCACCGTAACGAAATCCGTAATGTTCATGTCCAAATTCATGTTTAACATACTGATTGCCATTTCCGGTCCGCCCTTGGCATAAGCGGAATTGCACTTATTATAAGAATCATTACTCAGGTTCAGATAGGTATCACGGTATACGGAAACCAGTTTGCATTCCCCCGTATCCAGGTTGATGGACGCAATCATGATGGTATCGCTCCTGGTATTTTTCGCCAACGCACCCGTCGTGGAATCCACGCCAAACAAAGCTATGTTGCGGTACCCTTTCATCTTCGTGGTTTCTTCCCGCTCCTTTACCTCAGGGTTTATAACGATATCTTCCTCTTTCATGTCGTGCTTTCCCACTTTTGAACCCTGTACCACGCCGTAAAGGACAAATACCATGATAACCAGGACAAAGAGTTCCACCACAATTAAGAGAATCTTATTCCTTTTCTTCCTTGCCCTTTCCTTCGCCGTCATTTTCTTCCCTGCCGTACCTTTGGAAGATTTTGCCTCCCCGCCGCTTTTTCCCTTTTTGGTATTCTTTATATTTTTGGAATTTTCAGCCATAATAACACTCCCTTATCAATCGTATCAATAGGCATTTTTATTAATAAATCCTTTAAAGATGGTTAAGAACATAATCTTCACGTCCAGTCCCATCGTCCAGTTTTCGATATAAAAGATATCGTACTCAATCCTCTTGCGTATCGACGTATCCCCCCTGTACCCGTTAATCTGTGCCCATCCGGTCAGTCCGGGACGCACCTGGTGCTTAATCATGTAACGGGGAATTTCTTCCTTGAATTTCTCCACAAACAAAGGACGTTCCGGTCTTGGTCCCACAAGGCTCATCTCACCCACCAGTATGTTAAACAACTGGGGAAGTTCATCCAGGCTGGTCTTGCGCAGCACTTTTCCCACAGCAGTAACCCGCGGGTCATCTTTCACCGTCCATGCTTTCTGCTCCTGCGAGGGTTTCTGCAGCTCCATGGTACGGAATTTATACATTTGGAACGGTTTGTTATGCAGCCCGACCCGCTCCTGCCGGAAAATGACCGGTCCGGGGCTGGTGCATTTTACCAGAATTGCGGAAAGAAGCATCACCGGCGATGCCACAATCAGCCCGCAAAGGGAACCCACGATATCCACCGCCCGCTTTGCCACCCAGTTGAGGGTATTCGTAAGCGGCACGTACCGGATATTTATGACCGGCAGCCCCATAAGGTCTTCCGTGTATGGCCGGCTGGGCACCAAACTGTTGTAATCCGGTATAAATTTCGTATGGACGCCGGATTTCTCACATAAATCCACGATATGCTCCAGCCGGTTATAATCTTCCAGCGCAAGCGTAACCGCAATCTCGTCCAATTTATTTTCCGGGAGGATGTAAAACAGATTTTCAATCCTCCCCAGCACTTTCACACCCTTGTACAATGTACCGCTGGGCACCCTGTCGTCCAGTATGCCCCGCACCACGTATCCCCATTGGGGATTGGCGTTAATCCGCGTAATGTATTCCTCCGCCGCACGGGAGTAGCCAACCAACAGGACATACTTAAGATTATACCCATTTTTACGGAAATATTGCAGGACATTCCGAATCAATGTTTTGGACAGGGATGTCATGACAATATTTATCACGTAAAACATGCCCACCAGCATACGGGAGAAATTTTCTATTTTCAATGCAAACAGGACAACCATAAACAGCATGATGCCTGCCGTATTCACCGTAATGATACTGGCAATCTCATGTTTCCTGCGGGTTGTCCGCTTCGGTGTGTACATATTAAAAAAATAATAAAGCAGTATATAACCCGGAACGATGTAATAAAGCGCACTGAAATAAATTTCCGTGGACAGCGCGGTGACGCCCGGCTCCGTATCCGCAAACGGGGTTTCAAACTTTATCAGCCATGCCAGCAAATAGGAAAGCGCAATGACAGCCGCATCCACCAGCAGATGTAATCGATTGAACAGCTTTTGGTTGTCTTTAATCATAGTTTCACCAGTTTTCCTATACTGTCTTGTATTTTACAATATTATGCGGAAAAGTACAACTTAAATTTCTATAATCCCAGTTTTCCGTACATCAGCCATTATCCCGTAATCCTGCGCATGGTGTTCTGCCAAAGTTCCAACTGTATTTTCACATAGTTCCAAAAACATTCCTGCCGGTAAGGCACTTTCTGCCGCCTTCCTTCTTCGGACAGGGAGAGCCGGATACCGTCCAAAAGTCCCTCCACATAAGCCTTCCCCATGCCTTTTTTCAGGAAAAACAGAGCTTTTATCCCTGTCCCTGCTGCCAAAAAGGGAAGATTTAAAAGCATTTGCAGGAACGGCATATTTTTATAAACCAGGTATATGCTGTTGCGGGAAGAAAGCCGGACCTTAAAATCATTATACCGTGAGCCGCTGACGGCGCTGCCGGCATGGTAGGCAAGGGCATCCGGCGTATAATAATTCCGGTGGCCGGAAATCCGGGCACGGTATCCCACGTCAATATCTTCCAGATAAGCAAAATGGTTTTCATCAAAATAGCCGATGGTTTCAAATACGCTTTTCCGGTACACCGCGGCGCAGGCACAGGATGCGAAGATTTCCGCATTCTTACGGTACGCCGTACGCTTTTTCCCTTTTCCCAAAGCAAACGCCCATCCCAGGGAGCAGTACAGGTCCCCCGCATCATCGATGGTTTCCGGCTGGCGCAGGGACAATACTTTCGCACTGACGGAAAATGCGTCTTTTCTCCGGCGGATGGCACGGTACAGGTTTTTCACGAAATCCCGGTCCACTTCCGTGTCGTTGTTCAGCAGAATCACATACCCTGCTTTTGCCAAACGGATGCCGGTATTGACTGCCGCAGGAAATCCCCTGTTTTCCCGGAACCGTACCAGCCTGCAGGAAGGATATTTCCCGTTCCCGCGCTTAGAGGTCAGTTTTGCCAGCAGTTCCGCACTTCCGTCTTTGGAGCCGTTGTCCACCACGATCACTTCGGGAACCATGCTTCCCCCATACAGGGAATCCAAACATGCCCCGATGTATTTTATACCTTGATAATTGGGAATGACTACCGTAACTTCCGGCTTCGTGCCGGCGTTTTTTCCCATACGCGTCTTCCGGCGGCATCCATGGTTTCCCCGTCCGTCCGCTTTCCCATAATCCGAAGCGGCGTCCGGTCCCTGCCATTTCCGATTCCGGTGTTCTTTATTCCATTGATTATTCCGCTGTTTTCCGCATCGCTTGTCCCACTGCTTTCTGTTTCCCATTTCCGTCTACCCCATTTCCTGCGGCAGCCATCCGGCATTGCCCTGTTCTTTCTTTATTCCCTGCCTTTTCTTTATTCCCTTCCTGTCCGCCCTGTTTCCCGCGGCAGCCATACCACCGTATAGCCCAGCCGGCGCACCCGCCTGCCAAATTCCAAACACTGCCGGCGCAGGTCCGCCCCGTCCCCTTTTATACCCGTAACGTCAAACCAGCCGTCCCGTCCCTCCCGGTACGGCATCCCGAACACTTCCCCGAATACCTGCCAAAGTTCCTTCCTGACACGCATACGGCGCAGGTCCGCCGCATAAACTTCCCGATACAGCACCGCCCGGTGCATATATCCGCTAAAATGCTTATACAAGCCCCGGTAAAGCACATTGCCCTTTCTTCCGTACGCACCGCCGCAAATCCTTCCGCCCCGGTCATAAACCGGTCCTGCAGCAACGCCTACGTCTTCCCGTTGGGCGAAAATGCCCCCGTCGTATGCAATCCGGTAAAAGCCCAAATGCTTCGTATGGCTGACGGTTCCCTTCCAGTTCCTGCTCCTTAAAAAATCCTCCAGCGCCCGTTTCCCGGCTTCATAAGCGTAGCGCTTGCTCTCCGGGTTTTCTGCCGTGGACGCGCTGTGACACCGCCAATGGTAGAGCACCTTTGGGACATGGACCACTGCATTCCTTCCGGCCATGCACCCCCTGCAGCGTTTTTTTGCTGCGCCGTTCCCACAGGAAACGGCACTTTCCGCTTCTGGGCCATCCCTCCCATACAGCAGTTTCCCGACCGCACGCAGTACCATGTCATAATCCTGTGCCCCGTCATATTCCCGGCGGAATCTTAATTCCTGCATCAGCTCCCGCTTCATCACCATAAAATGGCAGATATAATTGTTGGAAAGCAGCAAATCCACATCCAGTCCCGGTTTCCGATGGGGCTCATAAAATTCCGTCATTTCCCCGTTGCATTTATCTTCATCGGAATACAGCAGCCATGGCGTATCCGCACTTATCCCGTTTTTATCATTTTCGTTGCCTCCCGGCTGTTTTATGCATGCCCTGTTGATGGCAGATGCCATTTCGTACAGGGCATCGGGAGCCAGTACGTCGTCATGGTCGAGCAGCCCGACATAATCACCCTGTGCTTCTTCCAGCGCACGGTTGGTATTCTCCGATATCCCTTTATTTTCCGGCAGGGAAAGATAACGGATTCTGCCGTCCGCATAAGTGCGCACCACGTTCTCCACCCGTTCCGAACGGCTGGCATCGGCAATAATGAGTTCCAGATTCCCGTAGCTCTGCCCCAGCACGGAATCCATCATTTCCCGCAGGTATTCCTCCTTCGTCTCATAAGCAGGAACAAGAATGCTGAACCGGTAGGAATACCTGTCCCCTTCCGCTTTCTGCTTCTCCAGTACATCCCGCCCCGGCGCCCGGTAGCAATAGGAAGAAGTATCCTCCCCCATGACCATCCGCTCCAAAACGGCGTAAAACGTATCCGCCATGCCGTTTTTTTTCATATAATAATAGGCTTTCCTGAAATTATTTACTTTTGCTGCCTTTCGTATTGTTACCGTTTTTATTATTTTCATGATTTTTTATTGTTTTTGACTTTCTTATGATTCCTATTTTGTATTATGGGTATTTTTATCATTTCATATTTTCCGGTTTTACGTATTCCGTATCCCACGCTTTTTTTGAAAAGGGGAAGAAACCCGTTTTTACGCGGGTTTCTTCCCTCATAACCATACAGTTTATCCGTTTGTCCTTTAAATATGGGCTTTTAACGCTTCGGTCAGTTTCTCCACTTTTGCCTGCGCATCCTCAAGGCTTGTTCCCTTTACTCCCATGTAGAATTTTAACTTCGGCTCCGTACCGGAAGGACGGGCACAGCACCAGGAATCATTGGTCAGGTCGAAATAAAGCACGTTGGACTTCGGAAGTCCCGTCTCACTCTCCTCCCCGGTTTCCAGGTTTACTACTTTGCCGCTGTCGTAATCCCTTACTTCCACTACCTTCAGCTCACCAAATTCCTTGGGCGGGTTTTTCCTCAATTTATCCATGATTTCCGCAATCTGTTTGGAGCCTTCGATACCCTTTAACGTGATTGCGTACTGTGTCTCCTTGAAATAACCGTATTTCTCATACAGCTCCAGCATCTGGTCCCATACGGTCTTACCGTTCTTCTTGCACCATGCCGCCATTTCGCACAGGCACATCACCGCTACCACGGCATCTTTATCCCTGGCATGGGTTCCGGCAAGGCAGCCATAGCTTTCTTCCAACCCAAACACATAATGGTTGGAACCGCTTTCCTCAAACCATTTAATCTGCTCGCCGATATACTTGAAACCGGTCAGCACTTCGATGCATTTTACTTTATAATCATCGGAAATCGCTTTCGCCATGTTGGTGGTCACGATGGTCGTAACCAATGCGGGATTCTCCGGCATGATTTTTTCCGCCGTCCTCTCCCTTAAAATGTATTCCGCAATGAGCATACCCGACATATTCCCCGTAAACGGAATATATTCCCCGCTCTTGGTATCCAGCGCATAAATACCGAGTCTGTCCGCATCGGGATCGGTAGCAAGGACAATATCCGCATTCTTCTCCTTCGCCAGTTTCAGTGCGAGGGTAAATGCTTTCGGGTCTTCCGGGTTCGGGTATTCCAATGTGGTAAAGTTGGGGTCCGGCATTTCCTGCTCCGGTACCACAAATACATGTTTAAAGCCGAGCTCGGAAAGGATACGGCGGACCGGTACATTTCCTGTCCCGTTAAAAGGGGAATATACAATCTTCATATCATCCGCCATTTCCCTGATAATTTCCGGGTGGATAATCTGCTTCTTCAGTTCCGCCATGTAAGCGTCGTCTATCTCCGCACCGATGACCTCATAAAGACCGGCTTTTATTGCTTCATCCTTGTCCATGGTCTTTACTTCATGGTAATCCGTTACGTTCTTCACTTCCGTAATGATTTCCTTATCCTTCGGCGCCGTTACCTGTGCACCGTCTTCCCAATATGCCTTATAGCCGTTGTATTCCGGCGGGTTATGGCTTGCGGTAATCACGATACCCGAAATACATCCCAGTTTCCGCAGTGCAAAAGACAGTTCCGGCGTGGGACGCAGCGCATCAAACACATATGCCTTAATACCGTTTGCCGCCAGGCAGAGAGCCGCTTCATCCGCAAATTCCGGTGATTTCCTTCTGGAATCGTATGCAATGGCAACACCCTTCTCTTTGCCGCCCTGCTTCACAATGTAATTTGCAAGCCCCTGCGTAGCTTTGCGTACCGTATAAATATTCATACGGTTTGTTCCGGCGCCGATGACACCCCTGAGTCCTCCGGTACCGAATTCCAGTTCCTTGTAGAAACGGTCTTCAATCTCTTTCTCGTCACCTTTGATTGCTTCCAGCTCTTTCTTCGTATCTCCGTCAAAATACGCATCACTTAACCAAAAGTTAAATTCCTCCATGTAGCCCATGTTTTGCTCCTCCTGTTTATATAGTTTGCCGACGCTTATATCATACCATATTTTTCCCTGCTTTTAAAGTGTAATGTCACGGAAATCCTTTTCGGGCGCCGTTCCGGTTATTCTTCTTGCACTGCCTGGTCCAGCGCTTCCTGAATCGCATTTAGCAGTACTTGGGATGTATGCTTGCTTTCTTCCTCATAAGAAAAGTCATGGCCTGTTCTGCCAAACCTGTCTTTTACGCATTTGCATACAAAATACTTTCCGCTTCCGTAAATTCATCTTCCGTATAGCCGCAGGACATAATCTGCTCCTTTGTCAAATTGGCTTGAATCATTCGCTCAATAGCATGAATCCGCTCTTTTTTTATCCCTTTTTCAATGCCCTGTTCCATCCCCCGTTCCATCCCCCGTTCCATCCCCTGTTTCATTCCCTGTTCCATCCCCTGTTTCATTCCTTCTGCAATACCCTGCTCCATAATAGCTTCCGACCAATTACACATAGTCCGTATTCTCCCTTCCAGTCCGGTTGTCATTATCATTCCATACTGTTCTGTAAGTATCCGTTTCTTTTCTTCCACGCTTGTCTTGGAAATCAGCTTCTCCAGCATGGAAATCAGTGTATTTTGGGAATCCTTTACCGTTTCCCCTCCTCTGATATTGATGATGATACCCTGCATCAAGTCAATGTCATACGGATTTGCCTTATTTCCAAAAACGGTATTTCTGCTAAGGTTAATCTCCTCAATGGATTCCCCATCCTCTTTGCTGTCCAGGCATAGCCAAATGCTCCGTACTTTTTTTAAATTATCGTAGTCACTGTGATAAAATTCGGTCTGTTTCTGTGCGGAAATCATCCGGGCAAGATAAAATATAATCCTGTTCTCCAAATGATATCCTAATTTACCGGGATCCGATGTCCTTTGCGCCTCTAAATTAATTAAAAATTTCATTTCCGCTTCCTTATGATATGCGGTAAAACGGATATCAAAGAAAATTTTTCCCTCGCCGGGAATATTGTCTTCCGTACCGGATGCGTTTATACGTCCTATGTTTGAGAGTCCTGCATCCAACGGTTTTGTCCCGACTTCTATGTCTTCACCAATGCTGGCCATAATATCCTCAATCGCCATATCCTTAAACTCCTGAACGGCATATTTCAAAATCCGTGCCAGTATTTGCTTATCAGCAAGCAGGAATTTTATGTTTGTATCATAGGCACTTGCATCATTTGCCGCCTCTACCGCCTGGGCTAAATTAGTGTCTGCCATTTTTCCATCCTTTCGTATATTGTTGTATATGTTTACAATGGCGGGGTTATCTTAAATCGTGGAAATTCCTGTTGCACTGATTTCATTATACTTAACCGGTGCGATAATATCAATCATTTCACTTTATGTCATATAAATATTTATTGGATAGGTTTGAATGCGGGGGCGGACGCACGGACGGGAGTTCTTTGCGGGGCTGCGGCGGCGGGCATGCCTGTCCCGTTTTTCCGTGCACTTTTTCCGGCAGGAGTTTTCTAAGCAGAATGGCGTAGGTTTTCACAGGCTGCGGGCGCCCTCAAGCGGCATCCTTGCCGCATCGGGCTGAAATGGGCATCCTGCCCATTTCCCCTTGTGTTTCCACATTCTGCTAAGAAGCCTCCGCCGAAAACGAAGCCCGGAAAAACGGGACAGGCATGCCCGCCGCCGCAG
>ERZ808054.1366-NODE-1366-length-14195-cov-12.707324_pt1 | contig 14195 bp, 15 predicted proteins | sample MGYA00380201_ERZ808054 | MGnify/ENA primary metagenome ERZ808054 (study PRJEB31490, sample SAMN06133419) | mouse gut metagenome | isolation source: Z5_2 | host: mice | place: China: Chengdu | collected 2015-05 ... | reverse complement strand
TTATGGCACCGTTTAGGCACCGTTTTACACATTTTCACTGTTGCAAAGTTTCAAAAAGGGCTTCCCGATTTCTCGGAAAGCCCCATACGCGCCCCTCGAAAATGCTTCGCATTTCCTCGGTCGGGGGCATTCGCCAAATGCTCGCGAAGGCAATAAAATAGGGACTTCCAAGTAAACTCGAAGTCCCTATTATTATCGCCTCAACTGGCGCTTATCTCATTGCTTACACGCAGATTACTCGATAATAGTAGCCACACGGTCGGAACCTACTGTACGTCCGCCCTCACGTTGCTACGGTGCGTTTGTCTATATCACAAACCATAATAAAATGGGGATTTTTTTATTTATATTATCCCAAATATCATCTGATTTTTCTGATTATTAAAAATTTTAGAAGCATTTTAGAAGCACGAGCTTGAATAATGCTTGAATAGATTCCAGTTTTCTGTTTTCTATAACCATTCTTTTTTCGGTAGATCTTGAAACCTATTTGGTTCAATAGGAATTATTTGTTCAAATTTGATATCTATATTCTCGACCTCAAATACTCGTGATTCTATAATTTTATAAGCTTTATCAGCACTATCAGTATCAAAAATAATCACATTTGTTCCTTCCGGCGATACCGCACTTTTATATCTAATTCCGTCAAATCCTTTTTGTCTTAAATATTCACAAAGATACTGAGTTGGAATATAATCCTCTGGATTGCCATAGTTAGGATATGAAAATTCTTTTGATATCGCATACAAATCACCTGATTTTGTATATTCGTCTTCTTTTAATTCATTCGTTGTATATGTAAAATCAAAAAGTACAATATTTCTACAAATTTCAATCTTACATACATTGAAATACTGTCCTATCTGTGGTCGCATCTCCATTATTGCTGTTTTTTTATCAGATGCTACATACAAAAAGCTGATACCCGCAGAATTAGCACGTCCAGCTACAGCGTGTTCTTTAGACGGTGCATCACAATTTTCTTCATTAAAGCCCCAAAATGGCTTTTCTTTTACCTCCGTTTCCGTAATATCCTGACGCAATTTTTGCATTTTATCCATATCTCCACCTAATGCAAGAGTAATTATATTCATTGCTGAATCACTTTTAACATCTTCTAATTCTAATTTCATATTTGGGAAAAGCTCATTTAATTTCTCATAAATTGCAACCACTTCTTTATTACTCAAATAATCATCATTCTTATATTCCCTTGCCCTATATAAAATTGTACCTGTACATAATTCAACAGATGCATACACTGAGACATTATCTACCTTTTCCAGCAATTCACTTTTTGGAAAAAAGCGACTATTATGTTTAATATCATCCTGAAAATTTTTCCACAATTTTTCATTTTCATGCTCTTGCATCCAAATTAAACACAAAAGCATCATTGTCCAATAATCATTGTCATTTTCCAAATTATCTGAAGATTCAACACATTCTGAAACATTTTCTCCATTGACTTCTTTGCTTTTTTTTCCCATTTCTCTTAAATTTTTCAGTGTTATCATTTTCAAATCCCCTATCTTGAATAATCTCGAATTAATTTATTCAAGATTATTCAAGCTACTTCTTCAATATCCAATGGGAACGCTGCTGGTTAACTGAATCTGTATCAATAACATTAGTTTTCTTTAACCCTGCTAACAAATTACTTACCTTATGTTCCTTTTGAGCATTTGACAGCGCATCCGGCAGCTTATCCCATAACAGCTCCCGAATATCTTTCTTTTTCGCCTTCCCATATTGTTTTAAATATTCAACGATCAAGTCTTTATAATACTTGTCATCAAAACCCTTGTTTTTAATATAAGTCGTGCCTTCATCAATGCTTTTAGCTGCTGATGCCGACAGGTACAAGCTCGTCAGTCTCCCCTCTACAAGCTTCTGACTACGCAGTCTATCTACATCTTCTTTTTCTACCGACAAACCTTTCTGTATCCGGTCAAGCAAAAACACCGTCTGCAAGTCTAAATCTTGATGTTCATACAATATGTGCATATAGCTGTCGTTCAGCGTTTTCCCATAAATTGTCACTTCAACTTGTGTTCCGGAAGAAACATTGTAATCTGGCATCGGAAAATATTTTGCTTTCTGAATGTTATATGCCCGACGGATTCCTAATGTTGCGGTATCAATCATGTGAAATGCCGCCATAGATTCTGCCAACAATTGATTCCTATAAAATGGCGGGCTATAGCTTGCTTCCAAAACATTCTCAATTTTCTGCGGAATAAAATCGCCCGGATTGGTAAATTTAAGCTTATCCTCAAATTCATTGACATAAATCCTGCCGCCTAGCTGGTAATTTGTATGAGCAATACAGTTGTTGAGCAGCTCGCGCATCAGCCAGCTATCATATTGCTCTGTTTCCATCGGAAACAATGTCATCTGATTCGGCATATACCTGTAAGTCAAATTCCTTACCTTTGCAAATACCTTGTCTACCACATTGATAAATGGGATTTTGAAAATGGCATAATCCCTATCCATATTATCAGCACCGTATAATCTCCACATAATACTCGGTGCAGACTGAAACATATAGTCATAATCTGAATTGCCTAGCAAAAGCATTCCTGCGTGTGTGATTTTGCCATTTATCATGAGCTTTAACTTTGTTAAAAACTGCTCATCACTCATGGCATCCACTTCCTCGGAAATGTGTTCCTGATTCATTTTTTCCTTATACTTCTCTCTTGCTAAAGCAATCGCGTCCTTATCTAAATTCTCTATACCTGCCTGTTCTAGCACTCGTTTTGACCAATCCCTTCGCTCCTGTGAACGGATTGCATCTATCTTATACTGTTTCAATGGTACAAGACTCTCACCGGCACGCTCATAATAATTTGTTTTCCAATCAGTTGGTATGCCTGTTGCCGCTGCCGGAATCTTAAACATAAGTACACGGTACTCTTTACCATTTACTTTTGGAAATATCTCGATAATATCATAAAAGGTCATGCCGTTAGCAGTATCCTTAGAAATTTCATATTTGAAACGCTCTAGCAGACTATTGTCACCTTTTTTGTATGCTGTTCCCACAATCTTCTTTGTCTTGACTTTTTGCTCCTCACCGACACCAAAAATGAGCCAACCGTATTGTTGCTGACGCAGGTTTGCTTCATTACTGATTGCTGAAAAATATCTACCGATTTTATCTGTATCATAGCCGCCTTTGGCTTCTTTAAACTCAACAATCTCATATTCCCAACGATCCATGAGCATTTCAAGAATTTCATAATATTCAATGTCTTTTACGGATTTGCTGTATTCAAAATAGGGCATACTACACCACCTTACACAAGAATCTCGCTATCACTACATAAATCTTTCAATTACTTTCATTTTTTCATCAGAAAGTTCTGTAATGTTATGCCTAAAAACTACTGCATCTTGATCTATGCTTTCAACATATGGCTCTAGCCATTCTATATCTTCAAACGTAAATCCATATCGCAACATCCATATTTCTTTCTCATCTTCTGTTCCATATTTAATTAAGCGTGCCATTCTTTCAGCTCTTTTATCACCCTTTACTTTATAGTATTCCATAAATGTTGCCACGAAAATATCGCTCAATTTAAATCCAATTATTTTATCCAAATAATCATATGTATCAAATACAATTCTATCATAATCCACATCTTTTGCCTTTACTTCCCCATTACCAAACATACTAAATACTTGCAAATTTTTATCAGGAATCTCAGCATATCCTGTTACAAATTCGGCTGTCAAATGTTCTAATCGCATTCTTGCCAAATTTCGTTCCAATTCATCTCCCACTTCCATCTGTTTCTTCAGTTGCTCTCTCTCCTGCCTTCGGCTCGCATATGAATACCTATAAAAGCAAATATCCTTAAATGTTTTACAATGAATTTGCCAAAGCAAAATTTTAATAGCTGTATTCAGAACATTAACTTCACCAGCCACCAACTGCCTTCCTAAATATATCTCGTATAGTTTTTTCAATTGTCCATACAAGTCAAGTTTATATTGTAAGTCTTCATTTATTACAGACAATTTTACCAATTGTTCCTCTGAGAACATTGCATTCAATATATTTTGAACAATAATATCTGATTCTTCTGATTTGATTTTTATCAACTGCTTTTCAGTTATATTATATTCATCGGAAAATGTTCCTTCTAAAATTGCTTCTTTGAATTCCTGCAAGTCTTCATCTACATCTTGCTCTAGCATTGAAACCTCTTCCAATGTCTCTTCTTCGTTCATAATACTTCTAAATTGTGACATATTATTTCCTTTTATAATAATACTCCCAAAATCATATTTTTTCTCTACGGTTGAACGTCCCGCCCTTCCTATCAAATTTTTCAACGCTAATGGTTTACTGGCTTCAAACGTATTTAAATAAACTATATCGAACGGCATATTTATCCCTTGTTCTAATGTTGATGTTGCAAAGCATATTTTACAATATCCTGCTTGTGTAAATTGTTCTAACACCAATCTTGCTTGTAATGGCAATGAGCCATGATGAATAACAATACCATGTTTCATCATATCAATCATTTGAGAATATCTATCAGAGTCCGCGTTTTCATTCGCACCAATGTACTTTTTAATTTGATTTATATATTTTTTAGCATCTTTATCTGTTATTTCATGGCACATACTTATATACTTTTTAAATTCAGAAAATACTTTTTTATTATATATGCTAGATTTTGTTGCATAAACTAAAATGCTACCACCGCATTCAAGCGTCCTTTCAATCGGATCAAATTCACATATCTGCTTATGTTTTCCCATTATATCCTTATTCAAGCCAAAATGATAATACTTTTCCTTATCATATACATAAAACATTTGTCCAACATTTCGATACTGATAGCATATTGAGTCCGATTTCTCATAATCAAAATGATTCTTTATTATTTGTGCATTAGGATTTTTTACAAAAGGATGTGCAAAAATAAATTTTGCACTAGGATATGCCTTTTGCGCCCTTCGAATAATGCTATCAAAAAACAATCCCCTCGATGATTCCTCATTGCTCAATTGCGCCTCATCAAACAAAAATATTTCCACATTAAAATCATCTTTTTGTCTAAATAATTCCTTACACCTTTCTGGTGTAACAATAAATATGCTCCTTTTTGCTCTTTTTAGATTAATTTTATCTATAAAAGTAAGTATATTAACATCTTTTTCTTTTATTAACTCACATAAAGTACAGAAATATTCATTGATTAACGCTCTGGACGGCACTACAATTATAACGTCATTTTGTGAATTATAAATCAAATTTCTAAATACATATGATTTTCCTGTACTCGTGGGCGCTGAAAAACTAAAACAATTATTTTCATCAATCCTATCAACAATATTTGCTTGAATAGGCGTATAATCATAATGATATCTACTTTTTATATGTTTTGCATACATACCAAATATAACTTCTGGCAATGTATTGGTAATCACATTTTTATAATAAAGCCCCATATATTTCAGTATGCGATTCTGATAATTGCTAAATATTTCTTTCTGATAAACAGAAAGATAACACAGTATCTCCAAATCAGTAATATTCGTAGGCCCATTTTTATAGATATTGGTTAATACATATCGAAAAATATGCTCAATATCATTTCCTGCAATTATTTTACGTATCAAATCATTCATATATTCACCGCTATAAATATGACTTCTTTATGTACTGCTATATTATCATAATGGGCATTAGAAATAATGCCATCAATAATTTTTTCAGATGATGTTTTCTTCGAGGCAAATGCAATCGCATATGCTTTATCACCAAGATTAGCATATTCTAATGACTTATCATTAAAAAACTTATCTATATCATTCAGATCCGACAAATCTTGGCCCTCTTGTATAAATCGATCAACTTGCTCCATCCCAATACCATAAGCATTCTGCCTTGAATTATATTTTGCTTCTCCAAAAATAATTATTTCTTCTTTATTAGCAGAATAAAAATCAAAGCCTGGATTACCTGATACTTGTTCTTTAAACAACTCTGCCAATGGAATGTCCAAATATTTTAATCGCTTTACTAATGTCTGTCTTGCTAATTCTGATACCACATATTCACCCGAATCTTTTGTGATATCAGAATCATCTTCTTTTTGAATTTTATCTGCTAAATATTTCGCAGAAGCCTCTGCCCTTTTCAAAAAGCTCGCTCTCATATATGGCTTATCAAACTTTGATATCCACGACATATCTGAAAATGAATCTATAATATTCCGAATTGTTACTGAAAGATCTTCCGGTTCTATTCGAATAAACAAAATATTACTATGTCTTTCTATATCTATCTTCTCACATTCCAGTATTCTTAACATATATTTTCCTTTTTGTATTAAGTCAAAATTTCTTATTATATTGCGGTCTTTACAAAAATTGTTTACACCATATTATCGGCGGCTTCTACTGCATATGTATCAAATATTGCTTCTTCAACCACTTTCACACACTCATCAACATTCGCCTGAATATCCTTCCCCCAAAACCGAATAACCGTCCACCCCTCAAACAGCAATCTTTTATTTATTTCATCATCACGCTCTCTATTTCTTGAAATTTTACTAATCCAATACTGGCTGTTATTACTTTTTTCCAATCTCGGCTTTAATACTTCCCAATCCTTTCCATGAAAGAACTCGCTGTCACAAAAAATCGCTATTTTGTATTTCGTCAGCACAATATCAGGTTTTCCCGGCAGTCCGTCATAATTCTTCCGATAACGATATCCTTTGTTCCACAGCGATTTACGCAGTTTCACCTCGATGCTGGTATCCCTCGCCTTAATATGCTGCATATTCTTTCTACGCTGCTCTTTTGTCAGATTATCCATCTATCACGTCACTGTCCTATATAATATCTTTCATTAACACCTGCCTGTTGACACTAAAAATATCCTTTATCCGCTGATGTGTGTAAGGCTTCTCTCTATGCTGCTCCACCATTTTAATCACATTCGACACACTGACAGCCGATCCATTTACATCTGTTGCATCAACTATATTTTTAAGTTGTTTGTCGATGTTACTTCCAAAACCGCCCGCAATATACGAGAAAAAGGCAAGCGGCTTGTCCGATTTGCTGTAATTGCCTATATTTCCAATATAATTATGTACCATACGGTTATAATGGTCATTATTGATTGTATATTTATGATATGCCTTGTTATCCAATATCGCCTGAAATCCGCTTTCGTCAGAAAGAAGTAACACATCCGGCGTTAATCCAATCGGTCCGACATGCTTTGCCTCAAATCCAAACACATCTTGAAACAATTCTACCGTTGCTTTCTCAAACTCTGCCGCTTCATCACGCCCCTTAAATGCCATTTCAAAATATTTTGTCATAAACGCGCCAACAGAACCATTCGGATATGTTTCGATCAAAATATCCTCAACTGTTTTTCCATCTATCCCCGTTCTCTGCACAATGTAATCAACAACTAATGGTGTTATTTTTGTAATCGGACGTTCCAGCGATTCTGCAATATAAGCCTGTCTTACTTTTTGCCTAGCGATCAGCATTGCCGTAACTGTCTGTGTCATAGCTAGGTTACGGCTATCTTTTTTATGTTTCGGATCAATGCCATACTTCCTCTGGAAATATTCATGCTGTTCCGGGCGGTCAATAAAGTTAGGTTTATCACTTAAAATCCTTCTGACATCTTCCCGCTTATCATCAAGAATTTCCACTTTACCATCTTCCCGCTTAGCAAGCTGTGTATACTCAAGCCAATTAATAATGGTATTCGCTAAATCCATCAAATGGCTGTATGGGTGTTCTGAATTAACCTCTCCTTTAGAGGACTGATATTTTTGAAAAAAATCTTCCTCTAAACAGCTGTCGCCAAAATTTCTGAACTGAATAATTTTATCGACAATATAATTAAAGCACTTATCACTTTCATTCTCGGCTTCTGTAACAACAATTTTAGCAATTTCTTCTTCCGTCAAATAACCGATTTTACTATCATCAAGAAGTTTTAATAAAAATCTGAATGGTCTGATTTTAAACCGTTCAGCTACCTGCACACCTCTTCCAAGCGAAAATGATGAGGGAAACTGATATTTCAATATCTGATTTGTCAGTACATCTACCGGAGAATCACCATTCATAATAGCTTCTCCTGCTAAAGTCAATTTTATCTTCCCTGTTGATTCCTGTGTAAAAATCAACCCAAGACTGGCAAGCCACGCTTTATATGTTCTTGCGCCTCCGCCTGTTTGATCACGTCTTTCCCCTTTGCGTTTTAATCCTGCCGCTTCCAAAGCATCTTCATATGCCAAATGCGAATCTCTCTGCCCATCCCACTCCTGATTAAGTGATAAATCCGCAAACGCTGCCAACACTTCCGGCACAGAATTTAATTTCCTTTTTGGTCTTGTCACCCACCAATAATTAAGCATATCTTTACCTCATTTTCTAATCATCGCATCCGGTATACGCGTCTACACTTTCATATGGTATTCCGGCAAAAGTCTTTAATATCGCCTCAAAAATAACCCTTGCCCCTTTAGAAGGAACCGCCATACCTATCTGCTTTCTAACTGATTCTTTAGCGCCTTCAAAAACATAGTCATCTGGAAATGTTTGAAGTCTTGCCCTTTCTCGGTTTGTCAATGCCCGTGGTTCAGCATAATGGTAAATATGTGTTCCCCCGCCGCCGGAACCCGTCACCGTGTACGCTGGTTTGTCAGGATCTAACCTTTTATATATCTGGCTGATTTTTGCCCCTCTGACATTCAACTTTAATCTCTCTGGAAGTTCTGCTGAAAACGCATTCTGTCCCGGCTTAATATAGTTCAACCGTTCTACCACCTGCGCTGACTGCTTTGTCAGCTCATTATTTGCCGCATCAACAGGAATAGGCGGATTTTCAATCGCCGTTCTGCAGGTAACATCAATATCCTTATACGGTGCAGGACTTGGTATTTTAAATTCATAAGGCAAATCTTTCCGTATACCCACAATAATCATGCGGTGCCTTGCCTGCGGTACCCCGTATTCTTCAAATTTATATAAATTCGGGTATATTTTATATCCCGCCTTAATCAAATCTTTCTTTATTTTTTCAAAGGCTTTTCCTTCATTCGCACTCTTTAAACCGCCGACATTTTCAGCAAGAAACCATAAGGGCTGATATTTCTTCAATACCTTTACCCCATATGTATACAGCGGTCCGAAAGTTCCATTAAATCCTTTCTGCTCACCTACAACAGAGAAATCATTGCATGGAAATCCAAACGCCAGTGCATCAATGTCACCTAAAGGTTCTATATCTAATTTTCTCACATCGCCGCAGATAACGCTTTCTTCATCATCAGGGCATATATTTCTCCGATATGTATTACAGGTATCTAAATCATAATCATTTGCCCATTTATGGACTATCCTGTATTCCGGATTATCTATTTGGGCAGTTATGGCAGCAAGCGCAAGTCCTCCCGGTCCGCAAAATAATTCCCCAAGCCTGAACTCTTTCACATCTTCTACATTCATTATATTTTATCTCCATTTTCTAATATAAACTCTCTGTTAAAAGAAACGCCTAAAACATCCGCCACCTTTTCAATCTCCGGTATCGAAAAACTGCCTCTCTTCATTTTGGAGTTAAAACTCTGTGGGGATTTTCCTAAACGTCTTGCCAATTCTGCCTCGCTTACATTACATCTAACACATAATACTTTTATTTGTTCTGAAATAGTCATAATATTCCGTTTCCTCCACGCATATTATAAAACTTTTTTTTGATAATGTCAAAATAATCTTTTAGCTTATCATATGGTATATGAAATGTAATACAGTGTTTAATTTTAGTCAAATAAAGCGTTTGCTGATTTTATCACAACAAACGCCCATTGCTAATTTCAAATGTATATTTTATCAAATGTAAAATATGCAATACAAAAAAGCAAAATGCACACTACAATCATATATAGCATATTATTTGTCCACTATCAAATTCTGCTGATTTGCTATATTATTTGTCAGACTGATTTGATTTACTTCTAATATCAACTTTATGCCATCATTGAACCCCTGCCTATAAGCAGTTGCTCCATACGTAGCTCCGCTGGCATTAGCCGCAGAAATAGCTTTGTCTACAACTCTATTCTGCTCCCGGCTCAATCCTGCTTTCTCTAATTCATTAATCGCTTCATCAACTTCTTTTTGTGCAGATTGATACAACTCATTATCATTTAATGCTTTTTCCAAGCCTTTATGTATTCTTTCCTCCATAAGTATATCCAGTATGTTTCCATCCCTTGCTCCCATATTACACGCCCTCCCGCTTAAATTTCTTATATAAAAATTATAATATGCCGTCATTGTGCCGTCAATACATTTTTAGCCGTCATTTCGACGGTATAATAATGTCATATTGGAGGTATTCTTATGGTAACTGATACAGCTAAATTTACACTAAGGACGGATTCTGAAATTCTTAAGAAGTTCCGTTACGTTGCAGATTATAATGGTCGTTCTGCCAACAGAGAGTTGGAAGTTCTTATGAAAAAGCATATTGCCGAATTTGAAAAAGAACACGACAAAATAACTTTTGACTAATTTTCTCATCATATATCTGAAGATGGAGCAGTTGCCTGCTCCACCTTTATCAGCCGTACACCACTTCTTTTAATACGATTTCCTCAGCCACATTTCTAATATTGTTCATTTTTCTAACCCAAAGCATCTGATCCTGTGCCTTTAACTGCTCTGTTACTCCCTCCCGCTTCGCCATCTGTTCCACCAGCAGATCAAATTTTTCCTCTGCCTGCTCCTGTATCATAAGCAGATGCTTCTTTAATTCTCCCGATAACAGCAATCCCGAATAAAGTCCTCTCCTATAGTTCTCCAAATAAGACTTCCGCATCAGTCCGAACTTTCTCAACTCTCCCTCCGGCTCCGGATCAGGGATTAGATTCGGAATCAAATAATCTCCGCTTTACTTTACTTAAGGATAATCCTTCGGGGAACTGCCGCAAATGGCACATTCCCCATAGTTTCTATTTTTCAATCAATCTTCCCGACAAAACGGTAATAAATCTCAATATCCCATACTTTCTTACCGTTCTCGTCCTTCCTCCACTGATGGACTGCGATTTTCTCAATCAGCTCATTCAAAAGTGGGGCGGTAAGCTCGTCAATGGCACTGTATTTCTGGATTAGGTCTACCCACCGTTTTGCGTCGTCCGTTTCCGCTTTGGCATCCTCAAGCCTTGCGGATACGGTCTTCATTGTTTCATCAAGCTGTTGCTGCTCCGTGCGGTATTTGACGGACAGCATGGAATAGTTTTCTTCGTCAAGAAGCCCTTTTACCCTGTCCTCGTACATCTTCGCAAAGAGGTTGTTTAATTCCTGCCTGCGTTTCTGCGCCCTTTTCAGCTCTTTTTCGTCACGGGCATTCTCTGTCCTCCGCTGTTTCTTGCTGCTCTGCAGCAGCCGTTCCAGAATGGCGTCCTCATTCTCCTTTACCGCCATCAGCCAGTACTGTAACCTTCCGAGAACAAAAGCATAGAGCAGGTTGTAAGTGATGAAATGCAGGGAACACGCTTCTTTCCCATGTGCGGAATACTGCGTGCAGCGGTAATACCTCGACTTGTTCTTTGTGTTTGCCGCCGACAGGCTCCAACCGCACTCGCCGCATTTGAGCAGCCCTGCGAATATCTGCGGCTCATCGTCCTTTCGGCTGCGTTTGCGGGAATTGATATGCCCCTGCACTAAATCCCATGTTTCACGGTCAACTAACGGCTCATGGGTGTTCTCAACCCTCATCCAGTCCTCTTTGGGGCGTTTGACATTCTTCTTTGACTTATAGGACAATTTCTGTATCTGGTAATGTACAGTGTTGCCCAGATAGATTTCATTCTGAAGGATTTTGCTTACGGTAACGATATTCCAGAGGTATTTCTTCCCCTCTGGCTGTCCTTCAAAAATGTTCGCCTTGTAGCCGTTTTTCTGTGATGCCCACCATGCGGGTATCGGGACTTTCTCAGCGGCAAGGGTGCGGCAGATTTTGTTTGCCCCGTATCCGTGCGCCGCAAGTGCGAAAATCTTCTCCACAATCCACTTCGTTTCCTCATCAACGACAAGCCTGTTCTTCTCGGCAGGGTTAATTTTATAGCCGATTGGCACAACAGGGGCGATGTATTCGCCATTCTTGAACTTGGCCTTCATCGCATTTTTTACCTTGCGGCTCGTTTCCTTTGCCTGCCATTCGTTGACGATGTTCTTGAATGGGGCGATGTCGTTGTCCTCCCTTATCGTGTCAACGCCGTCATGGATTGCGATGTACCTTACGCCCTTGCTTGGGAAATAAAGCTCCGTGTACTGCCCTGTGAGGATGTAGTTCCTGCCAAGCCTTGACAAATCCTTTGTGACAACACAGTTGATTTTCCCGTCCTCTATGTCTTCAATCATGCGTTTGAAGCTCGGACGCTCGAAATTCGTACCAGAAAATCCGTCGTCCACGTACTCGTCTACGACTAAAAATCCCTGCTCATTTGCATAATCCCTTAGTATCTGTTTCTGTGTGGAAATGCTTGCGCTCTCACCTTCCAGTTCGTCATCACGGCTTAGACGCATATATAACGCTGTATTGTATTGCTGCTGTTTCAATTGTTTTAACCTCCTGTCCTTTGGAAACAGCCTGCCGCAATACACTGCTTGCATAAGCCTATTATAGCATGGGGCAGGCTGGTTTTCCATCACCAGCGGCATTTATTACGCAGATTTTTTCCTCTCATACCGCATGACGTTCTCCGCAAGCCTTTCCACGGTCTGCTTTTTATCGCTGAAATACTCCTTAAAGCAGATAATATCTTTTCCGCATACAAAGAATGCCTGACCGTCTTTTTCTATGAAACAGCCCTGTGGGATGCCTTTCTCCTTCGGTTTTATGCCTGTCTGTATCATCCTGTCAAACAATTTAACCATTCAATTCCTACCTTTCCTTTGACCTGTTTTTACTTGATTTCTGCAATTCCTCCAATACTTCTGGCGGTATCTTTTTCAATAACCTTTCCATCTGCTGATTTGTTTTCTGCAACTCAAATATCCTCTGGTTTGCTTTTTGTACCTTTAGTTCCTGCTCGTACTTCTCATCACGCATACGCCCCGCATAGTTGGCTTCCTGCCCGATTCTCTCTTTTAGGCTGTCGATATACGCCTGCTGTTTCCCGATTTCCTTAGAGAATTTCTCCACATCTGGAAGCCATGCGGAGAGCAATTCTAACGCTTTATTTCTCTTCTTGCCTGCGTTAAAAGCGTTAATGTCGGAGAGGGCAGACACGATTTCCGCATACTGTTTATCCAGTCTGCCGCCTAATTTATAGAGCCATGTGGGGATATGCTTCCGCTTGGTTTCCATTGAGGACTGCCCACGTTCAAGCTGATTCCACCGTGCGGACATCCGCTCATGGTAGGCGGTCTGCCACTCGGATAAGGATTTCTGGTTGCCTAAGATGGCTTTTGCTGACAGCTGGTTGTCTGGCGTAATCGGCACGAAACAAAGGTGCATATGGGGCGTTCTCTCGTCCATGTGGACAACTGCGGAGATGATATTTTTCTTTCCCACACGCTCCGAAATAAAGTCAAGTGCCGTCTGAAAATACATTTTCTGTTCTTCGGGTGGTAAGCTGTTCATAAATTCTGGCGATGCGGTGATGAGCGTTTCCACCATCATCACGCTGTCTTTCCTCGTCCTGCATCCCGCTTCTTTTACCATTTGGTTTATCTCTTTCTTATAGGTGCAATGGGGCGGATTCACAAGATGGTAGTTATCTTTGGAGCGTCCCACGTCAATGTCTGGGTTGCTTTTATAGGCTTCTTTCTTCCGCTCGTTATGGCGTTCGCAAGCCGCAACGCCGCCTGCCTTGCGTTTCTGGAAACGCAGGATTGCATAGGGCATAATTCATCTTCCTTTCTTCGGCGGGTAATCTGTATGCGTGACGGTCATGACGGTGATGACGGTGATTTTGGGATACCCCCTATTGCCAGTCATAGCCGTCACTGTCACGCCGACATTCTTCCATCCGAAGCCGTAAGGCGCAGGATGGGGCAGGGCGTAAGCCCTGCTTTAAGGGAGTCCAGAGGGAACGTCTGGCACACGACTTTGCAGGGCAAAGTGTAGTGTGTTACACCCTGTAAACGCAGTCGGAAAAATCGGA
>ERZ808054.1365-NODE-1365-length-14199-cov-4.801161_pt1 | contig 14199 bp, 10 predicted proteins | sample MGYA00380201_ERZ808054 | MGnify/ENA primary metagenome ERZ808054 (study PRJEB31490, sample SAMN06133419) | mouse gut metagenome | isolation source: Z5_2 | host: mice | place: China: Chengdu | collected 2015-05 ... | reverse complement strand
TAATATGTATATTTTATCACCATTGTCAATGGAGACCGCTATTTCGTCAGGATCTAAGGCTCCTTTTTCGATTTTCTTTTGTGTCTTTAATATATGTTCAAAAATTTCATAAAAAGTTTCTTCTTGGTTATCAATTTTTGTCAATTTATCGTTGATATGTTTCATTAAATATATGTCATAATAATAGAAATTCCTTTGAACTTTTCCCTTTTTGCTGGACATAATTAACACCTCATTTAGCATTTTCTTACATTATATACCAACAATCAACAGAATACTACAAAAATATAAATTTATAATTAAATTAATTATTATCGGGTTTATAAGTTGCTTTTCCAATCTAAAATCAGTCTTTCCTCGGTCTTGGGCGTCCCATCGCCTTTTAACCGATATAGTTACTTTTATACATCCTGTATTACTACAGGAGAGGGCATTACGCTACCCTTAAACGGTCTAAATACTCCTTCTCCGTGATCTCGTTCCTGTCACGCATTCCCTGGAGTTTCTCAAGTTCCTTTTCGAATTCTTCAAGGTATTTGTCCGCTGCTTTCTTGCCGGCTTTGGATGCACCGGATTTCCCCTTACTGCCTAACTTGACAGTGGGTTCGATCTCCATATTTTTAACTTCGCCATTAGCAAGTGTTTCAAGCTGTGATTTGATGGCAATAGTGGCGGCAAGTGCACCTCCACGCACAACGGCATTATTTTCATATGCACCGCTTTCAAGCTGGTTATATATGTTCATCAACTGAATGAGTAATTGAATGGACTGGCTTGTCCTGTCAGTATCTCCAGCCAGGTTAATTAGGTTCTGACAATCAGCGGCAGTATCAAGTGTAACAGCCTGTTCAGCAATTTTAGCATCGTACAATGCCAGGATCATATTTGCAGTAAGTTCGGAATATTCTCCTTCCTCAATAAGGGCTTCGATTTCGTCATAGGTGGCATCGCCTAACTCTAAACTTGACTGCATCAGAACTTCTTTTGCCGCATTCAAATCATGAGCATAGGAAATCACTTCGTCGTAATTTTCTATTCCCATTGCTTTAAGCTGGGTTTTGTAATAATCTTCGTTTTGTTCCGTCAATTGCGCGAGAAAATCACTGCTGTTGATCCATTCGGTAGCAAGCGCGTTTGCGGCTTCCTGACATTCCTCATAAGAAGAAGCAGTACTTCCAAGAACTTCCTGAAACCTGTCCCATGACTCTAATCCACGGACTTCAACGTCAAAACCGGATAATGTGTCGGCACTTACAAAACCGTCTTCTAATTTTGTGCCGAGAGCCTCAGCCATGGAAGAGATCTGGTCAGACATAGAAGAGAGCTGTTTGGATTCATCTACGAGCTTATTGATCTTCGATACGGCTTCATCAGCGGATATCCCGAGATTTTTGAAATAGTCACCAGCAGTAGAGTCGGCTTCTTTAAATGCTTCTTTTGTGAGTTTTCCTTTTTCTGCAAGGTCGAGGAGGGTGTTGCCAAGTTCCTTGACTTTATCATTCTCTGATGTGAATGAGTCTGCCCAAGCGTCTTCGAAGGTGGAAATGGGAGAGTCAGAATCCAAGTCCGATTCTTGAACTTTTCCCTGCACATATCCTAACTCAACCAGTTTATCTATAAGATTTTGTACCTCATCTTGTGACAATCCAAGAATATCAATCAATGCTCCAAATGCTTCTTCGCCAGCACTTTGAACATTATCTTCAAAATTAATTGCCTGTAAGTCAAAATCAGTGAGTCCTCTTAATTGTTCAGCATATCCTTTTACAGATTCATTATTTTCAAAAGCCTGTGCTAGGTTATAAGCACTTTCGGCGCTTTTATTGATTCCGTCATAAATACCGTCAAATATTTCCTGCGAACCTTCTAATTCTCCTGTCGCATTTTGTACCGACTGTTGTATTGAATCCAAATTAACTTTTGCTTCTGTAATACCTTCTCCAGATGAAAGCGCATTATTATAGTCCTCAACAGCCTGAATAGACTGCTGATATAAAGGGCGCAGAGTATCGTTACGGACAATTTCAGCTTTCATAAATTCGTCATAGATGGTTTTATATTCTTTGAATTTATCAGCTGTTGTTTTCTTTAATTGTCCTGAAATCCCCTCTAATATGCCAGATACGTCAATGTTGTTGTCCTTGCCGAACTGATCCAAATCATCATAAAATTGACGCATTATTTCATCAGCACTTTCAACATCAGCTTTTATAACCAAATTGCGGACATCAAATTGTCCTGAAGCATAATTACTTGAACCATCTGCAGTAATATCAAACAATTCACTATATGATTCTATGAAATCCAATAAGGCTTGCTGATCTTCTGTTTTGGGTGACAAAGTATTCCAGTTTACAATTCCATTAATCGTATATGTCCTTATTTTTTCTAATTCCTTTTTAGCATCTTCGAACACATCACGATTTTCTGCTACATAATCAGTAGCTTTTTCTTTTGATAATTCGCTTAGAAGTCCTAATTGTTCTTTATATTTACCATTTACAAGGTCTATATTAGATGCTTCATTGCCATATGATTCAATTAATGACTTTTGAATTTCTAGTAATTGTTCTTTAATAGAACGTGTTTCATTGGTAGAAAGATTTCCATTATCAAGAGTCTCTTTCAATTCTTTATACTTTTCAATCTGTGCATCAAGAGAGTCTTTCTGGTCTTTATAGGCATTTGTAAGTTCTATGGCTTTTTGTCTTGTTTCATCTACAGCCTGGTTGTGTTTTGAGATTGCAGAAGTCGCAAATCCTATTGCTGTACTTATTGCCATTATTGCAATCCCGACAGGATTTGACAGGAATGCCGTTTTGATACTTGCACCAAGTCCAGATATAGCCGCCTTTAATGAAAATGTACTTGCTGTTGCTACCCCATTTGCTGCTGTTTGCGCATTGGTTGTCTGCGTCAATCCCATTTGTGCAAGTTTAGCTTGTGCCTGCGCTTTAGTAAGACCTTGATATCGTAAAATTTTAACACGTTCCGTATTACTTAAAGCCTTATTAGATAGTACCTGTTTTAACTGCGCGCTTGTAAGATTAGCACATGATGCTTTTAATGTGTTCATTGAATCTGCGTATTCTATAGTACCTACTGTCATTGCTGACATATCTTTTACAGTGTTCAATGCCACGCCATAGTTACTAACCTGTACCGCACTATTTTTAAATGCTAATGTAAGTGTAGTAATTCCTTTTAACAGCCCTAAAGCCAAAAATCCTTTTATTGTTCCTTCAACAATACCAAAACTATTTGCAAAGTTCAAAACAGCTGTGGCAGCATCTGCTAATGATTTTACGGTTTCACCATTAAGAATATTGTTGTACGTCTCTGTCATTGCGACACCGAATCTTTCCGTCGCCGCCTCCGCGCTGTCCAAATAAATTTGATATTCACCACTTGCAGTCCCTGCCGCATTTAATGACCTGTCTAAAAGCTCATTCGCCTCTGACATATTGTTCAAAATTGCCGAGATCTGGTTGCTTCTATTTTTACCAGCGATAAGATCAAGCAACGCGCTGGCATCTTTATCAGACATTTTATCATAGACTTTTGCGATATCATTGTAAATATCGTAAATGGAACGAAATGTCTCCTCGTCCGCTTCAAGTATATTTACACCGCCACTACCATCTATATTTGTTAATGCTTTGATTTTTGCCGCTAATGTTGATGTGGATTCAATCACATTATCTGTCTCTTCGCCCATTTCCTGTAGCTCTACAGTACATCCACGAATCCTAAGTGCCGATGTACGAATTGCTAATGCTACTTTATTAGAATCCTGTACTGCCCTGTTTCCAGCACCAAGTAAGCTAATAAATTCATCAACAGAAGTATTTGCATCATTCATCACGGAACCAACCGCCTGAATACCACTAGCGACTTCCTTTTGGGTAATTGAAGCAGTATTGCCGATAATATCAATCTTATCATTAAGTGCCTGAGCCTTTTCTGCAAGCTGATCTATTCCATAACCATCAATTTCAGTATATCCTTGCAGACCTGCTAAAAGTGCTTTTGATGCTGATTCAGCATCCATATCTCCAACTTTCTCAAGTTGAATAGCGGCATCCGCTAATATTTCCGAATCAGCCAAGTTATAACCAGCCCTTGAAAATGTAGTTGCTGCATCTATGCAGTCTTTTATAGCAACTGACAGTTTTTTAGCTTTGCCTATTACCTTGTCAAGATAATTTGGAAAATCACTTCTTGAAATATCGGAATTGACACGGGATAAATCCGTAAGTGCTGAATCCAGTTCCTTTGCTTCTTTCCATGCGTTCCGTAATTGCCTTGTAAACTGCATAACGATATTGTAACCGCCAAACAGTTGCAATACTTTGGACAAACCGCTTTTTAAGGCATCTATGAAAGTCATTCCAGCTTTTCCAGCAACCTTTATTTCTGAACGGAATGCACCTAACTGTATCCTCAGACTATTTAATTCCTGTGTACTTGTAGCCAACTGCGCATTATCCAATAAAGTATTATATTTTGATGCCATTCCTGTATCTTTGAATAACCTGCTGTTCTGCTTTCCCAACAATTTTATGTCATTAATGAGCTTGTCTTTCTTTACGGAGAAATTTATTTCAATTGGTTTTGCTTTTGTGTTTTTCTGTGCCTGTTGGGTTGCCTGTTGCACAGATTTAACCACACCATTTTTATCAACTTTTCCTGTTATATTTACTGTCCCATTTAACGAAGCCAAATCCTGTTTAATCTGCTGCTTTGTCTGCCTTTTATTTAATGTTCCAATTAAAGGGATTTTAATTTCTCCAAGATTTTTAGCATCTGCCTGCACCTGCTTTTTACTCGCCGATTTATTGAGGCGTGCAATTAATTCTATGATAAAATTGTTTTCTGCCAAATTAAGTCCTCCTTTTTGCAATCAAAAAGACAGTCCTTGTCTTGAACTGTCCTATATCTAAATGCAATCTATTCTTTTATCCAATTACTATTCTTAAATATGTATTAGTTATTCACTAACTTTTTTAAATGTTCATCAGCATCTCTACTCTGGTCTAAAATATCTCGCCATTCTTGATCAGCAACTTCATATTTCTGACTACATGTCAATATTTCAAACGGCTCTTTCCCTTTAAATCTTAATCTAATTATCAATTCAGCAAACTCCACTGTTTCTGATACTATTTCCGAATCTGCAGCTCCCACAACAGCACCAGTAACACCAAACAACACAGCCCCCTTTAAAGCCTTATTCTTATTGCTTATGGTATACATTTTATTATTTGAATTAATAACCATCTCATAATCAATCAAATCAGAACAATCAAGCTCATATGCTTTGAACCCAAATCTAATTACGAGTACCTTTTTTTGAGCATAATCCAAGTATAAATGTGCATCCGCAATCATAAAATCTACATCTGCATCCATACCTTGATATTCATACCAACAATGATAGATTCCATCTTCTTTTTTGAATAATCCTACTCTTTTGGGTTCTTTTATGACCTCACATTTGAAATCTTCTTTACTGAATCCAGTATAATTACTGGCAAAAAATAGCGCGTCATTTCTACTGGTAGCCGGAATCCTATCACATTCATGTAATCTGATCATTGTATATACCTGTATTCTTTCTACAAACTTATTTTATCCCAATTATATCACGCTCCTCTACATACTTCAATCACATGTTCCCACATTTACCATATTTTTCAGTTCCATATTCAGTTTTAATATTCAATTTTCAATAACACATTCTACATTTTCAGTTCCATATTCATTTTTTATGTTTTTTTGCTATTTTAGGGTTACTTTTTGATTAATCTTTGATTTAAAGAATACTATTGATTTACTAAGATTATTTTACTAATACTATATTTACTAATTACAACAGACTACTTCGCATATACTTCATCAAGATATGCCTTGATACGCCCACACATTTCTTCTGATGGTTCTATTTTATCATGCATCCATGCGTAGTAATACGTATCACTTATTTTTGTTTTCCTACAGAAAACACTAAGTTTTGCGCCTGTATCTTCCATAAACATTTTTACTCTTTCTTTTAAATCCATTCTCTTTTTCCTTTCTTTATTTGTCTGTTTGTTTTCCTTATCCTATTGAAATATCCTTCGTAAAAAGGCAAATTAAAAAATAAAAAAATTAAACATATCCGCATGATGCTTGTGGAGAACACCATGCGGTTTGTACATTCCTATAACTGTGGAGGTTATCAGGAATGACCTGCAACATATAGTGGAATTTTATATATATTACAGGTTTTGCATTGTTGTGATTTCTGTACACTGTTGTGGAGTTTTCAGCGTACATAATACTGACGTAAGTTTTGAGGCTCACATCAGCCTTGAATATGGATGAATTTATAGGAACTGTAATATTTTACAGATAATCAGCGTGACACTGACAGCTTTTCATGGTCTGGATTTTCCACGATGCCAGACACCGCCAATGCCATAGTATGATGTAACAGTCAATCTACAAATGAAGGGAACATTGTCTTTTTTGTCCCTCTATCTATACATATTGTTTTATATAAGCAAGTGCACCTTTCAGCTGACATTATACATAAAAATTTCATGATTTTTATTTGCCCTGCTAATAATTCGCCTGTCTTTAGGTACACAATAACATATCTTATTTTCTGCATTGCAAAAATAGAAATTCATATATCCACAATAAACCATCAATTTCTCTTTATTTATGTTATACTGAATCGGTTTTTTCACATTACCGTTTGACCACAATTTAATATCCAGAACACCATCTTTCAATTCAGTCTCCCAATAACCTTTTTTCCAATCAGTAAACCCCTTTATGTGATAACCTGTCAGTCCATTCCTTCTGTACTCTTCTTCTTTTTTTTGATAGAACAATATGACTGTATCAACTATATCAAATAATGCTTTTGTTTTGTCTTCCACAAGATCCTTGTTCTCAAGTATCAGATTGACCATATCATATTTCTTTTTTCCTTTTTCTAAAGAAACAATCTCCATAATCATATCCTCATATTTTTTTATCATTCGAAAATATTTCTCTAACTTATTGGCATTACTATTGTCATTTACAAGCTCAATGCTCTTGTCATATATTACATAACTTGTCCTGCCAAACATTTTGACATATGTCCGATTATCCAGCCCGTACAAAAAACGCGCAGATTCTTTTTCATAAATTCCTGTACTTTCTTCCGCTTTACCAATCCTGTAATCAAGCGAGTAAAACAGATGATCTAACAAACGCTGCTCTATGATCTCCAAATCCTTTGATATGTTCCCCTGTTCAATATTTATGTTATGGCTGAATTTAATTATTCTCTGTAACATTTCCTGTGTAACAAAACGCATACCAAACCCTGTTTCATTGTCGCCTGACATATCTTTAATAAAAATATCTTCTCTGTTCATTATCGTGTCAATGATTGCATGAATGTCATATGCGTTTGATTTAAAAAGTTTATGTATATCATACTGTCTTAGCCACGATAAATATTCTGCATATATCGTCATACGTGATGTACCATTTCCTGACCACATATATTTATTCAATACATACAAATCAAAAAATGAAAATTCTTTATCAGATTCTTCAGTATGAAATCCAATATCAGATATATCAAGATAGCTGTTTTTCGCCCTTTTATTAACCTTTCTTGAAACAAAATAAGATATATTCTTTAGTAATGACCTACCATCGCAAATCGGCATCTCCTTATTTTTCTTTCCATCCAGTGTCAGACAATTGTTTTCGTCTGTTTCGCTACTGAATATTTCAATTATTGTCTCATACATAAGTTCATTAAAATCAGAGATATCATACTTGCCTTCATAAAATTTGCTATTACCATTATCCTTTATTCTTTTTCCATTTTCATAACCCGTATTTTTTGCTTTAGATAAAAAATTTCTCTTCTTTTTATAAAGCAGTTTATTTAAACACTGAAACTGGAAAGTAACTTTTGAATAAACCGACTCTTCCCACTCTTTTTCCTGTCTATTTTTTTCTTCATCTAAAACTAATTCTGCATCAAGGACATTATCCATATTGGACAGCCGTTCTTTTCTGTTTATTTCATCTCTCCTGCATATCTGCCTGTTATCCGCCGCCTTAAACAATTTATTTAAAGCAGTACGATCACCAGACTGCACCTGCAAATAAAGTCCATATAACTTTTTTAATTCATCATCATTTGATGATAAATCTTTTTGTTCATCTGTATTACCCAATAATATATTACCTCCACAATTTAAAAATTCAATTTCACAAATATCAAATGCCCTTTATTAACTTCCACAATATTATTTCTCTTTTCAATTCCACTTAATGACCTATCTCATTATCTACATACTCAAACCGAAATCTCCCCTTACAAACGGCATCTATTTTATTTCTTAAATGCATACCAATTGTAGTATGACATACTTTAATGTTATATTTTTCCCAAATTAGATTTGATACCTCATGTTGTGATTTACATGTTCCAACTTCTTTATTTTCCAATACATCTAATACTTTTATATTCATACATGAAGGAGCAATACCGCCATTGAATAGCTTATCCAATGACTTTCCTACTAATTTCTCAATACTATTTTTTTGTTCTTGAGATAGATTTCCTTTTAGATACCTTCTTTTTACTGTTCTCATAATCCACTCATATATATCAATTGTTTTATACTGTTTGGCTTGACTATTTATAATTATGCCTTCATTTACAGCTTGTTTAACTATTTCCATTTTTCTTTTAAAATTTATGTCATTCTTATTTTCAAATACAATTCCTAATTCTTTTAATTGACTTATCTTTTTATCTGATAATTTATTTCTTTTATATAGATTCAAAAATCTATTAAAATTCATACCAATCTTATATCCATCAATTATTTCATTAAATTTTATTTCAACATGTCCGTTTCTTTGCATATATAACTTCATAAAATATATAAATCTATTAAATGATTTTTCACTATAATTTTCCCAAGAAAAATCTGATATATATTTATTAATTATTTCATTTTTCCATTCAGGATAACTTTCATTTCGTATTTTAGTTCTTTCATTATTTATAAAATAAACAAGGTTTTTCTCCTTTTCATCTATTGCTTTTCCTATTGATGGATATTCCCTATGTTGATTATAATATTCTACAATACATCTTACATTTTTCTCAAAAATATACTTAGACACATTCCAAATAAATCCATGCTCATCAAGCAGCTTTTTTCTATATTCTCTTAACTCTCCATCCTTCATATTTCTTCGTTGTGTTTTACACCAATTACTCAGTTTCCTACATCCTTCCGTTTTCGGTACATCACCATGACCATTTTCATCATAAAACCTGCAATATTCCTTAAACATTGCATCCCAGTCATCCTGTAGCCTCCCCTCAATCTCACGAAACATTTCCTGTATCTCAACAACCTGTTCCAGCACAAAAAATGTATCAATATCCTCAAACCCGCCATCATCAAAATCAGGATCACTTTCCTTTTCTCTCGCAACAGCATCTTTAATCTCTCGCATCAATTCCATACCCTGACCAACAGCCGAAAAATTGTTCACAGCATCAATGATTACAGGCGTATTTGCATTATTTGCCTCAATAGCCCTTCCTATCTGCTGATGCCAAACAATACTACTTCTTGTAGGGCGCAACAATAACACACCTGAAATATTTTCAAGATGCAAACCTTCATTCAGCATATCCACGCAAAATAGCAGCTTCAGATCATGACTTGTATCCTCACAAAATGCCTTATATTCTGCATCTTTATTTTTATAGTCTGAATACACCTCATAAGCATTAATGTTCTTACAACCAGCCGTTCTAAACCAGCCAATTACTGTTTCCTTAATCTCCTGGAGATGCCTTTTCTTCTTACAGAACACAAGATATTTTCCTTCCTTATCTTTAATGTGCTTATTCAAAATAATAGGCATACCATATGACTTTTCAACCTGACTTCTCATCAAATCAATTTTCTTATAAAATTCCTGTTTTTCTTCCTTCGTGTTAGTAGCTTGCTCCACTTTTTTTCTCAGCCGCGTTAATTCATCATCCAGTTCGTACAGCGCTCCAACGTATTTAGGCAATGGCACTATTTTCTTTGCGATGCCCTCTGATAAAGGCAAATCACTTGCACAATTACCCTCGAATAATTCATCAATAGTATTTACGCCATCTGACCTAACAGGTGTCGCACTTGTACCAAATATAATTGATTCAGAATGTGATTCAATTAATGTTTTTACCTTATTTCCCCATACCTTACTTGTATCATGATGATATTCGTCCAAAGCAATCACGTCATAATCCATAGCAGCAATATCTTCATCAGACATCTTTATTAACTTCTGATAACGCATAATGTCCACATTTTGAATATTATATTTTTCAAAAAGTGTTTGTATCTGATCACTGATATATGTAGATGGAACCAACACAAGTTTCTTATCATTGTTGAAATCTTCAAATAATTTTGTAATCAGATATGACTTGCCTGTGCCAGTCGCATGAGCAATGGCAATTTTCTTTTTACCTTCCTTAATCGCTTCCTGCACTTTCTCATACGCCTCTTGATTGTGTTTTAATAAATCAACTCCCATTACTTTCATCCTCCTTAAACTCAACAATAAATTTATCTTTGTTCCTATTACACACTTCTCCATTCGATTTCAAATTTTCACAAATTTTTCTCAAATCAGTGAAAAACCTCAAAAATTACCACAAAATACATAAAATTCCCCAATTTTTGAGTATAAAAAAATAAAACCCAGAGCAGTCCCGATTTTGGGACTACCAAAAGCTAACATATTTCTGCATTCTGTTTTAATGTTGGAAACTAAGAATCTATGTCATTCTTATAGAGCAAATCATATTCTCCACCATTGACAATTCTTTTGCCATATCAAGAGTGAGAGAGTAGATCTTGGATTTTCTATCTCCACCATGAGAATTTTGATTCACCCGTTTTGGGGAATCAAGTTTATAGTCCTCATTTTCAACAAACTCATACTTACTAATTCTGCCTTTAATCCAAGTTGTAAAATCCTTACCAACTTTCAATTCCTTATGTAACGTCCTTGCATCAATCCAAGAATTATATACACACAACACATTCTAAGCCCCAAATTCCCTTCAAAATCCCCTCACCCTAAAATCCTACACCAACACATCTACCCCCCCTTACAAGCCAAATAAACGTATGTACAGCTTATGATTTGAGCATGATTACAGCGTAATTCTGCGCTCTATTGCCAACTATTGAAAGACCCGTTTCATTGCCATAATGTAGCTTGCGTCCAAATGGACGCAAATGAAATTGATCACTTATTACACAATCTGATCCTAAACTCTCTAAATTCCTCAACTGGAAATACTTCATTCTCTGGAACATCTGTAATAGATAAATCTGTTTTGGATGCTTTTATTGTCAGGTTGTGAAAGTCAATATCCGTGACTTTATAGATTTTTGTGTTTGCAACTGATAGATATTGAATTTTTGTACTGTTAATTATCTGTGTCCTCCTTATGTTCATTTTCATATAATCCAATTAATAATTTTTTATGTATTTTCCCTTAGACATTCCAAAATCATATGCAGAACCATCAAGCCAGTCACTTATAAAAGATGGTAATGTTACCTTTATTTTTGTCTGACAATACGGAATTGCATTATTGATTATCCTTTTTGCATTTTGAGGATGTCCAATAATCAGATCAACAATTCTTATCTGTTCTTGTGGCGATACTCTGCTTAATTGTCTTATTTGTTCATCACTTATTTTCTCTTTTTTATTTTTTTCCAAACTACTAACTATATCATCAAATTTCTTTGCTCGCTCAACTCCAATATTTTCCTCAATTATTTTAATATTTTCTGCATATCTACATGAATTACGCATAGTCTTGACATTAATGCCTATAAAATCTGCTAATTGCTGCTTTGTTTTCTTTTCGGTAATGTTACCATTATTCATATATCCACCTGTCCTTTAATTTCATATTGGTAATGTTACCACTTATTATATATCTACGGTCAGCGTCCAAATGGACGCAGAGCATATTTTCCACTAAGTATCCTATATCCGCTAAATTCCCCATGATTCCTTTAATTTGTTCAAAAACTGCATCGGCTCATTATCTTCTATAACATCAGGATGGAATTTCATCGCCAATACTTTGTAAAATTTCTTTAAATACTCTTTCTCCTTGTCAGTGTAGTTACTATTTGAACCAATTGAGTAACTACCACTTGTGTATTGCTTATAAAAATTATCCCATTGCTTTTGTTGTTCTTCATGACATTTGCGTTCGTATTCCCTTTTCTCTTCATCAGCTTTTTTCTTTTCAGCCCTAATCTGTGGAAGCTGCTCATAAAGATCTTGATTCATAACCTTCAAATGAATATCATAAATCTGCTCAAAAATATCCTCTCCATAAAGTTCATCAAATACTGCTTTCTTAGACTCATACTTTCGTATCATCTCCAAATGCTTATTATGTATCTTATATTCCTTTGAACCTGTCCATAATTTAGATTCTGTATTTTCAATTTCACCTACTTTTTCCTCAATAATGTCACAAACAGCATTCAACTGTTCCTGCGTTTTATCAGGGAAAATTTCTTCTAATTTTTTATAAAACCAATCATCAGGATAAACGTAATGATCCAGGAAATCAAACCAATGGAAGGTTCCCATTACCACTTGTTTTTGTTTTACTTTACCGCTTTCACGATAGGATTCTTTTACAACAATCTTATAGGAATAATTTTCACGCTCAAACTTTTCTTCTGAATATTCCCATTTATAACGTGTTGTAGTATCTAAGGTATATTTAATGGTAACTACATCTTTTGAATATCCGTATACCTTTGACTTTCCATAAATCTTTTGAATTGTTACATACATATCTAATCCTTTCTGTGTAGTTACTATACATAATCAGTCGGTAACTACAATCTATATTTATTTCCCAGGGTGTCCATTTGTGAGACACCCTTTTAATCTGCTTGTCCCATAAGCACGTTGAATTGTTCATATTGGACAGTTAAATCTATAGGTGTTTCTATTTTGGCAACACCTTTTTCAAAGACTTTTTCTTTATCAAACTCTGTCATATATAATTCAGTTTCCACAGCAATAATCTTATCCACATAAACAATATTCACAGTATCTGGTCTAATCATCTTCGCCAACAGTTCAATCGACATACAAAAGTCAATAGTATCATCCTTATATCCAAATACCGAACACCCATAATCTTCTAATGCTTTGACATCCAGATTTTCAATACACCATAACATATTTTCAACAACATTAAAGTTGCTGAAATCTCTATTAATATTACTCTTTGACAGGTTTATCAAAAGTGTTTTAGGATTATTTGAATTATAGTTATACCAAGGAAGAATTACATCCCCTTCTTTGTTATTGTGCAATGCATTCCACAATGCATAATCCCCGTAATCTGTAACATTGTAAAATACACCCTTTCCTACAACAAATGCTTCCAGGCTCATTTCACCATTACCATCAATACTTGTAAGAAATTGGACATCCAGCCCGTGATATCTGATTATATCTATATCAAACTGTTCTTTATCCAACACATATTGAACCTTATCACGATATGATCTGTTCCTATTTTCATTCGTTCGCATAAGCTCATGGAGTATTTTTTTCTTTTCTTCTGGTATTTCATGCACCATTATGTATTCTTTTGGTGACTTACAACCTGTTTTAGCCGCCATCATATTTATATAATTACTTGTATACGCCATTTCTAGTGACTTAATATTAATCATAGAATCAACCATACTTCTCAGTGTTTCAACTTTTGTTATCTCAATCTGCCCTTGTCGGGATAACGCTTCATTATTTGCAGACAATAGATCATTATAATCAAATTCATTAATACACTGTATGCCGCTGATCTTCTTAATAAGCTGTGGATAATCATTTATAAACTCCTGTTGTTTGTGATAATTCAATGCTTTCGTTACATCTGACAATTTAAGATATACCTTGTTATCGTAAAATATTTTTGTTGTAAATTTAATTTCTTTCTTTTTTGCCATATTTAATAATTCTCCTAGTATAATAATGGTGTAGTCAAGAATGACTACTGGTTAATAGTTACAAAGTCCAATCTAATAAATCTATATAGATATAACGGAAGGAGGA
>ERZ808054.1364-NODE-1364-length-14208-cov-5.517090_pt1 | contig 14208 bp, 10 predicted proteins | sample MGYA00380201_ERZ808054 | MGnify/ENA primary metagenome ERZ808054 (study PRJEB31490, sample SAMN06133419) | mouse gut metagenome | isolation source: Z5_2 | host: mice | place: China: Chengdu | collected 2015-05 ... | reverse complement strand
GAAGATATGTACGGGCTGAAAATCGGGGAGATTGACGGGGAAATCTGCCTGCGCCTTGACAAGTCCGACTATTCCACCTATTCGTCCATGTTTGATATGTTCCACGCATGGCAGGAGCAAGCCGCCAAACTGGAACAGGGCGAAATTACCAAAGAGGAATACGACCAGTGGCGGTACAAGTACCCGGAACTGGACACATCAAAGCATTGGGCAAAAGTCCCCTCACAGGCGGTCAGTGATATGCTTATGGAGGAATTTCAGAAAATTGAGAAAGAAGAAAAGAAAACAGCTAAAAAGAAAAGGCAGAAATAAGCATAAAAAGACCTTGCCGATATTCAGTTGCCATAGCAAAAGCCATCTGAAAATCAGCAAGGTTTTCTTATGCCATTGATGTAATTATTTAGTGCGTGATGTGAAAAATGTTGCCAAATCGTTGCCAGCACCTAAACAAATTTGCTTGCAATCCGCACAAACACTGGCTTCTTAAAGCTCATTTCATCACTCGAACTCAATCGTCCCCGGCGGCTTAGAACTTATATCAAACAGCACCCGGTTCACGCCGCGCACTTCGTTGATGATCCGGTTCATCACCGTCTGCAGCACCGCAAACGGTATCTCCGCGCACTCCGCGGTCATGAAATCAACCGTTTTCACGGCGCGCAGCGCCACCGCGTAGTCGTACGTCCGCTCGTCTCCCATGACGCCGACGCTGCGCATGTTCGTCAGCGCCGCGAAGTACTGATCTGGTCTCCATGGCGCTGCCGTGCTATGCTCTTTGTCATACGTTGCAGCCGCCTTGTCCACTTCCTCGCGGTAGATCGCGTCGGCATCCTGCACGATATGGACCTTCTCGGCAGTGACCTCGCCGATGATGCGGATGCCAAGTCCCGGTCCCGGGAACGGCTGGCGGAACACCAGTTTCTCAGGAAGTCCCAGCTCCAGACCAGCCTTGCGCACTTCGTCCTTGAACAGATCGCGCAGCGGCTCGATGATCTCCTTGAAATCAACATAGTCAGGGAGTCCGCCCACGTTGTGATGCGACTTGATCACGGCGGACTCACCGCCAAGGCCGCTCTCCACCACGTCGGGATAGATCGTTCCCTGGGCAAGGAAGTCCACTACTCCGATCTTCTTTGCCTCCTCCTCAAACACACGGATAAACTCTTCGCCGATGATCTTTCTCTTCGTCTCAGGCTCCGTCACTCCCGCAAGCCTGCCATAATAGCGCTCCTGGACATTGACGCGGATAAAATTGAGATCAAAATCCCCGTCAGGACCAAACACCGCCTCAACCTCGTCCCCCTCATTCTTGCGCAGCAGACCGTGGTCGACAAAGACGCAGGTCAGCTGCCTGCCGATCGCCCTGGAGAGCAGCCCCGCCGCCACCGAGGAATCCACGCCGCCCGAGAGCGCAAGGAGTACTTTTCCGTCCCCTACTTTTTCGCGGATCTGCCGCACCGACTCCTCCACAAAGGAATCCATACGCCATGTCCCCTCACAGCCGCAGACACCGCGGACAAAGTTGTAGAGCATCTTTGTTCCCTCGACAGTGTGCAGCACCTCGGGGTGGAACTGGATCGCATAGAGTTTCTTATCCGGGCACTGCGCAGCCGCGACCGGGCAGTTGTCCGTGTGCGCCACAGTGGAAAATCCCGGCGCGATCCGCGATATATAGTCAAAATGGCTCATCCAGCACACGGTCTCCCGCTCCACGCCCGCAAACAGCGGCGAGGACGGATCCACATGCACCTGCGTCTTTCCATACTCGCGCACCGGCGCTTTCTCGACATTGCCGCCGAGCACGAGCATCATGAGCTGCGCGCCGTAGCAGAGTCCCAGCACCGGGATCCCCAGTTCAAAAAGCTCCTTTGTGCAGGCAGGGGCATTTTCCTCGTAACAGCTGTTTGGTCCGCCCGTCAATATGATACCCATCGGATTCATCGCCTTGATCTGTTCGATGTCTGTCCTGTAGGAATAGATCTCGCAATATACATTGCACTCCCTGACACGCCTTGCCACAAGCTGGTTGTACTGACCGCCGAAATCGATGACGATCACCTTCTCGTTGGATAGTCCTTGTTCCATGGAACGTCCGCTCTTCATGTCCATCCTGTCTCCTCCCTATGTAATGATAAAACTGCAGATATATGCTTTATGGTAACATGAAAATATGATTAAAGCAACCTATTTGCCGCCCGTCCTGACCACACGCCGCGTCCGTTTTGAGCACCTCCTCCAACTGTGTACCTGTGCAAAAGCGAGAGGGATCCTGCAGATCCCGATCGGATAATTTTGCATGTTGCACACGGATCACCTGTCCCCAAAACACCTGTATATATACTTTTGCATAAATATTCCAGTAGAAAAACACATTTCATATCTATTTTTCATAAATAAAGAGATGTTTTTCTTGTATTTACATGAAAATAGCGCTACAATGATAAAGGAACCTATTGCTGGGCATTCTACCATCCTGCGCCTGTCAAAATCCTGGACAGCAGACGGGGGGCAATGTTGCTGCCATGTGCCGCAAACAGTCAGCAATACGGCAATCCTATCGTTACCGAAAAAACAAAAAGGGGGTTCAACATGAGCACACAGAACAAACCAACCAAATCCAGGAAGCGGATCGCAGATGAGATCATGAAACAGATCGGCAAGAGCGTGATCCTCGTATTCCTCCTCGTCGCTATCGTGGCTATCGTCATGGTGGGCTGGACGATCATGACGTCCAAGGAAACCGAGCTGACACTGGAATCGAGTGCTGCCGCAAAACAGCTTACTGGATTTCTTGAACAATATATCAGAAGTGCGGAGCAGCTGGCTGCCAATCCCGAGATCAAAGACGTCATGCTCCAGACCGGAGCGGGTGATGACATCCTGCAGGCAGACAACATGGACACTGTCAGGGAAAATCTGATCAACATCGCAAACACCGATGTCGAAAACACCCTGTCCGTCTGGATCTCCGACCTCGACGCGAGTGTCCTGACACAGTCGGACGGATTTACCTCCGAGGAAGGATGGGATGTCACGACCCGTGAATGGTACAAATGTATCGACATGCGCAGGACGATCCTGACGGAGCCCTACATCGATTCCTCGACCGGAAAAATGATATTAAGTGCTGTATCCCCCGTTTATGACGACGCTACAGGCACTGCCATCGGTGCTGTCGGCATCGATATCACCCTGGATCATATGACAACCGTCATGAGCGAATATAAGATCGGAAACAACGGCTACGTCCTGCTGCTGTCCGGCAGCGGTACTTTCCTCTACCATCCTCAGGAGAATATCATACAGAAAAATATCACGGACATCAAAATATCGCAGAATGTCGTGGATGCAGTCCTTTCCGGCAGCGATGTGTTCCTGAGCTACACTGTCGATGGCGTGGCAAAATACGGTTCCGTATCCCCCGTCGGCGATACAGGATATATCGTGCTCAGCAACCTGCCACTGACAGAGTACTATGCCATGCTGATCGCCATGATCATCGCCCTTGTCGTGATCTTTGCCGCAGGCATCCTGCTCATAGCACTCAGCATCAGGAGGAGTGCCGCAAACCTGACCAGACCGATCTTGGAACTGAACCAGACAGCGCAGAAACTTGCTGCCGGAGACCTGGATGTCCATCTCAGGATCGACTCCGAGGACGAGATCGGCGAACTGGGTGAATCCATAGGCAAGACCGTTGCCCGCTTAAAGGAATATATCGTGTACATAGACGAGACCGCCGAAGTGCTTGCTCAGATCGCAGACGGAAAACTGAGCATCCACCTGAAAAATGATTATGTCGGTGAATTCCAGAAGATCAAGGCTGCCCTGCTCAACATCTCCTCATCGATGAACGAGGTCATGGAGGGCATCAACACAAGTTCCGACCGTGTATCCGCAGGCGCCGCTGAGCTGGCATCCGCTTCCCAGATGATCGCAGAGAGCTCCGAGCTGCAGGCGGCATCTGTGGAGGAGCTTGCCGCGACGACCAACACCGTGGCTGACCATGTGGAGGAAAGTCACAGGGATGCGGAAGCATCCGCGGCAGAGACAGAAAAAGTCACCGCGATGATAGAGCAGAACCAGGAAAAAATGACCATGATGATGGAGGCCATGAACGAGATCCGGCAGACATCACAGCAGGTTGTAGGCATCATACAAACGATCGAGGAGATCGCCGACCAGACAAATCTCCTGTCGCTCAACGCTTCCATAGAGGCTGCCCGCGCCGGTGAAGCCGGAAAGGGATTTGCAGTCGTTGCCGACGAGATCGGAAAGCTTGCACTAGAGAGTTCCAAGGCTGCGAACTCGACAAGGAACCTGATCGAGATTTCCATGGAGGAGATCAGCAAAGGAAACGCGATCGCCACCGACGCCATGAACTCGTTGAAAGAATCCGTGAGCGCCGTCGACCGCGTAAATGAGATGATCAAAAAGACCGCCGCAAATTCTGCTGTCCAGGCTCAGAACATGGAGCAGCTCCGCGTCGGCATCGATGAGATCGCACGCGGAATCCAGGACAACTCCGCGGCATCGCAGGAGACCTCCGCCACATCAGAGGAACTTGCGACCCAGGCCAATATCCTGAATAAAATGCTGCAAAAATTTGAATTGATCCGCTAAAAGAGCGTGACAGCCGGGAAATGAGAAATCTGTTTCCCGGCTGTCACGCTCTTCACGATATTCGGACCGCGCGGTCCTGCGTCTACAGATCCACAACCGCCGTCGCATAATCCCCTGCGGCAGCCTGTCTGAGGACTGCGGCGGCAAGCTGCTCAAAGTTCTGCCCCGAATGGCTTGCGCCAGTGACAGCATCGACTGTCATATCGCTCTGTCCGTCGATGAGCTGCTGCACATATTCACGCGTATATTTGTTTGGATAAGTCCCATGCTTTGATAACATATCTTTCATATAAGTGTTGTCCCATGCCTTGATGAACCCGCTCTCATTCTTGGCATTGTACTCCGCAGACACGATCTTTCCGCCCTTGACCTGGATGATCAGATATTCCTGCCAGCCGTGGGAAAAATCTGACATTTCAGCAGTGTAAAACCCATCCTTCAAGTCCTTTTTGCCGCATCCTGCAGACACACTGGCCAGGACAATGACCAGCGACAACATCGCGATTTTTATTCTTTTATTTATTCCTTTTTTAATCCCTCTGACCCGATCCATTTCCTTCCCCCTGATAGTAGTCTGTGGATTTTCCCAATCCGATGTCCGAAACCCTCTTTGCTGCGCGCCCTTTCCCGCATCATGAGGATCTGTTCCGCAGCTTCACCGTCGACACGATCTGTTCTAACGCTTCTACCTGCTGCAGCGATACCGCTGCCGTCTCGTCCGTCTCTTTGGCAAACTGCTGGTTGGTATCCGCTATCGATAACACGGTCTGCACCTCCTGCGATGCCGTCTGGATCGCATCCTTCTGCAGCAGGGTGATCTGGATCAGATTGTCTGAAATCTCCATAAACTCGCTTGTCGCCTGGTTGACATTGCGGAATGACTCCGCGGTATCCTGCGCCGTCCGCATCCCCTGGTCGATGGAGGCGCTTGCCTTCCCGATGATCTCCCCCGTCTTTTCGAGCGCCGATGCCGTCTGATGTGCCAGCTTCCCGATCTCCTGCGCCACGACGGCAAAGCCCTTGCCCGCCTCTCCTGCCCGCGCCGCCTCGATCGAAGCGTTCAGTGACAGAAGACTCGTCTGCGAGGAAATATCCTCGATCAGCTGGCTGATCGTGATGATCTCCTGCATGTCACGGTGGATGCTGTCCATCGTCCCCAGCATATCCTCCATCTGACGCTGCCCCTCATCCACGCGCACCCGCGCCCTGTCCGCGCTCTCCTTCACGCGCTGCGCGTTATTGTCGATCTCCGTCGTCTTGTCTGTGATCAGATCCATTTTCCCTGTGAGCCGCTTCAAGGCAGCCGATTGTTCTATGGATCCATCATACAGTTTGCCCGCAAACACGGTCGTCTCGGAGGAATTGTTCCGCACCGCCTCGGATGCCTGCTGGATTCGGTTCATGGTCTCGTTCAGGGAATCCGCGATCAGCACCATCGCCTCCTGTATCGCCGCAAAATCCCCGTCAAAATTTCCCTCCACAGCCCTGGAATAATCGCCCCCCGAAAGCAGTCCCAGATACTCTGTGATACTGTCTATGTACACCGCAAGGCTGGTCACTGTGCGCGAGAGCGCTGTCGTGAGCGCCTCCGCTTCCTGGTTGCTGTCCGCAAAGACCACCTCCTCCTTGAGATTTCCGGCTGCCAGCAATGCCAGCCGGTCTGTCGCATGGAGGAGCGAGCCCGATATCTGATCCGCGATCCGGACAGTCCGCTTTGCCGTGACGGTCTGCAGCGCCACGATGACCAGGATGCTGATGACAACAGACCACAGCAGCGCTCCCATAAAATCCGATCCGGGCGCCGCGATCATCAGTGTCCAGTTTGTCCCCGCTATCGGCGAATATGCCGCATAGTACTGCACGCCCTTTAGAAACAGGGAGTCGACATCCGTGCGAAAATCCAGCATGGCGTCAAACGCACGGCTGTTTCCCGCTGACGGGTACATGTCATACAGGTTCCTTGCAGACGCCATAGCAGCCATATCCTTGTCCGCGATGATATTGCCCTGACTGTCCAGAATATACGCGTTTCCCTTTCTGCCGATGTTGATGTTTGACAGCACGTCATTGAGCATATCGTACTTATAGCTCCCGATCAGATAAAACAGCATTTCACCGTCCTTGTTCAGGATCGGGATCCCCACACAGAGCTGCCACAGCCCGTCATAGCACACCGGAACGCCGACCGACAGGTTCTGTGTGACGACGAGATACTCATAGTAATCCCTGCCGGCAATGGACGCTGGCGCCTCGCTGTCACCGTACAGCTTCCCCCCCGCTGTGTCATAGGCGGCGATCCACACGAACTCTACCCTCTCCTCGCACTGGTCGATCAGCTGCTGCATATCTGCCTCTGTCATCCCCGCGTCGGACCACTCCGGTTTCTGAGCCATATTGTCCATTCTGTCTGTCAGCAAATGGATGTTGGAGCTGATATTCTGCGCCGAGATCCTTGCCGTAACCCGCAGGCTGTCGCGAAGCACAGAGGACGTCGACACCAGCGATGACGCTATCATCAGTATGACCAGTATGACGCCCAATAAAATTGACATCCTTGTCACATAGCGGATGATGATCTGCCCGATACTGTGCTTTTGCACCTTATTGTCTGCCGTTATCTGATTCGCTTTCATCTTGAACCTCCATCAAATGCGAATTAAATTATATACATACCTTACAGCATTTTACCATATACTGGCGATGTTGCGCAATATCGCATTTGAATTATCCGGCTGCAGAGCCGACGCGCCAGATGACAGTTGTGCGTGACGACGACGACACCCATATCGCGTTTCTGAGCCTCGCCGCAGATGACATTCCAGATCTGTGCCTGCGTGATGACATCGAGCATGGTACTGATCTCATCGCAGATCAGAAAGTCAGCACCGCTCATCAGTGCCCGCGCCACGCAGAAGCGCTGCAGCTCACCGCCCGACAACTCCCTGGGAAAGCGCTCCAGCCACGCGCGCTCGATGCCGAGCCGACCGAGCAGGTCCTCCCGCACCTCCCCGCTCTCCTCCAGCACCCTGCGCAGACGCCAGCCGGGATCGACCGCCTGCTCCGGATGCTGGTATATCAGCTGCACCGGACACCTGCCGCTGTGCGGAAGCGGCCTCCCATCCAGCAATATCCCGCCCTCTGTCGGACGCAAGTAACCGGCAAGCAGCATCGCCAGCGTCGACTTCCCGCTGCCGCTCGGCGCGGACAATCCCACGCACGCTCCCCGTTCCACACAAAAGTCCACATTCTCCAACACCCATGGCATATTTTTTCCATAGCGGAAACTGACGTTTTTTGCCTCAAGACGCATCGCCGTACCTCCTGGTCTGTTTATCGTTTTTATAATAAATCTGTCCGAATAAATTTGCCCGTCTGATCTCAGTGTGGATTCGGAACTACTCTGCCGGAACTACTCTGCTGGGACTACTCTGCATAGAAGCACCGCACTTCCCCGCCGCGCAGTTCTTGCAGGGGCGGCAGTTCCTGCTCACACCGGGGCGATCTGCAGCTGCACCTGGGCGCGAACGGACAGCCCTTGGGCAGATTTCCCGCATACGGCTGGAAACCGGGGATCGGTTCAAAACCATTCTGCGGCAGTGCCCTCCACAGCGCCTTGCTGTAGGGATGGCGCAGCGCGTCTGTCCCCTTGCAGAAATCCTGGGCACTGGCAGTCTCCACCGTGGTTCCTGCGTAAAATACCGCGATCCTGTCCGCAAATGCAAATGCAAGGTCAATGTCGTGCGTGATCAGGATCACCGCCCTGCCGGCGTCGGCTATCTCCCGAAACAGTGTCAACGCCTCCAACGCCTGCTCAAGCCCCATGCCCGGCGTCGGCTCATCCGCAATGACTAACTGCGCGTCTGCGAGCAGTGCGGTGGAGACCAGGACACGGCGCGCCATGCCGCCCGAAAGCTGGAACGGATAACAGCGCTCTGTCCCCTCCGCAAGCCCCAGTCGGTCAAAGATTTCCCTTCTTGACCGCCGCGCCCTTCTGTGCCCGTCTGCCTGCGCCCCCACCCGCATCAGCGGATCCAGGAAATCGACCGACTGCGGCACGAGCGCGATCTGGTCGCCCCTCAGCCTTTTCTGCAGCTTCGGCGTCAGCTCCTGCCCCCGATAGCGCATCACGCCCCCGACTGCGGCATTCTCCGGCAGGATGCCGAGTATCGCCGACGCGAGCAGGCTTTTTCCGGAACCGGACGAGCCGGCGATCGCCAGGACTTCCCCCGCGTGAACATGTATGCTCAGATCCGAGATCACCTGCAGATCTTTTTGTCCAAATGCACGGTCGTGCATCCGAAAGGAGACGGACAATCCGTCCACCGCCAGAACTGGGATATTTTGTTTATCAACCATAGACACCTCTGCTCTGCTATACTATATTATTTTAGTATATTTTTCTTTACCCCTGCCGCCACTGTGCACTGCCGGGATCGATCACGGTCCGCACAGTTTCGCCCAGACAGTCGATCATCAGTACGACCAGAACCAGCAGCAGCCCCGGAAGCACTGCCATCCACCACATGCCGGAAGACAGATACCGCATACTCTCCGCCAGGATGATTCCGATCGCCGGCTGTTCCGGCGGCAGCCCATAGCCCAGGAAGGAGATCGACGCCTCATGCAGGATCGCGTGCGGGAACATCAGGATCAGTCCCACCGTAAACTGCGGCGCCAGATGCGGCAGCAAATGATGTACCATGATCCATCCGCCCGATCTGCCCAGACGGCGGGAGACTGCAATATAGTGCTGGCTGCGCAGCTGCATCACCTCTCCCCGCATCAGCCGCGCCAGGCTCGTCCAGTGCGTCGCGGCAATGCCTGCCATCAGTCCCCTCAGCCCCCTGCCAAGTGAAAATGAGATCAATATGATAAGAACCGTATGCGGAATCCCCATCGTGAGATCGATGATCCAGTTGATCACGCCATCCGTGAATCTTGAACCGGTCGCCGCCGCAATGCCGATCAAAATGGCGATCACCGCACTGATGCAGGACGACACGATCCCCACCGTCATGCTGACGGACAGCCCCTTGAGCGTGCGCATCAGCAGATCCCGCCCCAGATTGTCCGTGCCAAAAGGGTGCGCCCATGAGGGCGGCTGTTTCGCGTGCAGAAGATCAGAGCCGGCAGCCTCTTCCGGGAGCAGGAATCCAAGCGCGTAGACCATGCACAGCAGCACAGTCAGCGCCGCGGTGAGGATGAGCGCTTTTGTCCGCTGGTCCGACCATTTATTGTGCCCTGTCAGATTCATCTTCCCACCTCCCGGATCTTCGGATCGATGATGCCGTACAGCAGATTCGCGATCATATTTCCCACACAGACAAAAAGTGTGGAAAACAGCGTGATCCCCAGCAGAAGCGGCACGTCGGAGCCAAGTCCTGCCGCCGCTGCCGCCGAGCCAAGTCCAGGATAGGAGAAGACCGTCTCCGCCAGCACAGAACCGCCGAAGAGCTCCGCAAAAGAGGCAAACTGCAGCGTTACCGCGGGCAGGATCGTATTGCGCACACCATGACGCCAGAAAAGTGTCCACCTGCCCTCACCGCGGGCGCGCGCAAACAGGACATAATCGCTGTCCATCACCTCGATCATCTTCTGTCTCGTGTGGAGTGCGATATTGGAAAAGGACATCAGGCTCAGCGTGAATGCCGGAAGCACCAGATGATGCAGCCGCTGCCAGATCGTCACCTCACTGTCCCGCATGCCGATCGGCGTCGAGAAGCCGACCGGAAACCAGCCAAGCGTCACGGCAAAGACCATCAGGAACACAAGGCCGATCCAGAACGCCGGCACGCTGCTCAGCAGGTAACAGAGCTTTCTGATGATCTTGTCCTGCCACCGATCCCGGTTCATGCCCATGACACAGCCCAGCATAAAACCGATGATCCCGGAAAACACCCACGCGCACATCATGAGGGCAAGCGAATTTCCAAACCGCTCCGAGATGATCGCCGTCACGGGGCGCCTGTACAGGAGCGACATGCCAAGATCCCCGTGCAGCAGCGCCGCCATCCAGCTGCAGTACCGCTCTGACAGCGGTCTGTCCACACCCCAGTACGCCTCGATCTCCGACCGCTGTTCCTCCGACACAGGTCCGATCCCCATCATATACTGCTGCACCGGATCCACCGGGGAAGCCCCCACCAGCGCAAACGAAATGACGCTGACCGCAAACAACAGCGAGATCACACGGATCATATGGAGCGCAAGCCGCCCGCATGCTATCAACGCTTTTTTCTTTTCTGGTATCTTTCGCATTTTCGACATTTCCACCTTTTCTGCAACTCCTGTCATCTCAGATCCTGATCCTGCACATCCTCCCACTTCCACTCGCAGAGATTCTGCAGCAGCGGCATGGAGGAGCCGTGCGGGTGCAGCTGCTGTGCGCCGATGTCAAGCCCGTCGCGCACATAATACAGATGATCGACATTGACGATCCACACCCACGGACACGCCCCTTTCATGGCTGTCCCCGTCTCACCGTCCCACTGGACCAGCTGCCAGTTGCGGTACGCCTCCTCCGTTGTCAGGGACTCCATCGCCGCTGCCAGATACCCGTCTGTCCTCTCTGACCGATACCCCTCCGGATTGTAGAAATCATCCCTGCAGGCGCCCCCGCTCTGATACAGACAGTAGCTCTCATAGGGATTTGCCGCACCCCAGCCCATCATGACCCCTTCCGAGAACATGCGCTTTGACAGGTCGTCCCAGCTGGTTCCCTCCACGGTGATCCGGATGCCGATCTCTGCCACCTGCTCGGCGGCGGCAAAAGCGACTGCCTGGCGCACGGAGTCCCCGCTGGGATAGAGCACAGTAAACGATGCCTTCACACCGTCCTTCTCCACAATGCCGTCCCCGTCGGCGTCAGCCCAGCCCGCATCCGCGAGCAGTTTCCTTGCATAGTCTATATCTGTCCCGATCACACACTCGGGATTGTTCCACGGCATCCCGTCATTCTCGGAATAACAGGGTGTGGCAAACCCGTTCAACGCCGCCTCCGCGACCAGCTCACGGTCAATCGCATAGGCGATCGCCTGGCGGACCGCAGGATCGCAGGTCACATCATTTCCGATCGGATACCCGCTCTCCGTGACAGCGCCCTCTGCCGGCTGCATCGGCAGCGTAAAGCCGCGGTTGTCGATGGAGGCGACGCGCGCAACATGATATCCTTCGATCTCCTTGTCCGCAAGCGTCGCCGCCGTCAGCGCCACATCGACCTGCCCGGACTCAACGGCGGCTAACGCCGCGTCCTCTGCCATGAACACGATCGTCACATTCTTGATAGAAGGAACCTCCCCATAGTAGTCCTCGTTCGCCTCCAGAATCAGCTGCTCCTGCGGGTTCCACTGCACAAATTTCCACGGTCCTGACCCGATCGGATCGATCCCGTAATCCGCGCCGTAAGCGTGCTGGGGGACGATCCCCACAGAGGCGATGGTATTGAGGAATACGGAGGTCGGTCTGGACAGGGTAAATATGACAGTCGTGTCATTTACCGCCTCCGCGCTCTCCAGGAATGTGAGATCTATCGATGCCTGCGCCGCCTTTGCCGTCTCAAATGTGAACGCGACGTCGCTGGCTGTGACTGTCTCGCCGTCCGTAAACCTCGCGTCGCCGCGCAGTGTGAATGTCCACACCAGACCGGACTCATCGAGTTGATAACTGACAGCCAGATCCTTCTCAAAACCCATGTCACTGTCATATTTTATGAGCGTACTCTGGATCAGCGGCGTATTCCCATGCCCCCAGCCCTTCACAGGATCCAGCGTGGCAGGCTCCGAGGAGATCGCCACCACAACCCCATCCCTGTCATGGGACTGACGCGCACTGCCGGACGGACGACCGCCGGAGGCGCACCCGGCAAGAAGACACGCCACAGCCACGCCGAGCATCATTCTCCCGATCAATATTTTCATATAAAAGATGCCGTTGTACATTCTTTTTTCCCTCTTTGTATTTCAAATCTGCGAACTCCCTGCGCGCCGGGCATCCGTCAGCTTCTGCTGACATGCTTCCTCGGGGTGCCCATGTGCAATCGAGTAGGGAAGAGCCATCTTCCACTACTCGCGCGCCGGGTGCGTGCAGCAACGCTGCTAATTTCCCTACGCACCCCTGCGCATAAAAAAATTCCAGCACAGCGTCTTCTGAGCGCCGCACTGAAATTCATTATATCCCAGACTGTTCTTTTGCGTAAGCCGGGGGGAGGGTCTTTTTTCATTTCCACAGCAGGATCCAGCGCCCTATGCATCACCCATGAGCGCCGACAAGGGTTTAAAGCTGTAGCCCATGTCCTCCCACTTCGTCAGGAGTTCATCCAGGATCTCGCCGTTTGTCCGGGACGTATTGTGCAGCAGCACGACCGCCCCCGGGTGGATCCGCGACGTGAGCTTGTCGAAAGCCGCGTCGTGGCTTGGCTGATCCTCCGTGTCCCAGTCCACATAAGCCAGGCTCCAGAAGACCGTACTGTAGCCGAGCTGCTGCGCCATCCGGATATTCTCCGCGTTTGCCTTGCCCTGGGGCGGGCGGTAATACGGCGACAGCGAAGTACCTGTGATCTCACCGAAGGAAGCTGCCACATCGTCGAGCTCTTTCTGAAAAGCCTCCAGATCCGATATCGAAGACATATCCGGATGGTGGTATGTATGGTTGCCTACGGAGTGTCCCTCCGCCACCATGCGTTTCACCATGTCGGGCGCCGTCTCCAGGAAATGTCCCACGACAAAAAATGCCGCCGGGGCATTGTGCCTTTTTAGTGCATCCAGGATCGGCGCTGTGTTACCGTTCTCGTACCCGCAGTCAAATGTCAGGTAGATCACCTTCTCGCTGTCATCTCCCATAAAATAAGCATCGTACCACGCCAGATCCTCCGGCGCGGCATTCCCTGTCGGCTGTGTGCCGGATTCTCCAAAGGAAAGTCCCCAGTCCTCCGAGCTCAGCACCAGCTCGAATCCCTCCGGCGGCTGTCTATCCGCGGCGGTGTCACCCGGCACCGTGCTCTCCGCCGCCTGCTGGTCCGCCGCGTTCCCAGCCATATCCGCATCGTCTGCGCCCTGTCCTTCCCCCGCCGCAGACACGCCAGGCGTCCTGTCCTCCAGATCCAGGCTGATGACCGTCACTGTCTCCGGCTCTGTCCCATCCTGCGGCGCCTCCTGCGCGCCCGCACTGCCGCATCCAGCCAGGAACAGTGTCATCGCGATCACGCCGGACAGGCGGCTTTTCATTTTGTATCTTTGTCTTTTCACTTTTGTTCGTCTCCTGTCTTTTTCATACTGTTACTGTTTGATTATAAAACAGGAATGCATCATAACTGTATCTGATTTGCATCATTTTTGCAAGGTCTGACCGCTAGCACAGCATTGCATTAATAATCGAGTAAATATCACCTGCTATCCGCGCCCTCTGCACACCTTCAAAGCTAGACGTAGGATCCACTACGCCGTCGCATTGAAGGTGCACAGATGACCCGAATATCAAGCGCTATTTACTTCAATATTAATGCAACGCTGTACTAGAGCGTGTTTGAAAAATCATTCCCGCCATCTATACGCCCCACTTTGCGCGATATTTGCACCGCATTCAGTCGAC
>ERZ808054.1361-NODE-1361-length-14232-cov-33.450159_pt1 | contig 14232 bp, 12 predicted proteins | sample MGYA00380201_ERZ808054 | MGnify/ENA primary metagenome ERZ808054 (study PRJEB31490, sample SAMN06133419) | mouse gut metagenome | isolation source: Z5_2 | host: mice | place: China: Chengdu | collected 2015-05 ... | reverse complement strand
CTTTATGCGGCATAATTTTGCTCCCCCTATAAGCGACAGTTTTCTTTTTCTCTGTCTCTTATAGAGGGAGCATATCATTCTGCTGCTTCCGGGGCTGCTCCTGAGTATGCTGGTCGGCTGCGGCGGGAAAAACGGAGCCGGTACCGCAGAGGATGCAAATACTGCGGGAGCCGCCATGGGGCGGTATGTGGAGCAGCAGCTTGCGTCTGTAGACGGTGCGGGCCAGGTGATGGGCCTGTACCTGAACGCCGATGGCAACCTGGTGTTTTACACTTCGATAGGAGGCAGCACTGCGCTGACGCGGTGTGTCCTCTCTCCTGACAGCGGGGAGCTGATCCAGACCCCCGTTGCCGGGACCGAATCGCTCGGCTATATTCTGGATGTATCCGAGGCGGCAGACGGGACCACCTATCTCGCGGCCTCAGATGAAAACATGCGGGAGGGGGTCTACCGGCTGGTAAACGGCGCGGCGGAGGTCATCCCTGTACCGGAACTGGCGCAGGAGGCAAGCAGCCGGCACGTGTGGGGGATACGGAGCCTTTCCGGCGGAGATTTCCTGCTCCTCTTTGGCGGTGATGGCGTCTCTCATTACCAGGGATCGGATGCGGCCCTTCTGACGGAATATCCTGTTATTGGCTATAATTGGAGCGTAGGCGTCTATGACGGCAAATTTATAGCTCCTGGCATGGGCAGCGATGAACTTGTAGCCTATGATCTGCATTCCGGGGAACAAATACATAACGTCACTTTCGATGGGCTGTCCGCTTCCTCCTGCCAGGGGATGGACGGGACAGGGCTTTATTTGGCCGACACAACAGGCATATACCGGCTGACCCAGGGGGACGATGGATGGGAACGGCTGGTTGACGGCGATCTGACGTCCCTGTCTCTATTCTCCGTGATGATCGGGGGCGTGACCAGTGACGGCAGGGACGGCTTTTTCACCGCTCTTTCCGGGGAGAACGGCCTGCAGCTGATGCGCTATGTATATGATGCCAGCATTCCCGCCGTACCGGATACGACCTTGACGGTCTTCAGTCTGACAGACAACAGTACCATCCGGCAGGCTATTGGACCCTTCCAGCGGCAGAATCCCAATGTACGGGTCCAATTCCAGATCATGCTGGACGATGATTCCTCCGCCGGCGCGGAAGATGTGATCCGGACGCTCAATACGGAACTGCTCAACGGAAACGGCCCCGACATCCTTCTTCTGGATGGCCTGCCCGTAAAGAGCTACATGGAAAAGGGAGTGCTGGCTGATTTGACAGAACAGGTCAGCACCTTGGCAGAAGATGGGTTCATGATGAATCTTTCCAGCGCCTATGAGTACGAAGGCCGGTGTTACGGCGTACCCAGCCGTTTTACCATTCCGGTGATGCTGGGAGCGAAGGATGTCCTTGGTTCCATTCGCTCTCTGGATGATCTGGTGACCCAGGTAGAAACAGACCGGGCCGGAGAGATCCCATTTTTACGCCCCTCGGACGATCTGTTTGGGGAGTATGGGATGCTGATGGACTGCTATGATGCCTGCTCCGCCGGTTTCGTGGGAGCGGAGGGGATCAATGAAGCGTCACTGGAGGCATATCTGTCCGCTATGCTCCGCCTCCAGCGCTCGCAGGAGGACTTTCTCTCCACGGCAGCCGACGATGTGACAGGTGGCACAATGGAGCTGTTTGAGCTCATGGGGGTCAGCGTCATGCCCCTGGGCAACAGCGAAGAACTGTTTTACGCGCAGGAGCTGCCTGGACAAAACGCTGTGAACATCATACCCGCCGGACAGGACGGCGAGACAGGCGGAGAAATCGGTTCTGCACTGGAACCGCTCTTTGGCGGCGGCAGCTATGCGCCTAAATGGTCCGTTGGGATCACATCCGCCAGTGAGCAGCAAGAACTGGCCCGGCAGTTTATTGACCTTCTCCTGTCGGCGGAGGTGCAGGATGTTTACCTCTATGACGGTTTCCCTGTGAACAGCCGGTCCTTGGATAAAATGGTGGAAAACGCGGTAAGGGTTCGTGGCAGCGACATGGGACTGAAGGCCATGTTTGACCGGATGGATACGCCAATCCTGGTGGATCAGGTGGTCAAGGAGGCTGTCCAGAGCCAGCTGCGCGGTTTGTTGGACGGTTCGCTGACGCCGGAAGCGGCGGCCTCTGCCGTGATGGAAAGCACAAAATTGTATTTGATGGAGTAACACTCCACGTGAATGGGATAAGGAGGCTGCAAAAGGGTTCATGAAAAGATTTGATGTATTGCCCAATATGAAGGAGCGTTTGTCTGAACTCAAAGGACTGGCCGCCGCAAGCAGCGAAACGCGGCTGGCCGTGGAGCGGGAGCGGCTGTTGCGCGGCGAAAAGCCAAGGTCCATGTTTTCCAACCGCCAGCAGAGCGCGGCGGCCCGGCTGTTGGCAGGCTTTTTTGTCATGATACTGGCGCTGACCTTTTTATCCAGAATGGCCGCAAGCCTGACCATTGCCGAGGTGTCCACAGGTTCCGCCAGAGCAGGCGTTCTGACTCAGAGATACTTCATTCCCGGAACGATAGAGGCCAGAGACACCCTGGACATCACCCTGCCCGGCGGCCTTCGCATCTCCGGTGTAATGGTTCAAGAGGGAGATTCCGTCGATGCCGGAGACGCGCTGCTCAAGTTAGATACAAAGGGGCTGCAGGATGCAATCGAGCAACTGGAAAACGAGATCGGGATCATAGATATGCGAATCGCCAGTCTGTCTCTTGCGGCATCCAGTGTGGAAACAGAGCAGATCCGGCGGGCAGAAGACAATCTGAAGTATGCCAGGGAGGACTACCAGCGGCTTCTTGATGCGCTGGATGCTTCCGATGCATCCAGCGTATCCGGCCGCCGAGCGGAGGAGGATCTGCGGGACGCTCAGACCAGGTACAATGACGCCCTTCTCGCTTTGGAAAACGCAAAGGTCACCGCCAGAGAACAGCTTGTGACTGCGGCGCAGAAGGCTCTCAACGATGCGGAATACAGCAGGGCGGAGGCAGTGGCCGCAGCCCAAGCCGCTGTGGACAGTGCGGATGCCGCAGAAAATGCGGCAGATGCTGCGCTTGACAGCGCAGTACACACCCTGAACCGGGCGCGGGAACAGCTGGAACAGGCCGATCGCGCTCTGCGTGACCTGTGGTACCAGGACCCGCCCGCGTCACCGGAGGAGATCGCGGCAGCGGAGGCGGCGATGACTGCGGCAGAGGATCAGGTATATAGTGCGCAGGCTCAAGTGGATGCGGCGGAGGCCGGTTTGTCCGGCAGTGATTCCGTCCACGCCCTTGAAAATCTCCGGCGGGTAAAGGAGCGGCATGATCAGCTGGTCAGCGAGGCAGAACTCGCGCTGATGGCCGCACAGAACAAAACAGACATGAGCGATGAGCCGCTGGTTGTGGCGGCGCAGGCGGTGGTCGATTCCGCCCAAGCTGGACTGAAGACTGCAGAGCGCAGTTATGAAGATGCCGGACTTTCTCAGGAGCAGCAGCGGGAGTTGGCCCAGCAAGCTGTTGAATCGGCCCAGCGGGCTGTCGAGCTGGCGGAGACGGAGTTAGCATCCGCGAAAAAGCAGGCGGAAAACGCGAGACAATCAAACGAAGTCATCCGCAGGCAGAACGAGTCAGAGAAGCTCCAATACAGCAATGAGCGAAAACACAAGCAGGATGCGCTGGATCAGCTGAGAGAACTTTGCGCGCAGGATGGCATCGTTGCCGCTCCCGAGGCCGGTACAGTCAGAATGATTGCAGAGACTGGTGCTGTTCAGGCAAATGATGCGGCGGTCATTTTGTCCCAGGCTGGAGAGAATTTCCAATTTGTTGCCAAGACAGAAAAAGACGCCGTGGAGTTGCTGGCGGAAGGGGATGCCGGTACTCTCTCCTTTGCCAGCGGCGGAACACGCCGGTCTGTAAAAGCGCAGATATCCTCTCTCGGTACTCCGGATGTGGACGGACAGGTGCGGCTCACCGTCTCACTGACCGAAGGCGGCTTCACAGACGGCACGGCCGGTGAGTTGGAATTGGAGAAAAACAGTGACAGATATCAGACGATCCTGCCGATCTCGGCTCTGCGGGTCATCGGCGTCAGAACAGTGGTTCTGGTGGTCCGCGAGACCCAGTCCGTCATGGGGACGGAGCAGACCGTGGAGGAAGTGGATGTCAGCGTAAAAGATCAGGATACCGAAAATATGGCGGTGGAGGCCACGCTTTTTCCAGACGACAAGGTGGTGGTGCGCTCCTCCAAGCCTATCGGGAAGGGGGATCGTGTCCGTGCGGCGACTTAAACAGGCGGGGCTGTGCGTCCTTGCCCTCTGTACCCTGCTCCTGTGGTATGGCGTGGAATCTGCGCGGAAACAGGCCGCATGGTTTGATGGCAGCGTTTCTGTGCGTTGGGAGGAGGGAACAGGCGTTTCTCCCCGGCAGATTGGCCGGGTGCTGGATTGGCAGCGGGAAGACGGGGGCACCCCGCCGCCCTTGGCGCTGTGGAAGACCCACACCGGGCAGCATCTTTACGGAGACCTCCATCCGGCCCCGGCGGCGGGGGAGGTGCTGGAGTACTGCGGCGAGATCGCCCGCCTGCTGCCGTGCCGGTTCCGATCCGGATTTTGGCCGGGGGACCGGCAGGGATGTGTGATCGACAAGGGGATCGCTTACTTCCTCTGGGGAGATGCCGAAGATGTGTTGGGCCGGACGCTCCGCTGGAACGAGGAGACATGGTATGTACGAGGCGTTATGGAGGGAACGTCCGGTCTGGCGGTATTCCCGGCGGAAGAGACAAGCGAGGCGTCTTTCTCCGGCCTGTGGCTGGATCTGTCAGAGGACAACGGCGGCAGTCTTGGGGCGGAGCAGCTGCTGCAAAAATACCGGCTGTCTGTGGGGACTGTCACAGATCTGGGCTTGTTCGTCTGGCTGGCCGGGGTCATGGCAGCGCTCCCGGCGCTCCTCCTGTGGGGATGGATTATGCTTCGCATCACCGCCCGCCTATGGCGGCTCCGGCATACCTGGCTGCTGCTTCTGTCCCTCCCGATGCTGGCAGCCGGAGCGGCGATGATATCCTGGGTTGCCGGCTTTCCATGGTCCGTACCGGAGCGGTTTCTCCCCACCAGATGGTCGGACGGCTCCTTCTGGAGTGAGCTGGCCCGCTCTGTTCTGGACGGTGTCCTGACTATATTCCGCGCCTCGCCCACACCGTGGGAGGTTGTTTTCTGGAGTGGTTTCTTCCGCTGCGCGTCATTGGCCGTCCCGGCAGTTATCTTTCTGTGGCTGACGGCCAGAACGCTCCCCCGTCCCACACCCAAATCGATTTTCTGGTGCAGCCTTATCTGGTGGGTAGGTCTGCTGGGAGCGGCCTGGTGGAACAGGGGCAGCTTATATGGAGGTCCGTCTATTCCACAGTGGATGCTGCCGTCGGTATGGATGGTCTCTGACTGGATCTTGGACCGCTCCGCTGAATGGCTGGTGCTAAAGACAAATTCGGATGAAAGGGAAATGCTGTATGAGCCTGTGGAAACGGGAAAAGAAACGTTATGACGGACAGCCCGCCATGAAACCGGAACTGGACGGTATCACGCCGTGGCTTTTTCTGACGCCAAGCCTGCTGACGGTCAGCGTACTGGTACTGGTTCCTTTCGGGGATGTGCTGCGCCGCTCCTTCTTCTCCGCTATGGGCGGAGAGTTTGTGGGGCTGAAAAATTACCGGGACATATTTCAAAATGAAGCCTTTCGGCTGGCGGCGGGCAACACGGCAAGGTTTACTCTGATCTGTATCCCCATTCTGCTGGCCTTTTCCCTCCTGCTGGCGCTGCTGGTGGATGCGTTTAAGGAACAGCGCGGCGTTTTCAAGACCTCGTTCCTCATCCCCATGTCTATCCCGGTGGCGTCCGTGGTGCTGCTCTGGAAGGTCGTATTCCATGAGAACGGCCTGCTCAACCGGTTGCTGCAATCCATGGGAGCAGCGCCTGTCAGCTGGCTGGACAGCGGGTGGGCCATGGTGGTGCTGATGTTCACATATATCTGGAAAAACGCGGGCTACGATATGGTTCTGTGGCTGTCCGGCATTACGGCGATCTCTCCGGCGCTCTATGAATCCGCGTCCCTGGACGGGGCGGGCGCGCTGCGGCGGTTCTTCCGCATTACGCTGCCTAATCTGATGCCTACTCTGTTTACCGCCACGGTCCTGTCCCTGTTGAATTCCTTCAAGGTGTTCCGGGAAGCGTACCTGATTGCAGGCAGCTATCCCCATGAGAGCATTTATATGCTTCAGCACGTATTCAACAACTGGTTTACAAAGCTGGATATTGACAAGATGTGTACCGGTGCGGTCCTCATGGCACTTGTTGTCATCGCGCTGATCGGGGTCCTCCAGCTTGTATGGGGGCGAGGTGACGCGGCATGAGAAAATGGTTGATCGGAATGCTCCTGTCCCTGGCAGCCCTTTTTGTGTGGGTGCCGCTGTGGATGCTCCTGTCCGCATCGTTTATGGGCGGGGAGGAAATGGCACATAATCTGGCGCCGGTCCTGACCGAAGAGGCCGGATTTGCCCACTGGCCGTTGCTGCCCCAATACCCGACCTTGCAGCCGTATGTCGAATTGCTGCTGGATGCGCCGGAGTTCTTCACCATGTTCTGGAATTCCTGCAAACAGGTATTCCCTATCGTGGCCGGTCAGATCGCCATCGGCGCGCCTGCGGCCTGGGCCTTTGCCAGATTCCGCTTTCGCGGCAAGGGGGCGCTCTATGCCCTGTATATCGTACTGATGCTGATGCCCTTTCAAGTGACCATGGTGTCCAGCTACTTTGTGCTGGATGGGCTTGGGCTCATGAACACGGTCTGGGCGATCATCCTGCCGGGCGCCGTCTCCACCTTCCCGGTCTTTCTCATGATCCGCTTTTTCGCGGCCATCCCATCGGCGCTGACGGAGGCGGCCTCCCTGGACGGAGCCGGTCCCTGGCAGATATTTCTTTATCTGGGACTGCCTCTGGGCGCGCCGGGCATTCTGTCGGCGGTGGTCCTGGGATTTCTGGAGTATTGGAACGCCCTGGAGCAGCCGATGACATTTTTGAAGGACAGGACCATCTGGCCGCTGTCCCTGTATCTCCCTACGGTGACGGCGGAGAACGCCGACGCGTCTTTGGCGGCATCCGTCATCATGCTGACCCCGGCGCTGCTCATCTTCTTGTTTGGACAAAAATATCTGGAAGCGGGGATCGCCGCCTCCGGAATGAAGGATTAAGGAGAAGGTCAATGGAAAACGCATCCTTGGTACTGGAACAGGTAAACAAATGGTACGCCGGCGGCGTCCATGCGGTAAAGGATATCAATATGGAGGTTCGGCCCGGAGAATTTCTGGTGTTTGTTGGGCCGTCCGGCTGCGGTAAATCCACAACGCTGCGCATGATCGCCGGACTGGAGCGGGTGGACAGCGGGATCATCAGCGTGGGCGGGACACCGGTGAATCATGTCCCGCCCAAAAACCGGGATATTGCCATGGTGTTTCAAAATTACGCCCTGTATCCCACTATGAAGGTATTTGACAATATCGCTTTCCCGCTGAAAATGCGCCATTGGAAACGGGAGGAGATTCGGAAGCGGGTCACGGAGATCGCGGAAAGCCTGGACCTGACAAAGTATCTTCAACGCAGGCCGGGCGCTCTGTCCGGGGGCCAGCGGCAGAGGGTGGCGCTGGCCCGGGCGATGGTCCGTGCGCCGAAGCTGTTTTTGATGGACGAGCCGCTGTCTAACCTCGATGCGAAGCTGCGGGTGCAGATGCGCCGGGAGATCACCGCCTTACAGCGAAAACTGGGGACCACCACGATTTATGTGACCCATGACCAGACGGAGGCCATGACCATGGGGGACCGCATTGCTATTTTCAAGGACGGCGTTCTCCAGCAGATCGATACTCCGCAGAAGCTCTATCAAGAGCCGGCCAATCTCTTTGTGGCACAGTTTATCGGCTCACCGCCCATGAATATCTGGAAAGACGGAAACAAAGTATCGGGCATCCGGCCGGAACACATTCATATCACCAGCCACCCTGACCATATTCCGGCACAGGTAGCGTCTGTGGAGAGGACCGGTCGGGAAACGATGGTCTTTGTGAAGACACAGCACTTTGGAGATTTGGTGATCGCGGCAGATCCTGCTTGCATGTTGACAACCGGGGATACATGCCGGGTGACAATGGAAAATGCGTCTATCCACCATTTTGATGCTGAGAGTGAGCTGCGGCTCTAATATTTGAAAATCACCATCAAGGGAGGTCATCAAATGGCTGTAAAAGACAATAAGCGGGCTATCCAGCTCACAAGGGAATTAGCGCAGCTGGAAGATCGTATCCGTGAAAAACGGGAATTGCTGCTGAATCTGACAATTCAAGCGGGAGAATTGAGCATGACGGTCAATGATCTGCTCCCCAAAGTGATGGAGCTGCAAACTTGTGTTGACCGGGCGGTGGAAAAATGGGGCAGATAGTATAGCGCCGCACTGGGTATACTCTCCCTCATCAAATACGGCATGGTATTCCTGTACAAGTGCGTTTCATCTTATTTTTCACTCTATCGGGCTAAATGCACCTGTGTTTACAAAGATACGGATCGTCATCTCACAACTCATCCAATTTCTGCTTCAGTTCCTCATCCGTCAGCTCCCCGCGCCCGGATTGCGCCACCAACTCCTGTGCCTTCGCCACAGCGGCGTTCCACTCATCTGAGCTGATCTTCTTCCTTTGCTTCCGGACCTTCAAACGGTTATAGGTCCGGTCATATTCTACCCGAGCCGGAGTGCGATTTGCTTTCTCACGCCTCTCTTTTCGGTGCGCCCCCACCTTCCGGCAGGTGCGCGTGGTCTCGCCAGGTGCAATGTTATTGCAGTAGCAGGTATCATACCCCTTCGTCAGCAAAAAGTACCGCCCACAGTTTTGGCAACAACGCGGTGCATTGCCCCTGGCGAGTCCCCGGTAAAACTCCGTCCGCAGAAAGTTCGTCAGGCTGTTGAAGGTGGCTTTCTCTGCGATAAAAAATCTGTCCTCCTCATTGGGATACATCATGGGCACAAAGTCGATCTGCATAGGAAAACTCTGATCAAAATCTTCACCCAACAGCTGTGCGCTAACACAAATCATATCGGCGTAGAAGCAGGAGTACGCATCGGCGTAAGTATCGCTGTTCCTCCTCTTTAGCGGCTCGAAGTACCTCTCTGTCATCCTCTTGATCTGCTGCCGGAATCTCCGAAGATCGTCCACAAAACAGACCAGGCTTGCCATCATCCCCTGATACATTGCGTACCCCTCCGAGGTCGGATCCTGCACCTGCTTCCACTTTTCCTCATCCGCCATGAATCTCTGAAAGGTGTGATAATTGCATTCCGCATCCATTTGCAGATCCCGGTATACCGGCAGGGAAAACACAATATCCCAGACAGCGTTCAGTTTCTCCTGTGCGAGAGCTGCGGCGCTGTCTGTTTTCTCTTTGAGCAACGCCAAAGCTGCGGGAATAAACGCATCGACCCGCTGGCTGATCTCATTTAAAACCGACTCATCCAGATTCACCATATCAACACAACACTGACCTATGGAATATTTCTTTCCACCCAAAAAAACATTACCTTCGTAGAAGAACACAGTAAACTGGTCATAGGTGTATGTGTAAGTCCGTTCGATGCGCGCAAAATCTTCTGCCATGTCCATCCCCCCTGTAACCGATAGAGATTTGGGATTTGCCTATCCTAGCCAAAATCTATTGAGTCAGTTTCTTGCCTGTGCTATCCTATCATCACTGAGGCCAGTGTATCAGATGAAAAATCAGAAGTCAATAATCGGCACATACTGTTGCTTCAAAAGTCAGGCCGCACCTCGACAACCAAATCTCCACCGCCATCACTGCAATTTTCCTTGGGCGAAGTATCGTCAAGACCTCCACGAAAACAGAGTGAGCGTACCAACAGGGGGAATTGAGAATAAGGGGTTGTTCTGTGTGCAGCTTGCAGCAAAATTAACTGTGGAAAGGAACCATGCAAATGAAAACATCACAATTCAAAGACTATAGCGAACTGCCGCTCTTCCTCAACGCAGAAATCATTGCAAAGGTGCTGGGAATATCCCCAGCCAGCAGCTATGAGTTGATGCACGAATCAGGTTTCCCAGTTCTGAAAATTGGCAGCAGGATGGTGGTACCTAAAGCAAAATTTATCCATTGGGTGGAGGAAAGCACTGCTGGAGACAAAATTTCATGAGAAAACATAGACCACTTGTTGGATGGCCTATGCGAGACTCAAAACGGCATCGTTTCTCCATCCCCAACGAAGTATGGGCGCACAAACTCCGGCCAATCGAGTTCATGATTTTTTCTTATCTCTGCTACTGCCAAAGCCATAACCCGCTCGGTGATCTCACTTTGGAAATGATTACAAACAGCGTTCACACAACCGTAAACACGGCAAAAAAGTACATTGAGTCTCTCATACGTAAGGGCCTGATCACCAGCGGATGGTCACTTACTTCCAGCTTACAGTGCAGCAGTTACAAATATTTTTTCACGCTCCCGAATGAAATCTTTCTGCTAAACCTGCCGCCTTCTGCGTTCATGGTCTACGCTTATCTGCTGCTAATTGAGGAACGCAAAACGCACACCTGCCATCCCAGCTACAACACCATTGCTGCGACTACTGGGCTCTCCAAAAACACTGCTCTGAAAAGCATCGGCGATCTTCTGAAAGCAGGACTTATCACCGTGGAACCCAGCAGCTACTACGATAAGTCCGGCATGAAGTGGAAGGGAAACAATCTCTACACGATCCTCCCGATCCGTTCAGCAGTGGATATTTTCCACCAACGCCAGCTCCGTAAGCTGGAGCTGGATGCAGCCAGATCCCGCCTCGCAGCCCAAACCGCCGTGTAAGCCCCTGTGAGCCGATTTGTGGCCCACCAGCCACGCAGGGCAACACCGACCTCCTCTGCACACCAGAACGCCGCTGTGGGCCCTTTGTGGCAAAATGTGAGAGGCGATGATCCAGTCCCTCCCCCGCCCGAAGGCAGCAAAATGGGGTGGGAGAAGAAAAAGCAGGAGAAAGCCCTGGCGCTTTCGCTGCGCCAGGGCAGTCACTTCCACCCGCAGTGCGGGCGGTTGAGGGGAACGAGGGCTGACGCTTTTCCGGAAGGCTGAAATGGCGGTTGACGCTTGTTTCCCCAAAAGCGCCGAAAAGTACCGCTGTTGCAGAGTTTTCGGTGGCGCTACCATCAAGAAAAGGAGTTTTTTGCCCATGAACACAGATAAAACAGATAAAGGCCGACACACCGTCTGGTTGAGCAATGAAGCATGGAACAAAGTGAACCATCACTACCGTGAGGACAACTGCACCTTCCAAAACGAGTACATCGAAAAAGCCATCCGCTTTTACACTGGCTACCTGGATACCCAAAACGCCAGTGTCTATCTTCCCCACATCCTCTCTGATGTTCTGGAGGGCAAGCTGGACGCACTGGGTAGCCGGATGGGGCGGCTGCTGTTCAAACTGGCAGTAGAGCAGGGAGTGTCGGCCAACGTCCTGGCCTCAGTCTCTGACATCGACTTGGATACTATGGAGAAGGTACGGAGCCGGTGTGTCCGAGAGGTCAAGCAGATCAACGGTGAGATCAAGTTCGAAGATGCGCTGAAATATCAGAAGGGGTTGGACTGATCTATGGTTCGGCTGATCCAGAAAAGCGGCTTTATCAAATCTGGCGGAGCAGGTGGGTACATGAAGTACATTGGCACCAGGGAGCGGGTTGAAAAGCTGGAGGGCAGCGGTCCGCCGACAGAAAGTCAGCGGACGTTCATAGAAAATTTGCTGCAAGATTTTCCTGATACCAAAGACCTGGATGAGTATGAGGACTACTGCACCATACCGACCTCCGGCAACGCCTCTACCCTGATCTCTGCTGCATTAGATGCCAACGCCCACGAGGTTGCTGGCCGCGAGGGCTACATGAAGTACATCGCAACCCGACCGCGAGTGGAGCGTTACGGAGAACACGGCCTGCTCAGCAACCGTCCTGTATCTCTGGATGCCTCCCTAAAAGAAGTCGAGGAACACTCCGGAAATGTGTGGACGTTCATCTGGTCCCTGCGCCGTGAGGATGCTGCCCGGCTGGGCTACGACCATGCCGATAGCTGGCAAAGGCTGATCAAGGCACATCAGGTAGAGATTGCTGAAGCAATGAAGATCTCGCCAAACCAACTCCGCTGGTGCGCGGCCTTCCATGACGAGGGCGGGCATCCCCACGTTCACGCCATGGTCTGGTCAGCCGATTCCAAGCGTGGCCATCTGACCAGGGAGGGGATCAATGCCATCCGCTCCAAACTCACCAACGATATTTTTCAGGATGAGTTGTACTCGCTCTACCAGGAAAAGGATATTTCCTACAAGGACCTCATTGCCATGACACGGCAAACTATGCGTGAACTGACAAAAAAGATGCAAACCGAGCTCTGCGATAGTTCAGAAATTGGTGCGAAGATGCTGGCACTGTCCCAATCCCTGGAAGCAGCCAAGGGCAGAAAGGTATACGGCTACCTGAAAAAATCCACCAAGGCTCAAGTGGATGACATCGTGGACGAGCTGGCGAATATCCCGGCAGTGGCGGAGTGCTATACCGCCTGGAACAAGCTGCGGGATGACTTGGAGAGCTACTACAAGGATACGCCCCGGCAGCACCTGCCGCTCTCTCAGCAGAGGGAGTTCCGGGCCATCAAAAATCTGGTGGTTCAGGAAGCTGAAAATCTGCGTCAAAACATTTTCACCTTCGAAGATACCAACATGATGGAAGAATATACGGACGTCCTGCTTGGGAATAGTGACTACGATGCAGTGCTGGACTACTGCCAGGCGGTGGAGACACTGGATGCCGATGACGTTACTCAGGCAGAGAAGCGGGAGGCACTGCAATCGCTGGAGCAGATGTGGGACAATGGTTTTTCTATGGCAGCGTACCATCTGGGCAGGGCTTGGCAGAATGGGCTGGGTGTTCTTCCAGATGATGAAGAAGCCGAGTTTTGGTTTCGTCAATCTGCCAAGGCTGGAGTTAGTCGCTCCCAATATGCCTTGGGAACGCTCCTCCAGGAACAAGGACGAATGGACGAGGCGATAGTCTGCTACAAGCAAGCTGCCGATGCGGGAAACCAGACCGCTCGGTATCATCTGGGAAAACTGTATCTCCAAGGGAAAATGATTTTCAAAGATATAGTGAAAGCGGAAAGATATTTGATTGCTGCCGCTGAACATGGGAACCAATACGCCCAGTATGCTCTCGGCAAATTGTATCTCGCTGGCGACGAGATCATACAGGACAAAGAGCAGGCCGCCTACTGGCTGGCGCAGTCTGCCGCACAGGGGAATCAGTACGCGCAGTTTCTGTTGAATCACCAAAATACAGATCACTCGCCATCAGTACTGCTGTCGGCCACCCGGCTACTCCACCACATGAGCCAGGTATTCCAAGAGACTCCACTGCCATCGCATCCGACAGAGCATCATGTAGAGAGTAAGCTGATGCGGCGGATTAGGGAAAAGAAAATTGCTATGGGCCACAAGCCGGACGATCATGAAGAACCATCCCAAGGCCCGGCAATGAGTATGTGACAGCGTTTTTCGATTGGGATACTGTCTACAAAGAAAAAGCGGCGGGCTTCAAATGATAAATTTCTGATAACTGTGGCCGAGGGGTGTGGCTATTTCCCCGGAGTTAAGGTATTGTGTATCGCAGGAGGTGACCGTTATGGCAAAACGGCGTGCAAACGGCGAAGGAAACATCCGCAAGCGAAGCGATGGCCGCTGGGAAGGCCGCTACACCGCCGGCCGTAATCCCGAAACAGGAAAAGTGATCTACAAAAATGTCCTCGGCAAAACCCAAGCCGAAGTCAAGGCAAAACTCAAAGTGGCCATCGAAGAATCTGCAAATCTTGATATGCTGAAAGCGGAGCAGTATACCACAGGGCAGTGGATGGATGTCTGGTTTGAAAACTGCGCCAAGATCAAGGTACGCCCATCCTCGCACCAGACCTATCGCGGGTATATCGACAACCACATCAAGCCGAATATCGGAGATGTCCCGCTGAACAAATTATCTTCTCTGCACTTGCAGAAGCTCTACAAAAAGCTGCTGGCTGGCGGCAGGGTAGAGCGAATCGAGGCGAAAGGCCAACCCAAAGGACTGAGCGCCAAGACCGTGCGGAATATCAATCAGGTAATCTCCTCC
>ERZ808054.1359-NODE-1359-length-14246-cov-4.984826_pt1 | contig 14246 bp, 6 predicted proteins | sample MGYA00380201_ERZ808054 | MGnify/ENA primary metagenome ERZ808054 (study PRJEB31490, sample SAMN06133419) | mouse gut metagenome | isolation source: Z5_2 | host: mice | place: China: Chengdu | collected 2015-05 ... | reverse complement strand
CGTGGAGACGGTGATGGGCGCGTACAACCGCACAAACGGTGAGCCATGCTGCGGAAGCGGCCGTCTCCTGAAGGAGATCCTGAGACAGGAGTGGGGGTTTGAGGGTCATGTGACCTCGGACTGCTGGGCGGTCAAGGATTTCCATGAGTATCACGGAGTGACGGCGACGCCGGTGGAATCCGTCTCGCTCGCCATGAACAACGGGTGTGATCTGAACTGCGGCACGCTGTTCCTCTACTTGAAGCAGGCGGTCGAAGAGGGGCTGGTGGACGAGAAGCGGATCGACGAGGCGGTGGTGAACCTGTTCACATCGCGCATGAAACTGGGCGTGTTTGACGAGAAGGGCGCGAACCCGTACGACAACATTCCCTACACGGTCGTGGATTCACCTAAGATGCGCAGGATGAATGAACAGGTGGCAGAGCGCTGTGTCGTCCTGCTCAAGAATGAGAATCAGACGCTTCCGCTGCAGAAGGATAAGATCCGCACCATCGGCGTGATCGGACCGAACGCGGACAACCGCAGGGCGCTTGTCGGCAACTATGAGGGGACAGCGTCGCGCTATGTGACAGTGCTCGAGGGCATCCAGGACTATGTGGGCGACGATGTGCGCGTCCTCTATTCCGAGGGCTGCCATCTGTACAAGGACAGGACGAGCGGACTTGCGCAGGAGAACGACCGCGCTTCCGAGGTGCGCGGTGTCTGCAGGGAGAGCGATGTCGTGATCGCGGTGATGGGGCTGGATGCCTCGCTGGAGGGCGAGGAGGGCGATACCGGCAATGAGTACGGGAGCGGCGACAAGCCCAACCTGGATCTGCCGGGACTGCAGCGCGACATCTTAAAGATCGCGAAGGAGAGCGGAAAGCCTGTGATCTTAGTGCTCCTGACAGGAAGTGCGATGGCGGTGACGTGGGAGGATGAGAACCTTGACGCCATCGTGCAGGGCTGGTATCCGGGCGCACAGGGCGGCGCGGCGATCGCGAGGATCCTGTTTGGCGATGCCAATCCGGAGGGAAGACTGCCGGTGACATTTTACCGCACTGCGGAGGAATTGCCGGCGTTCGAGGATTATTCCATGAAGGGCAGGACCTACCGCTATATGAAGCAGGATGCGCTGTACCCGTTTGGCTACGGGCTGTCGTACACGGACTACACCTACGCGGACGCGGCGCTTGTGTCTGATGATATCCGCGGGGAGAAGGGTGTTGTCCTGCAGGTGCAGGTCACGAATGCCGGGGCAGTGGACGGGATCGAGACGGTTCAGGTCTATGTCGGTCTCGAGCGTGAGGATGCGCCGAACCCTCAACTGAAAAAGATCGTGAAGGTGCCGCTTGCGGCGGGCGAGACGAAGAAGATCGAGGCAGTGCTGCCAAGAGAGGCGTTCATGCTCTACGATGAGAACGGGAAGCATGTGCTGAATCCGGGAACGTATCATATTTATATGGGCGGCTCCCAGCCAGATGCGCGGAGCCGGGAGCTGACGAAGAAGGAAGTGTGTCATTTTCAGATTTCGTTGGCGTAGGAACAGATAAGAGGGCACCTGATGTAAGGCATACGAAAGCGCTGCATCAGGTGTTTTCCTTTTGTACCAGGCAGGGAGGAGAGATGGAATGTTTCATAAAAAAGGTCCGGTATGGAGGCGGCTGTGCGCGGTGTCTGCGGCGGCTGTGATGATGGTATCGGGGATCGCGGAAGGAGGGGGCGGTATGGTCGAGGCAGCACAGGAAGACAGATACGCGGATGTCAGCGGATATGAACATCTGGACGAACTGTATCAGGATTACTTCCGGTTCGGGGCGGCTTGCGAGGCGATCAGCCACTGGAATGACAGGAATAAGGAGATCGGAAATCCTTCGAAGGAGGAGCTGATCAGCGCTGTCTTCAACAGCATTACGTGCGGCAATGAGATGAAGCCGGCGTACAATTTTGATCCGGAGTCCGAGTCGCTCGTCTCGTTCAACGCGGCGGCAAAAGAGATGCTCGACTGGGCAGTGGAAAATGACATGGGCGTGCGCGGGCATACGCTGCTCTGGCACAGCCAGGTCAACCCGTCGATCTTTGCGAAGGATTTCGAGGCATACGAGGACGGGAAGCTGACAAGGTCTGATTCCGCGAAGCTGGACGAGGAATGTCTGGTCGACAGGGAGACGCTGCTTGCGCGGCTAAAGACCTATATATACGGTGTGATCGAGTACACATATCAGAACGGATATGCCGGAACGATCTACGCGTGGGATGTGGTGAACGAGGCGGCGGACGAGAGCAATGAGGATGGTCTGCGCAGGAGCTACTGGTACAAGATCATCGGACCGGACTACCTCTACTACGCTTTTCTGTATGCGAGGGAGGCGGAGACGATCTACGCAAAGCAGTACGCCGCAGACTACGGGCTGGACGCGGAGACGGACGACTTGTCGGAGATCATGCCGAAGCTTTTTTATAATGACTACAACGAATGGTTTGAGGACAGAAGCGACAAGATCGTGAAATTCCTGACACAGGACAAGTGGAACGAGAACCACGCGAAGGTGCAGAGCGACGTCATTGCGACTGACGGGGACGGCACGATCTACGGGGACGGGCTGATCGACGGCATTGGCATGCAGGGGCATCTGAGCGACACCCAGGATATCGACCAGTACATGCGTGCGCTGCAGAAATACAGCGCGGCGGTGGACGTGGTCCACATCACGGAGCTCGATGTGGGATGCAGCAGGACGGACGAGACGGCGTGGTATTACCAGGCGGAATTTTACTATGAATTTTTTGCGCGGCTGATCGAGGAGGTCGAGAGCGGTGCGAAGCTCACGTCCGTGACGGTCTGGGGACTGACGGACGACGCGTCGTGGCGCGTGGACGCCAACCCGCTCCTGTTTCATGGGAGTCTGGAGAGAAAGCCGGCGTTCGACGCGGTGGTGATGGCGGCGAAGGGCGAGGCGTTCGACATGACAGTCGCGGACACGCTGCCGGAGGCGGGCGATCTGCTGATCGACTTTGAACCGTATGTGGAGGCGGGGAAGGCAAAGAACATCGTGCTCAAGGAGGCAGGCATCCTCGGCCGAGGGACGGGACATCAGGCTGTGCTCGAGATCGAGCAGAAGGTGAACCACACGGAAGGCGCACCGATCGGCTTTGCACTCAAGGTGTCGCGCAAGGAGCAGGATGCGAGCATGAAGTTTGACGTGTCACGCTACGCCGGAAAGACGATCACGGTCACGATGCATGTCAAGACCGAGGACAGGACGATTCGCATGGGACTGGATACAGGGGTTGACGCCGTGCTTGCGGAGGCGGATTCCGCTGTGGAGTGGACACAGCTTTCAGCGGTGTGCGCGATACCGGAGGATATCCGTGCTGCGTTCATCTTTGTCGAGACGGACGGGGCTGCGGATTTTTATGTAGATGACATCGCAGTCGTCTGCGGAGAGGACGGCGGTGAGCCGCTGCCGGAGGCGGACGCGGAGGAAGGGCGCGCCACGGATAAAACGGACGCTGCTATAGATATAGATGATATAGATAAAGAGACAGAAGCGGGGACAGCGACAAGGACAGAGACAGCCGGACAGGAGAAAAAGAGTAACAGGACAGCGGTTATAGCAGCTGCCGCTGTGGTGGTCTGTGCGGCGGCAGGGTTTGTGTTCCTCAGAAAGAAAAAATGATATAGAGCGTGAAAGGAAATGAAAGTATTATGAAGATATTATGTTACACACGGCAGCCAAAGGAGGATATTCTCTACGCAAACCGTCTGGCGTACAGCATGCATCTGGCATGGAAGTCGGAGACGGGAGAATATGTGCCCTTCCACCACAATGAGGGGCTCTTGTACGCAAAGGCGGTGCAGGATGCAGACAGCGGTGTGCTCCGCGCCAAAAGCCTGAAAAGTCCATGGATATTCGCGGCGGGGGACGACGCGTACGGCGTCGCAGCCGTGCGCACGGATCCGGACGGGCAGAGGGATCCGGAGAGCGAAGGCAGTATACTGATCTTTCGGACCAGTGACTTTGTGCACTATGACGAGATCGGGCTCTGGAAGGTTCAGGAGAAGGGATTTGTCAGTGAAGTCCGGTGCGCCTATGACGCGGAGAACAAAACGTGTCTGGTCTGCTGGCGGGGGGAGGACGGCATCTGGCTGGAGGGTCAGGGCGATCCCTTTGGCACAGCCGGGATCCCTGCGGGGACAGTGAGAAAGACGCAGGAGCCGCGTGTTGACAAGGAGGCATTTCCGGCGGTCGGATCCGGGCAGCAGCCAGCCCTGCAGATCGAGGGGATCTGCCCGGGCAACGCGATCGAGATACCGGATGCGAAGGGTACATATCTCGTCAGGAAGCTGATGACGCCTGTCTGCGAAAAAATGACACTCTCACCCTGTGCAGTGTGGACGGGCAGAGAGGAACTGCTGCAGACAAGGGCAGTCGCGACGTACAGTGACGGCACTGTGGTGGAACGCAAGGTCGACTGGGATCCGGACAGCCAGGGGACGACGGTGGAGGACGGCAGCAAGCTGCTCTGCGGACGCGTGCACCAGGAGCATTTTGCGGCGCCCTTTGCGGAAAACCGTGCGGATCCGTGCTGTATGTACTGGAACGGAAAATATTACTATATCGCGACAAACGATGCGGACAACAACAAGACGCTGTATATCCGCTGTGCAGACACCCTGGAAGGGATCATGGATGCTCAGGAGGTGCTGATCCTCGACACGGTGACTTATCCGGAGATCGGCGGTCTTCTGTGGGCGCCTGAGTTTCATGAGATCGGCGGGAAGCTCTACCTGTTCCATGCAGCCACTTCGGGCGAGTTTTTCTGGGAGGAGTCCCGCGTGATGAAATTGAGGGACGGCGGGGATCCGATGTGCAGGGAGGACTGGTCGGCACCGCAGCTGGTGGTGAGAAAGGACGGGACACCGCTCTGCGAGGCAGGAAAAGTCATATCGCTGGACATGACGACGTTTGAATATCAGGGAGAAATCTTTGCCATGTGGTCACAGAGGCAGTTCCTGCCGGTCGATCAGGGAGCGTGGCTGTATCTGGCGCGGATCGATGAGCGCGAACCGTGGAAGCTGACCAGCGATCCGGTATGTATCGCAAAGCCGGAGTACGGCTGGGAAAACAATCACACGTTTGTGGTGGAGGGACCGTATGCGCTGGAGCGCGACGGGCAGCTTATGGTGACGTACTCGGGTGCGGCGGTGGACGCTACGTACGCAGTCGGCATACTAAAGCCGGAGATGGGAAGCGATATCCTGAATCCTGCAAACTGGAGAAAGGGCAATTACCCGCTGCTGTCCTCCCGGAGTGCGGAAGGGCAGTACGGAACGGGGCACAATGCCTATCTGACGGATGAGAACGGGATCGTATGGAACTTTTATCATGCCAGGGCAGGGGTGGATGCACCGCGCTCTTCCTTTGCGCGGCGGGTACATTTTGATGTGGACGGAGAACCGATGCTCGATGTGCTGGAGGAGCTGGATCTGCCGGCACATCTGCGGCAGGTGGAGGGAAGGCTCCAGTGATATTGGGATAAGCAGCATTGACTGAATGGAGGTAGAGAGAGATGGGGAAAGTGCGGGCAGAGGGAAAAAAACTGATATTTGAGCGCAAGGATGAGCTGACGGTCATCGAGCCGTACGGTGAGAACTGTCTCCGGTGCAGGAGTACCAGGAACGGGAAGATCATGGATGAGAACTGGACGGTGCTGCCGCCGGCGACGCCGGATCACTGTGTGATCGAGGGCGACGCGGAGAAGATGAAGATCTCAAACGGCATGATCAGCGCGGTCGTGGAGGCTGGAAATCCATGGTACGGCGGTGTTGTCACGTATTATAAAAAGGACGGCGGGAAAGAGAAGCAGCTATTGCGCACGAAGTTTGAGGGGGATTACACGAACCGCAACCGGCATGTGGAGGGGGATCACTACCAGATCCAGATGATCTTTGAGGCGAACGAGGGCGAGCATTTTTACGGGATGGGGCAGGAGCAGGAAGATCTGTTTGACAGAAAGGGCAGCACCTGCCAGATCGTCCACTACAACACCAAGTCCACACTGCCGGTGCTGTACTCTTCACTCGGCTACGGGTTCTTCTGGAACAATCCGGCGCCCGGAAGATGCGAGACGACAAAAAACCACACGATGTTCGTGGCGGACAGCGCGTATCAGGCAGATTATTTCATCTATGCGGGAGAGACGCCGGCTGAGACGACAAAACTGTACTGCGACCTGACGGGGTACACACCGCAGTTTCCGAGGTGGGCAGCCGGTTTCTGGCAGTGCAGGCTGAGATATGAGAGCCAGGAGGATCTGCTCGAGACGGCGCGCGAGTACAAAAGGCGCGGGATCCCGATCGATGTGATCGTCATCGACTTTTTCCACTGGACGGAGCAGGGAGAATGGAAGTTCGATCCGAAATACTGGCCGGATCCACAGGCGATGTGCCGGGAACTCGAGGAGATGGGCATCCGGCTGGTCGTGTCTGTCTGGCCGACGATCAACCCGTCGAGCGAGAACTATCAGACGATGAGCGAGGCGAACATGCTGGTGCGCACAGAGAACGGGCAGTTTGGGACGTTTGATTTTTACGGGCAGCAGACCTTTGTCGATGTGATGAATCCCGGCACGCGGAAGTTTGTCTGGAACAAGATCAAGGAGAACTATTATCAATACGGCATCCGGTCATTCTGGCTGGACGAGGCGGAGCCGGAGGTGCATCCGCAGCAGCCGGCGCACTTGCGATATTATCTGGGAAATGGCGCCCAGGTGGCACAGCTCTATCCTTTTTACTATGCGAAGATGATTTACGACGGATTGAAGGAGGCGGGGGAGACGGAGATCATTTCCCTGACGAGGGCGGCGTACCCCGGCAGCCAGCGGATGGGGGCACTGGTGTGGAACGGCGACATCATGTCCCGCTTCCAGAACCTGAAAATGAGCATCAAGAGCGGATTGTCGATGGGGATGTGCGGGATCCCGTGGTGGAACTCCGATATCGGAGGGTTTATCAACGGCGATATCGAGAGCGACTACTTCCGCGAGCTGATCGTGAGATGGTTCCAGTTCGGTGTCTTCTGTCCCGTGATGCGTCTGCACGGCGCCAGACTGCGCCCGTCCTACCACAAGATGCGCCATCCGGAGATCATCGAGCCGAGCGGCGGGGACAATGAGATATGGTGCTTTGGCGAGCGCAACTATCCGATCCTGAAGGAGCTGATCGAGCTGAGGGAGCGCCTCAAGGACTATACCTGTCAGTATATGGATATCGCAAGCGCCACGGGAGCGCCGATCATGCGCCCTATGTTCTGGGATCATCATCAGGATGCCATCTGCTATACGTTGGAGGATCAGTATATGTACGGGGAGGATATCCTGGTCGCGCCCATCTACGAGGAGGGCTGTACGCAGAGGCAGGTGTACCTTCCGGAGGGCAGATGGATTCCGGTGAAAGGCTGTCGGATGAGTGTCATACCGGAGGCGGTGGACGGCGGAAAGTGGCTCGACTGCAGCGCCCGCCTGGATGAGTTCATCGTCTTTGTCAGGGAGGGAAGCAGTGTTCTGCAGTGCTTTCGTTACAGTTGAGCCCAGGACTTCGCACTGCGCTGCGAAGTCAGCTTGTCACAAGTAACTTCTGAACAGTTCCGAACAAGAAAGTGAGAAGAAAATGAATACATTTACCATATTTGAGAACAACAAACTGACACAGCTCTATATTGAGAATGAGGCGTATGAGGGTGTGAAGCGGATCGGCGCGCGCGTGGCGCGCGACATCGGGCTTGTGACGGACATCGCGCCGGAGATCCTGACAGCGCCGCAGCAGTGCAAAAGCGACAGGGTTGTCATCTGTGCCACGCTCGGGAAAAGCCCGTTTCTCGAGGCGCTCGAGGCGTCCGGCAGATGGAGCAGCGCGCAGATCCGGGGCAAGCGGGAGGTCTACCAGATCCAGGTCGTGAGCGCGCCCTTTGCGGATATGGCATCCGTGAAGGAAGCGCTGGTGATCGCGGGCAGCGACAAGCGCGGGACGATCTACGGCATGTTCCGCCTGTCGGAGCTGTGCGGCGTGTCGCCGCTGATCTACTGGGGGGATGTGGTCCCGCAGAAGAAGGACACGGTGATTCTGCCGATCGGGGACGGGCTTGTGTCGAGGGAGCCGTCTGTGAGATACCGAGGGTTTTTCATCAACGACGAGTGGCCTGCTTTCGGGAACTGGTGCATGGAGACGTTTGGCGGCGTCAACGCCAAAGCGTACGAGGAGATCTTTATCCTGCTGCTGCGTCTCAAGGGCAACTATCTCTGGCCCGCGATGTGGGATTCGGTCTTCTCGGAGGAGGGACCGGGGCTTGCGAGCGCGGAGCTTGCCGACATGTACGGCGTTGTCATGGGAACGTCGCACCACGAGCCGCTGTGCCGCGCGGGAGCGGAGTGGCAGCGGATCTATCAGCGGTACGGCACAGACAACACCTGGAGTTTTGTGTCAAACAGGGAGGCGATCACGGAATTCTGGAAGGATGGGATCCTGCGCAACAAGCCGTTTGAGAATGTGATCACGATCGGTATGCGCGGCGAGAGCGATTCCATGCTGCTCCCGGAGGACGCGGGGCTTGCGGACAATGTGCAGGTCATCAAGGATGCCATCCTGGCACAGCACGCGCTGCTGCGCGAGTACATGGACAAGGACTTGAAGGATATCCCGCGCATGCTTGCCATCTACAAAGAGGTGGAAGATTATTATTACGGAGATGCGACCTGCGAGGGGCTGCGCGGCTGGGAGGAGCTTGACGATGTGATCCTGCTGCTCTGCGAGGATAATTTCGGCAACACGAGAGGGCTGCCGAATGAGACGGACAGAAAACATCCCGGCGGCTACGGTATGTACTATCATTTTGATTACCACGGCGGACCGATCAGCTACGAGTGGCAGAACACGGCGCGCCTGACCAAGACGTGGGAGCAGATGACACAGGCTTACGAGTACGGTGTGCGCGAGCTCTGGATCGTCAATGTGGGAGATCTCAAGGGCGCGGAGTACCCGCTGTGCTATTTTATGGATCTGGCGTACGACTACGAGACGTACAGTCAGAAAAACAAGACTGAGGATTATGTGAGGACATGGATCGAGCAGCAGTTCGGAAGCCGCCTCGACAGGGAGGACAAACAGGATCTGCTGACGCTGCTGGACGGCTACACCAAGTGGAATTCGGCAAGGCATCCGGAGGCGATGTCGCCGGCGATCTATCATCCCTGCCATTTCCGGGAGGGAGAGCGCGTCTGGAACGAGGTGCACGGTCTGATGGAGACGGCAAAGCGGCTGCGGGAGCATATGCCTGCGGAGTGTATGGCGGCGTATGGCAGCATGATCTATTATCCGGCGATGGCATCTCTCAACCTGATCCTGATGCACATCGAGGCGGGCTGGAATGCATTTTATGCAAAGCAGGGCAGCATGGGGGCGAACGCCTATATCGCGAGCATCCGGTGGCGCGCGGTGAAAGATCGTCAGTATGTGCAGTCCTATCATGCGCTGGCGGAGGGCAAGTGGAACCATATGATGGACTCTGCGCACACAGGTTTCCGCAGCTGGGATGCCCACAACTGGACCTATCCGACGGCGCAGGAGGTGATCCCGCTTCCGATGGCGAAGATCATCGTCGGTTTCCGCGGCGGGGAGGCGTATCATCTGGGCGCGCACTGGCAGGACAGCCGTTATCCGAGCAACGACGATTTCACCAGACCGGACACCGGGGACGTGGTGATCGAGATCGGCAGCCGCGGGGATGTGGATTTCGCATACAGCATACAGTGTGACAGACCCTGGGTCTGCTTTGACGCGGTACAGGGAAATGTCGAGAGCCTGACAAAGGGCAGCGAAAGCGTTGTGGTGACTTGCGACAGGTCGAAGTTAAAGGGCAGGGAGCGTGCGCTGATCGAGATTGCTGTCACATTTTCAAACGGTGAAAAGACGGTCGGCAGGCTTGAGCTGATCGCGGATGAGGCTGTGAACGACTGCGCAGCGGGCACCTATATCGAGCGGCAGGGCTACATCGCCATGAACGCGGACGGTTTCACGGAACAAAAGGATGTGGGGGACGAGGGCTTCGCAGTCATCGAACACCTTGGCAGGATGGGTTCCGCGGTGAAGGCTTTTCCCGTCACGAAATCGTGGATCGACGCGGCGGAGGCGCCGTATCTGCGCTACACGTTTGCGGCGGAGAACGAGGGGGACTACATCATACGCTTCTATCTGCTGCCCAGGAATCCGGTCGAGAAGGGAAAGCGCATGTGTCTTGCCTTCTCGATCAACGGGGAGTGCAAAAAGACGCTCGACACCGTGTCGGACTCCTTCCATGCGGACTGCTCATGCGAGGAGTGGAACCGCGGTGTGCTCGACAATACCCGCGTGATCGAGTCCGTCGTTCCTGTGAGAAAGGGAGAGAACCAGCTGTATTTCTACGCGGCGGACCCGGGCATCGTGCTCGAGCGGATCGTCCTGTACCCTGAGAACACCAGACTGCCGGAGTCCTATCTAGGACCTGTCGAGAGCTGGCGGAAATAGAGGGATGCCGCAAAGAGGCCTGGGCGAAAAGGATTGATTGAATACGAAAAGGAGATAACGATTATGGGAGGACCAAAAGCACCGAAGGATCCGGAGAAGAAACGGTCTGGGTTTTATATCATGAGAAACAAGCAGGTCGCGGGATCTGCACAGCCGGACGGAACAGGAGTTCAGTTCATATACTTGAATGACGGGCGCATGTTATCGAGCGCCCGGATCGTGGGCGGCATCACGGACGAGGAGATGCTCGACCTGCTTGCGACGACGGAGGGATTCCGCCGTCTGGTGCACAGCATCGGCGTCAGCGTGGAGATGGATGGCGCGGACAAAAAGGCGGAGTTTGTGTTTCAGATGTACGGGAAATCCGATATGTACGGCTCTGGCTCGACGCTTCGCATGGAGGTTCCGGCGGACGGTATGGAGTGTGTGCTGAACCTGTCGGACTGTGACTGGTCGGACGATGACGACATTCCGGGACAGATCCGCTTTGTGTTCGATGAGCCGCAGAAGGACGGCGCGGCGGCGCAGGCGCAGGTGGCAGTGAAGTTTTATCTGAACGACGGGTTCACTGCGCCGGAGCCGGAGGAGGAGGGACAGGTTGATTTTGCGTGCAGCGCGTATCAGGAAATGCTGAGAAGATCCCTGGTGCAGACGGGAAACAACGCGCGCTTGAAGGCTGCCATCGAGCGGGCAAAGCGGGGGGAGGACACCACGATCGCCTTTATCGGCGGCTCGATCACACAGGGCGCGGGCGCGGTTCCCATCAACACGAAGTGCTATGCATGGCGGACCTTCGAGGGACTGTGCCGCCTTGCAGGAAAGGGCGTGGATGAGAACATCCACTATGTCAAGGCGGGCGTGGGCGGAACGCCTTCCGAGCTTGGCATGATCCGCTACGAGCGAGACGTGTGCAGGGACGGATCCGTGACGCCGGACATCGTGGTCGTGGAGTTCGCGGTGAACGACGAGGGGGATGAGACGAAGGGCGTCTGCTACGAATCGCTGGTCAGGAAGATCCTCGTGGCAAAGAACAAGCCCGCTGTCATACTGCTGTTTGCCGTGTTTGCCAATGACTGGAATCTGCAGGAGCGGCTCGGTGTCGTGGGTGAGCGGTATCATCTGCCGATGGTCAGCACGCGGGACTGCGTGGTGGAGCAGTTTTACAGGAAGGCGGGCGAGGGCAAAGTCGTCACGAAGAACCAGTTCTTTTACGACTGTTTCCACCCGACAAATATCGGGCACCAGATCATGTCGGACGGGCTGGTCTATCTGATGCAGGAGGTGGACAGCAGTCCGATGGACGAGGACACGCTCGATCTGGCGGCAGTTCCGGCTGTGATCGGAGACGCCTTTGAGCAGGTCTGGCTGTACGATCGGAACAGCCAGGCGGACACTGTCAAAATCGTGTCGCACGGGGATTTTGCGGAGACGGATGAGGAGCTGCAGGGTGTCGAGATGAACAGGGATCTGACACAGACCAGGGAGTTTCCCTATAATTGGAAGCACACAAAAGGTGCAGAACCTTTTGTCATGGAGATCTGCTGCACAGGTCTTTTGATGGTGAACAAAGATTCGGGTGCGCCGGACGCGGGCTGTGCACAGGTGTTTGTGGACGGTGAGGAAGTGCTTTTCGCAGATCCGAAGGTCAACGGCTGGACGCACTGCAATCCACTGATCTGCTTCCAGAACAGGGAGCGCAGGACATGGCGCGTCGAAGTCAGGATGCAGCCCGGAGACGAGGACAAAGATTTTACGATCCTTGGATTTGGCGTTGTGAGCTGATTTGATACCGTTCCGCATTTAATGAGGCGGGAGAAAATGCCGTCATGGAGATGGACAAAGGGGATTTGGATCATGAAAAAAAGGAAGGAAAAGGAAAAAGAAGCGGAAAAAAATCCGCTGCATGTGGAATACGGTGTGCTGAGCAACATCAGATACATGCTGAAAAATATCGTGCGGGTGGACAGTCATGTCCTCCCGCTGTTTCTGCTTGGGGCTGTCTGCGCGCCGTTTTCGCAGTATCTGTGGGGATTTTTGTCCAAGATCGTCGTTGACAGCATCACAGGACAGAGCGCGGGGGAGCGGCTGGTCTGGATCATCGGCGTCTTCTGTGCAGCTCGGCTTGTGACGGCACTGCTCCAGACGTTTTACTACAATGATCGATGGTGGCGGTTTATCAATATCAGAATGAAGATGATACAGGAGAAGAATCTCAAGATCATGCGCATCGACTATGAGCATCTCGAGGACAGCGATGTGATGGACTGTTGCCAGAAGGCGGAGCGGGCAGTGTCAAACAACAATTCCGGTCTGGAGGGGATGATCCACGAGATGACGGATCTGCTCATGAACCTGAGCGTGGCAGTGGCAGGATTTTTCATACTGGGGGTGGCAAACCCGCTGCTCATCACGCTCGCTTTGGATTTCTGGTATTTTAACCGCATCTCAAAGGCGGACAAAGAGCAGGTGTGGGATAAGCTCTCCACATGGTGGCGCAAACAAAGATATATGGACAACACCGCGACGGATTTTGCATCTGCGAAGGATATCCGCATGTTTGGGCTGACGGGGTGGCTGCTGCAGAAATACCGGGATCTGATGGCGGAGCGCTTTGAGAAGCAGCGGACCCACGAGCGCATATGGCAGCGCCACAAGCTGTTCACGGTCAATACGCTGATCCTCAGCCAGGGATTGATCTATGCGTGGCTGATCTACTCGGTTGTGACCGGCAGGATGACGCTCGGCAGTTTCACGCTGTACATTGCTTCCTACAACGCTTTTGCGGATGCGGTGTGGAGTGTCATGCAGGGGTGCGCCAACCTGATCGCAAGGAGCAGGGAGGTCGATGATTACCGGAGTTTCATGGACTTTGACGGCGGTGACGAGGATGTCGGCGGTATACCGGTGCCCGTGTCGGCGGACTATGAGTTTACGTTCCGCGATGTGTCCTTCCGCTATCCCAAGGCGGAGCGGTATGCCCTGGAGCATCTGGATCTGACTTTGAAGGCGGGGGAGCGGCTTGCCGTGGTCGGGCTGAACGGGGCAGGGAAATCGACTTTTATCAAGCTGCTGCTGCGTCTCTATGAGCCGACAGAAGGAGAGATCTTCCTGAATGGCGTCAATGTGAAAGCGTACAACAAGCACAGCTATTACAAGCTGTTTGCGCCGGCATTCCAGACGGTGGAGCTGTTCGCGTTTCCGCTCGCCGAGAATGTGTCCATGCAGCCGCCTGAGGAGACGGACTGTGCAAAAGCGGAGGCGCGCCTGCGGGATGCGGGGCTTTCGGAGAAGGTTGCCGAGCTGCCGGATGGCGTGAACACGCAGATGCTGAAGGTCATCTATGACGACGGCGTGGATCTGTCCGGCGGTGAGCGGCAGAAGCTGGCGCTTGCGCGGGCACTGTACAAGGACGCGCCGATCGTGGTGCTCGACGAGCCGACGGCGGCGCTCGACGCGCTGGCGGAGAGCCGTCTGTACGAGGACTTTGACAGGTTGATCGGCGGGAAATCGGCGGTCTATATCAGCCACCGGCTGAGCTCGACGCGTTTCTGTGACAGGGTGGCGATGTTTGCGGACGGAAAGCTTGCGGAGCTTGGCACCCATGACACGCTGATGGAACAGGATGGAAAGTACGCGGAGATGTTCCGCATACAGGCGCAGTACTATGTGGAGGAGGTGCAGAAAAATGCGTGAGGTAAAAAGGACA
>ERZ808054.1358-NODE-1358-length-14250-cov-2.959148_pt1 | contig 14250 bp, 13 predicted proteins | sample MGYA00380201_ERZ808054 | MGnify/ENA primary metagenome ERZ808054 (study PRJEB31490, sample SAMN06133419) | mouse gut metagenome | isolation source: Z5_2 | host: mice | place: China: Chengdu | collected 2015-05 ... | reverse complement strand
TCTTCAGATCTCGGCGGGGCTTCTTCAGATGGGGACTGCTTCCGTGGTTCTGTATGGAATGTCCACGCTGACCAACGGCATCCTGCAGGGAATGGACCGTATGCGGCTTCCGGTGATCCATGCCGCCATTTCCCTGGTGCTGCATGTCCTGCTGCTGGTCGTCCTGCTTATGGCGGCAGATCTGAATATTTATGCAGTGGTGTGGGCAAATATATTCTTTGCTTTTCTGATGTGTGTACTGAACTCCCGTTCGATTGCAAAATACATGCGGTACCGGCAGGAGGTGGTCCGGACATTTTTGATTCCTCTGGCAGCTTCCGGAATCATGGGAGCGGCGGCATACGGCGTTCATAAGGGGCTTATGGCAGCAGTGAAAAACAATACGGCTGCCACGCTGGCTGCATGCGTATGTGCGGTTCTGGTGTACGGCATCACGCTTCTGCTGCTGAAAGGACTGAAGGAGGAGGAGATTATGGGATTTCCGAAAGGCTATCTGCTGGTAAATATTGCAAAAAAACTCCGACTGATATAAAAAACAGTGTATAATCCTCTTTTTTCCAGTTCATACTAACTGGAAAAAGGAGGTTTTGTTATGTCCAGGAGAACATGGGGGATTACGCTTACCGTACTGGCGCTGGCAATTGTGGCAGCAGCGGCGTTCTGGTATGTACGAAAGGATACGGTTACCCCGCCGGAAGAACAGAAGGGAACGGAATTTGTGGAGATGCTTCCGGCTGAGACCAGACCGGATCAGGTGTCGCAGGAAAATACCCGTGAGATTCCCCCGCAGGAGCCGGAAGAGGAGGCGCCTGCTGCGGAAGAATATGAGTATCTGCTGCGGAACCATGATGGTTATGTGGCTGTTTATCAGCTTCCGGAAAATGAGATTTATGAGTATACCGATGTGATTATGGAGATCCTTCCTGCACGGCTGCAGGAGGAGATCCATGACGGAAAATATTTAAGAAATGAGGAAGAACTGTATAATTTTCTTGAAAATTATACAAGTTAGCATTGTGTTTGGAGCCAGGATGTTGTAAATTATACGTGAATGGAACATCTGCAGCCGCATGTGTTTCATAATGCAATAAAAGACTGGCGGAATAATCATGATACTTAGAAAAACACTGAAAGACAAAAAACGGGTGGTCATAAAAGTCGGGACCTCTTCTCTGACCCATTCGGAGACGGGGCAGCTGGATTTTATCAAGATGGAAAAGCTGGTCCGGGAACTGGCGGATCTGAACAACCGTGGAAAAGAAGTCATTCTGGTAAGCTCCGGCGCCATTGCGGTGGGACGGAAAGCCATCGGCATGAAGGAACGTCCTTCCAGTCTGGCAGTCAAGCAGGCGTGTGCTTCCATCGGGCAGGCCCGCCTGATGATGATCTATCAGAAACTTTTTATGGAATACAATCAGACGGCATCCCAGATTCTCATGACCAAAAATACACTGGTCAATGAGGTCAACCGTGGGAATGCCAGAAATACCTTTGAGGAGCTGTTAAAGCTGGGGGTGATCCCCATTGTCAACGAGAATGACACCGTGGCGACAGACGAGATCGATTTTGGTGACAATGATTCTCTGTCGGCGGTGGTGGCGGCCATCGCCGGGGCGGATCTTCTGGTGCTGCTCAGTGATATCGACGGGATGTATACCGATGATCCCAACCGGAATCCGGATGCGGAACTGATCTCCTACGTGGAGAGCATCAGCGACGAGATGATCGAGATGGCAAAGGGTCCGTCTACCACACTGGGGACTGGTGGCATGAGCGCCAAGATCTATGCGGCGGGTATCGCCAACGATGCAGGGGCGGATATGGCGATCATCAATGGGGAAGACATGGACAATATTATCCGGCTTATCGACGGAGAGGAGCTTGGAACAGTATTTAAGGCGCACAGGACCAGGCATTTTCACCTGAAAGAATATCTGGAGCGCAAAAATTAGCACAGGACTGTGGTAGGGAAGAGGTGGCTATGCACGAGAATAAGATCCAGCGGATCAATGAATTATATAAGAAGAAAAAAGAGGGGACGATCACAGAGGAGGAACTGGCAGAGCAGGCGCTGCTTCGTGCCGAGTATATCGAGTCGGTGAGAAAAAATCTGCGTTCTACGCTGTCAAACGTATCCATACAGGAAAAGGATGGCAGCATCACACCCTTGACAAAAAAGCAGAAGCATTAATATATTTAGATAATACGCTAGTCAGAGAAGAGGAAAAAGAGAACATGATCAGTAAGGAAAAGGTGCGAAGGCGGGCATTGGAGACAAGAGATGCCTTGGCGGAAGAATGGCGTCTTGAGACGTCCCGGATCATTGTGGAGAAATTGCTGGCATCGGAGTGGTATCAGCAGTCGGAGATCCTGTTGTCCTATAGTTCCATCCGCTCCGAGGTGGAGACCAGAGAGCTTAATGAAAGAGTACAGGCGGATGGGAAACAATTATTCCTTCCCAGAACCGATGCTGAGAAAAAAACCATGTGTTTTTACAAGGTGGAAGATCTGAAAAAACTGAAAAAAGGTAATTTTGGAGTACCAGAGCCCAGGGGCAGTGAAGCTGTGGAACAGGTGATGGAATCCGAGGCTTATTCCAAAGAAAAGATATTGATGGTCATGCCTGGTGTGGCTTTCGATGAAAAGGGGTACAGGCTAGGTTATGGCGGTGGTTTTTATGACCGCTATCTACAGCGCTATGGAACTATGCTCACCAGTGTAATGATTGCCTTTGCTGAACAGGAGACATGGATCATCCCGGCAGAAACAAGTGATGTGAAGCCAGAGCATAGGATAACGCAGAAAACAATATTTACCTAAAACATATCGTGTGCAGAGAGCACGCAGGAATGGAGGTAGCGATGACATTAGATCAGATAGGAAAAGCGGCGAAGCAGGCGGCGGCATCGATGAACCGTTTGTCCGTAGGAGAGAAAAACAGGGGCCTTACTGCGGTGGCCAAGGCACTTATAGAAGGCGCCGGGGCGATCCTGGCTGCCAATGAGATAGATATCCAAAATGCCCAGGAGGCGCGGATGAAGGAATCCTTGATCGACAGGCTTCGTCTTACCCAGGAGAGGATCGCAGGAATGGCAGAGGGAATCTCCCAGGTCGTAGCACTGGCGGATCCGGTGGGAGAGATGATATCCATGAAAACCACGCCTGGGGGGCTTCAAGTGGGGCAGAAGCGGGTCCCCATGGGAGTGATCGGCATTATTTACGAGTCCCGTCCCAATGTAACGGCCGATGCCTTTGCCCTCTGCTTTAAGACTGGAAATGCAGTGATCCTGCGGGGAGGAAGCGATGCCATCCACTCCAATCTTGCCATCGTGAAGGTGGTCCGGGAAGCATTGAAAAAAGAAGGGCTGCCAGAGGATGCGATCCAGCTCCTGGAGGATACATCGAGGGAGACCGCCAAAGAATTCATGCGACTGAACCAGTACGTGGATGTGCTCATTCCACGGGGGGGCGCCGGACTGATCCGCACTGTGGTGGAGACTAGCACGGTACCGGTGATCGAGACTGGTACCGGCAACTGCCATATATTCGTGGATGAGTACGCAGACCTCTCTATGGCGGTGTCCATCATTGTCAATGCTAAGACCCAGAGGCTGGGAGTCTGCAATGCCTGTGAATCTCTCGTGATCCACAGCGGCATCGCCGCGGAAGCTCTGCCTATGATCTGTGAGGCGCTGTATGCTCATGGCGTCGAGATCCGAGGGGATGAGCGGGCGAGACAGTACGATGACAGGATGGTGGCGGCGTCCGAGGAGGATTTTGGCACAGAGTATCTGGATAAGATCATTTCGGTAAAAGTCGTGGACAGCATCGATGAAGCCATTGAACATATTAATCACTATAATACCGGCCATTCGGAGGCCATTGTTACAAAAGATTATCACAATTCCATGAAGTTCTTGAACGAGATTGACGCAGCCGCTGTGTACGTCAATGCCTCTACGCGGTTTACCGATGGCTTTGAATTCGGGTTCGGGGCAGAGATCGGCATCAGTACCCAGAAGCTTCATGCCAGGGGACCGATGGGACTTCTTGCCCTTACCAGCACAAAATATGTGATCCTGGGAGACGGACAGATTCGGGAATGACAGTATAAATGAAGGAGGATTTAGAAAATGAAACCATATGGATTAAATGAGTTGAGAAAAATGTATCTGGATTTTTTTGAGAGCAAGGGTCATTTGGTGATGAAGAGTTTTTCCCTGATTCCCCAGAATGATAAGAGCCTATTGCTGATCAATGCGGGAATGGCTCCTTTAAAGCCCTATTTTACAGGACAGGAGATTCCGCCAAGAAAGAGGGTGACCACCTGCCAGAAGTGCATTCGTACTGGAGATATCGAGAATGTGGGAAAGACTGCCCGCCACGGTACATTTTTTGAGATGCTCGGCAATTTTTCCTTTGGAGACTATTTCAAGCATGAGGCCATTGCCTGGTCCTGGGAGTTCCTTACGAAGACACTGGAGATTCCAGAGGACCGTTTGTATCCTTCTGTATACGAAGAGGATGATGAGGCATTTGATATCTGGAATAAAGAGATCGGGGTGGCAAAGGAGCGGATCTTCCGCTTTGGCAAAGAAGATAACTTCTGGGAGCACGGCGCGGGACCATGTGGCCCCTCCTCGGAGATTTATTTTGACCGCGGAGAGAAATACGGATGCAACAAACCGGGATGTACCGTGGGTTGTGAGTGTGACCGCTATGTAGAGATCTGGAATAACGTATTCACCCAGTTTGACAGCGACGGAAAGGGAAACTACGAAGAACTGACCAATAAAAATATTGATACCGGAATGGGATTGGAGCGTCTTGCTGTCGTGATGCAGGATGTGGATTCCATCTTTGATGTGGACACGATCAAGGCGATCCGGGATAAGGTATGTGAATTTGCCGGGGTATCCTATGGGGCAGAGACAAAAAAAGATGTTTCCATCCGTATTATCACAGATCATATCCGTTCTGTGACATTTATGGTATCTGACGGGATCATGCCTTCCAATGAGGGACGGGGATATGTGCTGCGTCGTCTTCTGCGCCGGGCAGCAAGACACGGAAGGCTGCTGGGTATCCAGAAACAATTTCTGGCGGAGCTGAGCGAGGTGGTCATCCGGGAGTCCAAGGACGGTTATTCAGAACTTGCGGACAAAAAAGATTATATTTTAAAACTGATCACGACAGAGGAAGAAAATTTCAATAAGACCATCGATCAGGGACTGAACATTCTCGCTGATATGATGGAAGAAATGAAGAAAGAAGGCAAGACAGTTCTTTCTGGAGAAAATACCTTCAAGCTTTACGATACCTATGGATTCCCGATGGATTTGACCATTGAGATTCTGGAGGAAAAGGGCTTTACAGCAGATGAAGAGGGCTTCCGCCAGGCGATGGAAGTACAGCGCCAGACGGCGAGAGAGGCCAGGGAAGTGACCAATTATATGGGAGCGGACGTGACGGTTTACCAGTCCATTGATCCGGCGGTAGAAAGCAGATTTGTCGGCTATGACCGCCTGCGCCACGAATCAAAGATCGCGGTTCTAACCACCTCCGACGCCATTGTAGATGAGCTGTCAGAAGGAATGGAAGGAACGGTGTTGGTGGAGGAGACGCCCTTTTATGCTACGATGGGTGGACAGGCAGCAGATACCGGTGTGATCTGTACAGAACATGGCAGGTTTCTTGTAGAGGATACCATCAAATTGCAGGGGACAAAGATCGGACATGTGGGAAAGATGGTGTCGGGTTCCCTTCGTACTGGGGAAAATGTGACGCTGGAAGTGGAGGAGAGCCGGAGAAATCTCACAGCAAATAACCACAGTGCCACCCATCTTATGCAGAAAGCGCTGAGAATGGTTCTTGGAAGTCATGTGGAGCAGGCGGGTTCTCTGGTAGATAAGGATAAACTTCGTTTTGACTTTACTCACTTTTCGCCGATGACAGAAGAAGAGATTTCGAAGGTAGAGAGTATCGTCAATGAGGAGATCAATAAAGGACTTGATGTAATCACCAGTGAGATGACGCTGGAAGAGGCGAAAAAGACCGGCGCCATGGCACTGTTCGGGGAAAAGTATGGAGAGACCGTCCGGGTCGTTCAGATGGGAGATTTTAGCTCGGAGCTCTGCGGTGGTACCCATGTGGAAAATACACGAAATATTTCTGCCTTTAAGATCGTATCCGAGAGCGGTGTGGCTGCCGGAGTGAGAAGGATCGAGGCGTTGACGGGCATGGGATTGATCGCTTATTATAATCAGGTGGAAAAGCAGCTGGGAGAGATCGCCAAAGTGTTGAAAGCGGCGCCATCTGAAGCTGTCAGAAAAGTGATGGCGATGCAGGAAGAGATCAAAACCCTTTCCAAAGAAAATGACAAGCTGAAGGCAAAGATGGCGAAGGCTGCAGCTGGGGATATCACTTCGGAGGCGACAGAAATCTCAGGAATCCGGGTGCTGATTAAGCAGTTGGCAGATGTGGATATGAATGCCATGCGAGACCTGGGAGATGAGGCGAAACAGAAGCTTGGTGAGGCGGTGGTGGTATTTGCCACAGAGGCTGGCGGCAAGGTGAACTTGATGGCTACAGCGACAGAAGGAGCCATTGCCAAAGGTGCTCATGCGGGAAATCTGATCAAAGAGATCGCTGCTCTGGTAAGCGGTGGCGGCGGTGGACGCCCGAACATGGCCCAGGCGGGAGGAAAGAATCCTTCCGGCATTCCAGAGGCTCTGGAAAAGGCTGTTGAAGTGGTGAAAATTCAGCTGGGATAAAATTTTGACCATAATATGCCATAAATTGTTCAAAAACGGTTGACGAATCGAAAAATTATGATATAATATGTGTTAGTGCGAAAAAATACCCAAACAGTTGTATTTTGCACAATTTTACAACTGGAGGGAGGTTAGGTGTGATACTATGTCAAATGTAATCGTTAAAGAAAACGAATCATTGGATAGTGCATTGCGTCGTTTCAAGAGAAACTGTGCAAAAGCAGGAATCCAGCAGGAAATTCGTAAGAGAGAGCATTATGAGAAACCAAGCGTTAGACGTAAAAAGAAGTCTGAGGCTGCTCGTAAAAGAAAATTTAAATAATTGCACATATGAGGGAACTCGTCGAAGGACGAGTTCCTTTTTCATCGGATAGGAAAGTTTTTTATCCCCGGAGCAAGACCGCGTTTTCAGGAACATAGCCATGCCGTTCTGCATATGATAAGGTAACCGGAAATAAGGATTTGTGCCGTGAGTGACAGCACAAAGGCGGAAAAAAGACGTGAATTCGGTATCCAAAAAAATTGGTCTCCAGCCCGATATTCTGGATGGAGCGACGATCGTAAAGACTTATGGAGATGAATATGCCATTATTGAAAATTATAAATCCATCATCGAATATACGGAATGCTCGGTGAAGCTTCAGGGAAAACATGTCAAAGTGATGATATGTGGCGATCATTTATGCATCGAGTCTTTTGAACCGGACGAATGCCGGGTATTTGGAAAGATCAGGGAGATCAGCCTTGTAAGATTGTAAAGAGGGGGAATGGGATTGAAGTGGCTCAAAGGGTACATAGTATGTCGTGTGAGGTCTGGATATTGGGAACGGTTTATGAATCTCTGCCGGCATCACCGGATACATCTGTGGGATGTAAAGATTCAGGAAAGTAAAGTTACGTTTTCCATGTTTTCAAAAGATTTTAAGATGCTTCATGCCTTTGTGGCAAAAACTCATATTGCGCCGAAGATCCGGGAGAGACGAGGACTTCCCTTTGTGTTGGAGCAAGCAAAGAGAAACTGGACATTTACTTTGGGACTGGTTCTTTTTTTTGTGGTATTAAAAGTACTGTCCCTTTTTGTGTGGCAGATCAATTATTATGGGCAGCAGGAGTATACGAAAGAAACTATCAGCAAAGAGGTAGAGTCTATGGGCGTCTATGTGGGAATGATGAGAAAAAATCTCTTCTGTGACGACATTGAGAGGAGCCTGCGGGAAAGCTATGAGAACATGAGCTGGGTGTCCGCAGAGGAAAAGGGCTGTGTGTTGAATATCAAGATCAAAGAAGGAAAGGCGCTGAAGGGCAAAGAGGAATTGGAAAATCCTCCAAGCCACGTGATCGCTCCCTGTGACGGCGTGATAGAAAAGATTGTTACCAGAGAGGGAACGGCAAAGGTGGCAAAGGGAGCGAAGGTGAAAAAGGGGGATATTCTGATCAGTGGGATCGTGGAGATCAAAGGAGACGGAGGGGAGACCCTTCGTTATAACGGTGTCTGCGCAGAGGGAGAATTGTCTATTTTGACAAAGAAAGAATTTGATGAGAGCATAAATGAGCGGTATATGGCTAAAAATAAGACCGGAGAAGAGATCCATATCTATACGGTCTGTATCAATGGAACCCGATTTTCCATAAAAAATCCCTTAAAATGGTTTGATAAATCTTCCAGTTATGATATAATAAGTAACATATGTGTGGACAGGGAATTTATACCATGGAACAGCCGTGTGAAAGTGATGGATCATAAGTATGTGAAATATGAGAAAGTAGAAGCCAGGTACAGCGAAAAGGAAGCCAGCGATCGGCTGAAGGCACGGTTTCAATCCAAGTTGGAAGAATACAAGGAAGAGGGCTGCCGCATTGTAGACCAGACATTGGATATTAAAAAAGAATCGGCAGCGTATAAAGCCCATGGAAGTATCCAGCTATCCATATCCAAGATGGATAAAAAGAATGTGTCCGATGAGGAACTGGTGCTGCAGGGCGAAGGAAAGGAAGATGAGGATGGCGCAGGAACAGATAATTCTTGATATTCCAGCCAGCCATGAAAATAATATATTTGGCGGACTTGATATTCATTTGAAAAAGATTGAGCGTGCCCTGGATATCGAGGTGATTCTCAGGGATGGTTCAGTCCGGATATCAGGGGAGAAAGAAAACCTTCAAGAAGCCAGACGGGTATTTGACGAGCTTTTAAAGTTGTCGGAGAGGGGCAATACGATCACAGAACAGAATGTGAACTATATTCTTTCTCTGGCAAAGGAAAAATCTCCGGTCTCAATGGCGGATATCGACAAGGACCTGATCGGGTTTACGATACAGGGAAAACCAGTAAAGCCGAAGACACTGGGGCAGAAAAAGTACGTGGATGCCATCCGTGAGAAAATGATGGTGTTTGGCGTGGGACCGGCGGGAACCGGAAAGACGTATCTTGCCATGGCGATGGCGATCCAGGCATTTAAGCAGGATGAGGTGGGAAAGATCATACTGACCAGACCAGCCATCGAGGCGGGAGAGAACCTGGGGTTTCTTCCGGGAGACCTGCAGAGCAAGATCGATCCCTATCTGAGACCGCTCTACGACGCATTATATCAGATCATGGGGGCGGACAGCTTTATAAAAAATTCAGAAAAAGGGTTAATTGAGGTGGCGCCTCTGGCGTACATGAGAGGACGTACGCTGGACAATGCTTTTATTATCCTGGATGAAGCCCAGAATACCACACCGGCGCAGATGAAGATGTTTCTTACCAGAATTGGTTTTGGATCCAAAGTAGTTATCACCGGTGACTTGTCCCAGAAAGACCTGCCCTTTGCGGCGATCTCCGGTCTGGAACAGTCATTGAAGGTGCTAAAGGATGTAGAAGAGATCGGCGTGTCTTATCTGACCAACAAGGATGTGGTGCGCCATCCGCTGGTGCAGAAAATTGTACATGCCTATGAAAAGTATGAGGCGAGGGAGCAGTACCGCGAGAATCGGAAAAATAAGAGGAAACGGTAACAACCTGAGTTTTGGAATGGAAGGGTAGTATGACAATATATTTTGAAGATGAGGCAGGGATTTCCTTTGGATTTGACCCAGAAGAGAAGGCGGAAGAGGTGATCGCTTTTGTCAGGGACCATGTGGAATGTCCTTATGATATCGAGGTAAGTGTGACTCTGGTGGACACAGATACCATCTGCCAGGTAAATTCGCAGTTCCGGGAGATCGAAAAGGTTACCGACGTCCTTAGTTTTCCCATGATGGAATATGATAGCCCCAAGGATTTTGGCGGACAAGCGTTTCAGAACAGCCTGTCCCTGTCACCGGATACGGAGGAGATGATGCTGGGGGATATACTTCTTTGCTCCGAAGTTGTCAAGGCGCAGGCAGAGGAATATGGGCACTCAGAAATCCGTGAGTTTTGTTTTCTAGTGGTTCACAGCATGCTTCATCTGTTTGGTTACGACCACATTCATGAAGAGGACCGCAGGGAGATGGAAGAAGAGCAGCGAAAGATTATGGATAGGTTAGGGATAAACCGATAAAAAGAGAGGTATAGAGGATGAATCAATCGAAAAAGAAAGTGATCGCGATTATTTGCGGGGCGAGTGTTGTTGTTTTGATCGCGGTTTTTCTGATCTGCATTTTAGTTCTGGGAGACAAGGATGAGAAAACCCCACAGGTGAGCCAGACGCCTGCTCCTGTAGAGACGCCGGAACCTACACCGACGCCAGAACCCACACCAGATCCCCACGCGGGAAAGGTAAAGAGTGTACTGACAGGAAAGTACATATCGGAGAAGGTGGCAAAACAGAGGCCTTTTGCTGTAATCATTAACAATATCGAGTATGCCAACCAACACCAGCAGGGTACTTCTCAGATCGATGTGCTCTACGAAGCGCTGGCGGAGGGAGGGATCACCCGAATGCTCGGCGTCTATCAGGGGACTGATAAAATCAAGAGACAGGGTTCGGTCCGGAGCGCCAGACATTACTTTGTCAGCTTTGCCAGCGAATGGGATGCGATCTTCTGTCACTTTGGACAGACTTCTTATGCCATCTCGAAGATGGAGGAACTGGGTGTAAATAATCTCAGTGGCTTGTCTGCCATCGGCGGAGTCGTGTATAAGCGCGACTATTCGTTAAAGCCGCCCCACAATGTATTTACCTCCGGGGAGAAGATGCTCAAAGGTGCGAAGCAGCTCAAGTACCGGACAAAATTTAAGGAAGAGAAGATGGCGAAGCATTTCGAATTTTATGAGGAAGATACAGAACTGGATTCCTCTAATGGGACAAATTATATCAATCTTCCATTTTCCGCATATTCCACCTGTTATCTCAAATACGATAAAAAGACGAAAGAATACAAAAAGTTTGAGTACAAGAAAAAGCATTTGGATCACAAGAACAATAAGCAGCTTTCCTTTAAAAATGTGATTATCCAGCTGGTAAAGGAGACGGACATCGACCGCAACGGATACCAGCATCTGTACTTGCATAAGCGAAAAGGTGAGGGATATTACATCACCAATGGAAAGCGTATGAAGATTAAATGGAGAAAGAACGAAGAAGAGGGAACGATGTGTTATTACGATATGGATGGAAATGTGCTGACGATCAATCCGGGCAAGACCTATATCGCAGCATATCCTACCAGTAGAAAGAAACTGATTTCCTTCAAGAATAAAGAGTAGCAGAAAGGTGCCTGTATGAGTACAAACAATCAGGATAACAAGAAAAGTGCAGATTTTCTCAAACATGGCAGCATATTGGCGATGGCATCCCTTATCGTGCGTTTTATTGGCATGGCATACCGGATCCCTATGTCCAATATACTGGGAGAAGAGGGAAATGGGATTTATGCGGTGGCGTTTGATATCTACGATATTCTTTTGATTGTATCGTCTTACAGCCTGCCGCTGGCACTTTCCAAGATCATATCTGCCCAGAACATAAAGCGGGAATATAAGAATATTGGTAAAACCTTTCGTCTGGCTTTGTTGTTTGCCGTTGTGTCAGGCGGGGTATTTGGAATCCTGCTCTTTGTCTTTGCCGGATGGATCGAGAAAAATATTTATCCTGATTACGCGGGGGTGCACATTCCTTTGCGGGTGCTGGCCCCCACGATATTTATCGTGGCGCTGCTCGGCGTGTTCCGTGGATTTTTCCAGGGAAAAAAGACCATGGTGCCTACCGCGGTTTCCCAGGTTTTAGAACAGGTGGTAAACGCCATCGTCAGTGTGTCGGCGGCCTATTTGTTTATCCAGTGGAATATAGACAGTCTCGACAAGAGCGCCTGGGGGGCGGCAGGAGGTACGCTGGGAACCTGCCTGGGTGCATTTTCCGCACTTCTGCTTGTAGTATTTGTTTACTATATCTACCGCCCGGTACAAAGAAAATTGGAGCGGCGAGACCGGGGACGGCGGTTGTATTCTGCTTCACATATTTATCGTATCCTGTTTTTGACAATTCTGCCCATTATTCTGAGCCAGACGGTTTATCAGATCAGCGGTCTCATAGATTATTACCTATTCGGAGATATTATGGGGGGCAGAGGTATGGATCCAGTGACGATCAAATCGCTGGTGGGCGTATACAGCTCCAAATACCGGGTGCTTACCAGTGTGCCCATCGCCATATCCACTTCTATCGCATCCTCTATGATTCCGAGTGCGGTGGCAGCATTTACCGAAAAGGATACTGTGCAGCTCAAAAATAATATCCTTTCTGGAATCAAGTTTAATATGATCATTGCATTTCCCTGTGCCATGGGATACACAGTTCTCGGACAGTCCATTGTAAGACTTCTGTTTCCTTCCTCCAATTATGTTTTGGGAGGACATCTTATGCTTGCCGGTTCTGCAGCCATCGTTTTTTATGCAATATCAAATGTGACAGGCAGTGCACTCCAGAGCATTGATAGAATGCACACACCTGTCATCCATTCGGCGATCTCCCTTGGGATTCATGTGATCCTTGTGGTGTGTCTATTGAAATTTACGGGACTGGGGATCTATGTGCTTATCATCGGTAATGTAACCTTCCCGATTGTAGTCAGCATACTGAATTTGCTGGCGTTACGGCGTTACATTCCATCCCTGCGCCTAAAACCATTAAAAACATTTTTTGTACCGCTGTCTGCTTCCCTATGGATGTCAATCGCTGTAGTTCTGGTCTATACCTTGTCGGATAAGCTGTTTTCTTCCTTCCTGGGAGGATATATGGCAAATGCGGTATCTGTGATCCTGGCTCTTATCACAGCTGTTATCGTTTACTTTGTGGTATTCCTCAAACTGCGGGGAATGACAAAAGAAGAAATGTTTGATTTCCCAATGGGAAGAAAGCTCTATCGCATGGCTGTGAAATTAAAGCTTATGAAATAGCTTTTTCACTGCTTCTAACAAATAATCCGTTAATCCGGCTTCCTCAACGGTTTCGCCGGCGGTGAGCTGGACACTTCCGATGAGTTTTCCATTATAAAAATATTCTACTTTTCCTACCGGGGCGCCCTTTTGTAAGGGTGCCTTTATGGTTTCCTCATAGGTGATAGTTCTCTTTACCTGATCCATATCGGCATCCTGGGTAAAGATGTGGGAAAATATAGATGTCGGTTCCACCGCAGCCATGTTTTTCCTTCCGCCCTGCACCGGCACTTCTTTCAAAAGCTTGGTGAGCTCGGAATCTTTGTAAACGCTGCAGTTGGCAAAGCCATAATCTAAGAGGGACTGGGCTTCTGAAAACCTTTTTTTATGATCCGGGGCCGCCATTATAACAGCGATCAGATCCATGTCATTGCGTCTCGCTGTGGCGCTGAGACAGTATTTGGCTTTGGAGGTGGAACCCGTCTTAAGTCCGGTGATGCCATCGTAAAAACGGACCAGCTTATTGGTGTTGGTCAAGCCAAATTCCGTCTCCCCTTTTTTGGTCTTATGGGTGATGGAATCCATCCATACCGTGGAATAATTGCTGATCTGGGGATGTTTTGTGATCAACTCCCGTGACATAAGCGCTACGTCATAGGCGCTGGAATAGTGTCCAGATTCGATGTTATCATCCAGTCCGGTACAGTTTTTGAACTGGGTATGTTTCATACCGAGAGCCTTTGCTTTCTCATTCATCTTCTTCACAAAGGCTTCCTCTGAACCGGCGATTTTCTCCGCCATCGCCACTGCAGCGTCGTTGGCGCTGGCGATGGTGATGCATTTAATCATATCGTTTACGGTCTGGGTCTCGTTTGGCTCTAAGTATACCTGGGAGCCTCCCATGCTTGCAGCGTATTCACTCACTGTCACAGAATCCTCCAGTGAGAGTTTTTTGCTGTCAATGGCCTCAAAGATCAGATTCAGTGTCATGATTTTTGTGATACTTGCCGGGACAAGCTCTTTGTCTTTGTCTTTCTCGAAGATGATTTCTCCGGAGGAGCCCTCCAGAAGTACAGCTGCTGTGGCAGACACATCCACTGCGCCGCCGGACACCGCTTTTTCCTCAGCCTGTACAAC
>ERZ808054.1356-NODE-1356-length-14290-cov-4.656230_pt1 | contig 14290 bp, 15 predicted proteins | sample MGYA00380201_ERZ808054 | MGnify/ENA primary metagenome ERZ808054 (study PRJEB31490, sample SAMN06133419) | mouse gut metagenome | isolation source: Z5_2 | host: mice | place: China: Chengdu | collected 2015-05 ... | reverse complement strand
GGGAGAAATCCTATGAGAATCTTCAGGAATCTATAAAAAAAGCCAGTCATACCACCTTGCCCAGAGTGATTTACGGGCTGGGGATCGCCGGTATCGGCCTAGCTAACGCCAAAGTCCTGTGCCGCCAGTTCGGCTATGATTTTGAGGCTATGCGCCATGGAGACTTTGAGTCGCTGATCGCTGCGGACGGCATTGGCGGCGTACTGGCTCAGGCCTGGATGGACTACTTTGGGGATCCGAAGAAAAACGAGATGGTGGATCGGCTGCTTTCAGAGCTTACCATCAGGCAGGAAGCGGTTGCAACAGAAGGAGGACGGTTTGCAGGAATGACCTTTGTCATTACCGGTTCGGTGGAACATTTTGCCAACCGGAAAGAGCTTCAGGCAGCCATTGAGGCAGAGGGGGGAAAGGCAACCGGAACGGTTAGCGCAAAAACCACCTATCTCATTAACAATGATACCACATCCAATTCCTCCAAAAACAAAAAGGCCAGGGAGCTGAACATCCCTATTCTTTCGGAAGAACAATTTTTACAAATGCTGAAGGGAGACGAATATGCCCATTAAAATACAAAATGATCTGCCCGCCCGGGCAGTCCTGGAATCGGAAAATATATTTATGATGGATGAAGACCGGGCGGTAAGCCAGGACATCCGTCCCCTGGAAATCCTGATTGTAAATTTGATGCCTCTAAAGGAAGAGACGGAGACTCAGCTCCTTCGGGCCCTGTCCAACACGCCTCTTCAGATTGAGTGCACCTACCTGATGATGTCCAGCCACGTATCCAAAAATACCTCGGCCAGCCATCTTAACAAGTTCTATATTACCTTTGACCAGATTAAACAGAACCGCTATGACGGCATGATTATTACCGGCGCGCCGGTGGAGAATCTGGAATATGAGGAAGTCAATTACTGGCCGGAGCTGGTAAGCATTATGGAGTGGAGCAAGACCCACGTTACCTCTACTATGCACATCTGCTGGGGGGCCCAGGCAGGGCTTTATTACCACTACGGGATCCCCAAATACCAGAGAAAAACCAAGCTGTCCGGTGTTTACAGCCACAAAGTGCTGGATCGGAAGCTTCCCCTTGTCCGAAGCTTTAACGATTATTTCTATGCCCCCCATTCCCGCTACACTGAGGTGCGGGAGGCGGACATCCGAAAAGTGAAGGATTTGATGATTGTGGCTAAGTCAGACGAGGCCGGCATTTTTCTGGTGATGAATCAGGATGGAAGCCAGATATTTGTCCAGGGCCATCCGGAGTACGACAGGATGACCTTAAATAACGAATACCATCGGGATCTAAAAAAGGGCCTGAATCCGGCTCTTCCGGTAAATTACTATGTGGACAATGATCCCTTTTCCGTACCTCCCTTGATGTGGCGCAGCACAGCCAATACGCTGTATACCAACTGGTTGAATTTTTATGTATATCAGACTACGCCTTATGAATGGCGGTAAGATTTGAAAAAAGGAGAACAGATAAGTATGCTGGTACATTCAAGGTGTCGGTTGCTTTTTTAGTATCAAAAGGATAATATTTTTATATATCAAAACAAGAGGACGAATGATGACAGATAACCTTATGGATTGTATAACAAATCCGGTAAAATGTAAATTGTTGCTGGAAATACATTCGCAAGGGAAAGCAACGGCGAAACATTTAGCCGATACCTATAATGATATTCCTCAAGCTACCCTATACCGGCATCTCAAAAAAATGTTGAGCGATGGCATTTTGCAGGTGGTAGAAGAAACACAGGTACGCGGTACAGTAGAAAAAACTTATTCCCTTGCATACGACATCAGCAGCAATATGGAAACTATGGTGGAGGAAAATTCCGGCGAACTTTATATGCAGTATTTTATGCAGTATATCTTTGGATTTGCAAAGCAGTTTCAAGAATATTGTCAATCTCCGAATATCAATCTCAAAAAAAGATATGATGGGATTTTCTCTTTCCTCATTATATCTCTTTGATGATGAATTGACTTCCCTTGTAACAAGCATTTCCCAAATAATCAGCACAGTAAAAAACAATGAACCGAACCCGGAACGTAAGTTACGGATGATAGGTATAATCGTATCTCCGGCAGAAAATACAGATAAATAATATGACCGTCCCAAATCTAAGTGGCGGCTTCTATTGACTCTATATTATCGTTATAATAATTTTGTTAAAAATTCTACCTTTGCTGGTTCCCCTCCTGCTGGCAGATTTTGCTCTTGCAGTAGCAGCGGTAAGACACGTTCTGCGACCCCCACGCTATCGCTTTGGAAGCAGAACTCTACTTTCCAGAATGACCATCTTCTCGTCAATGAAAAAGTTCTCTTGCGCTCGGCGGCCCTGATCCGTTTCATGGCAGCGGCACACAGGCGGCTGATCCTTTGTATAAACCGGCTCCGGCTTATCTGCATTGTCCGGCAATGGAATAATGATTTTGATGGTTAAAATAAGTTCAGTCATATATCCTCCTTAAATTTTTGTGAATTTTGCGTCTGTTGAGTTAATTTTGCATTGCAATAAGCATATACTATAAGTGCATTGAAATGCAAAAGGGGTTGATACTATGGCAAGCACAACAAATTTCAGCGTCCGTATGGACAGCGACATCAAAAAGCAGTGTGAAACGCTTTACGGCGAGTTAGGTATGAACCTGACTACGGCTATTAATGTTTTTCTGCGCCAGTCCCTCCGTGTCGGCGGTTTTCCCTTTGAGGTCAAGCTGGAGCAGCCCAACAGGGAAACGATTGCCGCCATGCTGGAAGCGGAACGTATCGCGCGTGATCCCAGCGTGAAGCACTACTCCGATGTGGAAGAAGCACTTAGGGAGTTGAAACGATGAACCGGGAAATTGTCTAGACGACAAGGTTCAAAAAGGACTATAAGCTGACGATTAAGCGCACCTTGACATTGACCTGCTGAATGATATTCTGGTGTTGACGCTGGCCCGCACCGGAACACACAGCGATATTTTCGGCAAATGAGACACCGCCGTATGGGAAACAACTATCCTGTATGGTGGTTATCTTTTGCTCAAAGGTAAGCGTTAAATAAGAACGTGTAGTGAAATATTTAGCTTTCTCCTGTAAACTTAGGGTTGGGTACGCATGGAAACAATTTTACACATCAAAAAATGTAGATTTGATTTCCGGCGAAGTCATTCCGGGTGAATATAAAATGATAAAAGCCGTCGCGATGATTAACAGTTTACAGCAAATGGAAAAATATGGTATGATGCATTACAGGAAATGTAAGAATTTGTAGATTTTGGATGACGCATCAATCACCCCGGATGGAAAAAGGACATCCGGAAAATGGGGAATGCATAGGGGGAATAGGACATGGGATATGACGGAACGGAAAATGTGCGGCTGGAGCAGTATGTCACGGAAGTTATGCTGGAAATGGGAGTACCGGCACATTTGAAAGGATATCATTACTTACGGGCTTCCATTGTAATGGCAAAAGAGGACATGGAAGTGGTGGGAAGTGTGACGAAGCTGTTATATCCCGAAATTGCAAAAATGTATAAGACCACTGAGCAGAAAGTGGAACGCGCCATCCGCAATGCCATAGAAGTATCATGGACAAGAGGGAATGCCCAAACGTTTGAGGAGCTGTTTGGATATTCCGTACAGTCGGGAACGGGGCGTCCCACAAACAGCGAATACATTGCGCAGATTGCGGATAAAATCAGTTTGGACATGCGCAGTGAAATGATAAAGGCCGTATAACAGGGTATCCCCTGTTATACGGTTTTAACGTTGTTTGATAAACGATATAAAAAAGTCAATGGCACGTTCCTGTGTCTGCTCCGCCGGACAGGCGGTTTTTCAGTTTCCGTCGTACCGGTTTTTCATATAGCTTTCCCTGGACTAAAAAGAATGAAACAATGCTTATGCATGTGAAAGAAGCAGAAGCTGAAAACAAGAGACAGACCGCCGGTACCCCGGAATTTTCCGTGCCTTGTGGTTTTGGTAAAAATATGGTAAAATGATTCCCATCTATATTCCGCATACGGGCATCCGGCGGCAATCAGGTGATGAATGGAAAAGATGGGGACGGTGGAGAAGATGGATGGAGAAAATGGAATGGAAACAGAGAGGAAGCTGCTAAGCGTGATTGTTCCATGCTACAATGAGGAGGAAAACATCCGCGATTTTTACGACGAATTGATGAAAAACGTATCCTTTTTCCAAAACAGGGATATGGACGTGGAAATTTTGTATATTGACGATGGTTCCGGGGACGGAACCGTGGAAAACGTGAAAAAGCTGGCAAAGGAAGACGGCAGGGTGCATTTGGTGTCATTTTCCAGGAATTTCGGGAAAGAGGCGGCAATTTATGCGGGGCTGCAGAAGGCGAAGGGCCATTATGCGGTGATGATGGACTGTGACCTGCAGGATCCGCCGTCGCTTTTGCCGGAAATGTTCCGCTATATCGATGAGGGATATGATTCGGTGGCGACCAGGAGGGTGACGCGGAAAGGGGAGCCTTTGATCCGTTCCTTTTTTGCCCGCATGTTTTACCGTATCATCAATAAGATATCGCGGACGGAAATCGTGGACGGGGCAAGGGACTACCGGCTGATGACGCGGCAGGTGGTGGATTCCATTCTTGCGATGTCGGAGTATAACCGCTTTACCAAAGGGATTTTCGGCTGGGTGGGCTACGAAACGAAATGGCTGGAATACGAGAACATCGAGCGGAAGAAAGGGGAAACGAAATGGTCTTTTTGGAAGCTGTTTTTGTATTCCATTGACGGGATTACGGCATTTTCCACGGTGCCGTTGGCGATTGCGTCTTTTATGGGCGTGCTGTTTTGCATCTGCGCATTTCTGATGATTGTATTTACCATTGTGAGAAAACTGATGTTCGGGGACCCGACTTCGGGATGGCCTTCTTTGGTGTGCATTATCCTACTGTGCAGCGGCGTCCAATTGTTCTGCCTGGGAATAGTGGGGCAGTATTTGTCAAAGACTTATATGGAAGTGAAGAAACGCCCGATTTATCTGGTGAAGGAAGAACTGTAAGGGAAGTATGGAAATGGACAGGCTGGTAAGTATCGTGGTGCCGGTGTATAATGCCGGCGCATATATAGAGGAAACCATTGCCATGGTCTGCCGGCAGACATATGGCAGTTGGGAGCTTTTGCTGGTGGACGATGGTTCCACGGACGGCAGCAGGGAGAAAATAGCGGCATGGAGCAGGAAGGACGGAAGAATCCGGCTGATTGCCAAAGAAGAAAACGGGGGCGCGGCGCTGGCACGGAATACGGGCATTGACCATGCCGCAGGCAGGTATGTGGCTTTCCTCGATGCGGATGATATCTGGATGGAGGACAAGCTGGAGAAAGAGCTGCGGTTCATGGAGGAGAAAAACGCTGCCTTTGCTTTTACGGCATATGAATTCGGGGACGAGCAGGCACATGGGACGGGAAAGGTGGTAAACGTGCCGGAGACGCTTTCCTACCGGGAAGCCTTATCGCGGACGGTTATTTTTACCACCACGGTCATGTTTGACCTGACGAAAATAGGAAAAGAAACGGTGAAAATGCCAAATGTTCCCAGCGAGGATACCGCCACATGGTGGAAGGTGCTGCGCAAGGGGTATACGGCATACGGGTTAAACGAAGTGCTTACCATATACCGGAGACCGGCGCGGTCACTGTCTTCCAACAAGTGTAAGGCGGTGGCGAGGATTTGGAACCTTTACCGGAAGGAAGAAAAACTGTCCGTCCCTTACAGCCTGTGGAATTTTGCCGGTTGGGCATGGCGGGCGGTATGCCGGAGGATTTAGGAACGGTTTTTGGGGGAACGTTTTGACGGGACCGTTTTAGGGAAGGATACGAATGGGAAAGAGGCGCGAAAGTGAAACAAAGGGAATCTAGGAAAAGGGCTGTTATTTTACTGCTGTCCCTGGTGGGGCTTTGCCTGCAGGGGGCGGTGTATGCGTATGTCTGGCTGGAAGAATATTATCCTTACCTTGCCGGACTGGGAAAAGTAAATTACTATAAAAACGGGCATATCATTATCATAGGAATCTATTTTATCCTTCTTTTCTTTTTTGAGAATACGTACGGGGGATTGAAAATCGGGTACCTGAAGGCATCGGAAATCTTTTTTTCACAGATTTTTTCGCTGCTGGCGGTGAATGTGATTTCCTATGCGCAGATTATGCTGCTGCGGAACTGGATTGTTCCGGCGGCGCCCATTTTGGCGGTGTTTGTGATACAGTTGGCGGTTTCCGGCATATGGACGTTGTTCTGTAATGCTTTTTACCGCCGGTTTTTCCCGCCCAGGGAGATGCTGTTAGTGTACGGGGAACGTTCCATTGACGATATTTTAGGGAAATTCTCCACGCGAAAGGACAAGTACCGGGTGGAGAAGTGTATGAACATCAGGGAAGGGGCGGATGCCATAGAGCAGGAAGCTGTGAAAGGGTATGATGCCGTTGTACTGTGGGACATCCCTACGACGGAACGGAACAGGCTTTTAAAATTCTGCTACGGAAGGTCCATCCGCGTCTATATGATGCCGAAGATTACGGACGTGCTGATTCAGGGCTCCACACAGCTCCACCTGTTTGATACGCCCATTTTCCTCACAAGGGAATATTCGCTGCGGGTGGAACAGAGGGCAGTGAAGCGGCTGATAGATTTGATGTGTGCGCTGCTGCTGATTCTGCTGACGTCGCCTATCATGCTGGTGACTGCCGTTATCATCAAACTGTACGACGGCGGACCGGTTCTGTATAAGCAGGTGCGCTGTACCATAGGGCAGAGGGAATTCCAAATCATGAAATTCCGCAGTATGCGTGTGGATGCGGAAAAGGACGGGGTGGCAAGGCTGGCGGCGAAAAACGATTCCAGGATAACGCCGGTGGGGAAATTCATCCGCACGGTGCGGATTGATGAGCTGCCGCAGCTTTTTAATATTTTAAAGGGGGAAATGTCCTTTATCGGTCCCAGACCGGAACGGCCGGAGATTATCGCGCAGTATGTGGAGGAAATGCCGGAGTTTGTATTCCGCATGAAGGTGAAGGCGGGCTTGGCGGGATATGCGCAGGTTTACGGGAAATACAATACCACGCCCTATGATAAACTGAAACTGGATTTGGCATATATCGAGAATTATACGGTGTGGCTGGATTTGAAGCTGATGCTGCTGACACTGAAGATTTTGTTCCAGCCGGAAAGCACGGAAGGCGTGGACGGTACGCAGGTGACGGCATTGAAAACAGAAGAAACAAAGAACGGGAAATAAATGCGAAAAGAATAACGGAGATAATCATGGAAAATCAAAGGTATATGCAGGAGGGGCTGGACGTAAAGCGGATATTGCTGTTGCTCCGCAAAAAGATATGGATGCCGGCTGCCGCGGCGGCGGCAGGTGCTCTGCTTTTTGGCGGGGTATATTTGCTCATCCATGTTTTTTCCGCATCGGAGCGGGAATTTGAATCGGTTTCCAAACTGTACCTGAATTTCAACTGCGACCCGCAGGATTTTAATGAGCTGACTTATAACGGTTATACATGGAATGATTTGATGGCGACGGACCCGATTTTGGATGTTACCATGGAAGCGCTTCCGGAAGGGACGGAGCGGGATATGGTGATTGCCGCCACGAAAGCGGAGATATTATCCGACATCCGTCTGCTGACCATCACCATTACCACCAATGAGGCGGAACGTACGGCGCAGATTATGGAAGCGACGCAGAAGTCACTGGTGCATTTGGGGGAGACGGACAGGCTCTTTGACAGTATCGAGGTATACAGTACGGTGGAACCCCGCCAGATTGTGTGGGATAACCGCACGGTCAATGCGGCGGTGACGGGGGCGGTGGTTGGGCTTGCCGTTTCCCTGCTGCTTTTGGCGTTTTATTACGTGATGGACGATTCGGTATATGTGGCGCGGGATGTGGAGAAACGTTACGGGATACCGGTGTTGGGAATGTTTGCGTCCGGCAGGGACGGGCAGGAGAAGGAATCTTACGGAAGGGAATTTGCCGCCAATTATGCTTACTTGTGCCGGAATGCGGGGACGGTGGCGGTGGCAGCCCTGGATGCGGCAGCGGATGCCCTGGATGCGGCACGGGAGATGGAAGCTGAAGCTGCGGCCGGTAAGGGAAGTGTGCCGGAGATGGGACGGGAGCTGCGCGAAGCGGGGCATATGCCGGAGGCTGTGCGAACTGCGGCAGCGGGCGGAAACGGACTGCCGCAGTTGTGCGTGGCAGGAAGCATGGAGGAAGGGGAGGAAGTTTACCGGAAAATACGGGAAACGGACGGTGTTATCCTGACGGTGCGTTTTGGCGGCGGCAACGGGAAACGGCTGGAGCGCGCGTTGGGAAATTTGGAGAAGCAGGACTGCGGGATTTTGGGTATTGTCATCATAAAGGCGGAAGAAAAATTTTTAAGGCGGTATTATTTTGGCAAAAAAGGAGCCGTATATGGGATTACAGATGTTAGTGTCAACCGTTAACCAGGATGTACGGAGCCTGGCGGAACGGATGAATATGGAAACGGATGCCATCGTTATTAACCAGTGCGGCTGCTTTGGCTATGAGGAATACAGCCATAAGGGGCATACCGTGCGCTGTTACAGTTTAAAGGAACGGGGGGTCGGGCTGTCGAGGAACAGCGCCCTGATGCGGGCGGAGGAGGAACTTTGCCTGTTTTCCGATGAAGATATCGTGTACGATACGGGATATGCGGGGAAGATTGAGGAAGCGTTCCGCAATCATCGTGATGCGGACATGATTTTGTTTAACGTGAAAGTGGCGCCGTCGAGGAAGACCTACTGGAACGAAGGGGAGAAAAGGGTCCGCTGGTACAATTACGGCAGGTATCCGGCATACAGTATCGCGGCGAGGACGGATGCGCTGCACCGTGCCAACGTGAGCTTTTCCCTGTTGTTTGGAGGGGGAGCGAAGTACAGCAACGGCGAAGACAGCTTATTTTTGCGGGACTGCCTTAAGGCGGGATTAAAGATTATGGCATCCCCCGCGGTTATCGGGGAAGAAAAAGAGAGGGAATCCACGTGGTTCCATGGATACAACGATAAATTCTTTAAGGACAGGGGTGTTTTGTACCATTTTCTGTACGGAAGGATGGCGGTGCCGTTTTCCCTGCGTTTTCTTTTGGCACATAGGGGGGAGATGTGTAAGGAAACCGGATGGAAACATGCGTACGGGCTGATGAAGGCGGGAATCAGGGAAGGCGCGGAGCCGGACAGGAGCGGGAAATGATGTTATATGTGTTGATAGCCGCAGGAACCGTGGGGCTGGCGGCATTTGTGCGGACGGTACCGGAATGGGCAGACAGTAACGGGACGGCAGTGCCGGAAAGGGGAATCAGCAGGAGACAGGCGTGGAATGCGCTGTGCCTTTGTACCATTTTTCTTGTTTTGTTCGCGGTATCGGCGTGCCGCCTGAATGTGGGAAACGATTATGCAAAATATGTGGAATTCATGCATCTGATTGCCTGTGATGCATACAGTTACGTGCCTACGGAAGCAGGTTTTAACCTGTTGGTGGCGGTGCTGTACCGGCTGGCAGGGGGAGAGAATTTCCTGCTTGTGTTTGCCGTGTTCGCCTTTTTTACGCTGGCGCTGTTTCTGATGGCGCTGTATGGGCAGAGCGACAGCTTCGGGTGGAGCTTTTTCCTGTTTATGGCGTTTGGCTTCTATTTTTCCACATTTAATACGGTGCGGTATTACCTGGCGCTGGCGCTGGCTCTGTATGCGGTGAAATACGTACTGAAAGGGGAGTGGGGGAAATTCCTCTTTTTTGTGCTTTTGGGCTCCGCCTTCCATAAGTCCATGCTGGTGGTAATCCCTTTGTATTTCCTCGCCACGCTGGCATGGAAAAAGTGGCAGTTTGTGCTGATGGCGCTGTTTTGTACCACGTTTTTCTATATGCAGGATTTTTATCTGAAAGCGGTGGTGTTTTTGTACCCTTCCTATGAGGATACGGAATACCTGGAAGGCGGAATCAGTTGGTTTAATATCCTGCGGTGCGCGGGGGTGCTGGTGTTCTCCCTGTTATATTATAAGCAGGCGGTGGCGGGCAGTAAGAGGAACCGGTTCTATTTCTTCTGTAATCTGGGGGCGTTGGTGCTGTATACCTGCTGTTCGTTCCTGCCGATTATTACAAGAATCGGGTATTACCTGAATATGACGCAGATTCTGTTTATTCCTGCGGTGCTTGCAAAGATTGGGGACCGGAGACAGAAGCGGTTTTGGAGCGTGGCGGTGGCGCTTGCCGCATCGGGATATTTTGTGCTGTACCTGATGCGGGCCGGCAATGACGGAATCCGGGTGCTGCCTTACCAGACGTTCATGTTCCATGATATGGTGCCGATTTTGTCGGATGTGAATTAGTTTTGGCATGTTTGAAACACGTTTCGGGACGGAGGATGGAGTATGGGGGAAACCGGAAGAAAATCCAATATAAAGTTCAGTATCATCGTGGTCTGCCTGAATGCGGGGGAGCGGCTGGGCATTACGGTGAACAGTATTTTGGGACAGAGTTTCGGGGATTATGAGATTATCGTGAAGGACGGGCTGTCTTCGGACGGGAGCGTGGAACGTCTTCCGGCGGACGGGCGTATCCGGGTATTTTGTGAAAGGGACCGGGGGATTTACGACGCGATGAACCAGGCGCTTTGCAGGGTACGGGGGGAATACGTTTATTTTTTAAACAGCGGGGATGTTTTTTATGACAGGGATGTGCTCTTGCGCGTGAAGGAGCGGATGGAAGAACGAAAGAAGGAAGGGAGCGGAACGAAGTATATCTTTTACGGGGATATTTTCGAGCACCGGACGAAGGGGCGGGTATCCTCCAATCCGTCCATGGACGCATTCGGATGTTACCGGAATGTGCCCTGTCACCAGGCTTGTTTTTACGGGGCGGAACTGATGCGGGAAAAGGGATTTGACATCCGGTACCGGGTGCGGGCGGATTACGAGCATTTTCTCTGGTGCTTTTTTAAGGGAAAAGCGGAAACGGTTTACCTGCCGGTGCTGGTGGCGGATTATGAAGGAGGCGGGTTTTCGGAAACGAAGGAAAACAGGAAGATTTCGGCGTTGGAACATAAAGAGATTGTAAATAAATATATGACGCGGGGACAGGTTTTGAAATACCGGCTGGTTATGATGGCGACATTTGCCGGGGTACGGTCATGGCTGGCGGGGAATAAATGGACAGGAAGGGCGTACCAGTGGGCGAAGGGGTTGGTGTACCGCAGGGGAAAGAGATAGCGGTATCGGATATCACGGAGAGGATGCGGATGAAGGTTTTGTGGTTGTGCAATATTATGATTCCGGCAGTTGCGGAGGAACTTGGGCTTCCTTACAGTAACAGAGAGGGATGGCTGACGGGGTGTTACGGAAGGATCTGCGGCGGGGACGGAGGAGTGGAACTGGGGATTTGTTTTCCCGTGGAAGGGAATCCGGCACAAGTGGAAGAAAGGTGCGCGGGAAAACCCGGGTTCCGTTTGGGAGAGAGCGGGACGGTCTGTTACGCGTTTGAAGAACGGCTGTCTTCGCCGGAAAAGTATGATACGGGGATGGAAGAACGTTTTATGGAAATCCTTAAGGATTTTCAGCCGGACCTGGTGCATATTTTCGGGACGGAATTTCCGCATACGCTTGCCATGGTGAGGGCATTCGGACGGCCGGAGCGGACGTTAATCGGTATCCAGGGGCTTTGTTATGCCTGTGCGGATGCTTATTTGGCGGATCTGCCGGAACGGGTGGTGCGCAGGAAGACGTTCCGGGACTGGCTGAAAAAGGACGGTATTTTACAGCAGCAGGAGAAGTTCCGGGTGCGCGGGGAGCGGGAGAAGGAAGCCTTGCGGGGAACCGGGCATATCACGGGCCGGACGGGGTTTGACCGTGCGGAAACGGGGCGCGTGAATCCGGGGGCGGAGTACCATTTCATGAACGAAACCATGCGTTCCCCTTTTTATGAAGGCAGATGGGAGCGGGAGAAGGCGGAGCCGTACAGCATTTTTTTAAGCCAGGGGGATTATCCCCTAAAGGGGTTCCATTATGTCCTGCTGGCTTTGGGGGAAGTGGCAGGGGAATATCCAAAGGCGCGGGTCAGAGTGGCGGGAAACAGCATTATCGGGAACCGGACATGGAAAGATAAGGTAAAGATTTCGTCTTACGGGAAATATCTGTTGGAACTGGTAAAGTCCCTTGGGCTGGAAGGGCATGTGGAAGTGCTTGGAAAGCTGTCGGCACAGGAGATGAAGGCTGTATTTTTACGGTCGGGTCTGTTTGTCTGTCCGTCTTCTTTGGAAAATTCGCCCAATTCCATGGGGGAGGCGATGCTGTTGGGCGTGCCGGTGGTGGCGGCGCGCACAGGGGGGATTCCCAGTATGATTGAGGACGGCAGGGAAGGGCTTTTGTATGAAGCCGGAAACGTAAGGGAGCTGGCGGCGTGTATCAAACGGGTATGGCAGGAGCCGGAGGAAGCCGTAAAGAGGGCGCAGCGGGCAAGGATAAGGGCTTTTGACACCCATGACGGGGAGAAAAATTATAAGCGAATGCTTGCCATTTACAGGGAGATTTGCCAATGACGATTACTTTTGTATCCAATTATATCAATCATCACCAGATTCCGTTTTCCAATGCCTGTTACCAAAGCCTGGGAGAAGGGTATCGTTTCATACAGACGGAACCCATGGAGGAGGAACGGGTCGCCATGGGGTGGGGAAAGGGTGTGGACGGTCTTCCTTACGTGAAATATCTGTATGAGGACGGACCGGCCTGCCGGAAACTGATACTGGAAAGCGATATCGTAGTATTCGGGTGGACCCGGCAGGAAGATTTACTGGATGTAACGGAAATGATAAAAAAAAGGCTGGAAAACGGAAAACCGTCGCTGCGGGTCAGTGAAAGGCTGTACCGGGAAGGACAGTGGAAGGCGGTGTCCCCAAGGGGACTTGTGCGGAAATACAAGGACCACACCCGGTTTGGCAAACAGCCGGTTGGGCTGCTCTGTGCCGGGGCGTATGTGGCGTCGGATTTCCATATCGTGCGGGCATACCCGGATAAGATGTTCCGTTTCGGCTATTTCCCGGAGACCAGGCAGTATACGGAGGAAGGGCTGGCGGCAAAGAAGATGCGGGACGGAAAAATCCATATGGTATGGGCAGGGCGTTTCCTTCCTTTGAAGCATCCTGAATTCGCGGTGCGGATTGGGGAGGAATTGTTCCGGGAGGGGCGGAAGTTTCATATCCACATGGCGGGAAGCGGTGAATTGGAGGAAACGGTCCGGGGGCAGGTCCGGGAAAAGGGGCTGGAAGACATGTTTACTTTTTACGGTTATACGGAGCCTGCCAAGGTCCGCGAAATCATGGAAAAGTGTCATGTCCATCTGTTTACCAGCAATCATTTGGAAGGCTGGGGCGCCGTGGTGAACGAGGCGATGAACAGCGGGTGCGCGGTGGTAGCCAATGCGGAGGCGGGAGCGGTGCCGTTTCTGCTGCGCCATGGGGAAAACGGGCTGGTTTACCGGAAGACTTACGGGGAGTTTGCAGCACAGGTGAAGGCGCTGGCGGCGGAACCGGATAGGACATGGCGGCTTGGCTGGGCGGCATATGAAACGGTTGCGAATGGATGGAACGCGGAACATGCGGCGGCGGAATTCCTGCGGTTTTGCAGGGAACTGGCGGAGACGGGACGGATGGTTCCGGCGGCGGAAGGACCGCTTAGCGTTGCGCCGGTAAAAGTTTATGGAAGGAAAACTTTCTTATTTTAATACATTTTGTTGATAAAAGAAAGGGAAGAACGATGAAAGAAATCCTGATGATGGTTTTGGAAGATTGTCCGTATTGCAGGCAGGCGGACGCCATGATTGCGCAGTTAAGGGAAGAAAACGAAAAGTACAGGGGGATTACGGTGAAGCGTGTGGACGAGGAAGCGGATCCCGGTTTGGCGGAAACGTTGGATTATTATTACGTACCATGCTTTTTTGTGGAAGGGAAGAAGCTGCTGGAAGGGGTGCCTGAGAAGGAGAAAGTGCAGGCGGTGTTGGACGCGGCGTTGGCGGAAGGATGATGTTCCACGCCTTTGAAAAGTGCATCCGTTTTCATGGTGTATATCTCCTGAACAATATATTTTAAAAGACTGTGTTCCCTGTCTTTGGAAGAATAGTGCGGGTTCGTGGTATTGTAAATAGAAAACAGGAATTTCGTAAATGTGGAAGTAACAGTTCAGCCTGAAATGTTATGTTCGTGGGTGAGTGCGGACGCAAAAGCCAGGAGCGGAACCC
>ERZ808054.1349-NODE-1349-length-14371-cov-5.014622_pt1 | contig 14371 bp, 8 predicted proteins | sample MGYA00380201_ERZ808054 | MGnify/ENA primary metagenome ERZ808054 (study PRJEB31490, sample SAMN06133419) | mouse gut metagenome | isolation source: Z5_2 | host: mice | place: China: Chengdu | collected 2015-05 ... | reverse complement strand
GAGACTGGTGTATGGAATGGAAAATCCGGAGGATGCCGGGAGCGGGCGGCATGTGGCAGTATTGTATGGTCCGCTGGTGCTGGCAAGAGACCGAAGGCTTGGAGGGGAAGGAGTGCCGGTAGAGATTGGGGAGAAAATGGTATCGGTGCGCAGGATGGAGGAAACATCAATTCCCTGCCAGTGCTGTTTTGAAGTGTGCCTGGGAGAAACTGCATTCTCAATGATTGATTATGCATCTGCGGGAAAAACCTGGAGAAGAGATTCTCAGATGGAAGTCTGGATGCAGATGAAGTAAAAAGTAAAGGAGAAAACAGAAAATGGGAATGGAATCGTACAAATTGGATTCGCATGGTGCAAGTGCGAAGGAAGCGATTGTAAAAGGCAGTCATTACCGTATATCAGTGCTTACACCGGCATTGATCAGGATGGAGTACAGTGAAAGCGGCATTTTTGAGGATCATGCAACGCAGACAGTTTCGGACCGGGATTTTCCTGTTCCGGAATTTCAGGTAAAGGAGACGGAAGAAGGACTTTTGCTCCTGACAGATGCGTTAGAACTGCATTATAATAGGAAAAGATTTTCCAAAGCAGGACTTTGGGTTAAGATTTATGGAGAGAGTACCGGTGATGGAATTTGGCATTATGGCGACGTGCCAGATGACCTGAAGGGAACTGCCCGCACGCTGGATGAAGCAAATGGGGAAATTCCCTTGGGCAGCGGGGTTTTATCCAGAGACGGGTATTCGGTCATTGATGACAGTGCATCCATGATTTTGACAGAGGATGGCTGGGTCGCTCCGCGTCCCTCGGAAAATGTTGATCTTTATTTTTTCGGATATGGGCACAGATACTTGGAATGTCTGAAAGATTTTTACCACCTTTGCGGCAAAACACCTCTTTTGCCCAGATATGCGTTAGGAAATTGGTGGAGCAGGTACCACAGTTACACAGAGGAGGAATATAAAGAGCTGATAGGGCGCTTTGAGGAGGAGAAGATCCCCTTTTCCGTAGCGGTGGTGGATATGGACTGGCATCTGGTGGATGAGGTGGATCCCAAATACGGGAGCGGATGGACCGGTTATACATGGAACCGGAAGCTGTTTCCGGATCCAAAGGAATTTCTGGCATGGCTTCATGAACATGGCATGAAGGTTACACTGAATGTCCACCCGGCGGACGGAATCCGGGCTTATGAGGAGCCTTATGAGCGTGTTGCCAGGGCGATGGGCATGGATCCGAAAGAAGGAAAGACGGTAGAATTTGACCCGGCAGATCCTGAATTTATGGAGGTGTATTTGAAGGTGCTGCATCATCCTCTGGAGGAGGAAGGGGTGGACTTCTGGTGGCTGGACTGGCAGCAGGGAACCACCACGAAGATACCGGGGCTGGATCCTTTGTGGATGCTGAACCATTATCATTTTTTGGACAGCGGATGGAGAGGAAAACGGAAGATGACTTTTTCACGTTATGCAGGAGTGGGAAGCCACCGGTACCCGGTGGGATTTTCAGGTGACACGGTTGTCAGTTGGGAAAGCCTGAAATTCCAGCCTTATTTTACCAGCACGGCAAGCAATATTGGATACGGCTGGTGGAGCCATGATATTGGCGGACATATGAATGGGATCCGGGATGATGAGCTGATGGCGCGGTGGGCACAGCTTGGCGTTTTTTCACCGGTCAACCGTCTCCATAGCACGAAAAATCCTTTTGCCGGGAAAGAGCCGTGGAAATTTGACCGGGATACAGAGTATGTGATGAAGAAGTTTTTGCGTCTCCGTCATGGACTGGTTCCTTATCTGTATGTGATGAACCATCGGGCAGCCCATGAGGATCTGCCTATTGTGATGCCTTTGTATTATTTAGAGCTGGAGAGGGAAGAGGCCTATGAGGTTCTAAACGAATATTATTTTGGATCGGAACTGTTGGTTTCCCCGATTACGGAAAAAATGGATAAGGCGGCACGTTCTGCAAGTGCCAGGACATGGCTCCCGGAAGGAGCGTGGGCTGATTTCTTTTCCGGTATGGTTTATCATGGCGGACGTATGATGGAGCTTTGGCGGGGAATTGAAGATATTCCTGTGTTGATGAAAGCCGGAGCTATCGTTCCTATGAAGGACATGAGCATTTATGATAACAGCACGGAAAACCCTGCTCATATGGAAGTGAGGATTTTCCCTGCGGCACAGGGGCATTTTACCCTTTGGGAGGATCAGGGAGATACGCTGACAGATGAGGAAGGAAACTGGGTTTACACAGAATTGGAGCTTCTGGGATGTGCTATGGCTGCTTCAACAAGCGGTAATGGGCAGGAGAACGTTACAGTTTCGACAGATAGCACCCGAAAAGGCGGCATGGCAATCCGGTTCCGGATCGGGGCGGCTCAGGGAAATACGGCAGTGCTCCCTGAAAAGAGGAGCTGGAAACTTATCTTCGTGGGAGTGGACAATGCGCCGGTCAAGGCAGAAGCAGACGGAGTACAGATTGAAGCAGTTTCTTCCTATTATAATGAGCGGGCGATGCTGACAGTACAGATTCCGGAAACTGCAGTGGGCAAGGAAATTTGTGTGTCCTTCCCGGAAGGGCTGGTGCTTTCAGACGGAAACAGACAGCAGCGCTGCTATAAGCTTCTGGAACGAGCACAGATGGAATATGACCTCAAGACCAAAGCTATGGAAATGATCCGGAAACTGGGAAAAGATGCGGCTGCTTCTTTGGAAAGTCTGGAGCTGGAGAAGGCGGTGCTGGCAGAACTTTCTGAAGTGCTCACAGCATAGCATTTACATGCATAGCATTCAATATGATTTTACAGCCTTCCAAGTCAAAAACCCCGCTGTAAGCAGCGGGGTTTTGTCAAAACCGGAATTTATGGAATAATAGCCGGTCTCACATACGTCAGTTCATAAGGCGCTTCCGGGTGGTCGGTGCGGAACATAAGCTGTAAAGCCAGCCGTTTCCCCAGCAGGTCCGTAGGGACATTTGCGGTCATAATATGTCCGGCTACGTTTCCGTATTCTTCGCTGTTGTCAAAGCCGGTCAATGTGACCGGGTGGGGAGGCTTATGCGGGTTTTCATCAAGATACTGTTTTACAAAATGGGCAACGAAATCGCTGGCGCAGACAAAAGCGGTGGGCCAGCTTGTCAGGCTGTCCAAAAAGGCATTAATATCCTGACCGTAGGAAAAGATACCGATGCTTTCGGTAAGACACTGGCCGGGAAGGATGGGGAGGTTATACTTTTCCATACAGGCGCAATAGCCCCGGTAGCGTTCAAGGTTTGTCTGGGCATAGCGGATATCGCCGAGAAAACCAATTTTTGTGTGACCCCTGCGGATAAGATTTTCCGTAATCTCAAATTCCGTGTGAAACCCTTCGATCAGGATCAAATCGCCGTTTAGCTGGTGGGAAGGCAAGGAAGGGATGGTATCCAGAAAAACCTTTGGATGAGGCAGCTGGATGACCATATTCAAAATCCTGGGGTCATATACATTTACCACGACGATACCCTCCACGCCATCACTGGAAAGGATGGAAGGAAGGGAGAATTCTTTTGTATAAATGGAAGGAACGTAGGTGTATACGAGATTGATGTTATATTTAAGAAGCTCTTGTGCCATCCGATGGATCAGGCTTGTCCAAAAGGAAGCGGAATCCGGTCTGGAAACAACAAGGGAAACAATGCGCTCATTGGAAACGGGCGTTGCCATTGCCTGATAAGGAAGCTTTGAATAGCCAAGCTCCCGCGCTTTGTCAAAAATAAGTTCCCGGAGAGAATCAGATACTCCGGACTGATTGTTGAATGCTTTGCTGACGGTAACTCTGGAGACGTTTAAGGCATCAGCAATATCTTTCATGGTTACTTTTTCCATACTGACTCCTAATCTGTGAGAATTTTTCAGCATCCGATATGCTCATTATACCATAAATTGGTTTAAAAAACAATAAATTGGTTTACAAATGTTAATATTTACATTTGTAAACTTCTTTTTGGCAAAATATAGCATAAAAGGAATTTTTTAAGACATTTTGTACAAAATTTAACACCCAAATTTGAGTATTGTGATGAATTTGATATGGGATATTGACATTTGCATCGCATAGTGTTAAGTTAATGTTAACAAAAATAAATTAAAGAGGGCAGGTGTTGATAACAGTATGAGCAAAATAGTTGGAAGAAATTTACCTAATATGCCGTGGCAGGAACCGAAAGGAAATGAAAAGCTGCCTTTATGGAGGTATGACAAGAATCCGATCATTGACAGATTTGCAACGAAAAATTCCAACAGTATTTTTAACAGTGCAGTTGTTCCCTTTGAAGATGGTTTTGCAGGGGTGTTCCGCTGTGACAGTAAATCAATCAGCATGGATATTTTTGCAGGCTTTAGTAAGGACGGGATCAAGTGGGAGATCTCGGAAGACCCGCTTGTGTTTGAAGGAGCGGATCCTGAAATTGCTAAAAGGGATTACCGTTATGATCCCAGAGTGTGCTTTATCGAGGACAGATATTATATTACCTGGTGCAACGGGTACCATGGATATCCAACCATCGGAGTAGGGTACACTTTTGATTTCAAGACATTTTATCAGCTGGAAAATGCCTTTTTGCCGTTCAACAGAAACGGGGTGCTGTTCCCACGTAAGATTAACGGCAAATACTATATGTTAAGCCGTCCGAGTGATAACGGACATACGCCTTTTGGAGATATTTTCCTGAGTGAAAGTCCGGATTTAAAGTATTGGGGATGCCACCGGTTCGTGATGGGAACGATCAAAGGCGACTGGTCTGCATGGCAGTGCACGAAGATTGGCGCGGGAAGCGTTCCGATTGAGACAGAGGATGGATGGCTTTTGATCTATCATGGCGTGATCAATACCTGTAATGGGTTTGTCTACCGCATGGGGTGTGCTTTATTGGATCTGGAAGAACCCTGGAAGGTGAAAAAGCGGACCAGAAACTACATATTAGGACCACACGAATTATACGAGTGTGTGGGAGATGTGCCTAATGTGGTATTCCCTTGTGCGGCATTGTCTGACGCAGAAACAGGAAGGATTGCTATTTATTATGGATGCGCAGATACCGTGACAGGGCTTGCGTTTACCACAGTAGACCGTTTGATGGAATATATGGAGTAGAGATCCGCAACAGGAAAGGCGGGCAAGGAGACCGGGATGCATTTTTTAGACAAGAGAATCAAGGTAATTTGTGACGAGTTAAAGAAATTAAGGGTAAAGCAGAAATTTGTAATCGGCTCATGGAAATATAAGGAAGGGAATTACATTCATCCGGCAGATGCGCAGGCGGATCCGGCAGATTGGGAAGATTTTGACTGCCAGAATATGCACTGGTATGGAAAAGACCGCCATTACTGGTTTAAGACTGTTTTTCAGGTGCCAGAGGAGCTTGACGGAAAACGGATGTGGCTTTATGTATGTACCCAGATCGATGAGTGGGATGATGCCAAGAATCCGCAGTTCCTTCTGTTTGTCAATGGAGAAGCAGTGCAGGGAATCGACATGAACCACAGGGAAGTATTCCTCAGCCCAAGCGCCAAAGCAGGAGAAGAGCTGGTGATCGAGCTTCAGGCATATACCGGCATTTTGCATAAGGAATTTAATTTGTTTGTGGAAATGCAGGAAGTGGATGAGCGGATCGAGAAGCTCTATTATGATCTGTGGGTTCCCCTTGCGGCTTTTTCCAGAATGGATGAGGATGACAAAAACCGCAAGGATATTCAGGAGATCTTAAATGCAACCGTTAACCTTCTGGATCTGCGGACTCCTTATTCTGATGAGTTTTACCGGACTTTGGAGGAGGCTTCTTCCTACATTGACCGGACATTATATGCAGAGCATGCAGGATATCAGGACGTGATCGCCACCTGCATCGGCCATACCCACATTGATGTTGCGTGGTGGTGGACGGTGGCCCAGACCAGGGAAAAGGTAGGACGCAGCTTTGCTACAGTGCTAAAGCTGATGGAGGAATATCCTGATTACAAATTTATGTCCAGCCAGCCCCAGCTTTACGCGTTCTTAAAGGAACGTTACCCCGAGCTTTATGAGAAGATAAAGGAGCGGATCAGGGAAGGACGCTGGGAGCCGGAAGGCGGCATGTGGGTAGAAGCTGACTGCAACCTGACCTCCGGGGAGTCTTTGGTACGTCAGTTTATGCATGGGAAACGCTTTTTTAAAGAGGAGTTCGGCGTGGATAACAGGATCCTCTGGCTGCCGGATGTATTCGGTTATTCGGGAGCGCTTCCGCAGATCATGAAGAAATGCGGGATTGACTATTTCATGACCACCAAACTGGCATGGAACCAGTTTAACAAGGTTCCTTATGATACCATGATGTGGAGAGGGATTGACGGTACGGAGGTGCTGACCCATCTGATCACTACTCTGGGCGTGAACCAGCCGATCAAGGATTTTTATACGACTTACAATGGGGAGCTTCATCCCGATGCGATCATGGGGGGGTGGATGCGCTACCAGAATAAAGATATAAATAATGATATTCTGATTTCTTATGGCTATGGAGACGGCGGCGGCGGTCCCACCAGATGGATGCTGGAGACCTCTGCCCGTATGGGAAAAGGGGTAAAAGGAATCCCCAAGGTGCGGCAGGCCTTTGCACGGACTTATTTTGAAGAGCTGGAAGAGCGGGTTTCAGGAAACAAGCGCCTTCCGGTATGGGAAGGAGAGTTTTACTTCGAGTACCATCGGGGAACCCTGACTTCCATGGGAAGGAATAAGCGTTCTAACCGGAAATCGGAACTGGGTCTGATGGATTTGGAGCTTCTGTCCGTGCTGACGATGGAAGGGATGGGATATCCTGCTAAGGAGCTGGATGCAATGTGGAAAAAGGTGCTGCTAAACCAGTTCCATGACATTTTGCCGGGTTCCTCCATCCATGAAGTGTATGAGGTGACAAAGGAAGAGTATGCCCAGCTGGCAGAGCAGCTTGCAGCGATGTCCGGGGAGCGGAGAAGAAGGATCGCCGGAACAGGGGAAGCAGTAACGGTCTTCAACACCACAGGAAGGCTGCGGGATGATGTGGTAAGCCTTGGCTCCTTTGAAGGAAATGCCCTGATGGATGAGGAAGGGGTGTATTATCCGGTCCAGAAGACGAAAGAGGGCAGCGTTGCGTTTGTAAGAAATATCCCTTCAAAGGGTTATAAAACATTTATGCCGGCCAGAGTGCAGGAAGCCCCAAGTCCTTTCATTTTGCGCGGCGATTACGAGCTGGAAACGCCTTTTTATATGGTAAGCTTTGACCGCCAGGGAATGATCACAAGGATCTATGATAAAGAAAACGACCGTGAAGTGATCAAGGAAGGGGAGCGGGCAAATCTGCTCCGCATGTATGAGGATAAACCCATTTATTATGATAACTGGGATATTGATATTTATTACACTGAGAAATTCTGGGATGTAGACCAGGTGGAGCGTATGGAGTGGACGGAAGTAGGGGCGGTACGCGCCGTGCTGGAGGTGGAAAGAAAGGCATCCAAATCAGTCATCCGTCAGAAAATCATCTTTTATGCGCTGAGCAGAAGGATCGAGTTTGCCACTTACGTGGACTGGAAGGAGCATCAGACCTTGCTGAAGGTTCATTTCCCGGTGGCAGTGCATACGGATGAAGCCACCTTTGACGTGCAGTTTGGAAATCTGACGAGAAAGACTCACCAGAATACGAGCTGGGATGTGGCGCGGTTTGAAAGCTGCGGGCAGAAATGGATGGATCTGTCGGAAGGACATTACGGAGTTTCCCTTTTAAATGACTGCAAGTACGGTCATTCCGTAAAGGATTCCAATATGTCGCTGACATTGATCAAATCGGGGATCGAGCCCAATCCTGTCACGGATCAGGAGGAGCACGAGTTTACTTATGCAATTTATCCCCACGCCCAGGGATGGCGCATGGCAGGCACGGTGGATGAGGCGTATAAGCTGAACCAGCCCTTGCTTGCGGAAGAGGGGACAGAGAAGAAAGAAGAATATTCTTTTGCATCTGTGGCACATGAAAATGTTGTGATAGAAACCATTAAGCGCGCGGAAGACGGAAAGGGCATTGTGGTCCGTATGTACGAGTCGGATAATGCCTACACCAAGACGATTTTGACGGTGAACAGACCTTTTGAAAAGGCTTATATTTGCAATTTGTTGGAAAAACCGGAATCGGAGGCGGCTGTGAACCGGAATGAGATCAGCCTGGTACTAAAGCCTTACGAAGTGGTGACAGTAAAAATCAGTTGATGCAAGCAGGCAGGAAAGGGTGAAAAATGGAAAGGGAACATTTGTGTCTGGAGGATATACTGGACTATTACAGGAATTCTATGCCTTATTGTGATAAGGAGGATGTCCCCGAAGAGGTGCTTAAGGCTTATGCCCGGCATTCCCTTTTCCTGTGGGAAGAGGTGCCATGGTGCAAAGATCTGCCCAAAGACATCTTTTTGGAAAATGTAGCGGCATACCGGATCAACAGCGAGCGGATAGAGGATTGCCGCCACTGGTTTTACAGTATGGTGATGCCGCTGATCAGTTCTCTTACGCTGGAAGAGGCTGTTTTAAAGGTAAACTTGTGGTGCTGCGCTAATGCGACTTATCATCAGGCCGATGCCCGGACGGCAAATGCCGTCACCGTTTATAAGAGCGGATATGGGCGGTGCGGCGAGGAAAGCACCTTTGCAGTGACGGTGCTGCGCAGTGTAGGCATTGCTGCCCGGCAGGTATATGCGCCCTTATGGTCACACTGTGACGATAACCATGCATGGGTGGAAGTCTGGTGCGACGGACGATGGCAGTATTTTGGCGCCTGCGAACCGGAGCCGGTTTTGAACCGGGGATGGTTTGACCTTCCGGCATCCAGGGCAATGCTGGTGCATGCGAGGACCTTCGGGGAACCTCAGGGACATCAGGAAGGGCTTGTGCGGACGGATGGCGTTACCTATTATAATGTGACAGCCCATTATGGGGAAACAGCACAGGCAGTCTTTATCTGTACGGATGAGGAAGACCGGCCGCTGGCGAATGAACTTGTGAAGTTGAAAGTTTTAAATTATGCCCATTTTGGAACCATTGCCACCCTTCGGACGGATGAAAAAGGAAGGCTTTTCGTTCGGCTGGGGCTTGGCAGCCTGCGTCTTTCCTGTATGAGAAGATGCGGCGCTTTGGACATTCCCCGGGAGGAGCTTGTCGCTCTCGTTAAAATAGAAAAATCCGGAGAGTTTTTGGTAAAGCTGAATGTACAGCAGCAGGAAATGTGGAGTGAAGAGCGCTTTTTTGCACCAAAGGGCGGCGTTAAGGAAAACATGGAAGTATCCCCGGAGGTTTTTTCCGCATTTCAGGAGAAGGTGGAAGAGGCAAAGGCTTGTCGGGAACAGAGGGTTTCCTCTTATTATGACCAGGAGCGGGGCAGGCGTTATCCGGAAGCGGAAGAAATTTTTCGTATGGCAGCCGGGAATTTTGACGAGGTGGTCCGGTTTATGGAAACGGATGATGATCCGTACCGGTTAAAGATGTTAAAGACGCTGGCAGAGAAGGATTATTACGACTGCAAAGCTGATGTGCTGGAGGAGCATTTGAAATACGCACTTCCTTTTGCAGGGCGAGAAGGAATAACGGATGATATTTTTGTGAAGTATATCCTGAATCCCCGGATAGAGCATGAGGAGCTTTCCTGCTGGCGGAAGGCACTGGCAGCGGCGTTAGAGGAAAAGGCAGCAGTGTATCAGGAAAATCCGGCGCTGATCTGGACGGAAATCTGCAGTACCTTATGTCAGCCTAAGGAGGATGCTTACGACACGCTGCGCATGTTGCCTCTTTCAGCCTATAAAAGCGGCAAGGGGAGTCTTGCAGACCGGGACATTTTGTTTGTGGCGGTGGCGCGGAGTCTGGGAATAGCGTCCAGACTGCATCCGGAGACGGGAGAGCCGGAGTTTTATAAAGAAGGGAAATTTTATCCTGCTGTTGTAAAAGAGAAAGAGGAGGCAGGCAGTAAGCTGACATTTTTGGCAGGAGGGGAAAAGAACTGGACTTATTGGACCGACTGGTGTCTGGAATATCTGAAAGAGGATGGCTATTGTCCTTTGGATCTGCAGGAAGAAAAATGGGAAGACGGAAAGCTTGCTCTCAATGCAGTGCCGGGAAATTATCGGGTTACGACGGTTGTCCGTATGGCAAGTGGAGATCAGCTTGAAAAGAACTATTGTTTTTATATGGGGAAGGAAGAAAGAACCCTTATGCTGGAGCGGTCTGCTGCCGACCAGAACATGGAAGCAAAACACCTTCCGGATATCCATGTAAAAGCAGGAGAGAAGCCGGTTAGTCTGGATGGCTTGCGAAAAGGAGAAAAGGCCGCGTACATCTGGATTCGGGAGGGGGAAGAGCCTACCGAGCATATTTTGAACGAGATGCTGGAGAGGATCAGCGATGTGAAAAACCATCAGAACCGTATCTTCCTGCTGAGTATGGAACCGGCAAAGCCGGCAGGAACTCTGGAGAAGCTTTTACATACGGCAGAAGGAATTGGTTTTTATCTGGTAGAGAGTTTTGACGGAGCAAAGCAGGCAGCTTCGGTGATGGGAGCAGAGCAGATGAAATACCCGCTTGCGGTTTCGGTCGATGCGGCAGGAAGAGGCATTTATGTAACCTGTGGTTATAATGTAGGATCTGTGGCGCAACTTCTTTTGCGCTTGTAAGGAGTTTTTAGATGAGAAAAGAAAATTTATTGATTGCATATGTAGAAACAAAGGATCTGGGGCATATGGACGAAGCGGATGTGAAAGCGCTGGATGTGATCAACATTGCTTTCGGTCTGGTAGATGACGGAAGAATCGTCTGGGAGCATCCTGAATGTAAGGAAGACCTTGCCAGGATACGTCAGATCAATCCGGAACTGAAAATCGTCATTTCCATCGGAGGATGGGGGGCAGGAGGATTTTCAGAGGCAGCATACACGCAGGAGGGACGGGAGCTTTTTGCCCGGAGCGCAGTGGAACTGGTCCAGGCTTATGGGCTGGACGGCATTGACATTGACTGGGAATATCCTTGCCTGGGAATGGCAAAAATAGGGGCGGATCCGGCGGATAAGCAGAACTTTACGCTGCTCCTTGCCCAGCTTCGCAGGGAACTGGAGGCGGCAGAGGCGGAAAGGTATCTTCTGACTATCGCGGCAGGAGGAGACAGCTATTTTGTCCGCAATACACAGATGGAGGAAGTGCAGAAATATCTGGATTATGTGCAGCTTATGACCTATGATCTGCGGGGCGGGTTCCAGATCCTGACCGGACATCATACGAACCTGTACTCCATTCAGGCGGATCTGTTTGATCCCAGCATGGATAAGGCAGTGCGGGTATTCCATGAGGCAGGCGTGCCTTATGAAAAGATTGTGGTGGGAGCAGCCTTTTACAGCAGGGAGTGGGTAGGGGTTCCGGACCGCAGCCATGGGTTGTGCCAGCATGCCGAAGCTACCGCGCCAGGTCATTCTTATGCGGTGCTGCTTAAGGAGTACGTTGACCAGAATGGTTATGTCCGTTATTGGGATGATGAAGCGAAAGCGCCGTACCTGTTTAACGGCAGCCGTTTTATCAGCTATGAGGATGAAGAGTCCCTTTCCTGTAAGATTGCTTATCTGAAGGAAAAAGGATTAAAGGGTATCATGTTCTGGGTATACGGAGAGGATACCACTTATACACTGGTGAAGCATATGAGAAAGCAGCTGGGAGGGGAAGAATAAAGTGGACTACAGGATACCGAAGCCGGATATTGATTTTAACCCGCCGGTCTATCAGTGCAGGCGTGCCAAAAAGCCTTTTGTGCTTGATGGAAATGTGGAAAAGGAATTTTGGGAGGATGCGGAATTTACAGATGCTTTCCGGGATATTGAAGGGGATAAGCGTGAAAAGCCACGTTTTTTGACCAGGGCAAAAATGCTTTGGGATGATGAAAACCTGTATATTGGCGCAATTCTGGAGGGAGATGAGATCTGGGGCCACCAGACCAAGCGGGACTGCGTGATCTTTCAGGACAATGATTTTGAGATTTTCATCGATCCTGATTCAGATACCCACCAATACTATGAATTTGAAATGAATGCAAAAAATACAGTCTGGGATCTGCTTTTAACGAAGCCTTACCGGGATGGGGGGAAGCCGGTGGACGGCTATGACATGCACGGTATGAGAAGCGCGGTACATATTGATGGCGTGCTGAACGATCCTTCTGCTGATAACCGACGCTGGATGGTGGAGGTAGTGATTCCTTTTTCCGCAGTCAATGAATGTGCCAAGGAAAAGAGAAGCCCCAAGCCGGGGGAATATTACCGGATGAATTTTTCCCGGGTGCAGTGGAAGGTAGACAAAAAGGACAATGCTTATGTGAAGCGTTGTGATGAAAATGGCAGGACTTTGCCGGAGGACAACTGGGTATGGGCGCCTACCGGGATCGTAAACATCCATTATCCGGAGCTGTGGGGATTCGTCTTTTTTACCGAAGGGGAAGAGAGCTATGAGATTCCGCAGGATGAGCAGGATCTGTGGATTCTTAGAAGGCTGTATTATAATGCCAACGCTTATTACGATGAGAATGGGAGTTTTCCCGAAAGCATAGACGAGATCAGTAAAGACTGCCCTGATGTGGCAGGAGTGATCATGGAAAAGACAAAGCACACCTTTGAGATACGCAAAGACAGCAAAGACGGCAGCAGGGAGCTGGCGATCTTGGGAGACGGCAGGACCTATGTTTATCAAAAATAGTGTAGATAGTATAGAGGTGGAAAATGGAACAGGAAGTTATGGCACAGGATGTCAGTGAATTGGAAGATCAGGAATGTGTGCCGGAGGAAGCAGTGGTAAACGGTGTACATAATTATAGTGCGGAAGAAGACTATGTGTGGCCAACAGATCCGGCGGTATTAAAAAAGCTGGAATGGTTTCAGGATCAGAAGCTCGGACTGATGATGCACTGGGGCGCTTACAGCCAGCTGGGGATCGTGGAATCCTGGGCACTCTCGGATGCGGATGCGGACTGGTCCAGAAGAGGGATCGACTGGGAAGCGACGGGAGAAGAATTTAAAAAGCAGTATTTTGATTTAAATAAAACCTTTAATCCGATCCGGTTTGAGCCGGAAAAATGGGCTGATATCGCCAAGGAAGCGGGAACGAAATATCTTTTGTTCACCACCAAGCACCACGACGGTTTTTGTATGTGGGACAGCAAGTATTCGGATTATAAAGTGACAGCGCCGGATTGTCCTTTCCATACCAGCCGGTATGCGGATATCTGTGCACATTTGTTTGAATCTTTTCGGAAAAGGGATCTGGGAGTGATCGCTTACTTTTCCAAGGCGGACTGGCATGTGGACAGCTACTGGAGCAATCATTATGAAAGGGGGAGCTATCAGTATCGCGGACCTTCCTATGATCCGAAGGAGCATCCAAAGGAGTGGGAACGCTTCGTGACATTTACGCAGAATCAGATCCTTGAGCTGGGAAGCCGCTACGGACATCTGGACGGTATGTGGTTTGATGCAGGCTGGGTGTGTGAGAGGAACGGACAGGATATCCGCCTGGGCGAGGTGATCGAGAAGGTTCGTAAGTTCCAGCCCGGTATGCTCTGTGCGGACCGGACCATTGGAGGACCTTATGAAAATTATGTGACGCCGGAGCAGTGTGTACCCGAAAAGCCCCTGTCGATTCCATGGGAAAGCTGCATTACGCTGGGAACTTCTTTTTCCTTTGCTTATGAGGACCGGTACAAAAGTCCCCGCGAGGTCATCTGTCTGCTGACAGATATTGTGGTCAAGGGAGGCAATCTGGCAATCAATGTAGGTCCCCAGCCCAATGGCTGCCTGCCCAGAGGTGCGGTAGAAAGCTTAAAGGGTATGGGAGAATGGCTGAAAATATATGGAGAAGCAATTTACGGTACGCGGGTGTGTGCGCCGTACAAAAAGGACGGCATTGGTTTTACCCGAAAAAAGGATACAGTTTATGCAATTCAGACCTTTGCCAGCGAGTCGGACAGTGTGCCCGCGCAGGTGTGGATCCCTTACGAGGGGATGGTAACCCGGGTCAGCCTGCTGGATACTGGAAAGACCTGCGCTTTTGAAAGAAAAGAAGGCGGTTATCTGGTGGATGCCGGTGCTTATGAAGGTGAAAAGGCGCCTATCGGCAGAGTATTTGTCCTTGACGGAAAGGAGTAACGATGACAGAGATCATACTGCAAAAAGAAGTGCCGGAAAAACGCACGGTGTATTTTTTTACGAAAGAAGCGGCAGCAAAAAAGTCTATGGGGAAGCTGTTTGAAGGAAACTATTTGGACAGCCGCGTGGTTTGCGAAGGACAGGGTGAGGCGTTTTGCATTTATATAGG
>ERZ808054.1346-NODE-1346-length-14392-cov-4.724764_pt1 | contig 14392 bp, 8 predicted proteins | sample MGYA00380201_ERZ808054 | MGnify/ENA primary metagenome ERZ808054 (study PRJEB31490, sample SAMN06133419) | mouse gut metagenome | isolation source: Z5_2 | host: mice | place: China: Chengdu | collected 2015-05 ... | reverse complement strand
AATTTTTCCTGCTGTACTTGAAGCCGATCATCAACGGTACGGGCAACTACTATATCGAGGCGCAGACGAGGGATGAGCGGCGCACGGACGTGATCGTTGATTACCTTGGCGAGCAGTTCATCGTGGAGCTAAAGATCTGGCATGGCAGTGAGTACAACGAGCGCGGTGAGCAGCAGCTTGCGGACTATCTCGAGTATTTTCATAAGGATAAGGGCTATCTGCTCAGCTTTAACTTTAACCGGAAGAAGGAGATCGGCGTGAAGGCGATCCAGGTTGGCGGCAAGACCATTGTGGAGGCGGTCGTTTGATGCTTTTGGTGAACACGGGCGCCCTCATTCCCCTACTCGATTGCCCTGTACTCCGATGGTGTCATTTTCATCATTTTTTTAAACACCTTAACAAAATAATTGTTGTCTGTGTAGCCGACATAGCTGCTGATCTCCTGGATGGGCAGGTTTGTTTCCCGGAGCATTTCAGCAGCCTGACGGCATCTTAGATTCGCGATGTACTGTGTCACGGTACGCCCTGTTTCCTGTTTGAAGATCCTGGCAAGGTGGGAGGGCGAGTAGTCCGATATCCGACACAGTGCGTCCATGCTGACATTCTGTGTGTAGTTCAGGGAAAGATATTCCACAACCTTGACGATGGCGGGAGAGCAGCCGTCGGTATTTGCCAGGTGGTCACGCACCGCGGTTGCCAGTTCGACCAGCATTTCATAGCAATACTGTGTCTGTTTCTTGACATTGTCAGTACCGGAGAGCCGCTGGACAGATTTCTGGGTGATCTGGTCGATCGTGATGATGGACAGTCCGCTCCGCTCTGCCGCTTTTCTCGCCAGGGCGCGCAGGATGGAAAGGGGGCTTTGATAGACGGGACTGAGGTACAGGGTGATCAGGGAAGCCGATTCTTCCTGCATTTCGTCATAAGCCTGTATAATACTCTCGACTTCACCTTTTTCGATCAGTTTCAGCAATCGGTTTTCGGCGTGGTAGCGCTGATAGACCGCGCTGTAGTCGATACAGTCCTGCCGGTATGTTTTCGGTTCCTGAGGCTCTTCCTGAAAACCCAGGAGTCTGCGGTAGGTGTACTCGGGAAAAAGCGGATCGAAGGACATTATGCACGCAGTGACAGTGCGCTGGATCTGATAGCTGGCAAGCAGCGGCATGGCAGTGTAGTACAACCTGAGGGAAGGGGCATAGGATGCCGGCATTTTGTTTTCGATCAGGACATGCTGCATCTTTTCGTCGGAATACTCTGTTCTGACATAGGGGCCGATCAGAAATACTTTTTGCTGAAACTGAAAGAAAAACAGGCACACGTCAAGTTTGTCCACGATTTCATAAAAAGTTGTATCGTTCATGGAATTCAATAAATAGGAAAGGGAAGCGGCAGTGAACATCGGCTGCAGCGCCTTCTGGAAACAGTAGGCGTCCTCAAAGGCTGCGAGTGTCCGCGGTTCATCGTCATATGCCCTGACTTCTGTATTCAGGAGATTGTGCAGAAGCTTTCTGAATAATTCTAGATCCATACGTTTATCACCTCATAAGATCATAGTCTTTTATCGGGAACAGATCCAGTATATCACACGCACTCTTTTTTTCAAATATTCAAGCACAGTATTGCACAAACAAAAGTGAATACAACGCTGGTTATTTCTAGTGATAAAAAAGCATTCAGCAAAAATAAACAAAACAAGATAAAATAGTTCTATAAATGGTTAAAAAATTCTAACGGTTTTCTCCGTTTTTAGGTACAATATAGTTAGCAATAAGTTTGTAGTCAAAAGAGGACAAGGAGGAAACAAAATGGGCAGACAGGAAAAATTGACGCAGAGTCAGATCGACGGTGTGCAGTACCGCCGCGCGAAATTGTGGCGGATCATTCTGTGCAGCTGCAATGCATTGAACGGTATGGCGATCTATTCGCTGATCGGACTTGCGAGTTATGCTGCGAGTATCGGATTTGGGATAGCGACGCTGGTTGTCGGGAGCATCCTGACATTTACGCGCATCTTTGACGCCGTGACAGACCCGCTGCTGGCGCTGATCTACGACAGGGTAAATACGAGGTGGGGAAAGCTCCGCCCGCTGCTGCTGGGCGGCTGGGTGATCCAGTCCATCGCGCTGTTATCCATGTTCAGCTGGTGTTCCGGCAGGGGATTTGGCATGGTGATGTTTGTTTTGCTGTACATGGTTTATGTGGTCGGATATACGCTTGTCAACATGACGGCACAGACGATCCCGCCACTGTTAACCAATGATCCCAAACAGCGTCCGACAGTCGGTGTGTGGAGTACGGCACTGAATTACTTTGTGCCGATGATCATTGCAGTTGTTCTGAATGTCGTCCTGCTTCCGATGTTTGGCGGGAGCTACACGCAGGCGTATCTTGCGGTGGCGGCTTATGTCTGTGTCGGCGTGTCGCTTGTCGGCGTCATATTGGTCTGCATTGGCGTTTCTGCTTATGACAAGCCGGAAAATTTTGTCGGCGTGAAGACAGGCGGGGAACGACTGAAAGTGAAAGATATGCTGCGCATTATCAGGGAGAACAAGCCGCTGCAGTGTTACATTATCTCCAATGCTTCAGATAAGATCGCACAGCAGACGGCATCAGCCAGCATTGTCTCCACGATGTTGTTCGGCATTTTGATCGGGAACATGGGGCTTTCGACTATTCTGTCGATGATCAGTATGCTGCCCTCGATCCTCTTTGCCGTGTTCGGTGCGCGATACTGCGGAAAACATGGCAGCAAGGAGTCGATTGTCGCATGGACATGGTATTCTCTGATCGCGGCAGTCGCGCTGGTGCTGTTCTTTGTCGTGATCGATCCGAGAACGATCGCCACGGCGGGGATCACGATGATCCTCTATGTGCTCCTGACACTGATCTCGAACGGATGCATGATGTGTGTGACGACGGCGGGAACCTCATTTATGGCGGATGTCATTGACTATGAGCTGGATCGGAGCGGACAGTTTGTTCCGGCTGTGGTGACGGGGACGTACAGCCTGATCGACAAATTGGTATCGTCCTTTTCCGCAGCGATCGCGACAGCGTGCGTCGCGCTGATCGGCTATACGACCACACTGCCGCAGCCCGGCGATGCACTGACGAGCGGCGTGTTCTGGATGACCATGTTTTTAAAATACGGTATCGCAATGATCGGCTGGATCTGCACGCTGATCGCGATGCGGTTCTGCAGGCTGGACAAGACAGAGATGGTTGCCGTGCAGAGACGGATCGCTGCCGCAAAACAGGCTGCGAAAACACAGCTCTATGAAACGGAGCTAAACAAGGCAGGCGGCGTGAAAACAAAATAAGACAAAATGAATGATGGCAAAGTGAGTGATACAAAGAGGGAGCAGTGAAAATGGCAAGAATCGTAAATAGGATCAATGAACAATGGGAGTTCGAAAAACAGGGCAAAAGGAGCAATATCAGCCTGCCGCACACATGGAACGCGGCGGACGGGCAGACCGGACCGGAACTGTATTTCCGCGGCACCTGCGTCTACCGCAAGCGGATGAAGAAACCGGAGCTGGCATCGGGGCAGCAGGTCTACATCGAGTTTCGCGGTGTCAATTCCTCCGCGTCTGTCAGGATGAACGGGAGAGAACTTGCGCGTCACGACGGGGGATATTCCACGTTCCGGGTGAATATCACGGACGCGCTGGAGGAGGATAACACGCTGGAGGTTGAGGTCGACAATGCGCCGAACACAAATGTTTATCCGCAGAGGGCGGACTTCACATTTTATGGCGGCATCTACCGTGATGTCTATATGATCATTGCGGATCCGTCGCATTTTGACCTGGATCATCATGGCGGGAGCGGATTGCTCATCACGCCGGAGATAGACGGGGAAAATGCGGAAGTCTGTTTCGAGACGTACTCCGTGGGGGAAGCCGAGAAGATTGTTGTCTCCGTTGCGGGTGTGGGTGAGACAGCGCTTGCGCTGGAGACGGTCGGCGGAAAAACTTATGGAAAAGGGCGTATTGTCCTGCAGGGCGTACATAGATGGGACGGCGTGGCGGATCCGTATCTGTATGAGGCGACGGCAGTGCTGTACCGCGGCGGTGAGGCGGCGGATGCGGTCACGGAACGTTTCGGGTGCAGGGAGTTTTGTTTTGACGCGGAGGAAGGCTTTTTCCTGAACGGCAGGCGCTATCCGCTGCACGGCGTCTCCCGCCACCAGGACAGGCTCGGCGTGGGAAATGCGCTCACGCGCGAAATGCACGAGGAGGACATGGAGCTGATCCTCTCCATGGGCGCCAATTCGATCCGGCTTGCGCACTACCAGCATGACCAGTATTTCTATGATCTGTGCGACGAGAAGGGGATCGTCGCGTGGGCGGAGATCCCTTATATCACGGTTCATATGGATTCCGGCAGGGAGAACACGGTTCAGCAGATGAAGGAGCTGATCACGCAGAATTATAATCATGCATCGATCGTGTGCTGGGCGCTCTCAAACGAGATCTCGCTCCAGGGTGTGACGGAGGATTTGATAGAAAACCACAGGATCCTGAACGACCTGGTACATGAGATGGACAAAACAAGGGTTTCCGCGATGGCAAACCTGTTCCTGCTCGAGACGGACAGTCCGCTCGTCTCGCTTCCGGATATCCGCGGCTACAACCTGTACTATGGCTGGTATGTCGGCGAGATGGAGGACAACGATGCGTTCTTCGACGATTTTCACCGGAAATATCCGGATACGGCGATCGGTCTGACCGAGTACGGGGCGGATTGTGTGATCACGCTGCAGTCGCCGAAACCAGAGAAGGGCGACTACACGGAGAGCTACCAGGCGGTATATCACGAGCATATGCTGGAAATGTTCGCGGCAAGACCGTATCTGTGGGGGACATATGTGTGGAACATGTTTGAGTTTGCAGCTGCGGGAAGGGACGAGGCGGGAGATCCCGGCAAGAACCACAAGGGGCTTGTCACGTTTGACCGGAAACAGAAGAAGGATGCTTTCTATATATACAAGGCATGGTGGAGCGCGGAGAAGTTCGTCCATCTCTGCGGGAGCCGCTACCGTGACCGGGTGGAGGACACGACGGAGATCAAGGTGTACTCGAATCTGGAAAAGATCGCGCTGTATGTGGACGACAAATTCTTTGCAGAGCAGGAGGGGCAGCATGTATTTCGATTCCAGGTGCCGATCAGCGGTGTGCACCGGATCAGGGCGGAGGGCAGTGACGGCGATAGAAATTGTGCGGACAGTATGGAGATCGCCAAAGTGGATGCGCCGAATCCATCGTATTTCATGTCGCTTGACAAGGTGCGCAACTGGTTTGACACGCCCGGGGACAACGGGGGGGACAAGGAAGGGTATCTTTCCGTCAACAGCACGATGAGCGAGATCCAGGCGACCGAGCAGGGCGCCGCACTGCTGGCAGGCATGATGAGCCAGATGGCGGGGAAGACAGCCGGAGGCATGGGCGAGGGTGTTGCAATACCGGAGGCAATGCAGAAAATAGTCGCCAGACAGCCGTTAAAAAAACTGCTGCTGCAGGGCGGGGTGGAACTGGAGCCGGAAAAGCTGCAGCAGCTCAATATGGCATTAAACCAGATACCAAAGGCGGCGGTGCAGGAGTAGGGATCTTCCGGCAAGGAACAGGAATATACAAAAAATTTGAGTTAACTGAGAATGGAGATTAGATATGGGCAGATTTTCAAGGGATTTTTTGATCGGCGCTGCCACGGCGGCGCACCAGGTGGAGGGAAACAATATCCACAGCGATTACTGGGCGATGGAACACATGGCGCACACCACGTTCAACGAGCCGTCGCTGGATGCGGTGGATCATTATCACAGATATGAGGAGGACATAAAATTGATGGCGCAGGCGGGGCTTTCCGCGTACCGCTTCTCGATCGAGTGGGCGCGCATCGAGCCGGAGGAGGGAAAGTTTGACGAGGCGCAGATCGCTCACTACAGGAGTGTGCTGGCGTGCTGTCATGCAAACCAGATCACCCCGGTCGTGACTATGATGCATTTCACCTCTCCTGTGTGGGTGATCCGCAACGGAGGCTGGGAGAGTGAGCGCACGGTTGAGGCGTTTGCGCGGTACTGCGGGTATGTAGCGGAGCGTCTGGGGGATCTGATGGGGTATGTCGTCACGATCAACGAGGCAAACATGGGACTCCAGGTGGCGGCGATCGAGGAGCGTTACAAGAGGCAGATGATGGCGAAGATGAGCCAGATGCAGGCACAGGGACTGGAAGGCACGGCACAGATCGGCATGAACTTCAATGCGATGATGGAGAACATGCAGCTGCAGAAACATGAAAATAGAGAAGTATTCGGGACGGAGGAACCGCAGAATTTCGTGTCGGGGAGAACCGCGGCGGGAGATATCCTTGTCATGCAGGCACACCTGGCGGCAAAAAAGGCGATGAAGGCGGTAAAGCCGGCGCTTCAGATCGGACTGTCGCTCTCCCTGCACGATATCCAGGCGGCGGAGGGCGGTGCAGAAAACGCACTGCATGAGTGGGAGGAAGAATTTTCTCATTATATTCCGTATATCCTGGACGATGATTTCTTCGGTCTGCAGAATTATACAAGATCCGTTATCGGTGCGGATGGTATTCAGCCGGTGCCGCAGGGGGCGGAGACGACCCAGATGGATTACGAGTTTTACCCGGAGGCGCTCGAACATGTCATCAGGCGCGTTTCCGAGGAATTTCGTGAAAACAAAAAGGAGATGCCGATCATGGTCACGGAGAATGGCATCGCGACGGAGGATGACACGAGGCGTGTGGCGTTTATTGGGCGGGCGATGGACGGCGTTGCCGCGTGCATGCGGGACGGGATCCCGGTGATCGGATATATGTACTGGTCGCTGATGGATAACTTTGAATGGCAGAAGGGGTTCTCCATGAAATTCGGACTGATCGCGGTTGACCGCGCGACGCAGGAGCGAACGCCGAAACCGAGTCTGGAATTTCTGGGGAAACAGGTGATGACGGTTTAGGAAGTGTTGACGGTGTCAGGGATCAGGCTGACCGCAGGGGGTTCTTTGCATGGCTTGATTCCTGAAACGATGAGGGACTACAGCAAATTTAGAGTCGGGAGTGTGGGTTTATGGCGAAAAAAGCGGTACAGCAGATCATGCTGGGAACGGTTACAAAAAATGAGACACAGACAAGGGAAACACTGAAAGCGATCAAGGCGGCAGGCTATGATGGGATTGAGCTAAACGGATTTATGATCAAGCCGACCTCCTTTCTAGTGCGGGCGATGACAAAGGCGGCAGGCATGCCGGTCGGAAAGGGCGGAAACTATGACTGGAGCAGCCTCGTGCGCGACGCGGGACTTGTCGTGACGAGTGTCCATGAGGATCTGGGAAGCATCAAAAGGGATCCGGAGGCAGTGGTCGCGGAGGCGCAGAGATTCGGCACGGACAAGGTTGTGATCACAGGCATGTACCGTTTTGACTACTCTGACCGGAATGCGGTGAAGGCACTTGTCAGAGATCTGAACCAGTCGGGCGGGATCCTGAAAGGATCAGGGATCCAGCTTTTGTATCACAATCACAACTGTGAATTCCGCAGGCTCGACAAAAATATGACGGCGTATGACTATATCATAGAGAACACAGATGACACATGTGTCAGTTTTGAGCTGGATTCCTACTGGCCGACAGAGGCGGGGGTGTCCGCGCTTGCGTTGATGAAGAAACTCGGCACGCGCATGAAGCTCTATCACATCAACGACAGGGGGACACGCGTGTCGGGTGCGTCCATGACGCCGATCCTCAGATCCGACAGCATGGAGCTTGGCTATGGAAATATGGATCTGGAGAGTCTGATCCGACAGGCGCTGTCGGTCAGCGTCGATGCCGTGATCCTCGAGAGCCACAAAAACTGGGTGGACAAATCACCGATCAAGTCGCTTCGGCTGAGCGCGGATTTTCTAAACCGATATGTGACAGATTCGAAATAAAAAAGTATGGAGGGAAAGTTATGAAATATTACTGCAATCCGATCAATGTTCCTTATCGCTATCAGTTCAACATGGATCCAAGGTCAGGCGGGAAACTGCAGATCGACAGGGAGGCGGCAGATCCGTCCATGATCCTGTTTCAGGGAAAATATTACATGTTTGTGTCGATGAACCTGAGTGTGTGGGTGTCCGAGGATATGGCGCACTGGGAGGCGCACAGGCTGCCGGAGAACCTGCCGTTGTACGACTATGCCCCGGACGTGCGCGTGGTCGGGGAGTACGTGTATTTTTCTGCCTCCAAAAAGGGCGAGGTCTGCAATTTTTACCGGACAAAGGACATCATCAACGGACCGTACGAGGAGATCCCGGGGACGTTTGACTTCTGGGATCCGAACCTGTTCTGCGACGATGACGGCAGGGTCTATTTTTACTGGGGCTGTTCGAACATCACGCCGCTGTGGGGCGTGGAGCTGGAGCCAAGGACCATGCAGCCAAAGACGGAGCGGATCGTTTTGATCAAAGGGGACGGCTGCGAGAGAGGGTATGAGCGCATGGGCGTGGATAACTGTGAGTTCCCGCGTAGCGAGGAGGAAGTGGAGCAGCTGTTCCGGGGATTTCTAAAACAGAGCGGGATGTCTGAGGAGCAGCTTCCCGGGCAGTATATCCCGCAGATCAGGGGAATGTTCACACGCAGACCCTTTATCGAGGGTCCGTGGATGGACAAACACGACGGCAAGTATTATTTACAGTACGCGTGTCCCGGCGCGGAGTACAATGTCTACGCGGACGGCGTTTATGTGGGGGATTCGCCGCTTGGACCGTTTACGCCGGCGGCGAACAATCCGTACTCCTATCACCCGGGCGGTTTTATGCCGGGCGCAGGACACGGCTCCACCATGCGGGACAGAAACGGGAACCTCTGGCACGCGTCCACCATGCGCATCAGCGTCAACCACCAGTTTGAGCGGCGCGTGGGGATCTGGCGCGCAGGGTTTGACAGGGATGGCGAGCTTTTCTGCAACCAGAATTACGGCGACTGGCCGATCGCGGTGGATGAGAACGGCTGTGACGCGTGGAGCGAGCCGCAGTGGTATCTGCTGGATTACAAAAAGCCTGTGTCAGCGTCCTCCTGCGCGGCGGGCAGTGATCCGGGCATGGCGGTCAACGAGGACGCGCAGACATGGTGGCGGGCGGCGTCCGCAGAGCGCGGACAATGGATCGCTGTCGATCTGGAGAGATCGATGGATGTCAGGGCGGTCCAGATCAATTTTGCGGATGACAGCCTTCCGATCGCATCGCCTGGAAAGATCCAGGGCTCGGTTACGCAGCCAAGGTATATCGAGGAGCGGGATCACGTCACACGGTGGATCCTCGAGGGATCGCTGGATGGGATCGAATATTTTGTGATCGAGGATAAATCCGAGGCCGTCACGGATCTGCCGCATGACCTGATCGTCAGGGAGGAGGGCGTCAGAGTGCGGCATGTGAAGCTGACGATTCTGCAGATCCCATACGATGTGGCGCCGTGTATTTCCGGTCTGAGGATATTCGGCATCGGTGACGGGGAAAAGCCATTGGTTCCGGAGTACAGCATACGCAGGAGCGATGACAGGCTGGATCTGCTGGTGGACATCGAAGATACGGCGGGAGCTTCCGGCTATAACGTCTTGTGGGGACATGCGCAGGACAAGCTGTACCACAGCTATCAGATCTACAAAAGTGACGATGTGCGGACGCAGAAAAGGATCGGTGCGCTGGTGAGATCCCAGGACTATTTTGTGCGTGTCGACGCGTTTAACGAGAATGGGATTACCCATGGAAAGGTGAGGAGATTATGAGAGCCATCAATTTAAAGACAGAGCATCTGACGGATCCGATCGGCATCGATATAGCCAGACCGTACCTGTCGTGGACGTGTGAGGGCGGGATCACGCAGACTTCATATGAGATCGAGGCAGAGGAGAATGGCAGTCTGCTGTGGGGCAGCGGCAGGATCTTTGGCTCGCAGATGCATGCCGTTTTTGGAAAAGAACTGCAGAGCAGACAGCACGTAGTCTGGCGGGTGCGCCTCTGGGACGAGGCGGGACGCGCAGGAGACTGGAGCGAGCCGGCTGTCTTTGAGACGGGTATCATGGACAGAACACTGTTCAAGGCAGCGTGGATCAACCCGGAACTTGTCTGTGACCCGGAGATCCATAAGCCTGCAAGTTACATGAAAAAGATCTTTCACACAGAAAAAGGAAAGGCGGCAAGGCTTTACATCACCTGCCACGGACTGTACGAGGCGTATATCAACAAAAAACGGGTGGGGGGATTTGTCCTTGCCCCCGGCTGCTACAATTATGACCGAAAGGTAGCGTATCAGACGTACGATGTCACGGATCTGATCGAGGAGGGCGAGAATACGGCGGAAGTCATTCTGGGGGACGGCTGGTATCGAAGCGTGTCGGGTGTTGACGGGGACCGCAATCTCTACGGGACGGGAGTGGCGCTGTTCTTCCAGCTGGAGATCGACCGGAATGTCGTATGTATCTCTGACGGGAGCTGGGCGGCTTCACAGTCGGGACCGATCCGCGAGAACGACATGCAGCAGGGTGAGGTGGTTGACGCCAGAATGGAGGAAATAACGGATTACCACGAAGTCAGGGTGGAAGATTTCGGGGTGGAGACGCTGTCCTGTTCCAACTGCATGCCGGTTGCGGAGATGGAGCATTTCGCAGGGAAATGCATCACGACACCGAACGGGGAAACGGTCATTGATTACGGGCAGAACATGGCGGGATATATTTCATTCCGGCTGCGGGCGCACGCGGGACAGAAGATCGTGCTGACACACGGCGAGACACTGGACGAGAACGGGAATTTCACACAGGAGAACTTTCAGGACCGCAAACGGCACAAGGAGGGCGGCACCAGACAGCAGGTGGTCTACACCTGTAAGGAGGGCTGGAACGAGTACAAGGCAAAGTTCACGATCTGGGGATTCCGCTATGCGAAGGTGGAGACGGACATCGACCTGCAGGGCGCGGAGTTCACCGCGATCGCAGTGTACTCGAAGATGCGGGAGCTGGGGACGTTTACCTGTTCCAACGCGGATGTGGAGCAGCTGGTGCACAACAGTATCTGGAGCCAGAAATCGAATTTCTGTGACGTGCCGACGGACTGCCCTACAAGAGAGCGCGCGGCGTGGACCGGGGATATGGGCGTCTTTGCGGCAGCAGGGCTGTATCTGGCGGACTGCTATCCGGTGATCCGCAAATGGCTGGCAGAATGCCGCCTGACGCAGCACGAGGACGGGAAACTGAGCAACATTTCCCCGCGGAACAATAATCCCGGCTTTTTTTCGGGGCTGCTTGCCGGTTCCGTGGGATGGGGGGACGCGTGCATCATCGTGCCGTATGTGCTCTATCAGCGGTATGGCGATGTGCGGATCCTGGAAGAAAATTACGAAATGATGCAGAGGTGGTATGCTTTTCTGGAGGAGCGGGCAAAAAATAAGCCGGAAGATCCGACAGAGCGCATGAGACAGAATCCCTATCGCGATCATACTATCGAGACAGGGGTTGATTACGGCGAGTGGTGTGAGCCGGATGTCGACAGTACCTCCGCGATGCGGACACCGCAGGAAAAGGTCGCAACCGCATATTTTGCGCGCTCCGGACAGATGCTTGCCGAGATCGCGCAGATTCTGGGAAGGACGAAGGATGCCGCCCATTATCATACAGTGGCGGAAAATGCGGGGAAGGCATTCCGCTATATCGCGCTGGATGACGGAAGGATCCGTTCCGACCGGCAGGCAGAGTACGTGCGCGCGATCTCGTTTGGGCTGCTGCCAGATGAGGAGAGACGTCAGGCGGCAGACGATCTGAACCGTCTGGTGCAGCAGAACGGTTATCACCTCAACACAGGCTTTCTCTCGACGCCGCAGTTGTGTGCAGTGCTCGCGGATCACGGGTATGTGGAGACGGCGTACAGGCTGCTGCTCCAGGACACGATGCCGGGCTGGCTCTATCAGGTGAAGAAGGGTGCCACGACCATCTGGGAGACATGGGACGGGATCGACGAGAAGGGCGTGCCCTCCGCATCGCTGAACCACTATTCCAAGGGGGCGGTCACAGGCTGGCTGTTTGAGGGCGTGTGCGGGATCCGGCTGACAGATGGCGGGATCGAGATCAAGCCGCAGCCGTGCAGCCTGCTGGACTATGCGAAGGCTGTGTACCACTCGCCGGTCGGGGATATCGAGAGCGGATGGCGCTGTGAGGATGGAAGATTTGTCTATGAGTTTGTCATTCCGGCAAATACCAGCGCGGTCATCGTTCTTCCCGACGGGAGGAGCGAGCGCGTTGCAGCCGGGAAGTATTTTTATGCGCAGGGAGCTTAGCGGCGAAAGCTGCGGCGCGCCCTGCGCGGTGAGAATCCCGGATCATATTACTGCATTTTCTCGTCCGGATCGAAATAGCGTATCACCCTGCATGGATTTCCCGCCGCAACGCAATTTGCCGGGATAGAACGGTTTACCACGCTTCCGGCACCGATCACGCTGTTCTCCCCGATCGTTACCCCGGGCAGGAGGATCGTGCCGCCGCCGATCCACGCGTTGTCTTTTACCTCGATCGGTCGGGCATATGTCCTGAAAAAGGGAGTCTGCTGCTCTTTCCAGTCCGGTATGAGCCGTTCCTGCGGTAAGACAGGATGAGAGCTGGTATAGAACTGCACGTTTGACGCGATCATCACCCTGTTGCCGATGCGGATCGCCGCATTGTCCACAAATGTGCAGTTTATACCGATGATCACATCGTTTCCCAGAAAAATATTGTTCCCGTGGTCGCAGTGAAACGGTGTGTCGATCGCCACATTTTCCCCGATGCTGCCCAAAAGTTCCTGCAGAATAGCAGTTCTCTTCTCGGTATCCCGATAGTCCGAAAAATAATATTCGCGTGTCAGTTCCCTTGTGCGGGCGATCAACGCTAATGTTTCATTGTCTGCGGTTTCCACGAAATCGCTTGCTTCATAATACATGTCTGACCTCCTTCTATGATTCGTTGTTGTTCGTTTTTTTTGCGTACTAAAACATCTTAATACGATCTGGAACCGAAAAAATCGGTTCGGCAGTATTCTGTGATGGATTATGAACTCAATATACCGGATGTCCTGGTGATTGTCAACTTATCATAATGGTTGACACGGTTTTGGCATCTATGTGCATCTATGCAAAAAAGGGCATTATCGTGCCCCGCCCGCAATTTTTAAAACAGCGGCAAAAAGTTGGGGCGTGAACACCAGTGGATTCTCTGTGAATGTGCGTCTTTGTATTGTGAAAAAAAGAAATGTCGTGTATAGTATATATAATAGATGAGAGACGGAGGTAGATTTCGTGAAACGCAGATTCAACGTGACAGGCTTGTGCACACCACAGAGACATTACATGGTGAGGCTGGATGACAGGTTAAAGATCATACGGGATGATTATGTCGAGTACGGTAGTTACTTTGTCATCAACCGGGGCAGACAGTACGGAAAGACGACGACGCTCGCCGCGCTGGAGGAGTATCTACAGGATGACTATATCGTGCTGTCACTGGATTTTCAGCAGATGGGAACGGAGGATTTCGCGGACGCCCCGACATTTGCGCACGCGTTTGCAAATATATTGATCGAGACGCTGGAGATCAATGGGATGTGTGACAGGAAAGAGTTGACAGAGCCGCTTGCGGAGATCATGGGCAGGGAAAGCAACAGCCTGAAGGAGCTGTTTATGTGTCTGAGCAGGATGTGCAGAAACAGCACACAGCCGATCGTACTGATGATCGACGAGGTTGACAGCGCGTCCAACAACCAGGTTTTTGTTGATTTCCTGGCACAGTTGAGGGGATATTATTTAAAGCGGGACAAGATGCCGATCTTTCACTCCGTGATCCTTGCAGGTGTGTACAGCATCAAAAATCTGAAATTAAAGCTGCGCTCCGAATCGGAGCACCAGTACAACAGTCCCTGGAACATTGCGGCCGATTTCAAGATCAGCATGAGTTTTTCGGCGGAACAGATCGCCGGGATGCTGGGAGAGTATGAGGCGGATCACCAGACAGGCATGGATATCCATGCAGTTGCGGAAGAAATCTACGCCTATACGTCAGGTTATCCGGTGCTGGTATCGACTATCTGCAAATATATCGATGAGGATCTGCCCGGGATTGAAGGTTTTGAAAGCCCCGGCGCGGCATGGTCAAAAGCCGGCGTCGCCCAGGCAGTACAAAGCATGCTAAAAGTGAGCACACCGCTGTTTGAGAGCATGGTGCGTCAGCTGGACTTGTACGAGGAACTCCGCACTATGTTGGAGAACATCATCTACCAGGGCATGAAGATACCGTTCAGCCCGGACGAGAAGGCGGTCAGCATGGGGCTGATGTTTGGATTTCTGACAGAAAAAAACGGACA
>ERZ808054.1345-NODE-1345-length-14395-cov-4.134306_pt1 | contig 14395 bp, 11 predicted proteins | sample MGYA00380201_ERZ808054 | MGnify/ENA primary metagenome ERZ808054 (study PRJEB31490, sample SAMN06133419) | mouse gut metagenome | isolation source: Z5_2 | host: mice | place: China: Chengdu | collected 2015-05 ... | reverse complement strand
TAAATTCTTTATCTAAAATATCCTCAACCCCTGATAAACACTGGCTTTCACGCCACTTACTTAAATTGCTAATTTCGACGAAACCCTGCGCATTGTTCGGGGGCGAATCGTATTCTGATAATTTCTGTATGTTTAATCCGCAATTTAATAAATGCAAATGCTAGAAATAACCTTATTCTACAATCATTTCAACATTTAACTCGGAGGTTTGCCACTAGGTATTTTGGTAGCAAAATTTAACTAAGCACTTATAATAACGAACCGTACTAATTTAAGTAAACATTTGAAGAAAAGCATCGGCTATTTCAGGTCGATGCTTTTACTTATTATATCATTTTTGCTCTACAATATCCTGTGGCATATCTACTAAAATTTTCTCCTGCGCTTCCTTCACTGTTATATATTTTCGTATAAGAACCCAACTATTCCCCATTACCTCATCTGCAATATATACTTCCCCAGAAGTTTTCGATTCATCATCCCATTCTATATTGGTAATTATGAAATTACACATTTCTGTTCTGCTATACAAACAAAATTCTGTTCCCAATAACGTAGCACTGATAGGTCCCTCCAGAAAGTTCATTGATACTTTTTTCTTCCCAACTATTTCCTCCATAGAATAGTTTTTTGTATTTAATTCCTCAACATGAAAATGTTCAAATGGATGATCCCTTTTTATACTCCTATTATCCAAAAGGCAAATTTTTAATTCTGACAGAAATACCACATCTTCGTATGGCAATTCTGCTCCCGGGTTAAATGTTATTTCCAAAATCTCTTCCAACTTTTTTAGCGTAGTCCATAAATCCAATGCTGCCTCGACCTGTTCTTCATCAAACGCTTTATCTGGAATTAGCGTTGATGTTTGCTGCCGCCCCCCTATAATTGCGGTTTTGTTATAAACTCCCTTAAAAGCATTAAGCGAAGCTACTGCTTCTGAAACACTTTTTGCTTTTGTTGGCGTCACAGAATATATTATTTTCGATTTTATAACTTCTATTTCGTTTATGATCACAGTCATTTTTAACGCCGGGAAATCTATATTAGAAAACATAATCTCATCCATACTTTCATATGGTTGACGTTTCATATTTAATATAACTTCATCCCCTTCAATTGTTTTGATCGTAATAGGAATGGGATTTGGAAATGGTTCTGGATACATATAACATTTAGTTATTTCTACCGGATCACCTAATGGATTATGCACTGATTGCTCAAGCGGTATCTGCTTTTCTTCATTGCCTACCCTGACATTTTTTACCGGAAAAGGTTTTTGGGTTCGATAAAAATATTCAAGCCAACGTTCTTTTGGTATATTGCTTAAAACATTCTTTAACTTTTCATCTGATTGATCGATTTCAACATTCATAATTATATTTTGTTCCAAATGTTCCAAGTTGGGACCAACAAAGATTCCTTGCTCCGGATTTTCATAACAACAAAAATTACTTGGCAAATCCTGATTTATAAGTGTTAAAATCTCCTCTGGAACTTGCATCCCAGCTTGATTATCGTTAAATACATCATCAAAATCTACAATCATATTAAATCCTCCGCAAACCTCATACTAACTTCAATTCTTGATATTAAGAAATATTTTTGAGTATCACCCAATGGTAATTCCTTAATTGATTCAATAATACGTTTTAATGCCATTTCATCGGGTACGATAATATAACGAATATCTCCCCAATCAAATTTGATCCACGTTTCTTTATGCGATTGTAGTGCTTTAGAATAGTAGTTTTTAGCATTTTCAGTCGCCATATTCCCAGACAGCATTAATTTTAGATTGTTAGGAAAATCTTCTGTTGGAATATAACGCCATTCACACTCATCTTGAAAAATATATGGTCTTTCTTCCCCTGCAACCTTCTCTATCCCAGAAATTGGCTTCATATACATCATAGCACTCATAAGATAATTCAATAATATCTTATCTTCCTCATGTACTTTTTTTCCTGCATTATAATAATCCGAAAAGGCACTTTTGAAATCGCCTGCCAATGGGGATTCAGGATTTATGTAATGAATTGGTTGTACTTTAAACTTACTAATAATAGCCTGCTTATCCAACGCTAATCCATATCTTCCATATCGCGACATATGACTTCCAACCTTAGATAACGGAATATCACAAAAACAGGTCATCGGGAATGCAATTTTGTGTAATCCTTCGATTTTTAGATAGTCTAATGGTTCAATCACATATCGAGGAATAATTGCTTTATTCTTTAATATTATCTCTAAATATTCCAACTCTTTCATGTAATTGCACAGAATATTTGCACTATTACTCCATTTTAATTTGGCTGGTATTTCCGCTGTACCTTGTAACTGTATTGTGTCTCCCAATATAGCTGATTCCTCCCTAAAATTGTAACTCATTTTCTCAAAGTTCTTCTTCTGATATTTCAATCAACTCTCTAGCACCTTCTTCATAACTTCATTTTCCTTTGATAACATACCCCATCTAAATTTGAAAATCTCCTATAATCTTCTTTAATCAAAAGAACCTCAACAATTGTAAATATCTCTTCCCTTCACTCTCCGCTGTTCTTTCTCCAAACTGCTTAAACCCATTATAATCACTCTGATAAAATGCAAGCACCTTATCTACATCCTCACAATCCAGATATACCACACCTCCACCCACATAATACTGCACATGCTTCAATATCTCAAAAGTCAAATCCATAAGTTCATTTCCACTTATCCTCCATTTCTCAGGGATTGAACTATTTTTTCCAAACTGTGCAATCAAAAACGCTGACACATTATACTTATCCGTTTCTTCGTCCAGTTTTGCATATCTTGATAATTTCCTACGAGCTGTATTACTAATATTGGTATTCGTTACCTCAACTGCTTTATGTGCCAGCGTAAAAATCCCTACCAGCACATTTTCACCCTTATCATTTTTCCTTATAACCAGATATGTAATAGATAACTTTTTCCTAGCAAACTCAATTGATTTATTATGTACAAAGTCTTCCACCTCATCATTCAACGGAGACGAAAAACCGGAGAGAAGCACTTGCAGTTCCTCCTCTCCGATTGCTTTTAAAATATCCTGAATATTAACAGCTATGCATTTGTTCATCTCTATATACCCTCACCTGTCATAAATTTCCGTATCTCATCTATATTGGTTACAAGCGGAATTACAGGTGCAGATGGCATTCTTTCAGGCTCCTTCGCAGATGCATCCAACGCCTCAGCAAAAGCTTCTGCCTGTCGCGGGTCTGTAATCCTTACATTTGCAAAAATACTTGATGTTGCCACAAAAACACCTCCTCACAAATAGATATTTTTACTTTGCCTTTCTTTTATTCATCTTTATTATATGCAATTTGCCTTAAAAAAGCAATATAAATTCTTTATCTAAAATATCCTCAACCCCTGATAAACACTGGCTTTCACGCCACTTACTTAAATTGCTAATTTCGGCGAAGCATTGCGTATCGTCCAGGATCATTTGGACAGCAGAAACTTCTATGCCTTTAACCCGGAGTTTGATTGCAATAAATAATATCATATTGATTCAAACAAATTTAAGCGAAAGTATATGTCAAATGGCAGATACTTTCGCTTTATCAAAAAAACGTTAATCACTTGTTTGTCTGCCCACTGCCTATCAGCACCTTTTTCCCACAGAAAGCAAACCCATATTTCCGGATACGGTCCTTAGGAATCCCTTTGGCGATAAGGTTCGCCTGATACCCCTTCTCCTCGATCTGGCGAAGCGCTTCCTTAACGGTGTCGGACAGTTCCTTTTCGTTTGCGCTCTGCACTTTAAACTCTATAATTACTGCGTCACCTGCGAGGCGTTCCGTTCCAGATATTTCCCTTGGCTCCAGCATGATATCATACCGACCAAATCCGCTTTCCCGGTTGGATGAAATCACATACCGGTCAGCCAGCTCCACCATAAGCCCCAGCACGAACCCATGATAAAAACGCTCCGGCTCTTCATATGAAGGTCTTTTCCCGGTGTCGAAATAGCTGAACATTTCCGTCGTTACTCTGTTCATATAAGTGTTCATTGCATTTAAATCCCCGATCAGCAAGGCCTTGATAAAGTCATTGTACACGTAGGATGCGCCGGCAAACCATTTTCGCACCATATTGCGGAACATCACTCTTACTTCAAAATTGGTCAATTCCAGTTCATACTCTTGCTTCCACTCCCCGAAATCAGTCATGTACGACCTGAAATTTTTTACCTTCAGGTAACCGCTGGCCAGAAGAAGGCTCCATACCGCCTGTTCGTCCTCATCTAACTGGTCATATACGATCTGCTCGTCTATCTCTTTTACAATGCTTTCTCCCTGAAGTAAATGCTCAAACGTCTGTTTGACATCTGGATTTCCCTCCCTGATCAGTTTTCCGACAAGGCTGTTGGAACTGGTATTTGACCAGTAGGCTCCCACTTTTTTTTCAACCAGAAAGCTGATGATCGACCATGGGTTATAGATATCTTTTCTTTTCCCGAAAGAAAAACCGTCATACCAATCCTTAACCTGTTGCCTGAAATCCGACAAACCGTATTCCTCCAGCGCCCCGCAGACCTCCTCTTCTGTGAATCCGAAGCAGTCTTCATATTTCTTAGATGTGGTGGTCACGACTTCAAGATTATTTAAATCAGAAAAGATGGATTCTTTGCTAATCCGGGTGATACCCGTCATGATGGCGCGTTCCAGATAAGGATTTGTTTTAAAGGCGGCATTGAAAAGATTTCTGGTAAAAGATGACAATTCCCTCCAAAATCCGTTCACATAAGCCTCCTGCATAGGCGTGTCACACTCATCCAAAAGTATGATCACCTTTTTCCCATAATATCTCATCAGATAATTCGACAACACATTCAGGGAATCCGCCGCAACATAGTTCTCCATATCTGCCGACACCTTATGATAGAACTCTTTTTCCCTTTCATTTAGAATCCCGCTCTCGACCAGAAAATCAAATTTATTGTACAACTCGGTTATAATCTGGCAGATTCTTTTTCTGGTGCCCTGAAAAGAAGTCTCCTTCACTTTTGCAAAGCTGAGTGCGATCACAGGCCATGTTCCCTGCAGCTTACGGTATTTGTAATCTCCGTCTGGGGATTTTTCCTGCCATATAGACAACCCTTCAAAAAGTTCTCCCCTGCCTGCATATTCTAAAGAAAAAAATTTCTCCAGCATACTCATGTTCAGTGTTTTTCCAAATCTTCTCGGTCTTGTAATCAGCGTCACATCATCATCCGTTTCCCACCACTGCCTGATAAAATCTGTTTTATCCACATAAAAATTATGGTTGATTCTTACTTTTTCAAAATCCTGCTTTCCTATGCCGATTTTCTTTGTCATGATCAGTTCCTCATTTTGTCAAAACATTTATCATTATTATAGTATACAGCTTTTCCGAATACAATCTCATTATTTTTTATTTCCTTATATTTTCCTTAGACATCCCTGATATGCTTTTCACATGGGAGCATTTAATGTTTTCCATAGACCAACAATCATTAAGGAGGATTTTCACATGCAACATTCATTACAGCCAGCAGTCACAAAAGGGCTTTCCGGCTTTGCCCTGAAATACCTTGCGATGGCTTTGATGGTTCTTGACCACATCCACTACTTTTTTTCCTATACTGGAAAAGTGCCGCTTTTCTTTTCCTGGGCGGGAAGACTTGCCGCACCCCTGTTTTTATTCTGCATCATTGAAGGTTTTACACACACCCATGACCGGAAAAAATATTTCCTGCGCATCTACCTGTTATCGGTACTTATGGGCGCGGTACAATTTTCCTTTTACAACATAGGTCATGGGCTGGTGCGTCCGGACGGATTCTTCCCTCAAAACCAGATGCTTGCTTCCTTTTCCATTCTGATCGTGGTACTGCAGGGGTTTGACTGGTGTTCACGTAAAAAATGGATCCGGGGGCTTGCGGCGATCCTGGTTCCGGTGCTGCTTCCTTTCGCCGCCTCTGCCCTGATGATGACAGCCCAAAGCCCGGTGCTTCTTTTTGCCATGAACCTTCTTGCCTTTACTGTACTGCCGCTCCACTCCTTTATCATGGACGGCGGAACCGCCACGCTGATCTTTGGAGTCATTCTTTACCTGTTCCGAAAAAACAGGAAACTGCAGGCAGGCGCATTTGTCATAACCTGCATACTCTGGGATATCGTCCGGCTGCTTCTTATGGCTCCCGGTCTGAAAGCTGCGGATTTTTTCACACTGGCTTATGAATGGATGGAAGTTTTTGCAGTAGTTCCCATGCTGTGTTACAATGGAATGCGCGGAAGTGGATCCAAAAGTCTTTTTTACTGGTTTTATCCGGTCCATATTTATGTGCTGTACGCACTTTCCTTTATTTTATACGGATTCATTATAAAGTAGAAAACGGCTTTGATCGTTTCCATTTGCTATATGACCAGAAAGGAGCTTCCCATGGCAAATATTCTCGTGATTGACGATGATGAGGCTATGCTTGCCCTGATTCAAAATGTTTTAAGAAAAGACGGACATGCCATAACCTGCGTTTCCCGGATCACGGAAACGCTCAAAGACAACCTTTCGCCTTACGACCTGATTTTGCTGGACATTATGATGCCGGGCACGGACGGTTACACTTTTTGCCGCGAAGTCCGCAGCTTCACCGACTGCCCTATCCTCTTTCTTACCGCCAAAAGCCTTGAAGAAGATGTGGCTTTCGGTTTTTCCCTTGGGGCGGATGACTATATTAAAAAACCCTTTTCTATCATAGAGCTTCGTGCCAGGATCAATGCCCATTTAAGACGCGACCAGCGGGAAAAAGTCCAGTGTCTTTCCGTGGGGGATGTCCGTTTCTTTCTGGGGAAAAATGAGATCTGGGCAGCAGGGCAAAGGCTTTCCTTCACCAAGAGCGAATATGAGATCAGCCTGCTTTTGGCAAGAAACCATGGTCAGATCTATTCCAGAGAACAGATTTTTGAAAATGTATTTGGCTACGACAAGGAAAGCGATATTTCCGCAATTACGGAACACATTAAAAACATCCGGAAGAAGCTTGCCGCCGCAGGCTTATCTCCGATTGAGACCATATGGGGGATTGGATATCGATGGAACGGAAAATAAAAAAGGAAATCAGTTTAAACCGTTTTTTTATGATATTTTTGGCACATGCGCTTCTGTCATTTGTCTGCGTTTTGGCGCTGTGGATATGCCTGCTGTTCGCATTCAATTATTTTCATATCGTGACCCCGGCTAACGCTGTGGAGCGCGCCGTTTCCGACTGGAGCGGCAGCCTTGACCCACATACGGTCATCACGCCGTATGATATTCCTTCCGGGGCGGATTATGCCATTTTTGATCATACCGGCACGCTGTTACAGACTAATCTGGAAGAAAGCGCTTTAAAAACCGCCGCAAACCTGGCAGCTTCTGACGATTCCGTCAACATCAGGCGCAGCGGTCCTTCTATAGGCTCTTATTTCTATTTAAAAATAAATACGGATACCCAGTGTGTCATTGTAGCATACCGGCTCGTTTCCTCCTTCAGCTCTCCCCTGCTCCGGCGTTTTCTTCCCAACGCGGAACTGTTTTTTTTACTGCTGCTTTGCTTTCTGCTCATGGCGGACTTTATTTTTATCGCGGTGCGGTATGCCCGCAAATTAAAAAGGGAGCTTCTAAAGCTTGCCGCTGCCGCCGACCAGATTGGCAGGCAGAACCTTGATTTTGACGTGCCGAAAACAAGATTGTCGGAATTTAACCGGATCATGGAATCTCTGGAGCATTTAAAGACGGATCTGCAACATTCACTGAAAGAACAATGGGCAATGGGGCAGCAAAAGAAACGGCAGTTAACTGCTTTTACCCACGATATCAAAACCCCCCTGTCCATCATAGCAGGCAATGCGGAGCTATTACTGGAAACCAGACAGACAAAGGAACAAAGGGAATATACTGCGTTTATTTTGGAACACACGAACCAGATCCACCGGTATGTGACCGGGATCCTGGAGCTTTCCAAGCCGGATGATGCCGTTTCGGACGATACCTGTGATCTTGGGAAACTTTTGCCTGCAATGGTACAAATGGCAGAAAGCCTTGGGAAGAATAAAAATCTCTCCTGCCGGCTGACTGCCGGAAAACTGCCTGATCTGCCCATTCCTAAGGAAAAGCTGCAAAGGATCCTTTCCAATTTAATCGACAACGGAGTGCAGTATTCCCCGGAGAACGGCACAATCTATCTATCCGCCTGTCTGGAAGATAGCAGGCTGCTGCTGCGCATCCAGGACGAGGGAGAAGGATTTTCCAAGGAAGCTCTGCTTTACGCCACGGATGAGTTTTACCGTTCTGACCAGAGCCGTAACAGCAAGGAGCATTTCGGTCTGGGACTTGCCATTGTAAGACAGATCGTCACAGAACTTAACGGCACTATCTGCCTTGAAAATGTGAAAGGGAAAGGCGCACTTGTTACCGTGAGCCTTCCCCTTGAGCCGTAAAGCTTTACACAACTCCCTTTTTCCCTTTGACCATTACCCTATGGAAAGACAATTTCCATTCTTTCCAAAATTCTTTTCATAATCATCATAATTGCCATACTGCTTCCAAAGATCGATCATCATCTCATAACGGTCTAAGTCCAGCCCTGTGTACACGCAGTTGGAAGTTGCAAACACATAGCCCCTTCCTGTCGCCATCCCTTCCCGCAGGGAACGAAGGATATCCCCCCGGCATTCCTCCTCTGTGCCTGTCTGTAAAAGACCGCAGTTCACATTGCCGATCAATGCAATATCATCCCCTATGATCTTGCGCACTTCCGGGATGGACACACCTCCCTGGGGATCTAAAGAATGAAACGCATCCGGCTTGCAGTCCACCATCTGTTTTAGAATCGGCATGATATTCCCATCCGTATGTTTGATGGTATAATATCCCATCTTACGGTATTCCGAAATCGTTTCCTTTAAATAAGGTACAATAAATTCGTCAAATTGCTCTGGACTGTAAAATGGATTTGCATTAAAGCAGTAGTCTGCGCAGAGAGTAAATCCGTCATGCAGATGTCCCAGCTCATCCAGCTTCTGCGCTTTTTTAATTGATCTGTCCATCCTGATTTTGGTTTCCTCATTTAATCCGTCGGGATCTTCGTACATCCGCACTGAAAAATCCATCATGGTATCGCCATCTGGAATTGACCATGTGGGGTCTCCGTGCATCATGATATAGTACTCGTCTCCGCTCTTTTCCCTGATTAGCTCCAAAAGCCACTGGGTATTTTCCACATCTCCGGGATTCGGATGCACGAAAATCGCACTGTGGTCATAAGCCCTTGCAACATCCACATAAATCTGCGCCATCTCATTCATATGGAGGCTTCTTTCCTTATAACTCATCTGGTTCCACTGCTCGTAAAAACGGTGGGAAGGATGAACCTTTCCCAGTTTTTCCATAGTCAGAAAAAATACCAGTTCAAAGGTAGGAACCTGCCCGCCGATGGGTTCGCATTTTAATGTCTTGATAAAACGTTCCCTGTGTGTCATATGATTTTTCCTTTCCGTTCCTTGTCATAGAACTAAACTTTTCCAGTCTTCCGCTTCTTTTTTGGAAGGTGCCTTCTTTTCTGCCATTTCAGGATCATATGTTAAGCCAATCTGTTCCCATTTATATATCCCCAGCTCATGATAAGGCATAATTTCTATTTTTTCAACCCTGGGGCAGTGTTCTTTCACCGTACATATGGATTTAAAATGTTCTTCCGAATCATTTACGCCCGGGATGATCGGACAGCGGAGCCAGATCTCCCCTTCTCCTTTTTCCATAAGGATCGCGCTGAGCCTTTTCAGATTATCCATGATCAGTTCCCGGCTTCCGCCTATGTACTTTTGCTGCATTTTCTCCGTAGAAGCTTTGTAATCGAACAGATACAGATCCACAAGCCCGATTGTCGCCTCTATCGTCTCCCATGGCACATTCCCCGCCGTTTCCACTGCCCTGTGGATTCCCAGCTTTTGACATTCGGACAGCAGTTCAACGGAAAATTCCGGTTGCATCAGCGGTTCCCCGCCGGATAAGGTAATTCCGCCCCCGGTTTTCTGATAAAAAGCCATATCTTTTTTAACCAGATCAATTACATTTTCCGATGTCATTTCATGCCCCGCAACAGACAATGCATTTACCGGGCAGACTTTTGCACATTTTCCACAGGCAAGGCACCTGGAAAAAGAGATATGATGCCGCCTATGGCTATCCCATTCATGGATGCCCTGCGGGCAGGCCTCTTTACATTTTCCGCACTGAATGCATTTTTTACCGTCAAACCGAAGCTGTGGCTGTCCTTTCATTCCCTCCGGATTATGGCACCACAGACAGTGAAGGGGGCAGCCTTTCAAAAAAACCGTGGTCCGCATCCCCGGACCGTCGTGTATGGACCCACGCAGAATGTCCATGATCATTCCTGTTGTCATCTTTATACCCCCGCATATTACAGATTTTGCCTGTAATCATGTACCGCAAGCCCTCTTATTCATACAATGTCCGGTTCAGGATATCCAGCTGCACCTCTTTGGGGAGGCTTACAAACCTGCCGCTGTAACCGCCTACCCGCACAAACAGATCCTGATATTCCTCCGGATGGATCATCGCCTGCTCCAGTTCGCCCCTATCCACTACGTTGATCATCGCCTGGGATCCGCCTTTTTCAAAATAAGTTTCCAGGATCTCCCTTACCAATTTGCGGTTTTCACGGAACATTTCTTTGGAAAACTTCATGTTCTGCACGGAACCGGCGTGGATGGACGTGCGGAGCTTCACCATGGAATTTATGAGCGCCGTGATTCCCTGCACATCGTAGCCTGCCGTGGGTCCATTGGCATTGGACATGGGCTTCCCCGCCCGCCTGCCGTCCGCGCTTGCCCCAAGGCAGCTCCCCAGCTTCACATTGTGGTCATTATTGATAAGGACTGCCAGATACGAGGAAAGCGACGTTTCCTTTCCTGCCTTTTGGATGATCCGGCATACATCCTCATGTACCCGCACAGCCATCTGGTCTGCCCCCTCGTCATCATTGCCGAATTTGGGAATGTCATGCAAAATTTTTTGTAATTGTTCTTTTCCCGCAAAATCAGTCTTTAACGCTTCTTTTAATTCCTCCATGGTCACAAGTTTCTGGTCAAATACCGCCGTTTTAACGGCATAAAGGCTGTCAGAGGCACTGATGTTCCCATAGGTCTCAACGGTTCCGCCAAGATACCGGATTCCTCCGCTAAATAATCCTTTCCCTCTTTGAATGCAGTCATCATACAAAATGCTCTGCAAAAGATAGGATGCTTCCTCTCCCGCCATGCGGTACTCCAGTTCCTCCTGCTTTGCCAGGCAGGTAAAATAATAATCGCAATAATCCAAAAACACCTGATATAGCTCTTCAAAATCCTGATATTTTTTATTTTGATCAAACAGTGCAAGCTCCACCACTCTTAAAATATTGATGATCCCGTTGGGGGAACCAAAACTCCTGTGACCGATCACATACTCCCCGCAGCCAAATGGGAAAAAATCCTGCGCTTCACTTTCCGCTACGCCAAAAGAACTTTCAACAGAAGGAATGTTCACGTCATCATTGTAAAGGATCGGAAATGTCCTTCCTTCTCCCAATACCTCCAGCGCTTTTTCCATCAGCCCAGGATTGCATCCCTGATAAAGGCGCAGACTAAGCTGCGGGATATGCCGCACCACCTGCCTGCTTGCTTCCATGGCAAGAAGTGCAAAGGCATCCGCCGCCTCTTCATTCTGCCTTCCTCGTCCGCCGATCATGACACGTCCATGGACCGATTCGTCCGTATCTGCGATCATAGTCCACAGAGAATTGACAAGTTCCTGGGCTTCCTTTTGGGTGATCCTCCCACAGCGCAGATCTTCCGTATAAAATTCCCCAATATAGTCGTCCATCCGCCCATAATCCATGGTTACGCAAAGCAGGGAGTAAAGCCATGTAAGCTGCATGGCTTCATGCATGGTCTTTGGAGCATGGCAGCCGATGGCAGATAACGATTCCCTGATACGCATCAATTGCTTTTTTCGCTCGTCAGATAAAGATAGATCTTCTTTTCCCAGCTCATCATCTATTTCCCGGATATAATGTTCCGCACAAGTGACAATAAGGTCCAGTGCCCCTGTCATGGAATCATACAGGTTCCCGTCATGCTCCCTCCAGTGCTTTTTGATCTCCTCTTTAAGCCCCGGAATGCCCAGCTTCATCAGTTTGGTATAATCCAGCACCCATCCCGCCATCCGGTAGAGAGGGAAGGCCGCATTTGCTTCCTCTAACTCATCATAGGGAAGGGCTTTTTGCATCTCTTCTGGAAAAGCTGCACGCACCCTGACCTTGCTCTGCTCCGTTCTCCAGTAATCCAAAAGGCGTTTTACCCTTTCCTTATCTTCTTTTGTATGTCCTTCCTCTTTCAGACAGCGCTCCATGTCATTGACATGGCAGTAGTACCCAAACCCATCTTCGTTTTTAGACGCAAACCCCACGATTCCCATCTGGCGCATCCCTGCAAAAAGATCCTGCTCTCGTATGGGAAGCAGGGCTGCTGGATATTGCGCCTTTAAACATTCCAGTTCCCTGACCGCCGCGTTTTCTTTTTTATTGCGCTGATAGACAGCCGTAAATTCTTCGGCAAGCCCGATCTGGTCCTGCGTGATCTCTTTTTGACCCATAATTATTCTCTCCCCTTTATTTTTTATTCTTTCATAAGAACCACCGTCTGCGCCGGCGCGCTTCCTGTAAGTTCCACACTGTAATCATCGGGCTGGCTTCCACCTGCAAAAATACGGAATTTTCCGGGTTCCCAGATATGCTCCCCTTCTTCATTTATCACGGTAAACTGATCTGCCGCTATGGTAAGGCTTACCTCTTTTTCTTCCCCTGCCCTTAAAAAGATACGCATCGTCTGGCACAGTTTATGCACCGGCACGCGCACGGAGGCTTCCTCATCCCTTAGATAGCATTGCACGACTTCCTCAGCGTCCATATGACCGGTATTTTTCACCATAACCCTCACCGTCAAGTCCTCCCCGGAGATAAATTCCGCCTTGTCCGCTTTCATGTTACCATAAGTAAAGGCGCTGTAGCTCAACCCAAAGCCAAAAGGATACAGCGGTTTTTCCTTAAAGAACTTATAAGTACGGTTTTCCATACTGTAATCCTCGAAATCGGGCAGGTGATTGTCATTTCTGTAAAAGGTCACCGGAAGCCTGCCGGAGGGAGAATATTCGCCAAAAATAAGGTCGCTTACCGCTTTGCCCCCCATAGCGCCGGGGTACCATGCCTGAATGATCGCATTGGCTTTACAGCCCTCCCCAAAGTCTATTGCGCTTCCCGTCATATTGACAAGGATGACCGGCTTATTTCTTTCACATACGGCTTTGATCAGGTCCTGCTGGCTCTGAGGGAGCAGGAGATCTTTTTTATCCCCGGTAAAGCCTTCCTTTCCGATGATCTCTTCTCCTTCAATGGTCTCGTCCATCCCCACTGCCAAAATGACCACGTCCGCCAAGTCCGTCTGCGCCTTTACCTCCGCCAAACAGTCGCCCGCATAGCCGGGATCCTCCAATTTATACTCATACAAATGGCAGCCTTTGGAGTAGTTGACCCTTGCATCCGGAAGCGCCTCCCTGACGGCTTCTAACACCGTGTGATACTGGTTGGCGGTCCCATGGTAATTGCCGTTTAAGGGCACGATGGAATTGGCATTGGGTCCGATGACTGCCACGTTTTTTAAATTTTCCTTCTTAAGTGGAAGGATACCGTCATTTTTTAAAAGTACCATGGTCTTACGGGCAATCTCCTCATTCAGCTTCCGGCTTTCATTAGTATCTATGGCGGTATAATCAATTTCGTCAAAAGGCGTTTTTTTGTCAAACATGCCAAGTTTCATCCTGGTCTCCATCAGCCGCCGGCAGGAAGTACGAATCTGTTCTTCCGATATTTTTCCCTCTTGAAACGCTTCCATGATGAAGTAATAGGTATTTCCACAATTCAGGTCACAGCCACATTTAAGGGCAAGCGCGACAGAGTCCGTTGCGCCTTCCGTCACGCCGTGGTGCAGATGAAAATCCGCAATCGCCCAGCAATCGGAGGTAAAGTATCCGTCAAAGCCCCATTTTTCGCGCAAAAGGTCAACGATCAGGGTCTTACTGCCACAGCAGGGCTCTCCGTTGGTGCGGTTATAGGCCCCCATAAATCCCTCCACACCCGCATCCGCCAAAGCCTTAAAGGCAGGCAGGTAAGTTTCTTCCATATCCTGTTTGCTTGCAATTGCGTTAAATTCATGTCGCAGCGCTTCCGGACCGGAATGCACTGCAAAATGCTTGGCGCAGGCAGCCGCTTTTAAGTATTTGGGGTCATCTCCCT
>ERZ808054.1344-NODE-1344-length-14398-cov-5.547168_pt1 | contig 14398 bp, 11 predicted proteins | sample MGYA00380201_ERZ808054 | MGnify/ENA primary metagenome ERZ808054 (study PRJEB31490, sample SAMN06133419) | mouse gut metagenome | isolation source: Z5_2 | host: mice | place: China: Chengdu | collected 2015-05 ... | reverse complement strand
CGCCCCCTGCGGGTTTTCCCCCTGTGTGCTTTCCATGGCGTCAAATATGGATCCGGCATCTTCTTCATCTTCCCCCGTCCCACCGTCCGCCGCCAGTGCCCGCAGGTCACCGTCCGTCACCTGGTCAAGGAGGTACACGTTGTCCGTGCCCCCGTTACGGTCAACCACGAGGTAAAAAACATGACCCTCCTTTGTTTCAACCGTGTAAAACAGTCTTTCCGAGTTGCTGCCCCCGTCCGTTTCCACCCGTTCCGCCAGGGTTCCCCCTCCCTTTTCCAGTGCCTCCCTCCTTTCGTCCGTTACCATTGACGCGCTGGAAGTGTCGGAATAACCGATGTTTACCTCCAGGTCCACGTCTGCATCCGGCACCCGGTATACCTGTGCGCTGATGTTCCCCGCCGGATCCTTCACGTAAACCGTGTGCTCGCTTCCCCTTTCCACCGTAAATTCGTTGGAGCTGCCGAATGCTTCCGGCGCATCCGAGTCTATGGCATACTGCAGGGGTTCCCCGCTGTCATCCTCCGCATTGATCCGGATGGTCGTGTATTCCCCGGTCCCGTCCTCCCCTTCCGATGCCGCGGCCTGCATGCCGCTTTGGAAAAAATGGTACACGGCAAGTGCCGTGCATGTTCTGAATCTTATTTTTTTCATGGTTTTTCTTTCTCCTGACCGCCTGACCCTTCCTGGCCGTTTTTCAGTTCCCCTATTTCCTTTTTCAGTGCTTCCACTTCCCCCTGCAGCCCTTCCACTTCCCGGCGCAGTTCCCCCACCCCGTCACCGTAACTGATGGTGCTCCACTGGTAGGCCGTCATGTCCGCCGGCGCCGTAACGTCACCCGACACGCATATCCCGAGGTACCTGCTGTCACCGTCCGGCGTTTCCGTCATGCCGGTGCCGTCGCTGCTGTACCGGACATGGATGTAACTGCCTTCCGCATCCGCACCGGCAAACCTCACCCATGCATAACCTGACGGCGATTCCGGCGCCGTCACGTCCGTGCTGCTGCACAGCCCCATGTAACGGCTGTCCGGGGACGGGAGTTCCGTCATCCCGCTTCCGTCCCCGGATGCGGAATACCGGATGTGGAGGTAGGCGGAATCCCCTTTTTCACCCTTCTCGCCTTTTTCACCTTTTTCGCCCCTCGCCCCGGTTTCACCTTTTGCCCCCGTCTCGCCTTTTGCCCCGGTTTCGCCTTTCTCACCCCTTGGACCCGCGGCTGCCGTCTGCCCGTACGCACCACGCTGCACACCGGCATCCGGCTGCTCCGCAGGCATGGTGTCCCCATTCCGGTCCGCGGTTTCCACGGTAACCCGGTGTCCGGAATCCGCCGCGGCTCCTGCCCCGGAAATGCTTACCGTCTGTCCGGGTGCCGTCTGGGCAACAAAATCACGGGGGCGGCTGTCCGATACCTCAATGATTCCCGTTATGGACGGTGCCTGCGTGTCCGTGTACGGGACCGCCACGTTCCCTTCCGACACGTTCCCCGCGGCGTCCCGCACTTCCACCGTGTAATCCCCGCCGGAATCCGCGGGCAGCCGGAACACCGGTTCTTCCTGCCAGTTCCCGCCGTCCCTGCCGGACGGATGGAAACGGTACTCCATTGCCGTTTTGTCCGTGGCGGTTACTTCTATTTCGCCCCCGTCCGTCCCCGGTCGGTATGTAATGTCACTGATGGCCGGCGGCTTCATGTCCACGGTTATGATTTCCACCGCTTCCATGCCGGTATTGCCGGCCCCGTCGCGGACAAACAGGTAATAGGTCCCGTTCTTTTCCACTTCCGCCTCCAGCGGGAGTGTGTCCGTCCATGCAAGGTCATCCCCGGCCTCCCCCTCCGTCCCGAAGGCAAAGGCCAGGTCGGACGCGGGGAAATAATTGTCTTCCGCACGTGCGTACAGCTTCACCGCCGTGGACGGCACGTCCGTCCCGGACACCGCATGTTCAGCCCTGACGTCACTTAACACGGGGGCAGTGGTATCCTGCCCGGTTACGGTTACGGTTGCCGCATATTCCGCACCGTCCATGCGCAGCATGACCGGCACGGCCTGCTCCCCTTCCGCCACGGGGAAATACCGGGTTTCCTTAAGCGTTTCCGTCCTGGTTTCCGTGGTAAGTCCCGATTCCTCGTCGTAAACGCTGCTGAACTCCTCCCCTCCCTGGCTGATGCGGAAGGTAAGCTGCTGCAGCCCCGTAAGCTCCGTCCCTTCCCCCTGCCCGTCCTGCATGGTTACGCACAGTGACAGGGCGGACAGGTACCCGCCCGCCTCCGCTTCCACGGGGGCGACCGTGATTCCCGTTATCCCGTCCGTTCCCCCGTCATACAGGCGCAGGGTTCCTTCCGAAACGGCATTTTCCCCGTCCGGGACGGCGGCCGTGCACCTGACTGCAAGCCCCGCGTTTTCCGGTTTTCCCGGCACTTCAAGCGTGGACAGCTTCCTTCCGCCGTCCTCCCGCGTGCCCTCCGCAAGTTCCTGCCGCCGTCCCGCATCCTCCCATGTCCCGTCCAGGGTACTGTAAAACTCCCACCGGTACCCTTCCGCCCCCGGTTCGTAACACTGGAATACGGCGCTTTCCCCCGGGCATACCGTTATGTCCTGCACGGGTACCGGGTCTGTCCGCACCCCCGCAGGGTCTTCCCCGCTGCCGTCTTCCGGAACGGGTTCCGCCGTTCCGGCATCTTCCCCCGCCGGTTCCTCCCCGGCAGTGTCCGCGTCCGGGTCTTCAACCGCCGGCCCGGCATCCGTAAACCAGGAATCGTCTTCCCATCCGGCGGGGTCCCCGGTTGCCTGCCGGGAGGCGTCACCGTCCTTCCCCTGCCCTTCCGGGTTCCTTTTCCCTGCCCGGAGGACAATGCCCGCCGCCGTTACCGCCAGGACGGCCAGGAACAGGAAAACGGCGGCTGCCGCTTTCCGTTTAATCCCCTTCGGCCGGGGTTCCCTGTCCATTTCCGGTTCCATCCGTTACCTCACCTCCGTCTGACGTTTCTCCTGGCGTTTTCCTTTTCCCCGCTTCCTGGCGTTCCAACTGCAGGGCCACCAGTTCCCTGACGTTTTTCTCGTCCGCCAGGGCTTTCTGCAGTACCAGGAATTCTTCCGGCGACAGTTTTATGTTCCTTACGCTCCTCGTGATTGCCTGTCCTTTTTCCTCGTCAATTTTTTCCTTCAGCCTGTCCGCCTTTTCCTTATGGGAACGGTACAGTCCGGCTTCCTTTTCATACATTGCCTCCAGTTTTGCCAAATCCGACATTCTTTTTCCATCCTCCTTGTTATTCCGCTTCTTCCCCTTCCCCCCGTGCCCGTCCGTTTGACGTGATGAAGGTCGGGTCTATGGTTTTTCCTTCCGGCGTGCGTACCTCAAGGTGCAGGTGCGGCCCGGTGCTCCTGCCCGTGTTCCCGGTGGCGCCGATCAGCGCCCCTTTCTCCACCGTGTCCCCCGCGGACACGCCGAGACTGTCAAGGTGCAGGTACCTGACGGTATACCCGCTTTCCGTCCGCACCTCGATAAAGTTCCCGGCGGACTCGCTGTAACGCGCCGTTACCACCGTCCCCGCCGTGCTGGAAAACAGGGGCGTGCCGACGGGGACCGCTATGTCAACCCCCTCATGGAGTGTCTTTTCTTTGGTGATGGGGTGTATCCGGTACCCGTAGGGGCTGCTGATCTTGTCCTTCCAGTCCTCCATCAGCGGGTTCCCGTATACCTGCTGGCCCCCCTGCGACATCAGGAATACCCCGTACCTTTCCGCTTCCCCCGGCGTCAGCCTGCCTTCCATAATCTCATCCCATGGTTTTACGGTCAGCGTGACGTAACAGATTTTTACCGGTTTCCTTTCCGTTACCGGATTGCCGTCCGCATCATAAATAAGGTTCCCGTCCGCATCCTTCATCTCCACCTCCCGTTCTTCTTCCCTTACCTCCACTTCCAGCCGGTACATTTCTTCAAACAGGGAATCCAGTTCTTCCCGGCACATCTCCAGCGTGAAATCCGTGTACTTGGTTGCCAGGTAACTCATGAGGTCCACCGCACGGTGTCCCACGTTCCCAAGGTCATAGACAAATTCATGGCAGTCCCCGTAGGTTTCATCATCCTTGATGCCCGCGATCATTTCCTCAAGGCCGGCTTCCAGTTCCCGGTAATATGCCTCACAGTCCGTCATGTCCGAGTAGGTGGACTGGTACAGCCCGCCGTAATAGGCGCCGGTTCCGGCAGCCCCCATGTGGGCGAGTTCCGTGCCCAGGTACCCTGCCAGGAACACGAGGAGCAGGAAAACAAGGAGGATGCCGCATGCCGGCAGGAGGAGGCTCTTTACCGCCGCCGCTGCCTGTGCCGCCGCTTTTTTTGCGGCTGCCGTCCGTGCGCTGCTTTTCACCGCCCCCTGCACGGCTTCCATGGATTTCCTCATGTTGGCCTTCCTTTGGTATGCCTTTTTCATGTCCTGTTTCCGTCTTTCACGTTCCTTCAGGTAGCGGCTGCCTTCCTTAAGCTGCCCCCTCGCCGCCCCGTGTTCCAGCAGCCTCCGGTTTTCCCTTTCCGCCTCCCGTGCGGTTTCCCCTTCCCGTACCTGCCCCCTTTCCTTCAGGCGCCCGTTTTCCTTTTCCGGCCCCGGCGGTCCCTGCCGTGCCTTCCGCAGCCGTTTTTTCCCGTCCGCGTATGACATGCCCCTCGCTGCCCACCTGCCCGCCCGGAAGGCGGTTTCCGCCCCGGGGTCAAGTTCCTCCTCCCGTTCCCGCGCAAACCGGTACATGGCATTGCGTCCTGCGGCTTTTACCGTCCATCCGGCCGGGGAACCCCTTCTTCCCTTTTCCCCGAATTTCAGCCTTCCGCCTTCTTCCTCCCCCCACCGTCCGCCTTCACCGTCCTCCTTTTCCCGCTCCCCCTTTCCTTTCCCTTTCTTTTCTTTTTCCCCTTCCTTCCCTCCCCCCTTCCTGTCCCGTTTTCCCGTGTTTCCGGCAGGGGTTTCCCCGTCTTCCCCGGTTTCCTCCCCGCCGTCACCGTCAAACCGGAGGCGCTTCCCCCGGTTCCCGTTCCCTTTCTTTTTTTCCGTGGTTTTCCTTTCCTTTTGGAATTTCAGCGGTTTCCGGTCATCCTCCTTCAGCCGCCGTCCCTTCCCTTCTTCCCCTCCATCCCCTCCTTCCTTTTCTTCCCCTTCTTCTTCCCCGCATGTGTCACCGTATGCCGGCTTCCGGTTTCCCCCTGCTTCCCGCTTTCCGGCCTCCTTCAGTTTCCGGTTCCGGTGATCCGCCAGCCTTCCTGCTTTTTCCAGGGTACCGTCCCCGTTTTCCCCGTCTTCACTTCCGGTTTCACCGTTGGCGTTAATCTGTGCCATCCTGCCCGCAAATCCGGCAAACTCCGCCGGTAACGGGGACGGCATGTCCGCCGCCGCTTCCGCTGCCTGTTCCGCCACTGTTTCCGGTACGGTCCCGGCAGGCGTCCGCGGGGCAGCCTTTCCCGCGGCGCCCTGCAGGCTGCCCGGCTCCGGCACGGTCCCGGCCTGCGGGGCACCTTCCTGCCCGTCCGCATGGAAATGGGAACGGTTCTGGCTGCGGTCATGTGCCTGTGCCGGTTCTCCTTCCCCGGCGGAAACCAAAAAGTCCGCCTGACGGCTGCTGATGTTTTGTACCGTCCCCCGTGCCAGGTTTTCCTCCACCAGCCCGTCCCTTCCCATCTGCTGGACCACTTTTTCCCTTGCGTGCAGTTTTTCCCTGTCCCCTGCCATGGTTATTCCTTACCCCCTAACTGATTGCCTCACCCGGTTTCGTGGTCATGATTTCATAACACAGGGTGTCCTTCGGGAACTCGTCCTTAAAGGGTATTTTCGTGTTGCCCGCAAACAGCAGTCCCTTTCCCGGTTCCCCCGTCTTGATGTAGGCCATTTCGTCCCTGGAGATGTCCAGGTGGTCCGCCAGGATTTTCGCGTCATCCCCTGCCTGGTTCAGGATCAGGATGAAATCCGTGGTATCCAGTATGTTTTGTATTTCCGGGGAACGGAACAGGTCCTTGACGTTCTGCGTGATTCCCGTGGGGATGCCGCCCCATTTACGGAAGCGCTTCCACATTTCCACGCAGTAGGCGGCGGTGATCGGTTTACGCAGGAGAAGGTGGTATTCGTCAATGTCCACCCATGTCCCCTTTTTTAACGTCCGGTTTTTTGCCACCCTGCCCCATATATGGTCCTGTATGATCAGCATGACGGCATCCCACATGTTCTTCTGCATTTTCTTGATGTCATAACATACCACCCTCTCCTGTATGCGGACGTTGGTACGGTGGTTGAAATAGGAAAGGGAGCCGTGGACGAAAATGTCCAGCGACAGGGCGAGGTCTTCCGCGATGGGTTTCGCCCGCCCTTCCTCCCGCAGGAGCTCCGCCTGGAGGTCTTCCATGACCGGCATTTTTTCCGGGCGCGGGTCCTTTGCGTATTTTTCGTACATCCGTCTGCAGCAGCGGTCTATCACGCTGGTTTCCTTTTTCGTCAGGGAGCCCCGGTCGGACAGGATCAGGTCGCAGAGGGAAAGGAGGAAGGAGCACTTCGCCGATATGGCGTCGTACTCCTCATCCTCCTCGTTTTCCACGTCCGGGTCGATGTCCAGCGGGTTTATGTAATAACGGGATCCCACGGACAGTTCGATGACCTGCCCGTGCAGCATCCTCGTCAGGTAGCGGTACTCCCCCTCCGGGTCAATGACCATGATGTCGTCCGGTGTCCGGAGGAACACGTCTATCATCTCCCGCTTGACGGCAAAGGTCTTGCCGTAACCGGGCTTCCCGAATACCAGCCCGTTCGGGTTTACGAGCCCCTTCCGGCTTAAGGTTATGAGCATGTTGGAAAGGGCATTTAAGCCGTAGTACTGTCCCTTCGGCGTGTAAAGCGTTTCCGTGGTGAACGGGATGAAGATCGCCTTGTTGGTCGTGGTCAGCATCCGTTTTATTTCTATCATGTTTTTTCCCAGGGGGAGCGCCGACATGAAACCCTGTTCCTGCCGGTTGTCCAGCCGCACCAGCGCGCACTGGTACTCCTCCAGCTTGCTGTTCACCTCGAAAATGTTCTCGTCCAGCTCCTTTTTGGTTTTTGCCATCTGTACGATGGTGATGGTGGCAAGGAACAGCCGTTCGTTACTGTTGCGCAGGTCCCCCACCAGCTTGTCCGATGCCTTTTCATATTCCTTCAGGTCCGGCGGAAGGATGTCCATGTCAAATCCCTGCCTCACGGCGTTCTTCTGTTCCTTTATTTTCTGCCGCTGGATGTTGTTCAGTTCTTCCTTTGCCTTCCTGATCGCCTCCGTCTGCGGGAGCACGTCCACGTGCACCGTGATTAACAGCGTGGAATGGATGGCGAGTAGGTCCGCAATGATGCGGTCCTCCATGTCGGCCGCGTAAATTTTTATGTAACTGGCGGCCCCCCATTCCTCCCCGCAACGGAAATACCTCGTGGCGTCCAGTTGTTCCGACGGCTTAAAGTCAAAGCTGCTGGGGGCAATGAAGTCCTTGCTGGACAGCCCCGTGCCGGCCGGAAGGTCGAAGTTCCACAGGAATTTCTCGTCACTCCCCTGGTGGAAAACCCGGAACATGACCGCCAGGCGTTCCGTCCCGTCCAGTACGCGGCTCTTACAGCCGAAACGCATGAAATTTTTCTGGATGGTGGTCGTTATTTTTTCCAGGTGCAGTTTTGCCGCCTTATGGTTTTTGGCATGCACGCCGAAGGTCAGGTAGCGTTCCTGGCGGATGTCGTTGGAGCCTTTTTCCATCTGGTGGATAAGCATTCCCGCGTATTCCCGCCGCACCACGTCAAATTTATCCCGCACCTGCGGGATTTTGAAGTCCGCCTCGTACTCCCGCCTGCTGGTCTGCTGGTTATAATAATTAAACTCGTAATGGACGTCCGGGGACGATGCGTTCAAAAGGTCACACCAGTGTTCAAACCTGTCCGCCTTGTCCGTTTTGTCCAGGAGCTGGTAATTGATGTCCTCAAAGGCAATGGTTTTCGTGTAATACCCCGGTTCCGTTTCAAATATGCCGTCCGGGAATGCCTTTTCATACGGGATGGTTTCCTGCGCGCTGGCAGGGATCTTTCCCGTGGCCTTTGCCTTCTGCACCGCCTTTTCCAGTTCCTTTTTCGTTTTCCTGTCTATTTTCCCGTCCGGCGGGATTACGGTTCCGCTTTTCTGCAGGATGTCCGCCACCTCCTTTTCCAGTTGTTTCTGCCGTTCCTTCCATTCGTACAGGTTCCGCGTCTTATAGGGGCGTTCGGTCGCCCTTGTCACGTGTGTCTCCCAGTAAAACAGGATGTGTTTCTCAATGTACAGCCCGTCTTTTGTGTAAAACGTGGCAAAACCGATGGGCATGAGGCACATGACCATGGTAAACACGGCAGTCCCGCTGTCCACCCCCATTTTTTTGTACAGGAGCAGGTAAAGGGGGATGCCGGCGGCTGCCGCCGCCATCACGCCGAGTATCTGGCGTTTCGTGAGCCCCAGCGCCACCGGCTTGCGCACCTCGTTAAAGTCCTTTGTCATGTTTACGTAAGGCATCCTTCATACCCCCGTTCCGTGTCTGCACGGTACCTGTCCCGGCCGCCCGCTGCCCCCGCCTGCCCCGCCCGGGACAGGTATTCCGGGATTCCCGTAAGGCTCCCGTCCGCTGCGGAGTACACGTATGCGGTGCCGGACAGGCGTTCCTCCTCCCCGACCAGTTCCCCCGTGATCCGGCCCACCAGCCCGTTTACCGCCTCCAGCGGGGTTTCCGCTTCCAAAGGCAGGAAAAGCAGTTCATGGACGGACGCCGGGATCAGGATGAAATCACCGCCGGTGCGTTCCGCCACCCGTTCCATTTCGCGCCGGTAGCACATGGCCGCGGAACCGTACCTGCCCGTCCGGTGCGTCATCCGGTACAGCACCGTCCCCCGGCACATCTTCCGGATGTAACGGTCTGCCGGGATGTCACGCATTTGGCACGTTTCCATTTCCAGTTTCCCGGCAACCGTTTCGTACAGCATTTCCTCCATGCTTTTCAGTTCAAACTCGCCCATCATGTTAATGTGGGCATCGCGGAAGACACGGTCAAAATCCGTCCCAATCCCGTCCAGTGCCTCCTTCCCCATCACCATGCTAATTTCCACTTCCCCGTCCAAAGCCCAGCAGACGACCGCCGCAAAATCACCGTAGGGGCGGTGGGGCGTTTCCGACAGGAATTCCGTGTTCCCTTCCCTCCTTACCATGCAGAGCCACAGGTTCTGGCGGATTTCCCGGTACCTGGACGCCCCGGGCTGGAGGTAACGCAGCATCCGCCCTGCGGCGGATGCCTGTTCCAGCCGGTCCGCAAGCCGCCCTGCAATCTCCCCCACGGGCATTCCTTTCCGGTACTGTTCCACCAGCGGCCCCGTATCAAAGGCCGGCGAATAGGGGGATGCCCCGTGGAATGCCAGCACGGCCTTCCCGCCGTTGTTCCTTATGCAGTATGCGGGGGATGCGTCATACCCCTTCCGTGACAGGGCTTCCACAAGCTCCCCCGTGAATGCCTCCTCTTTCACCTTCCTCCCCCCTTTCCCGTTATCTTGCGCAGTGCGCGGGCGTATGCCGCCACGGTCCCGGTTTCCAGCGCCGGCCGTTTCCCGTCCGGGTTTTCCCTCACCTTTATGGTGATTTTGGGGTTTCTTTTTACGATGTAGTCCATTGGTGTCCTCCTTCTTTTTTTAATGGGCATTGAAAATTGAATCCGCAACGGAGCCTGTTTTAAACAGGGCAAGGACCAGTATGCACATGGCTGCAAGTGCCTTGGTAAGCTCCCATAACAGGCTGCTTCCTTCACCCGTGCCTGACATGCCTAGGATCCCTGTAAAAATCGCAAAACAGACGGCCATGTATACCGGCTGAAACGCAAGTGACAGGATCTTGCGCAGGTAATTCATCCCTACCTGTCCCCACTCCTTGTTTAAGAACGTGGAAAAAGGGATGGGCGCGGATACCACAAACAGGTACAGTTCCACGAAACGCATCCATACAGCCAGCTTTACGGCAATGCCAAGCCCTAAAATAACCAGCTTCATCAGTGCCCCAAGTACGATGTACCATACCATTTCAAAAATATTCGTGGTCTGGTTGACCGTTTCGATGATATTCTCCATCCTTTCCCCCAAGGCTGTATCATCGACTTCTATGCCTGCCTGTCCAACCGCCCACTGCCCGATCTTAAAGCATGTGTTGACCAGGTCGGTGGCATGGGACAGGAGCATCACGCCCACGAGCATCTTTACGATCAGCACAAACACGTCCGCCGGCCCGAACTCCTTCATGCGGTTGCTCTCCGCCATCATGCTTACCGTCTCATAACTTAAGATACAGACAAGGATGATCCCTGCAACCGGCAGGAAGACGGTTTCCGCAATCCGGCTGATTATTTCATATACGCCCGGAAACATGCTTTCCGGGGTTACCAGCAGGTCGGCGGCTGCTGCGGATGTTGTTTCCCTTGCCTCATTAAATAACCCCGTATACGTATTAATGCAGGCTTCCCGCAAGCCCCTCAAAAAAATTTCCTTCAGGGAAGCAAGAAGGTTTTCTACATACTCATTTATGTCATCCAGTATAAAGTCTGCACACATTATAAAATTCATCTGCTGTCTCCCATTAAGTAAATGTCAAAAACTCAAAAATTTTGGGAATCAACAGGTTTGCTATGGCAATAACCGCAACCCCGCCGATTACCTTTGGGATTCCTGCCTCCTGTTTTGCAGCGTTGTGCTGGCTGAATCCGGTCGCCACATCAATGGCTCCCCATAACGCAAACCCTGCTCCGACTGCCGATAAAAGCCCTATTAATACTTGCTGTGCTACATCCGTTATTGCATTCATAATCTTTTCTCTCCTATTATAAATTTTTCTCCCATACCTGGCAGGTATGGTATTTCCATTGATGGTTACTCTTTCAATTTTTTTTACCGTCAGGGAGGACGGATCCTTTGCTTCCGCATTTTTGCTTCTCTCCTTTTTCTTCTTTTCATAACAGGAATGGTTACTGTTATTGCAAATTCTGATATCGGAATTTTTTGCTTCTTTTTAGGGTACCCTTGTAAAGGAAAATAGTTGTTGAATTTCCCTGCCCCTTATGTTATATTAGGCATAAGAAAAGCACCCACTCCAAAGATGGATGCCTCTCGGAAAGGTATGAATGTCCTTACGGACAACGCCTATCCTGTGGTCAGAGGTTCTTTCTGAACTTTGGGTATAGGCAACAAAAATTATAGGTTGAAATCACATCTGATTTCAGCCTAAATTTTTGCCTATATCAGTTTAGATAATTCAAATCCTTTCATCTTGGGCATAAAAGCAAGAAAACATTTTTTTGAAAGGTTGACTAATTTCGCTCTGCCATATACAATACGTTTGATGAGTTTGAATTTGTTGTTGTTTCCTTCAACAAATCCTGAACTTACTTCTAAAGATATCGCGTTCTTGACCGGGGCGATATCTTTTTTTATACATTCGCAAAACCCTTTGAGAGAGGAATCTGTATATTTTTCTAAAAAGTCATCTATTTTAGATGGTTCTTTTTCCATCAGTGCAGAATGAAATGTTTGGAATACATCCTCTGTCCATCTGACTGCGGGATAATGCTCCTTTATCAAGTTTATATGTTCTTCTACGGTTTTATTTCTTTTTGACTTAGGATTTTTTGTGAGTATGTACTTTAATATCTCATCCCTTTTTATTACAGTAACATCGTCCGGATAACAGTCCTCCAGCATTTTCATGGAATGTATCTTTTTTCTGCCCGGAAAATTATTCTGACTTATACATGACAGATAAAACCATATGGTGGTTGAGGGATCTTTGATGCCTGTATGCCTCAGATAAAAATAGATGGTATCGTCAGCATGCCCGTCACGCATCATCTTATAAATGATATTTACATAGGCATTCCCCCTCCGCCCGGCTGAATGTTTTGATTTGCGCGGCCTGTCCATTCCCTGTATTTCTTCTGCCGGCATTTGGATATACCTTCGGGCAGTCGGTCTGCTTATTTTATATTTGCTGCAGATGAGTGCAATGTCTTTTTCCGGCATTTCATTCCACTGGCTTTGTATTTCCTGTATCATCTTTTGTTTTTTTTCCTGTTTTCTGCCTGCCGTTTTTTATCGGCACTGTTGTAGTTATTTGCCGAATCGTCGTAATCAACCGGATTTCCATATGCATCTGTTGGCGGCGTATTGTCATAGTTTAACTGCTGTATGACAGATTCATCCGCTTTCTTTTCCCTTGAAATTTTCTTTGGAGGGGTATCAAGCACCTGTCCGCCCCTGATAAAGATTTCCGGTGGCAGCTCATTTTTAAAAATATCCTTCAGGTGTTCCATCAGATTCTGCAGCAGATGGAAACGGTCGGCAACCTGCACGCATTCCGGCAGAACTTCGCTGACCGCCTTCGCGTATGAACTGGCGCGGTCTCTTGCAACCACTTTGATCTTTTTGTGCTCTTTGAGCCATTCCTTTAATGTCGTGCCATCCCTTCCGTCCAAAAGCGCAATCATGTGGTGATCTTTCAGATCATAAACTGCAGTTGCATAGGTCTGTCCTTTCCTGGTTGCAACATCATCGATGCCAACTGCCTCAACATCCGGATCATCTTCAAACTTTATCCTGTTGTACAGGCGCTGTATGGTATCATTACTTACAGTAACGCCCAGGAGCTTTAACACGCTGCTTGCACCTTCGTTACTCATGAACATGGCCATTCCAAGTATCAGGGTATTGAGGGCATCCGTTCTTACCTGTGATGTTCGCGCAAAAGAAAGCGGCTCTGTAAACACTTTTGTCCCGCATTCAGGATTATCACACTCATATTTATAAACATTGATATGAAGGCAGGTGGGTTTGCAGCGGATCGGAATATCCTGGATCTTCCGCATATAGGTTGCGTGAAGATGCCGGCTTTCTTCCCCGCATTGCGGACAGGCACAGCTATGTTCTCTTGATTTTATAAATATATCTAAAGAATCCGTTTCTGAATAATCATAAACATAATGATCCTTGTCCAGAAAAAAAGAATAGTCTGTAATTTCTTTATATTTCATATGGCGGTTCTCCTTACAGTATTTGGTGATACTATTGTATCATTTATACCCAAAAATAAGAATAATATAGGTAATAAAAAAACAGATCTTTGACCTGTTCTTTTATTACCTATCATACCCAAAGTTCAGAAAGAACCACCGCAAATAGGGGATAGCTTGTGTAACATGTAAACCATTTTGCATAAGTTTCCGTCTAGGGTAATGGGGACACTCCAATATCTCCGTTACCTTCTACACTGATTATAAACTATCCGCCCATGGTTTTCAAGCGGAAGTTTAGGAAATGGGGATGTTTCGGCATCCCTGTTTTTTGTTGGGTGGTTTTATGATAATAGTAATGAGGAATCATAAGTTCTATTATGCAGTTTTTAAGAGTATTTTCCTTAAAATTTCGTAAATGGATTGACTTGCATTTACTATAATTTTTCTATAACATTAAGCAATGAATTAGAAAAATTCTGCAAAAAATCATATTTAGCAGAAAATGGATAATATTCATATAAATATCTCCATTTTTCAAAAAAGTCAGATATATAGGTTAAATTTCTATAAAATATTTCTTCATTTTCTAAACCAATAATTTCCTCTTTAAATTCTTTTGGTAATTTCTCAAATAGTTCTACTAAACAATGCTTTCTAATTTCTATATTATTATACTTAAGAATTGATTTTAAGAATAATTCACATGCAAATGTCATATTCGTTATTATCGGAACTATCAAATGATGGCTCCATCCAACACATTCAATTTTGGGATCATTACATTTTTGTGCAGCATCAAAAAATGTCTTTCCTAAAATAGCTATTTGCCTATAATCATATTCCTCTGATTGTTTTTTTACATACTTCTGCTTCTTCTCCATAGCTCACCTTTCATATTTTTACAGATATTTTAACATTATTGGTTTAATAACTCAATATAATCTATCTTAATAATTACTTTGAATATCAAACCATTATTTAGTTCACTATCGAACTATTCCTTTTCCTTCCCACTCCATCCCCATCCTTCAATTTTCCCCACAAAATCAACCCATTCCACTTTCCCCGCATTCAAAGTCCCGTCTAATTGATAATCATTATCAAAATATCTAAAACCGCTGATTTTCAACCAAAAACTCGAACTTCCATCAAAATCCATCCATAGCCATCCAGTTTACCCGTAATTTGACCCACATATATCAGCCCCAAACAAGAATACCCTTGATAAACCAAAGGATTTCCATAATTTCTAAGGAAAGAACCGGAGGTGGGTTGAATAAGGGGGCAATCTTTTCTGCCCCCTTATTCAGCACACTTTCGGTTTTTCCGAATTGAACAAAGTCGCGTCCGGTATGGG
>ERZ808054.1342-NODE-1342-length-14422-cov-4.370582_pt1 | contig 14422 bp, 12 predicted proteins | sample MGYA00380201_ERZ808054 | MGnify/ENA primary metagenome ERZ808054 (study PRJEB31490, sample SAMN06133419) | mouse gut metagenome | isolation source: Z5_2 | host: mice | place: China: Chengdu | collected 2015-05 ... | reverse complement strand
GGTAGTTGGACATGACCGTGTACCCCTTGTTCCTCTCCACGCGGAATACTGGCATGGTTCTCCGCTCCTTTCGGTGTCTGGACATGAAAAAACGCCGCAGACTTTTTCAAAATCTGCGGCGTTGGTTTGTCCTTGCACTATTTGGTTTTTGTGTTCCCACACTCCATATCAATGACGACCGAAACGGTGATGTAGTCCTCAATGCGCTTATTGCGGAGTTTATCACCCTCGGCGTCAAACACCACATGACGGGCAAAGTGCTGGAAACGCAGGATTTCTACGAGTTTCCTCTTTGTAGCAACACAATAGTCTCCACATGACTGCAAAACGGAAACATATCCACCCCAACCCCTTTCACCACCCGGTACCCCTTCTTCACCAGCACCCCAAGGTCCCTTGCCAAAGTCTCCGGGTTACAGGACACATACACCACCTTCTTTGGTTTCAGCCTGGCCAGGGACTCTAAAAACACTTCATCGCTTCCCGTGCGGGGCGGGTCCATGAACACAACATCAATGTTTTCCCGCTGTTCTGCCAACTGCACCATAAATTCCCCTGCATCCTTTTGGTAAAATGCAATGTTCGAAATCTTGTTTTTCCTCGCATTCACCACGGCATCCTTTACCGCATCCCGGTTCAGTTCCACACCGATGACCTTCTTTGCCTTTGCCGCCGCAACCATTCCTATGGTTCCGATACCGCAGTAAGCATCCAGTACCGTTTCCTTTCCGGTCAATCCTGCATATTCCATTGCTTTCCCATACAATTTCCCTGTTTGGACGGAATTTACCTGATAAAAGGACCTGGGGGAAATCTTAAACGTTATGCCGCACAGCACATCCTCAATATATCCCTTCCCATAGATTACCTGCTCTCTGTCGCCAAGCACCATGCTTGTTTTACGGTCATTTACATTCACCACGATTGTCGTAATCTCCGGATGGCGCTTCAAAAGCGCCTTCACGAAATTGTTTTTGGAAGGCAGGATAGGCGAAGCCAGTACCAAAACCACCATAATCTCCCCCGTGGCAGGTGCCACCCTTACCATCACGTGGCGCAGCAGTCCGTATTCCGAATCCTCGTCGTAAATCTTTATTTTAAAGGACGGAACCAGTTCCCGGATGGAAGCGATGATTTCATCCGCCTTTTTGTTTTCCAGCATACATTCCTCCACCGGAATAATGTAATGAGTTCCTTCCTTATACACTCCCGACAGAGGCTTTCCGTCCCTCCCATGGGTAAACGCGGCATTCACCTTATTCCGGTAATGTTCCGGCTCCTCCATGCCAATCATGCCTTCCAGCTTCACATACGGCTTTAACAGTTTTGCAGTCTCCCGCTTCTTGATGGCGAGCTGTTCCTCATAAGGAACCCCTAACAGTTGGCAGCCACCGCAGTCCCCAAATGCACGGCATATTTTTTTCCCGGCGCTTTTCGCTGCCTTATTTCCGGCATAAAATCCCGGCTCCCGCTCGGTACCGGTTTTTCCAGCATATCCGTTGCCCTGAAACGCTCCCCTTCTTTTCTCCTGATCCGGTTTGCGGTTTTCCCCCCGTCCCGCATCTTTCCTGCGCTCCGGTTCCCGCCTTCCCATCCGTTCCGCCCCTGCCCCGTATTCCGTTTTCCGGTTTCCCAGCCGTTCTGCTCCTGTCCCGTATTCCGGCTTCCGGTTCCCAGGCCGTTCCGCTCCTTTCCTGTATTCCGGCTTCCGGTTTCCCGGCCGTTCCGCCCCTGTCCCGTATTCCGGCTTCCGGTTCCCAGGCCGTTCCGCTCCTGTCCCATATTCCGGCTTCCGGTTCCCAGGCCGTCCCGCTTCTTTCCTGCGTTCCGGTTTTTGGTTCCCTATCCCGTACTTTCCCCTTGTCATGTTTTTCTGTCCCGTTTTCTTTTTGGTTTTCTCTCCCATATTCTTTTCCATTTTCTCCATTCCATGTCCCATTCATGTTCCGTTTTTCCCAAGATTTCCAGCGTAAATACGGCACAGAAATCCTTATATCACATGCAAAATCTCCTTCAACCCGTAAGCCACCCCGTCTTCCGCATGGTGTATGGTCACATAATCCGCCGCTGCCCTGCATTTTTCGGACGCATTTTCCATGGCAATGCCGCAGCCCGCAAACAAAAGCATATCCACATCGTTATCCGCATCCCCAAATGCCGCCACTTCCTCCCGCCGCAGTCCCAGCCGGTCCATAAAAAATTTTAACCCCGAATGCTTCCCCGCATCCTTATGGGAAATTTCTATGAGCTGCCGGATGGAAGACGTAAGATACACTTCCTCCGTACAGTCCTTTACTGTCTTCCAGACTGCCTCCTTGCATTCCTCATCTCCCACAATGATATCCATACTGTCCATTTCACCCTTATGCACGTCAATAAAAGCGCGGATGTCCTCCACCAAATGCCTCGTACTCCTTACATACTCCACCGCATGTGCCGTCGCACCGAACGCTTCCGGATTCCCCACATACTCCCTGCCCGCATATGCCACCCCGTTCAAAAAGGCTTCGTAAGTCACCCCCATGGCTTCCTTCCCCGCCACGGCATACATACCGGCGGTGGAATCCATGATTGCCGTCACATCCTTTTCTTTTAACAGATATTTATGCAGGCATTTCCCCGTGGGGACATGATACATGGCCGCACCGTTTCCCGTCACCGCATATTCGATTCCGGGCAGGGTCACGATATCTTCCGGTAACGTATCAAAAGCCCTCCCGCTCGCCACGATGACATGTATGCCATTCGCAATCGCCTGCAGGAGAGCCTGACGGTTTCCTTCCGATAAACGCCCCTGCCCATCCAAGGTCGTCCTGTCCAAATCCAACGCTATACACTTAATCTTCATTTCCGTATTTTTCCATAAACCCAATGACTTTGTCCCGGTAAATTTCCGGCGCAACCATATTGCTGGTGGCATGGGCTGCCCTCTCCACAATTAATAACTCTTTTGGCGCCGTACAAGCCTCATAATTCCGGTAGCTCATCTGCGTGGGCACGAACGTATCCGTACCGCCATGGATAAACAGCACCGGTATCCGGTTCTCCTTCATACAGTCCAGCGTACTGCATTCCTTAAAGGCAAATCCCGCGCGTTTCCGGCTGATGATATCCGCCACGTGCAGAACCGGTGTTTTCGGCACATGGAAATTCAAATCCATGACACTGGAAAAAATGTCCCATGGGGAAGTAAACGCACAATCCGCAATGATACCCTTCACCTGCTTTGGCAAATCCAGTCCCGCCGCCATTAGCACCGTGGCGCCTCCCATGGAAATTCCCGACAGGAAGACCTTACACCTGCCTTTCATCCGCTTTACAATGTATTCCGTCCACTGTTTTAGGTCATGACGTTCCTTTACGCCAAAACAAATATATCTTCCTTCGCTTTCCCCATGGCTCCTTTGGTGGGGAACCAAAAGGTGGTATCCCATTTCATGATAAAACCGGACCAAACCGGAAAAATCCCCGAAGCCGTCGTTGCGGTACCCATGCATCAGAATCAGCACCTTATCGGACTGCTCCTTCGGCGGAAGATAATAAGCGGCAAGCCGCAGACCGTCATGGCTTTTCATGACAATGCGTTCCTTCTCCTGTGCCCAAAACCACTGCTTTCCCGTTTCCACCACATCGGTAAAAGAATCAAAACCGAGTCCCCTTTCACCCTCCTGCGGTTTTGCCCGTTTGGAGAACACTTCATCCAGCCTGCCCATCAATTGTTTCATCCATTTCTGCTCCAACAGGCTGTTGCTGTTATCCCGCAGAATTGCAGTTTCAAACAGCACATTTGCCGCCGCATAAACCGGCAGCGCCAAAAGCCCCGCGCCGATTCCCGCCGCACCAATCCGTTTCACGTGCGGAGGTCTCGATTTACCAGTACCACCCATACTAATCCTCCCTGCTGCCAACCGTCCGACATCTCCAAAACCGCACCTGTTCCAGTATCTGCGGCCGCTCCGTTCCAATCCATATGTCTGTTCCCTGTCTTACCCTTATACGGACCGCCGCACAATCTTCCACAGCTCCCCCTGCGTTTCATATTGAACGTTCATCCAGTCCACCGCCTGTCCCAGCCCTTCGGCATTCAGGGGAAAAACCGCCCGCTGCTTTTTCTGCTCCGGCGTCTTCCCGTAACCGAAAGGCTCCGGCCATAAAATAACCTCCAGCACGGTCTGTTCCCCTTCCGTCTTCTTCCTTAGCATATACCGCATCCCTTCCATGCTGCCCGTGTATTCCTCTTTTTTCACATAATTCAATACCTGGAAGGTTTCCTTGTCAATCATCCTGCCCCGTCATCCCTATTCCGCATACATGGTTTTGGCAAACCGGTTTCCACCGCCATATTTCCTGTCCTTTCACGGACTCTGCGCATTTTATAACCGGAACAAATCAATGCTCTGCTTCAATTCATCCGCAATGCTCCTAAGCTGTGCCGCGCTGGTGGAAATATCATCCACAATTGTACTGACTTCCGTAACGGATGCGGATGTTTCCTGCGTGGATGCCGCATTTTCCTGCGCAATGGCGCTCAGGTTCTGCACGCCGTCCACCACCCTTGCCCGCGCCGTATCCAACTTCGATGTCCGGTCGGCAATCGCCTTGATACTGGCTATGGACTGGTCGATGCCCATCTTCACTTCCCCGAAAGTTTCTTCCGACTGATCCACCTTCCGTGTCTGCTGCTTCATGATTTCCTGTACTTCGTTCATGGTTTCCACGGCTTCCTCGGAATCGCGGATCAGGGAATTGGTAATCGCTTCTATCTGTCTTGCCGATTCGTCCGACTGTTCCGCCAGCTTTTGAATCTGTCCTGCCACTACCGCAAAGCCCCTGCCCTGCTCTCCTGCCCTCGCCGCTTCGATGGAAGCATTCAGGGAAAGAAGGTTCGTTTCCTCCGCAATGGAAGTGATGAGGTTCGTCGCCTCCCGGATCTTAAGCGCCGATTCATTGGTCGTATTGGTCTGCCGCGAAATAACCTCCATCGCATTCATCACCCTGTCGTTGATTTCGCCCAGCTCTTTCAAAATCGTGGTTGCCGAATCGCTGGCATCTTTAATCGAATTGGAATTGTCGGACAGACTGACCACTTCATCATTGGTATCTTCTACCATCGTACCCATCATTACGATATGCTCGGTGGCAGTCTGCGTCTCCTCCGCCTGATACGTAGCCCCGGTGGCAATTTCCTCTACCGCCTTTTCCACCTGCGTCACCATATCTGCCGTATTGTCCGCTTTCTTGCTGAGCATTTGGGATTCTTCGTGAACCTGTCCGCTCTTGTCCGCAATCTGCCCAATTAACGAAACCAATTCATTCTTAAGCCTTGCCACGGAAGCTGCAAGATCCCCGATTTCATCTTTCCTGTTCAGGTATTTCTGATCTACATGTATGGTAAGGTTTCCTTTGGACACTTCATCAACCGCCGCAACCCCTGTCTTAATTCCCTTAACAAAATTATTGGCAACAAACCATGCCACGATAATAATGATTACCACTGTAGCCACAATAATCCCGAGCAGCGTAAAGATAATGGAGTTAATCACTCCCTCGGCCTGCTCCTGGCTCATACCGGTAAATACCATACCCACCGGCTTGCTGGAACCCTCGTCAAACAACGGTACATAAAAAGCAAAGAATTTTTCCCCCACCACATCCACATTCTGTGCAAAATACTCCTCGCCTTTACCAAGTACCGCATCCACCACCGCACCGGAAGCCTTCGTCCCGATTACGCGGTTCCCGTCCTCCCCCTTTACGGAAGTCATATATCTGGTATCACCGAAGAACACGGTTACTTCCATGCCCGTAGCATTCTTCACATCATCCGCAATCACATAATGCTGGGAAACGTTTAATGTTTCTCCCTTCCACATTTCACCGTTCTCATCCACCCGAAACGCTCCCGGTATCCCTGTACTGATGGCATCCCTCGTCGAAATGGCAGTCGCACGCAGTCCGCTCTGTATCGTATCCGTCATCGCACTGGTAATCGTAACGGAACCGACAACATAGGTAATCCCGCCCAAACAAATCAGCGGTATGATTACCAGCAATAGCATCTTCATTCTCAGCTTCATCCCATCTTCCTCCTGTAAGTTATTTCACCTTCTTGTTCTTTGGTATCATTTACTTTACCTGTACTTATGTACCAAATGTATCACTATTATATTACATTTTACGGGAAATAGGAATAGAAAAATAAAAAAATAGCTGTTCCATTTTCTGAAAACAGCTATTTTACTGCTCATCGGAGTGACAAGACTTGAACTTGCGGCCTCTACTTCCCTAAAGTAGCGCTCTACCACCTGAGCCACACCCCGAAACGCAATACTTATTATAAATGCTCCGGGGAAAAAAATCAACCATTATTTTCATATTTTTTATAACATCTTATTTTACACATAATTACGTCTCGTTTCCGGGTGCAGCCGCATTCCTTCCGTTTACGTCCTCACGCACCAGCGCGTAAACCGTGGAAACAATGGGAATAAAAACCAGCATTCCCATCACGCCCATCAGGCTGCCGCCCACCGTCACCGCCGCCAGTACCCATATGGAAGGCAGCCCCACGGAATTGCCCACCACATGGGGATAAATCAGGTTTCCTTCCACCTGTTGGAGTACCAGGAATAAGATCACAAACCAAACCGCTTTCACCGGATCATCCACCATAATCAGGAAAGCGCCGACAAAACAACCCACGAAAGCGCCGACAATCGGTATCAGCGCGGTAAATGCAATCAGTACGCCCACCATGACCGCATAAGGGAACCGGAACACCGCCATGGCAACTACAAACATGGCGCCGAGTATCACCGATTCCGTACACTGCCCGGTAATGAAATTGCTGAAATTCCTCCCCGTTAAGGAAGCCACCTCCAATATCCTGCCATATACCCTGTCCGGACAGTAAGCATGAAGCATCCGTTTTAACTGACCGCCCAGTTTTTCCTTTTGTGCCAGTATGTAAAAGGAAAAAACAAGCGCCACAAATACATTCACCACACCGCCGATAATCGTGGAAGCCACCGTTACCGTAGAAGTTACCACGCTTCCCAGCCCGTTTTTCAGGAAATCCGCCACCGTGTTTACGATGGAATCCCAATTCATTTTCGCAGGGTCAAATTCCTCCAGAACAGCAAGGAGCTGCGGCTGGGAAGCGAACAGCTCCTCCAGCCATATCTGCGCGTCCACGAGGAACGCCGGAATCTTATTTCCCAATTCCATCATGGTCTTTGTCACCTGCGGAACCACCGTTACCGTCACGAGCACAATCACCAGCACAACTGACGCAAACGACAGAAAAATACTTACCGGACGCTTTGCTTTGGCAAATTTAGGGTTTTTTACCCTGGCAAGCAGCCCTTCTTCCACCGCCTTCATGGGGATGTTCAGCACAAAAGCAATGGCAGCCCCGTACAGAAACGGCTTAATAATCCCAAGCAGGAAGAATATCCCCGCCAATACAATATCAATTTTTAACACCGCCAAACAGACCAAAGCGGTAAATAAAATGAGTCCCCTGATTTTTTTCATATTCCCTCTGTTTAAATCCATTGTTATCTCCTTTTGTACGTTTTGCGCTTATTTTCACCCTGGAACGCGTTTGAACATTCATTCCCGCAATTTTCAGGCACGCTCCAGCAGCTTCAGCACATAATCCCATACCCGTGCGGTAGAGGATATACTCAGTTTTTCCTCGGTGGTATGGATATCCTTCATGTCCGGTCCAATGGAAATGCATTCCAGTCCCGGTATCTTCGCCGCCAAAAGCCCGCATTCCAAGCCCGCATGAATTGCCTGTATTTCCGGTTCCTTCCCGTACATGTCCTGGTATACTTCCACCGCCATGTCACGGAACGGGGACTCTTTTTGGTATGCCCAGCCGGGGTAATCCCCCCGCACATCCTGCACGGCCCCTGCCATGCGCGCCATGCACTCAAGTTTTGCCACCAATGCCTTCTTTGCGCCCTCCAGCGAACTCCTGACGGAAAACTGTATCACCGCCCGTTTTTCCTCCAACCTTACGATTCCCATATTCAGCGAAGTTTCCACCAGCCCTTTCATGTCTGCGCTCATCGCCTGCACCCCGTTCGGCGCACCAAATAACAGACCGGTTATCTTCCTTGCGTCTTCCGGCACAACACACTCTAACCCGTCGCCGTCCAAACGTTCTACCACAATACAGACATCCGGGTCCTTCGACTGCAGTTCCTGCTTCCACTGTGCTTCCGCTTCCTTTATCTTTCTTAAAAACAGGGTTTCCGCCGTTTCCACCGTTCCGTCCTTATCCATGGAATGCATATTCCCGCCTGATTCCGCCAGCACCACGATTGCCTTTGTTTCCCTCGGAATTGCATTGTCCGCCAGCCCGCCTTCCAGGGCTGCAAGCCCCAGTTCCGCCGTATCCTCCAGCCCGTACAGCAGACGCCCCATCAGGCAGTTGGCATTTCCCCGCTCCTTATCGATTTCCGAACCGGAATGACCGCCCATAAGGCCTTTTACGCTTATTTCGTACACCGTCCCCGCTTTATGCGTGCGTTTCACGGGCAGCATCCAGTCCACCCGCGCGCCGCCTGCACAGCCCGCAAGGATGATTCCTTCTTCCTCCGAGTCCAAATTAATCATCCGTTTTCCTTCCAGCATGGACACGTCCAAATTCCTCGCGCCATCCATCCCGACTTCCTCATCCACGGTAAGGATGACTTCCAGTTTCGGGTGGGGAATTTCCCCGGAATCCAAAATCGCCAGCGCATACGCCACCGCTATTCCGTCGTCCCCGCCCAAACTGGTGTACTGCGCATACAGGTAATCCCCGTCCACGGCAAGCCGCAGTCCCTCCTTTTGCATATCGATATCAGACCCCGGCTTCTTCACCGCCACCATATCCATATGTCCCTGCAGGATTACCGGTGCGGCATTCTCATAACCTGCCGACGCTTCTTTGACGATAATGACGTTTTTCCACGCATCCTGCACGTAAAAAAGTCCTCTGTCCCGTGCAAATTCCACCAAATAATTGCTGATTCCCTCCACGTTTCCTGACCCGTGGGGAATCCCGCAGATTTCCTTAAAAAACCGGAACACCTTCTCCGGTTCCAAATTCCGTTTTCCTTCTGTCACCATGTCCCTGACCTCCCATAAATTACCATAGTATTAATAGTATACACGCAAAGCCCCTCCGTTAACATAAAATTTCTGTTAAAAAAGCTAAAAAATTTCTTTGGGCGGCTGCGCATGGGGCTGTGCAATCGAGTAGGGGGAATCTTTCCCCTGCTCCGCGCGCCCCATGCGCCGCTTTTGCGGCACACTTCTTCTGCATGGGGCTGTACATAAAAAAGGGAGACCGCAGTCTCCCAAAATATCTTCGCCAACTTATGCAATTTTGCTCTTGGCAAGTTCCGCCAATGCCGCAAAACCTTCCGCATCATTTACTGCCATCTCTGCCAGCATCTTGCGGTTGATTTCCACATCCGCCATCTTCAAACCATGCATGAATTTGCTGTAAGAAAGCCCGTTCATCCTTGCAGCCGCATTAATACGTGCAATCCAAAGCTGCCTGAACTGGCGCTTTCTCTCTTTCCTGCCCACATAAGAAGAAGCCAGCGCCCTCATTACGGACTGTTTTGCCACCCTGTACTGTTTGGACCTGGCACCCCTGTAACCTTTTGCAAGTTTTAATACCCTGTTATGTTTCTTTCTCGCGTTCATTCCGCCTTTAATTCTTGCCATTTTTCATTTCCTCCTAAACACTTAATCAACATTCACCTTCCGGACTTAGGAATTGTTAAAAAATCCACTCTGCGCCAAATGCAACGTTATTTCTTAACAGTTCCTTACAGATACGGTAAAATCTTCTTCATATTCTTAACGTTCGTAGCATCCGTGATTGCCGGTTTCCTCAGGTTCCTTTTCCTCTTAGGGGATTTCTTTGTTAAGATATGGCGCTTGTACGCTTTGCTTCTCTTTAATTTACCGGTTCCCGTTAATTTAAAACGTTTTGCAGCAGACCTGCTTGTCTTCATTTTAGGCATATCAATTTCCTCCTGTTACTTCTTTATTTTCTCTATTTTAACTGCACGAATTAACGTTTCTCAGTTAAAAACATGGTCATGCTCCTGCCTTCCACCTTCGGCGCCTTTTCCACCACCGCAATATCGGAAAGCGCTTCCGCAAAATCATCCAAAATATGTTTGCTGTTTGCCATATGCGCCATCTCGCGTCCACGGAAACGGAGCGTAATCTTCACCTTATCCCCTTTTGTTATGAACTTCCTCGCCGCGTTCATCTTTGTATTCAAATCGTTGGAGTCGATATTCGGCGACAGGCGGATTTCCTTGATTTCGATTATTTTCTGCTTCTTCTTGGCTTCCTTTTCTTTCCTCGCCTGCTCGTACCTGAACTTTCCATAATCAACAATCTTGCAGACAGGCGGCTTTGCCGTAGGGGCAATCTTCACTAAATCAAGCCCTGCTTCATCTGCCAGCCGCATCGCATCCCTGACGGGCATAACCCCTAACTGTTCCCCATTCTCACCAATCACACGTACTTCTTTGTCTCTAATCTGCTCGTTAATCATTAATTCACTAATGGCCGTACCCTCCTCGTAATACAAAGTCAAATAGGGAAATTCCGTTCCCCTCCCGCCGCGCCGGATATCCGTCAGCTCTGCTGACATCCTTCCTTTGGGTGCCTGTGTGCAATCGGGTAGGGGAAATCTTTTCTCCTACTCCGCGCGCCCCGTACACCATCTTAACGGCATACTTCTTCTGCACGGGGCTGTGCATAAAAAAAAGTGGACAGCATAACTATCCACTTCGCATACGTTCTTTTTACCCTCCCGCCATATACGGACCGAAGGAATTTGAACAAATTCCGGCACCTTATTCCGTTCCTGCGGAAATCTGCCGTTTCATGAACGCCTGCCAGCCATTGCCGCAGGGTGAGAGTGGATACTCTGCTTGGTTGTTATATACACAATACTTAGAAAGTATAACACCCCTTATCAGAAGTGTCAACCCCCAATTTTTCCGCAAAAAATTCTTTTCGTAACAGTTTAGGCTGAACTGTTACATCTTTTCCCGTTCGGACAAACCGCATCCACGGAAACGCCGCAAAGGACTCCTGCACGTAAATCCGCTCATTCCCCAAACACCACCTGAATCGTCTCCGCACTCTTTTTAAAATCTTCCATCCTCTCATCATCTGCCGACTGCGAATAAGTAACCGTATATACCTTATCCGCCGCAATAATGTATACAAGCTGGTCCATCTGCATATCATCCACCTTACAGGACAGTTCGATTTTATATGCGGGACATCCGTCGATTTCCATCTCCGTCATGCGGTAATCGGTCACGGAAGCATTCTCCCCGTAAGTATCCCGGAACTCCTGTTCCGCCTTCTTCCTGTACTCCTCCGATTCCATGGCATCTTTGAGCACACCCGCGTCAATGCCTTCCGAAACCGTATAATAAATATTGGACGAATCCAACGGATGACGCTCCGAGAGATACATCCCTTCCACTTCCCCGCTCGCCACATATCCGGTAGGAAGCATCAACGTACAGCCGGTATCGTTATAGCAGGTATTTTTATAAACCGCCCTGATTTCCGTATCCACGGATGCCTGTAACACCGTACTCTCCGCAAACGCCGACAATTCCTCCGCCGCCAAAACCGTATTCGCCGCAAACATACTCCCTGCCGCAAGCAATGCCACCGTTCCCGCCGCGGCTGCCGCAACGGCTATGATTTTCTTCCTTTTCAGTTTTTTTCCCGCACTTTCTTTTCTTACGCTTTCCATATTTTCCATGCTGTCCACTCCACAAATATCCTAATATCTTACGGATTCCGTTTTTTATTATAGGGAAAACGGCAAAAATATGCAAGACCGAAATCACTTTTGTCACCAAAATACGTAACATTTCAGGCTGAACCGTTGCGAAAATACCGCATTTAACTCAACCATCCGTCTCCCGTAACCGCTCCACAATACTCTGTCCTCCCACAACCCGCAATACCAAAACGGGCAGACCGCTTCCTGCTGCCAGCAGCACCGGAATGACCATGCAAAGCGGCAATACCGTAAAACGGTATGAGAAAAACCACATTGCCCCGGCAAGTCCCCGCACGATGACGGCGGAACATAACGCGCCAAGCGCCAAAGATACCCCTCCTGCCGCCGCCGTATAATATATCCCCTCCATCATCAGCATCTTCCTTAACTGCGCCGTGGTCATGCCGATGGACTGGAGCATGGCAAATTCCCTTTTGCGTGTCAGGATACTGGTCAGTACGGAATTTACGAAATTCAGGATGCCGATTAAACCGATAATAAAGCTCAGTGCACCGCCTACCACCAGCACCATGTTCCGCAGATTCTCAAACTCCGCTGCCCGCCGCATCTTGGAACTGTAATTCATGACCTTTTCCGTACGCCCCGTATAGTTCTCCAGGAAGGCTTCCATGGACGCCTCCTCTCCTTCCTTTACATTAAAGGCATAGCTCATCACCCCCGGATTTGCCGTCATACCTTTATAAATTTCCGCCGGAAGGTAGAAAGAATATCTGTCATGCACCATAGTGGAATTGGTATAATATTTAATTGCCACTTTCGCCATGACTTCAAAAGAATAAGTCATGTATTCGTTTTCCTCCGCCGTTTCCCCGTCCCCTTTATAATTGTGGAGCACCACGGTATCCCCGATTTCATAATGCGAAGTCTCCCACTTTGGTATCTGGTGGTCGTCCAGTTGGATGCCTTCCAAAATATATTTTCCCGTTTTTAACTTCTCCATATCAATTTCCCCTTCCAAAACCCACAGCCGTTCCAACGGAAGGTCTTCCAGTCCGTACAGCGTGCAGAACATATCCCCCTTATCATCCCTCTTTTCATATTTTCCGGCTTCTCCTGCCTTTTCTTCCGTTTCCACGCGGAACACTTCCACATCCCGCGGATTGGAATACAGGCGGCCTCCTTCCGCAAACCCTTCCTGCTGCATGACCGCCCCAATCATCGATTCCGACAGGGAATTTTCCGGTCCGCGGTAACTGTAATTAAAATAATCCGCATGGGCAATGAGGAAATCCGTATCCACGAACGTGGACAAATACTTATCCATATCAAAACCAATGCTCAATGTATAAACCGTATTGAACAAAATAAGGCTTAACGCCATCGACAGCACCACCAAAACCGTCCGCGTTTTATTCCTTCCAAGATTTGCCGCCGCCATTTTTGCCGGTCCCGCCCCTTTCCCGGACTTACGGCGCTTTCTTCCGCCGACGGCGCCGTCCGTATAAGTCACCGCTTCCACCGGGGAAACCTTTGCCGCCATCCGTCCCGGCTTTGCCGCGCTGATAAAGACCGTCGCCAGTGCAAACAGCACACTTCCCACAAAAATCCACGGATTTGTTTTCACCGCATCATAAGAGTCCCCACGGTAATTACCGCCCAGCCCCATTAATAACGGTACCAGCCCGTTTCCAAGAAAATATCCTGCCGCCAGCCCCGCAGGAATCCCCATGCAGGATAACCAAAACACCTGGTAACGGATGATTCCTTTCATTTGCTTTCCCGTCATGCCGATGGTCTTTAACAAACCGTAAAAACGGATATCCTTTAATACCGAAATCTGGAAAATATTATAAATAATCAGATAGCCGGTAAACATAATCAAAAGCAGCGCCGCCGCCACCCCTGCCACCGTTGGCAGATCCATGGTAAAACCCGCGGACAGGTATGCCCAGTTCACATTGTTTTCCATGTAATTTGCATCCCCCTCCCGCGTGGAATAACCGCTTTCGGTAATGAGACGCTCCATTTTACCCTCGAGTCCCCAGGAACTGTCAAACATCACATAACTGTTAATGACGCCCGTCATATTCGCATCCTGCTTATAACTGTTGTACAGCTCCTCCCGGTGTTCCTCCATATAAGCGCGGGAAGTCACCATGAGGGATACGTTAAATGCCGGATCCGCTTCCCACCAGCCGGACAGCACAAAATCCCGTTTTACTTTCTCTCCATGTACTACAAGTTCCAGCGTCACGGGTGCGCCCACCCTCTGCTCCATGCCAAATAACCGGATAGTTTCGGTATCCATCATGATTTCGTTTGCGGCTTCCGGTTTATGCCCTCCCACCGGTTCCGCAAACCCAAGCCGGATGCCCGCGTCATCCATATAATAAAGTTCCCCGTGCCGTTTGAGCAGTTCCACGTTTTCCACCGCTTCGCACATCATACGGTTGTATGTGATTTCTTCGATTAATTCATGGTCTTTTACCCGTCCGTATTCTTCTTCGGTAATATATTTTAACACTCCCATGCCGTCGCCGCCCGCCATGCGCATATTCTGTTTTTGGATATTTTCCACCATGCCGCTTCCCACGGTAAAAAGCGTCGTAAATAAAACCGTGG
>ERZ808054.1341-NODE-1341-length-14432-cov-4.704772_pt1 | contig 14432 bp, 11 predicted proteins | sample MGYA00380201_ERZ808054 | MGnify/ENA primary metagenome ERZ808054 (study PRJEB31490, sample SAMN06133419) | mouse gut metagenome | isolation source: Z5_2 | host: mice | place: China: Chengdu | collected 2015-05 ... | reverse complement strand
CTTTTGAAAAAGTGGTGTAATCCTTGAAAATATGGGGTTTGTAATAAAAAACATAGAGGTAGATTTGACACTACCAACAATAATACGGAGGTAACAGCTATGACAGACAACACAAACAATAATACGGAGGCAGAGACTATGACAGACAGCACAAACAATAATACGGAGGCAGAGGCTATGACGGACAGCACAAACAATAGTAATATGGAAGCCGCTGACATGATGGCAAATAGAACAGAGGAACGGGCAGAAACAACGGAAACATCTTTACCGCCTACTGTCGCAACCGCTAATATAGATGTCATGGCATATCTGATAGATGAAGATGAAAGAGCCTTAGACAATGAAAGTGTAAATACCATACAAAATGCACTTATGAAGATAGACCAGTCTCCGATTCTGGGAATGGGAAACATCCAAAATATATTAGGTGGCAGGCTATATGGGTTAATCTACGAAAATTCGAAAGGTTTCAGATTCATAGATTTCTGTCAGCGGTATCATAATGGGGCCTTTTCACCAAGGATGCGGGTTTCGCAGGACGGCTTAATGACAACCGCAATGTACGAAATGAACAGCCAGTTAGGCCAGCCCTCAAATGGAGTCAAAAGGAAGATTTCCCAATTCAAGTCCGAAATGCATAAAGAGTATCTCGGAAAGTTCAGAGGGAACGTCATGGAAATAATCCCTGTTGACGAGATTGTGAAAGGCCTTGCCACCGCTCTTCCCTTACTTCCTGTTATTTCAGATGATGAAAGAATTCTGATGAGGATAGAATTTTACAACAGAGTGAGGGAACTGGCTAAATCATGTCAATCTCAAATGATAGATAATTTCAAATCATATTACGCACTCACGGACGAGGATATAACCTACATAGCTGGAGAATTCAAGCAGAACAGGCTGTCATTCCTCCGAGAATTGAAAGAATACAATTTGCTGTATCTTACCAATTCTTCCAATGGATATCAAGTAAATGTGAGATGCAGGTATGGAAATGAAACTACTACAGAGTGGAGGTATTGTATACTTAAACTGTCCCACTTGACTGGGGAGGATGATGAACCCGAAGGCGTAGACCTTCATAGTTTTTAATGACCTATTCTATATTGGGGTGGTATGCTGGCCGCCCCAATACAAAAAGGACGAAATAAACATGCAATATCAAATATGAATCATTGACAGCATGACATTTCATAAGTCTGAATCTACATATCATGTCATATGCTGGAATAAGGATAAAGAGGTAGGAAAAATATGAAAAATGATACATGCATACATATTGAAACTGCCTACAAAAAGAAAAAAGTGAGAGTCCAGTTGAGATTTTCAGAAGGAACAGATGATAAGAACGCCAAGATGTTTTATGACGGCCTAAAGAAAACCTATATAGGAAAAAGCGAATCCGGGGCTTTCCATATAAATGATTCAGCGTTAAGATAATATCTAGGAACTGCCAATACAGGATAAGGATGTGCCCATGGGATATAGGAACCATGGGCACGATGTTTAAGGAGGACAAAGGTATGGAAGTCAAAAGAGTAAGGACATTATTAAGGGTATCTTCAAGGCAACAGCTACATGAAGATGATATCCCGTTGCAGAGAGAGGAAACAAGAAGCTATATAGCCAGACACCAAGACTGGGTGTTCGATAAGGAATATCTTGAGAAGGCTGTATCAGCATATAAGAACGGGGTCGAGGACAGGGAAGTCCTCATGCAGATTAAGGAGGATGCCGAGAACAAGGAATTTGACATCCTTCTGACATATATGACCGACAGGATAGGACGAAGGGAAGAATACATCTTTTACATCAACGCATTATATGAAGCCGGAATAGAGGTCTGGACTGTCAAGGACGGTAAGATAAAAAATGACGAGCATACGGACAGTCTGATAACATTCATCCGGTTCTGGCAGAATGAGGAAGAGAGCCGGAAGCTGGGAAAAAGGGTAAAAGATGCCTTGATTAGAGAGGTGGAGAACGGGAACTTTATAGGAGGCAAGGCTCCTTACGGATACCGGCTTGTGGAGATAGCTGAAAAGGATTCACATAAAAGGAACAGGCATAAAATGGAGATTATAGAGGAACAGGCAGAAGTCGTGCGAAAGATATATGACCTGTACATACACCAAGGATATGGATATGAGAAGATAGCAAAAGAGCTTAACAGGGCAGGGATACCAGCCGTTTCGGCGGGCAAATGGAAAAATGGTACGGTATGCAGCATATTAAAAAATCCTATCTATATGGGATATTATTCCATACACCGCAGAGAGAGGGGGAAGAACTTTAAGAGGCTCGACCGTAAAGAGTGGATATTGTCAAAAGAACAGGTCAGTGACATTGTGATTATTTCACAAACTGACTGGGAGAAAGCACAGGAAATAAGGGAATCAAGGAAGTCACATTTAGAAGAAAGGAAGAACCATTCGCTCGCATTATACGAACAACAATATTCTGCACCGTTCAATCCAAGAGGCAAACTTTCATTACTGGGAATAGCATATTGCGGCTATTGTGGGAAGCGGCTGAAAAGTGCCGGATATAACAATTACTGGACTACAAAGGACGGAACAGAAAAAGTTTCATGCATAGGCAGATACGGCTGTCAGGAAAAATGCGCCGAAAGAAGTTATTATTCACAGGATTTCTTAGAGAGTGTCGTGTTTGAAGTGGTTGAGGACTATTTGGAAAACCTAAAAGAAGTAGACATAGCCAAAGAACTGGACGAAATGAAAAGACAGAAGATGTCGAGCGTTGATAAGGAACAAAAGAGAATATCTAAAAAAATAGATAAGGCGGTAAAGGACATCAAAACATTTGAAGATGCTTTGCCGGATGCGCTTAGAGGGGAAAGCAGAATCCCTATAGACAGGCTGACACGGCTGATAGACGAAAAGGAAAAAGAATTGACAGAGTTAAGGCAAGACAGGGTAAGACTGCAAAAGCAGATAGAGCAGACCAATACCACCTATGACGAGTTTTCAAGATTTATTGATATTGCGCCTAACTGGAAGCAGGTATTTAAAGAGTCAGACATACCCACAAAAAGAATGCTGCTGGCATCACTGATAGAAAGGATTGACGTAAAGGACGAGGATATCAGCATCAAATTTAGGATTAGGATTGAGGATTTTTTGAAGGATTCCAGTGATAAAAAAATACTCGATACTATTGGCTCGGATACCACTCCGTGTAAATACGGTTCAATGCAAAGGTGATGATCGCATATATGTTTGCAGTCAGTGCATTTTTCGGCCATGTGGGATAGATCTCGCTGCTCGCCACGTTTTTCACATAGTCCGGGAAGGACACCTGCACATTGGCGGCTGCGGAGCTGGGAGGTCCGAGGTGTACGGTGATAGGATCCGGGATGACGACCTGCCGCAGCACGTAGGGTGTTTCTGCCGGTCCCTGCTGGGAGCGCGGTCCTGTCAGGGAAACGGCGGGAGCACCCACATAGATCTCAGCCTGCATAGGGGTTCTCTGCCGCTCCTGCATGGGTATGAACGAGAGAGGCAGGACTGCCCGTTCCCCGTCATACACAGGGATATCTGAGACATAGAACGAATTGAACCCATAAGCGCGTGCCAGCACGTTGTAGTTTGTGTATGGGATCCCCGAGTAGTAGGGGGAGAGGGAAAAGCTTTTGTCCAGTGTCTCGAGAGGGATCGTCCGCGTCTCCCCGTTTTCATCTGTAGTCAGTTCGTAGACGCTTGCGCCCTGCGCATCCAGGATCCGGATGGACGCGCCGCTCAGGGGAAGTGCATCGTGGGCGGTTCGAGCCTGGATTGTCAGATAACCGATAGCCATATGTTTGATCGCTCCTGGTTTTCTATATCTAATTATATATATAATATGAGGAAATGCGCATGAGGTGACGCTTTATTTTGCAGGGCTTTATGAGCATTTTGCACGCCACAACAGGGATTGCGGCAGTGTTGGCAATGAGTTTCCGTCGATTGACGAAAGCAGGATTCAATGTTAGACTGTTATTGGGATCGGAGGCGGAGGCGTATGTGGCGGGAAGGCAGCAGTCCATCTTAGAACCTGTCATCGAAATCTGTACAGATTTTAGGAACTGTTACATGCATGACAGTTCCGTGTATGATAGGAGTATGAGATGAAAAAAGTGAATATAGACAGACTTGATACCGTGTCATTCCTGAACGGTCTTGTTTTTTATGCCCCGGTCGCACTGCTCGTGCGCACCGATGCGGGCGTGACAATGGCGCAGTTTTTCGTGTTGCAGGCAGTCTTGTCGCTGACCGTATTTTTGTTTGAGATCCCCACAGGGATGATCACAGACAAAATCGGGTACAAAAATACGATGATCCTCGCGCAGGTCACAATGTTTCTGGCGAGAGCCCTCCTGTTTGCTGCGTATGTCGGAGGCAGTTATGCGCTGTTTGTGGCGGAGGCAGTGGTCGAGGGATTTGCCGCATGTTTCCTGTCGGGAACGCAGGATGCGTACATCTACAGTGTGTACAGCGATGAGCGGTACGCCGTGAAAGCGGCGCATGTGGCAAATTTCGGGACTGCCGGATTTGTTGCCAGCACACTGCTCTACGTGGTGCTTTATCACCTTGGGGGGATCCGCATGCTCATCGCCGCGACGATGACCGCCTGCGGTGTGGGGATCTGCTGTGTGGCGGGGATCGAGCGGGAACCTGCAATGACAAAACCGGAGTCCGATGCTGGCAGCAGTGCAGGCGTGTGGGCGGTTTTTAAGAATGTGCACATGATCCTGATGGTGTTGCTGGGGGCGGGTTTCTCGCTGGGATTTCTGCTGATCAATTTCTTCTATGTGGATAAGCTGATGGCGTGCGGGCTTCGCGAGGAATGGATGTCCCCTATCATTATCGCCTATTCCGTCGTGCAGATGTCAGCCGAGAAGATGCTTGACAGGATCGAAGCGGTACATTACCGGACCGCCATGCTGGTATCTGTCATTCTTTCTGGCATGGTCATGATCCTGTTTGCGTTCTGCCGGATGACGGTGGCTGTGGTGGGGATCATGGTACTGCTCCCGCTGTTGCTGAGTTTTCCCGCGTATATCCTGGAGAGTATGCAAAATCAGTATATCGACCAGTGCGGGCAGGCGGATCAGAGGGCGACAGTCCTGTCCGTCGCAAATATGGTCGGCAATCTCGTGGAGATCGCGTTCCTCTTTGCGTCGGCATACATCGTCAGCATCGGGATCCTGGCGTGTTTCGCCGGTGCGGGCGCCATGCTCATTGTTCTTGGAGCCGCTATGCATATGTGGAGGAAAAGGTAAGTTTGCGGAGAGTCCGTGGAGAAGACCGATCATGCATCGGTCTTTTTCGTTGAGATCATGACAATTTGTGCAATATAAGATCCCGAAAATCACTGCCGGCGGGGGAATAACCTCAATATTGACGTGATGAAAGGCATATGATATTATGATACAGACGTTGCTGACATTTGCGGTGAAGCGACATAGTGAAAAAGCGAGACTATGCCAATAATGGAGGGAAGGCGTATGGAATATTCAAGGGAGTTTGCAGATGGGGGACGCGTGCAGCACAGCGGCATGCAGAGCGTTCAGAATCTGGAGACCGTCATCAATGAAGGGCTTCGTGTCGCCCTGCTGGAGGAGACACCGGACCAGTCGCTTGCGGTGCTGCTGGCGTGTCTGGGAAAAGCGCTGGACGGGGAGCGTACCTACATATTCGAACAGAATGAGTCCGGCGGTGACGACAACACGTATGAGTGGGTGGCAGACGGGGTGCAGCCGGAGAAGGAGAATCTTCAAAATGTATCTCCCGAGGTGTGCGCGAGCTGGTACCGGAATTTCGAGATCGGCGGACATATCGTCATTGAGGATCTGGAGGATATCCGGGACACGGACCCGCTGCAGTATGAGAATCTGAAAAGACAAAACATACATTCTCTTGTGGTAGTCCCGCTTTACAACGGCAAAAAGCTTATCGGATTTTACGGTGTGGACAATCCGCCCGTGAAATCGCTGGAATATGCGTCGAATATGCTCCAGACGGCGGCGTACTTCATCGTGTCTTCCATAAAAAGGCGGAACCTGCTCCGCGAGGCGCAAAACCGGAGTTATAATGTCCTCCACGCCCTCAGTGTGGACTACCTTGCCATCTATGAGGTGAACTTTGACACAGGCGCGTGCGAGACATACCGCAACAGCGGGCGGATGCGGATGGACTGGGCAGCCCAGTTTGAGGACGGCTACCAGACGGCTATGGAGCGGTACATCACCCGGTATGTGGCTTTGCGTGACCAGGAGCGCCTCCGCGCGCTGACGAAAAAGGATTATGTGCTCGCACAGCTCAGGACGAAGAAAAAATTCTCTGTGCGCTATCAGGTCAAAGACAGTTCCTACGGGCTAAAGCACATGGAGATCCATTTTTCCGCCACGGAGAAGACGGCAAAAGAGAATTGTGCGATCTTTGCCCAGCGGGATGTCAATGCCGTTGTGGAGCAGGAGGAGAAGTACAAACTCGAGGCAAGACGGAGCCTGGAGGATATTCTCGAGGGAGCAAGGACCGGGATCTGGACGATCGAGCTCGAGGAGGGCTGTCAGCCGAGGATGTATGCGGACCGGACCATGCGGATCCTGCTGGGAGTGTCGGATGAGATCGATCCGGAGGAGTGCTATCGGCACTGGTATGAAAATATAGAACCGGACTATGCGGAGATGGTGCAGGAGGCGGTGCGCGAGATCTTGGAGACCGGACGTTCGGAGGTGATCTATCCGTGGAACCACCCTGAACTGGGCAAAATATACGTCCGCTGCGGCGGTGTGCCGGACAAGACATTCAAGAAACCGGGCGTCTGCCTGAACGGATATCATCAGGACATCACGGAGACCATGATGACGAGGAAGAAACAGGAGCAGGCGATCATGGAGCTGTTTGAGAAGGTGCGGAAGGCGAACTCGGCAAAGAGCGAATTCCTCTCCCATATGTCCCACGATCTCCGCACGCCCATCAACGGGATCCTGGGAATGCTGGCGATCATGGATAAGAGCCAGCACGATCGGGAGCAGCAGAGCGCGTGCCGCAAGAAGATCCGCGTGTCTACCGAACACCTGCTGTCCCTGGTCAATGATGTCCTGCAGGTCAGCAAGCTGGAGAGTGGGAGACCTGCGGCGGTGGAGGAGCCGTTTGACCTGCATGAGACGCTGGAGGACTGCATCACCATCCTCTCTCCCCGGGCGGATGAGGGGGGGATCCGGCTGGTGCTGGAGAAGACGAGCCTGCAGCACAACAGACTGATCGGCAATCCGCTGCACATACGGCAGATACTGATGAATGTTATCGACAACGCCCTCAAGTATAACCACCCCGAGGGTTCTGTTGTGGTGCAGGCGGAGGAGACCGGCTGTCAGGACGGCACGGCGGAATATCAGTTTGTGATCGAAGATACCGGGATCGGCATCGGGGAGGAGTTCAAAAAGCACATATTTGAACCGTTCACCCAGGAGCAGCAGGGCGCAAGGACCAACTACAGCGGAACCGGACTTGGCATGTCCATTGTGAAGAAACTGTTAGACCAGATGAGAGGGACCATCCGGATCGACAGTCAGATCGGCAAGGGGAGTGTGGTGCGGATCCGTCTGCCCATCCGGGTCGACAGTGCGTGGCAAGAGCAGCCCGCGGATCAGGAGGAGAATCCGAGGAGCAATATTGCCGGGATGCATGTTCTTCTGGTGGAGGACAATGAGATCAATTGCGAGATCGTAGAGTACCTGCTCCAGGATGCGGGTGCAAAGGTCGTGACTGCCAACGACGGGAAGGCTGCAGTCGACACGTTTGCGGCGTCCGAACCCGGAACGTTTGACTGTGTGCTCATGGATCTGATGATGCCGGTTATGAGTGGATACGAGGCGACCCGCGTGATCCGCGGTCTGGATCGGGCAGACGCAGGGACAGTGCCCATCATTGCGCTGTCGGCGAACACGTTTGAGGAGGATATCGCGCTGGCAAAGGATGCCGGGATGAACGAACATCTGGCGAAGCCGGTGGACATCGATAAAATGTTCAGTCTCATGAGCCGGTTCCGGCGTTGACAGAACTGTCCAAAAATCTATTTTCTTGAGGTATTGTGCCTGCGGTCGCTCGTGGGTATAATGCACTTTTTTGCTTTGCATCAAGAACAAAACCGAAGAATGGAGATGGAAAAGTATGAAAAACAAGGCTTTGCCGCGTTCTTTAAATATCAGTATAGCAGTCATCATCTGCCTGATCATTTTTGTGTTTTCGTTTTTGGGAATGTCCATCAACAATATGAGCGAAGGCACGATCGAGAATATAGGTATCACATACATGGCGGGGATGAATGAGCAGACCTCTCTGCACTTTGAGACGATCATCGATCTGCGACTGACGATGGCGGAATCCATAGCGCACATTGCGGCAGACGAAGAAAAAGCCAGTTACGGCACGAGGGAGGAGATCGAGTACGGCGCAAAGGCGAGACACTTTTTGTGTGCCGCCCTGTATTCGTCCGACGGCAGGATCGAGATGATCTATGGCGATCCGGTGGATCTCAACCACCCCGAACATTTTTTGGAGAGCATGAAAAAGGGGGAGCGCAAGGCAGCGTCCGCCGTCGACAGCAGCGGCAGTGATGTGATCCTGTTTGGCGTTCCCTGTGAATATCCCATGTCCGACGGAAGTACCAGCCTTGCCATGGTCGTGGGGCTCTCATCCATGTACATGGGCGAGGTGCTGTTCCTCGACTCGGACAGTGCGCTGGTCCGCTCCTATGTCATACGCGAGGACGGCAGCTATGTTGTCCGGGATCAGGGGAGTCTGCACGAAAATGATTCGGACAGTTTTTACGAGGTCTTTGACAGCCAGAGCGAGGAGGCAGATTACCACATAGGACAGATCAAGGCTGCCATGAGTGCGGGGGAAGATTACGCGGTAGTCCTCAAGAGCGGCAGATCGCGCAGCCACCTGTACTGCACCGATCTGCCATACTGCGAGTGGTATCTCGTGACAGTCCTGCCTTTTGACGTGCTCGACGATGAGATCTCAGGGATGAGCAGCCGGTGGCTCGTCATGGTTTATGCGTCATCCTTTGCGGTGATCGCCATGCTGCTGTACATATTCTTCCAGTATCTGGGCGTGTTCAGGAAACAGGTAGCCGAGCTCAGGCGCATCAACACTGAGATGGATGCGGCGCGCAGGACTGCAGAAAAGGCGCAGATGGAAGCCGAGCATGCAAGCGCGGCAAAACAGGAATTTTTGGCGAGCATGAGCCACGACATCCGCACGCCCATGAACGCTATCATCGGCATGACATCCCTGGCGCTTGCCAACGCGCACAACCAGGAGCAGGTTCAGGAGTACCTGCACAAGATCGACCTGTCGAGCAAGCACCTGCTCGGGCTCATCAATGACGTGCTGGATATATCGAAGATCGAGAGCGGAAAGATGACGCTCAACATCGGCATGGTGTCTTTGCGGGAGGTCATGGACAGCATTGTCAATATCATGCAGCCGCAGGTCAGGGCGAAAGACCAGACGTTCAATGCATCGGCTTATGAGATCCTCTCGGAAGTCGTGTGCTGTGACAGCGTGCGCCTGAACCAGGTGCTGATCAACCTGCTGGGGAATTCCGTCAAATTCACGCCGGACCGGGGCACTGTCCGGGTATGTGTGTACCAGGAAGCGCTGGCGGGGGATGCGACCTGCGTCCGCACTCATTTCGTTGTGAGTGATACGGGGATCGGTATGTCGAAGGAGTACCAGAAGGTAATATTCGATTCCTTTAGCCGGGAGGACAACACCCGCGTGCAGAAGACCGAGGGATCCGGGCTGGGAATGTCGATCACGAAATATATCGTGGACGCGATGGGCGGCACGATCTCCGTCAGAAGTGAGCAGGGGAAGGGCAGTGAGTTCCACGTTGTCCTCGACCTGGCAAAGGCGAAGGAGCCGCAGCTGGATCCGCCGCTGCCGGCATGGAACATGCTGGTCGTTGACGAGGATGAGCGGTTGTGCAGGAATGTTGCCGTGTCCCTGGAGCAGATCGGCATCCGCTCCGAGTGGTGTCTGGGCGCACAGCGCGCGGCGGAGATGATCGCCGAGCGGCACCGTCTGGGAGACGGTTTCCAGATTGCCCTGCTGGGCTTTCGGCTGTCGGACGCGAACGGGATAGAGGCGGCGCGGCAGATCCGTCAAAGCTGCGGGGAGGCGTGCCCGGCATTGCTGCTTGCGGCGATTGACTGGGGCGAGATGGAACAGGAGGCGAGAGCGGCGGGGATCACAGGATTCATCTCAAAACCTCTGTTCAAGTCCGGTCTGTTTGACACGCTCAAAGTGCTCGCCGGAAATGGCGGCGAGGAGACGGACGACGCCGGGGAGACGATCGGTCTGGAACTTCGGGGCAAACACATTCTGCTGGCGGAGGATAACGACCTGAACTGGGAAGTGGCAAGCGAGCTGCTCTCCGACCTCGAGATGGAACTCGACAGGGTTGAGAATGGTGAGATCTGTGCCGCGAAATTCGAGCAGTCGCCGGTGGGATATTACGATGCGATCCTCATGGATGTGCGGATGCCCGTGATGGATGGGTACGACGCGACCAGGCTCATCCGGGGGATGGCGCGCGAGGACGCAGACCTGCCGATCATTGCCATGACAGCGGATGCCTTCTCGGAAGACATACAAAAATGTCTCGAGTGCGGTATGAACGATCACCTGGCAAAGCCGATCGACGTCCAGACTGTCTCCGACAAATTGGAAAAGTATCTGAAATAAAACACTCACTGCGCGGTGATTGTGTCCACGATCGACAAGGATCTGATCCGCTGTATCGGACCGCGCACCGCCAGGACTACGGAGAGCGCGACGATCCCGAGAATGATCCCCAGTTCAGCCATGGGCAGGCTCCAGGGTTCGCCCCACCGGCTGCTCACCAGCATTTCAAACAGCTTTTTGTTGAGAAACAGTCCGGTCATCACGCCGCAGATGCCGCCTGCCGTCGCGTAAGTCAGTGTCTCTGCGATGATCATCTTCCGAAGCTGCCTGTCGCTGAGTCCGATGGCGCGCAGGCAGCCGTACTGCCGGATCCGCGACTCGACGCTCATGGCGGTGCAGTTGATGATGTTGCAGATCGTGACCAGGGCGATCAGCAGCAGAAATCCATAGAGGAACAGCTTAAAGGCGTAATTGGCGCCCAGCACACTCTGTTTGTCCATGCGCTGGTCGGAGAACGTATACGTGGATCCAGCCAGTGCGCGGATCGCATCTACATCGGCATCGACAGCATTTGCTGTCAGCTGGATGTCAATGATCGTGTAATCTTCTTTTCCTGTAAACTGTCGGAACGTATCTTCCGAGCAGATGATGATATCGCTGGCAGGCGTGTTAAAGGGACACTTTGACACCATGCCGGCGATCTTGATGTCCACAGGTTTCCTGTCGATCGTGAGCGTCACCGTGTCGCCGACGTTTATGTCCGTCTGATTGTTGTACTGCGGGGAGGAGACGATCAGTCCGGTGCCGGTCTGGCTCTGCACATCCTCCAGCGAACCGTCCAGCAGATATCGCTTTGCCCATCGGAATTGCTGCTCCTCGTAGGAGATCAGCATCGCTGTGTGTTGCCTGCCGCCTGTCACTGCGGGGAGATCGTATGCAAACATTCTTCCGAATGTCCTCTTGACGGCGGGATCATCTCTCAAAGCCAGGAGCAGCGAGCGGTCAACCGTGCAGGTGCTGACCTGACTGACTGTGCCCTGATTGGTAATAGAAATGTCGGGCGACCAGGGACTGAGCGCACTGATGGCATGCCCCATAAAGTCGATCGTGGTGGAGAAGGACAAAAACAATATGATACTCAGGGCAAAGGAGCCCACCACCAGCAGAAAATTCTTGCGGCTCGCCCTTGCGTGATGGATGCCGAGCGCCGTGTCGACCCTACACATAGAAGTGTTGGCTGCTCTGCGCACAGGAGCAAGATCATTTGCGCTGCCTGTCACAGCGGCGAGCGGGGACGCTTTGGAGGCACGCTTCGCCGGGGCGCGCGATGCCAGCAGCACCGTCAGGATGCCGATGACGGCGCCGGCGGCGATGCTCGGCAGACTGAACGCAAAGGCGGGCATGGTGGCGAAATAGATGGGACTTAGACGGCGCAGGACAGCGCACAGCACCCAGATCACGATCATGCCGGCGAGGATGCTGGCGGGAATGGCAAAGGTGCACAGGCTCAGCGCCTCCCGGTGTACCAGCCGTATGATCTGTCCCGGCGTCGCGCCGATACAGCGCAGCATACCGAAAAACTCTGTCCGCCCCGCGATGTTGCTGTTCAGACTGCTCGCGATCATAAGGATCCCAGCCAGCAGGACCAGTACGGATAAAATACCGGCAGCAGCGTAGATCATCAGCATGAATGTGTTCCCCTCGTCGCTCTGTCCGAGCAGACCGAGCAGCATCGCCTGTTCCCCCACCTGATTGTCAGCCAGATGAAACTGTTCCTTGATATCATTGATCGCTCTGCGGATCGTGCGAGGAGAGCGGAACCGGACGAGAAAACAACTGTCGTAGTCGTCCGGCTCCCCGTCCGTCACGCCGGGATAAAAGCTGCGGAAAGCGGCAGTGTTCATAAACACGGCGTATATGTCCTTGCTCATCACCATGGGCGGATTCTCGGAAAAACCGGAAATCGTATAAGGATAGGCTGTGCCTGCGGAATCGCAGATCACAAGCTGGCTTCCGATATCAAGACCGAGCTCCTTTTTTACATTTCCGCTGACAAGAACCTCGTGTTCTGCAGTGGGGTAAGCGCCCTCTGTGACCATGTCTGCATAGATATCTGTCAACAGAGGCGTCTCCCCTCCGCAGATGACGGCATTCTTGCCGCCGACCGTATACCCCATATCCAGCTGGTAATTCAGTGTCCCATAGCAGGTGAGCACATCGACTTCCGGCCGCGCAGCGATCAGTTCCGCGGTCTCGTCGCTGATCCTGTTCAGCGCGACATGCCAGTTGCCGTCCTCCTGTTTTGTCTTGATCAGCTGGCTTCGGATATACATGTCTGCCATGCCGAAGATCGCAGTCACGAGAAAGACGGACAGAAAGACACAGAAGATGGACATGCGGTTCTGCTTCCGGTGTGCCCTGGTGTAGAGTGGTACGAGATCAAGATAATTTTTCATCTCTGAAAGCATCTCCTTTCCCGTCAGTCCTGCCCAGATCCGTCAGGCTGCCGTCTGCCACGTGCAGCACGCGATCCGCTGCCGCCGCCAGACTGTCGTTGTGCGTGATCATGAGTATGGTCTGCTGATAGCGCCTCGATGCCTTGATCAGCAGGTCGAGCACTTCCTGGCTGTTTTTGCTGTCAAGATTTCCGGTCGGCTCGTCGGCGAGGATCAGTTTCGGCCTTGTGATCAGGGCGCGCCCGATGGCGACTCGCTGTTGCTGTCCGCCCGACAACTGTCTTGGGAGATGACGGCGTCTGTCCTTTAAACCCAGGATCTCCAGCGTCTCCTCGACGAGAGCGGGATCGGGTTTCGCGTAGTCCAGCAGCAGCGGAAAGACGATATTCTGTTCGACATTCAGCTCGGCCACAAGCTGGAACGACTGGAAGATAAAGCCGATATTGCGCCTTCTAAAGATCGTCCGCGCCTCCTCCTTCATGGCAAAAAGCGCGTTCCCGTCGACGAGGATCTCTCCCGAGGTGGGAGTGTCAAGGGCGCCGATACAATTTAATAAAGTGCTCTTTCCAGAGCCTGATTCGCCCACGACCGCGCAGAAGTCCCCCTTCTCAAGTGTAAATGAGACGTTTTTCAACGCGTCGACCTGCACCTCGCCATTGCCGTAGGTTTTACATAGATCGTGTACCTGTAAGATTTCCATTTGTAAAGCTCCTTTTCATATTAAGATAAAGTACAGTCTGAACAAGAGTCCTGGATTCGTTCACCTATCTATATAGTATCAGGAAAACCTTACATCGACATGAATATAAGCTTACAGTTTTGTAAGGAGCTGTTTATTTTTTTCTACGCCCGTAATCTGTTTCTGTTTTTTGCGGCAAGCCGAAAGGCTTTTTCCATTTCTGGCGTCAACTCCGGTGAATCTTCATCGAAGGTTATTGGATGTTTTCTTGCCTCCTCAAGCATTCTTCTATCTTCATCTGTTAATTTTTCGTCTTTAGATAAGGTTGCTGTTATCATAATACAAACTCCTTTCTTTTTCAGTTGCCAGCCTGGCAGAAATTAAACGTATTTTTTCCTTTCTCTCTGTATACACTACAAATAATATATCTTCCACCATACCTATAGTATTGTAACGGTCTTCCACAAAACTATGCTGTATATCATAGATTTCAAGTCTATTTATATCATTGAACACTTATGCACCAGCAGTTCACCACGTCAGCATCAGCGTAAACGTCGTCCCCGCTCCGGGTGCGCTCAGCAGGGAGAT
>ERZ808054.1338-NODE-1338-length-14446-cov-5.220335_pt1 | contig 14446 bp, 10 predicted proteins | sample MGYA00380201_ERZ808054 | MGnify/ENA primary metagenome ERZ808054 (study PRJEB31490, sample SAMN06133419) | mouse gut metagenome | isolation source: Z5_2 | host: mice | place: China: Chengdu | collected 2015-05 ... | reverse complement strand
GCCGGTTTCTTCGGCTTTTTCCGCCCTGTGCCTTCCATGTCAAAGCTTCACCCCGTCTCTTTCCATGATCATGTCCACCACCTGCTGCAAAATCAGGTTGTGGATAGACTCTACAATGCCGTATTTATGGCAGGGCACATATACATTGATATCCCCCATCTGCTTTGCCTTATTGTCCGCTCCAAACCCTGTAAAGGTAATAATGGCAGCTTTCTTTCCTGCCGCGATCTCAATAGCATTGATAATATTTTTAGAATTTCCCGAACTGCTGATGGCTACCAGAAGATCTCCTTCCCGCGCCAAAAAATCAAGGGGCCTCGAAAAAATATGCTCATAGCCATAGTCATTGCCCATGCAGGTAGTTACCGCATTGTCATACAGGCTGTAGGTGTTCATGCCGCCGTTTTTCATAAAGTCCGCCGTCATGTGGCTTGCAATCGCCGAGCTGCCCCCATTCCCTATGAAAAAGAGCTGGGATTTCTTTTCTTTATGCCGGGTAAAGGCATCCACCAGCAATCGGATCCCCTCGTCATAACTTCCACATTTCCTGGCAGTTCCGGTCCAAATCTCTGTTTGTTCTAACTGTTTAACCAATTCATTGATATATTGATTTTCCATATTTTCTCCAATAATAAATCTATATTTTATCTGGTTTTATTGTAACATAACGAAATGCCTTTGGCATCTCAAACTTTAAGCAATTTTTCTCATAAACCCGAAAGAGACAGCCTTCCCGCTGTCTCCCCCTATCTGCATATATCATGCATGACTCATTCATTTATTAACAAATAACGCTCTCTTTTACCCCAGCAGGCTAAGCACGCCCTGCTTGCTCTGGTTTGCCTGTGCCAGCACGGACTGTCCTGCCTGGGCAAGGACACTGTTATTGGAATACCGAACCATTTCCGCAGCCATGTCCGTGTCTCTGATGACAGACTCCGCCGCCGTGGTATTCTCAACAATATTGTCCAGATTATTGATCGTATGCTCCAGCCGGTTCTGTACTGCGCCATATTCCGAGCGCATTGCAGACACACATTCAATTGCTTTCTTATACTTGTCAATTGCTTTTCCGGCATTTTCCATGGAATCCACTTTCACACTAGCCACACCAAGATCCCTCGCCGAAAGCTTAAAAGTGCTGAACGCAATGTGCTGGCCCGATTCAGCCCCCACCTGCACGAAACGGCTTCCAACCCTTTGGGGCTTTCCTTGTTTGGCATCAGAAGAGCTTCCCCAGCTCTTCTGGGCATCCGGGTTAACATTTCCATTTTTATCCAATCCACCTGTTGTGGTTGCTCCGCCGCCGGTATATGTATTCTTTCCGTTCAAAACACCAGAATTATTGCTATATCCGCTTTCATCCACATCCAATTCAAAATAATTGCTCGTTCCCCCCTGATTTAAAAGCGAATTTTTCGATCCTGACAAACCATTTGGCGAGGCAATAGACCCGGTGCCGCTGCCAATTGCCGTAACCAGATTTTTCGTAAATTGTACCGCATCTTTCGGAAAATTGTCCTCAAATTCCGACAGATCCCCATATTTTCCTTTTGTCTGCCGAGATATCGCCTGACCTAACGAGTAGCCGTCCTCGATATCCTTCAGTATACTATCCAGCCCCTTGGCGATGGTTTGGGCGGTTACTGCCCCCTCTCCGCCAGCTACGTACCCTAGATACATACTGCCAATATACCCTTGCGCATAGGCATTATAAGAATCGGATGTATCTGTCAAATCTGACAGCCAATTCTGGATGGCCGCATCACCTTTCGGTATAGCCAGCTTCGTAAGTTCATCGCAATAATTAATTGCACCGCCTATAGCCTGAGCCGTGCCTTCCACAAACCACATGGGGAAGGAATCTGCTCCTTCAACTCCCAGCATCCCATTGGTCACCGCATCGAACATCACCGCATGGGTCATCTCATGGGCGATCGTTGTTGCCAGGTCATCCGTCATAATTATATTTCCACTATTCTCTTTCAAATGTTTCAAATTGACTCCCAATTGGAAACTGATTCCATTGGAAGACACATATGCTAACGTGGAATTGTTTTCATAATACATTTTTAAGCCGATCTTCAGCCCGGATACGGTAGGCTGTGCTGAGTTGGGCAACGCTTTTGTAATCCCTCCCAGCAGCTTGGGCATATATGTATCATGAATGTCATCGGCAAATTTTGCCAGTCCAGCCTGGGTAAATATCTCGCCCGCTGCCGCTGCCTGACTGATCGCGCCGGCAAAATTCTGCATGTCATAAGACATGTAATCGGCATCCAGAACGATCATATCCGGATACCCTTGCGGCGCATGGCTGGACTTCCCGGTTGCATTAGAAGCATCAAAGATATTCAGTTCATTAAACTGCGAATCTCTGGCAATCCTGTCAATTTCATTGTTCAGCTGCTTGATCTCCGCATAGATCGCATCGCGGTCCTCAGCCATATTCGTGTCATTAGCCGCCTTCACCGCTAATTCGTTTGCCCTCTGAAGCAGATCGTGGACTTCATTCAGCGCCCCTTCCGCACTTTGGACATAGGAAATGCCATCCTGCGCATTAAGGGAAGCCTGCGAAAGCCCCCGGATCATTTTGCGCATTTTTTCCGATATGGAAAGCCCCGCCGCATCATCCGCAGCCCGGTTGATCCGATAACCGGATGACAGTTTTTCCGTATTTTTCTTCAGTTTTCCCCCAACTTTATTGGAATTCCCGAAAGCATTCATTGCTGTCAGATTGTGCTGAATCACCAACTCTACATTCCTCCCTGAATATCCCACTCCTCTTCCATGAGTCCGTCATACCTTCCTCTAATCCCAGAGCCCGACCTGCTTCCGGCTTAATTCACTGCTCTTGCAGATTGGGCATACCACATGATCCTGCAGCTCTATTTCCTGCATCTCCTTATTGCATTTTTCACACCGGTTCCCCAGAATTATCTTATCCCCGCCGGTAAGCTCTGCATCTACCGAAAGCTGGCAAAACAGATCATTACAATGCCCGCAATAAAACACTTTTTGCCTTGCCCGGAAAAAACTGATTTCCTTTTCCCTGTTCAATTTCTTCCACTTTTCTGCTTCTTCCTTATTCAGGCAGGATGCGATCACTTCTGCATTGTTGCTCATCAGACCGCTTCCCACCGACATCGTCTTTTGAAATCCGCACTTTTCACAAGAAAGTACTATTCTCTGCCCCATTTATAATCCATACCTTTCTCGTCTTCCCAAATCCATTCAGATTGCTGAAAACGAAACCCCTGAACCACAAAAATTCCTGCCTTGCCAGCATATTTTATCCTAATAAGCTCATAATCCCCTGATTGCTCTGGTTTGCCTGCGACAGCATAGATACCCCTGCCTGTTCCAGAATATTTATCGTGGAAAGCCTTACCATTTCTTTTGCCATATCTGCATCACGTATGCGGGATTCCGCCGCCGTTAAATTCTCCACAATATTGTCCTCATTGGCAATCGTATGCTCCAAACGGTTTTGCTGTGCGCCAATCCGGCTGCGGTTGTTCATGACCTTTTGCAATGCGGTTTTGGAAACGTTGATCCCATTTTTCGCCCCATTCACGGTAGAAACATCCAGCCCTACAAGCCCCAGACCCTTAGCGCTTACATTCCCGATCTTCAGCCCTATGCCGTCCCCTGGCTCATTTCCGGTATGGATCCAAATCGTCTTGCCTGCATCATTCATGTTCCCAAATATATCCTTGGAATCGCAAAAGTAAGCTGCTTCCTTCGAATCCTGCGTCCACGCATTATTATCAGTATCAAAAATATAAAGTGTCGTGTCCGTACCCTTGTCTTGCTTTCCATAGGCGAACTCAATATGGGAAGGTGTTTTCCCTTTCATGGACTCGGTAATATATTTACAAAAGTCTGCATATTCTTTATGATAAAAATCAGAACCATCGGGCTTTTTCACACCAATATTTATAACGCCCGGAGATCTGGTAATGCCCACCTCATCCGTAAAATTCACGGTGGTGGGGCAACATTTCGTACAACAGTTGACAAAAAATGTCTTACCCACCAGCTCCTTCAAGTCAGCCAGCGTATCCATCTTGATGTGGACGCTAACATAAGGGTTACCTTTATTGTTTATGAAATCCGTCGTATCAGTATGATCCGCAACCATGTCTGGTGTCAGTTCTTCCTGCATATAACCGGTTTTCGAAATATTAGTTCCAAACAGCTGGAAAAATTCCCCATCCGTGGAGGGCTTCGTGGTATCAATTACCCCGCTTCCGTCAAAAGCTTCCTTTCCATCAAAAAGCTTAATCTCATTAAATGCCGTCGTCTCACCGATACGCTCTATTTCCTTGACCAGCTGAGCCACTTCCTGCTGGATATATTCCCTGTCCTCATCCGTATTGGTTCCATTGGCGGATTTCACGGAAAGCTCGGATATCCTGTGCAGCATATCGTTAACCTCCACCAGAGCGCCATCCGCCACCTGACACACAGATACTCCCTCCTGAGTGTTGGCAACACCCTGCGCAAGACCTCTGATCTTCCTGCGCATTTTCTCTGAGATAGCCAGCCCTGCCGCATCATCTGCAGCACGATTGATCCGATAACCGGAAGACAGCTTTTCCATGGTTTTCGTTTTACTTTTTCTATTAACTCCCAATTGCCTTTGCGCATAAAGCGCTGCCATATTGTGCTGTATAACCATAAGATAAGCTTCCTCCCTGAAACCCGAACAAATAACTTCCCTTGTCGTTAATAGTATCGGCTGTTTCATAAGATAACTTAAGCTTTTTTATGAAAATTAAGCAGTTAGATTTCTCCTGCTCGCTGTGCGGGGCGCATGCTGCTTTGGCTGCAATTTCCCTTGCGCGCCCTGCGCATAAAAAAGGCAGCTCTGCGCTGCCTTTTTCAAATTTATATTTTGAATTTTATATACCAAATACTCATTATTCAATTTTTAAAACTCAATACCAGCTTATTTATCCAAGCAGGCTCAATACCCCCTGCTTGCTCTGGTTCGCCTGTGCCAGCATGGACTGTCCTGCCTGGGCAAGGATATTGTTATTGGAATACCGTACCATTTCCGCAGCCATGTCCGTATCTCTTATGGCTGACTCTGCAGACGTGGTATTCTCCACTACATTATCCAGATTGTTTATGGTATGTTCCAGGCGGTTTTGGATAGCTCCCAAACTAGAGCGAGTCTCCGACACATCGGAGATTGCACTTTTGGCAAAGGCGTTGAGAGCTTGAAAATAGCGGACATCGGGAACTTTGTCCAATGCCAAAGCTTCTTCTTTACCACCTGTAAGACCAGTTTGATAATCAGTTGTAAGCTTATTTTTCACATTTTCGTCAGTAATCGCATCATAAGAAAAGCTATGGAAAATCGTCAGGTCTTCAGCTCCTAACAAATGTGAATGACCCGGTGTTCCCCATGGTTTAATCATACTTGCATTCCAATATTCGTGCTTCGCATATGTGCTATTATTCGGAACCCAACATGAAGACGCACCCTGTGGATAATTCGCAGTATTGGGATTAGGCTGATCAATTTTATTACACCAAGGACTGTCATTATTCGTCTGATAAAAAATCCCCTTCGCCAGCGCGCTTGCGATCAGATCATTGGTACACATATTCCCTATAGTAATGGCAATATGCTGCCCTGCCTCCGCTCCTACCATCAATCCCTTATTTTTAAATGTACCGTCCAGCAGATTTTGCTCATTAAACGTGGTCGTGGACTGTACGCGGTCAATCTCGCTCATAAGCTGCCTGACCTCCTGAGTGATATAACTCCTGTCCACCGAAGTTAAAGTTCCGTTTGCTCCCTTTACCGCCAGTTCCTCCATTCGCTGCAGCATGTCGTGGATCTCGTTCAATGCGCCTTCCGCAGTCTGCACACAGGAAATCCCATCCGACGCATTGGCGGATGCCTGCGTGAGCCCCCTGATCTGGCGGCGCATTTTTTCCGATATAGACAATCCAGCCGCATCGTCTGCCGCGCGGTTGATCTTATATCCTGAAGACAACCTTTCTGTGGATTTCGCCTGCGTTCCATTCGTCAACCCAAGCATGCGGTTTGAATTCATTGCTGTTAAATTATTCTTTACAACCATAAAACCCTCCTATTTTGCTAGGAGAACAGACCGGGTCTTAGCCAAATCTGCCGGAAAATACACAATATTCTCCGTTTCCTCCCTGAAATTTGAACAGATAAATCCTTTTATCGTTTAATATATCGGTTGCTTTTTCAATAACTTAACACTTGAAACTATATTCTCTCAAACCACCGCTTCTATAAGCATTTTATCCCCTATAATAATTTCCTTTACCCCTATCTGTTTATTTTTATTAAAATTAAAACTGAGCATATAACCCTTTTGCAAATGGTAATAATCGAGATAATCGGACAACTGCTTCTCTCCTCTCTCATTATAGGCATTTCCTCTCCATAGCTTAAGCTCAATTACAAATTGATCCCCCAGATAATCTACCACCACATCTGTACGTTCCATATTCCGCGTCTGTGCTTCAATATAATAGTTACCTACACCATTAATGATCGGTCGTAAATACAGCAAAAAATATCTCCGCCCATCTTCTTCCATAAACTTCTGCTTTTTATCACCATACAAGTCATCAAAATGCTCCACAAACTTTTCCAGCACCAGTCTCATATCCAAATGACCGTTTTTTACAAACTGGTTTTTATTGCGCAAGGCATCCTTATACATTTCACTGCTCTGTACTTCACTGGAAGCCAAAAACAAATTATAAAGGCGCGTTTCAAATATTCTGTTTGCAATAACTACCATTCCAGCTTTCTCTTTTACAAAGCCAAACATAAGTGCCATGCCAATTGCTGCATCATCAGGATTATATACTATCTTTTGCCCGCAAAATAACAGTGAAAAAATCATTTGTCTCAGATCAGGATAATCTTCCAGCTTATTGATCAAAGACTCAAACAATGTATTTTTTTCTGCCATCAAAATCCTCACTGCTTCCAGTACGCCAGTTCTGTTCCATACAGCTTTTTTGTCTGCTTCACTGCCTGCTACCCGCTCATCAATCAGCTTGCAGATACGGGAAACCAAAAAAGGATAACCAGACGTATAATCATAAATCAGCTCAGAAATCTCCCTGATATCCATTCCTGTCTTATAGTCTGCCTCGTATTCTTCAAGCATGCCCATGATATCCCTTACAGAAAAACTCATATCTATGAGAAAGTCCGCCCCAATGTTCCACGGACTATTATACCGATGTTCTTCATCCAATCTTATTTTTAATTTTAAATTCTTGATGTCATAAACTCCTGCCAGAATCACTGACTGAAATGTCGGGATTTCATCCCGATCTATATAGCATCCCCGCAACTGTGCAAGGAAATCCAAAAACACCTGATTGTTGGATGCGCTGTCAACTTCATCAATCATCAACACAACAGGCTTATCCGATTCCGCACACCAGTCACTGAAACATTCAAACAAATCCGAAAGCCGCCAGTTGCTTTCAGTTTCTTTCTCTAACTCCCTGAGTTTCTTCGAAACCTCAGGCAGTATATTCTTTTTGACTCCAGGTCGTTTTAAAATTTCTCTGGACAATGCTTTCACAAAAAAATGTTCAGACTCAAAATCCCCATGACTCAGTTTCTGAAAATCCAGATCCACAATCACATAATTATTTTGAAGATAAAGTCCAAGTGCTCTCAATGTTGTCGTTTTCCCATACTGTCTTGCTCTGTTTATGGAAAAATAATCTCCCCTGTCCACCATTTCCTTTATCTTTATCAGTCGATCCTCTATATTGACCATATAATGTAAATCAGGTTTGCAAGCTGCACTTACATTAAATATTCTGCCCATATATCCACCATCCTTAATGCCATTTTTCCGTATTTCTTTTCTTATTGTAACATACCACAGGCGAAAGTGAAATCACTTTCGCCTGCTCACCTGCCCCTTCCTTATTCACCCCACAATCCCCAGCGACTGCGATGCCAGCACCGCCCACATGAGGATCATCGCTACCCACGCCAACGTATATCCCGCCTTGGCAAGGCGTTTCCTCTCCTTATACTTTTCTTCTCCGATATATCCTTCCATTTTTCCTCTCCATCCTTTCTCTTTTCTTGCTTCTGATTTCTTTTTATCCAACTACAAAAACTCCTTCCGCCTCCTCGTAGGTAATGATCTCCCTCTGCTTCCAGTATTCCCCGTCGGAAACCATCAGCGCCAGCCGGTGAACGTAATTGCCATCTTCCAGCTCGCAGCCGTCATAACACAAAACGGCTGGAATCCCTTTTCTGGAATACCCCATATAAAAGTACACAGGCAGCTCCACTCCCACCAGCAGCTCAAAATTGTGTTTTATTTCTTCTGATGGATAGCATCCCCCGATTATCAGGTTTTCACTCTGCAAAAATTCTTCTGCTGCCATATCCAGCACTTTATCTGCAGGCACCTTTGTCTCCCATAAGTCGGTATAAAGCCGGTATTCATAATATTCCTCGCAAATTTCCGGCTGGTAAACATCGGCATAAAGCTGCGGAGTTACAAAACCTGATTTCGCCGAAAAGTCCTTCCACTTTTTATTCTCCTGCACTGCCACCGCATACAAAGGATCACCATACCGCGCAATCACCTTCGCGCCTGCTGCCGTTTTATAAGCTTCATCATAACACTCTGCAAGGAGAAGCTGCTGCCTTTCTTCTCCCCATTCACCTGCAATCACGTAATGCCACATATGCCCGGTTTCCATGTCCTTCACCGTAAAATCATCTCCACTGGCAAATGTGGAATGGGTCCGGTAAAGCTCCCATTTCTGCACCATGCTCCCATTTTCATACTCATAAACATTGAGATATCCCCACCGCCAGCTGCTTCCGCCGTAGGTCTGCACTGCCAGCCTGCCCTCCGTGATCATCATCCCCTGATAAGGATCCCCGAAAGGTCCGCCCTCATCAGAGCCACTGGTAACGATCGGAGACAGCGCACGGCTGTTTCCATCCGCCTGGCCAAGAAATACATAAATTGCCCGCTTTATATCATAAGACACTGCCTCCGCACCATTTTCCCCGGAATCCTCCTCAAATTGCGCGGAACCCACAACTGCCGCATCCAAAATGCCGTCTCCGTTCAGATCCCCCTTTACCATATCCTCCGCCACAAGCTTTTTCCCGGCATAAAAGGAATTCAGATACCTTTGCGCCTCATTTCTCCGGACTCCCTCCCCCTTCCCGAACCAGCCATTCAGTGTAAAATGGGGCACGAAAAGAAGATCTCCTATATTTTGCCCGGAATTTCGGTCCACGGACAAGGAAAATAAATTTTTCAATCCAAGAATCGGCCTAAAATCTTCGATCCGGTTATCGGAAAGCCACAGGATCTGTAATTTTTCCATGTTCTGAAGGACGCTGATATCCTGTATCTGATTATGATCTAAAAAGAGGCTTCTAAGCTCCGGCAGCCATTGCAGCACTTCAATATTTCTGATCCGATTATCCGACAACTCCAGCTCCTGCAGATTTTCCAAAGATGCCAGCACGGAGATATCTTCAATCCAGTTTTCTCCCAGTGTAAGCTTTTCAATCTTCCTGCACCCTCGCAATGGCCAGATATTTTTGATCCAGTTTCGGGCAAGGTACACATCCGTAAGCTCTCTCTGGCATCCAATGGCTGAAATATCCTCCAAACTGCATCCTGTAATACATAAACGGTTCAGCGGCGGAAGTTTCTCCAAAAAGTCTGCATTTTCCATCTCCACACAGCTAACAATAAGCTCCTTCAGATTGGGCACCAGTTCCTTTGTCAAGTCCATCCCCTTGCCGGTACCCCCAAACAGATAAAGCACCTGTAGGTTAGGCATTTTCTTAAGATCCGCCAATGTGGAAACCTCAGCAAATTCATAAATGCTAAGCTCCCTGATCTCTTCCAACGCTTGCTCCATCCCATCTTCTGATAAGTTGTCAATCTGCCTGCTAAGCGTCCGGTAGACAATTCTTTTTACAACATCGTCCTTCCATTCCATTTCAGCTTCCTGTTCATCCATACCTTCCCAGCTCATTTCGGCAAAAGGAAGTTCTTCTGTTTCCCTTCTGCACTCCGGCTCCACCTTTCCATCCGCCCAGGTATAAATACTGATACTCTTCCACACACCGCCAGTCATGCGGCTTTGTCCGTCTCCTGATTCCTCCTCGCTCCAGATCTGCACGATCAAATGATTTCCTGAAATTGCCACTTCGCAAAACGGATTTCCCTCCATGAGCCCGACCCTTTCCTCAACCGGTCTTGGCAGGTAAATGGTCTGTACCAGCCGGAAGCCCTGCTCTGTTCCTAAAAGCAAATACAGCTTTCTCCCCAGAGGATAAAGAAGCTCTGCTTCCTCATCAATTGTTACTCTCCGAAAACCTATGATTGCCAGATCCTCCGTTCCATCTCCGTTTAGGTCTCCTCTTGCCTGATCCTCCACCTGAATATCGTACAGAATTCCATCTTCTGTCTGGTAACAATTATCCGGATAAACCTCGTTCAATGCCTGCTGTGCCGCTGCTATCTCCTCTTCTTTTTCCAGCCTCTCCCCTACCCACAAATCCTGCACATAGACCAAGTCCCCCAGTTCCTTTCCCGGATTATCATTAACTGCAAGGCTTTGCAGATTTTTCAGCTCATACAATGGTGAGAAATCTTCTATCTCATTAAAGGATAGATCCAGTTCTGCCAAATCAGCCATTTTCGCAATCTCGGAAATATCCGTAATTCCGTCTGCTTTCAAGGACAGCTTCTTAAGCTTTGGCAGCCTTTGCAAATCATCAATATTGATGGCGGAACACGCTTCCAACCGCAGTCCGGTAAGCGCCGGAAGCTTTTCTAATGTCTGCAGGCTTTTGCCGATCCGGCAGTTTTCAATAGCCACCTCCTCCAGCTTTGGCAGGCTTCCCTCATCAATATAGAAAAACAGCCTTCTTCTCGAACCTCCCTCTTTTCCACAAAGCCTCAGGCTTGTAAGCGACTGCAGAATCTGTAAATCCTGATAGCTTTCTACATTTCCTACCTCCCGGACCGTCAGCTCCGAAAGCCCTGTCACTTCTTCATTTGCAAAAGCTCTCTTTTCTCCTGAAGATGCACAGACGATTCCTTTCCCTTCTTCCTGCAAAGTATCGTAAACCGCCTTCTGGATCCATCTGTCATTCCACTGGATTCCCTCCGATAACTGCCATTCCTCTGTTATATACTTCAAAATCCTCTCTGCCAGAACATCCTCTTCCTGATATTCCTGATCTGGCATTTTAATGCGGTAAAGCATATCATCTGACACATAAAAAAAGCCCTGATCCCCCGACATTTCATACTCCACCAGCGTCTCCGTTCCGGTTTCGGCGGAAAAAGAATCAAGACAGCTTCCTATTCTGTCAGAAAGTCTAGTCAATTGATAGGTTTTGTGCTCCCAGATATCAATTCCCTTTTGCCCAAGAACTGCACTACAGCAGATCCAAAGCCTTTTATAGTTCCCATCAGATCCCGATCCCCGGACAGCTTTTGCCGCAAAATCAGTGTCTGCTCCCCAATCTATCCCTGCATCCAGCTCAGCTTCTGCTGCCGCAATTTCTGCTTCAAGTTCTTTCAGCAAATAACCTTCTACCGTCACTGTCTGGTCTTTCACCGTCAGCTCTGCCGCGAAATCGCCATCTATATGCTGCCAGGGCTGCCTTTCTTCCATTTCCTCAAGGCTCATATCCGCCAGTATCCCATCCTCATGCTCTGCAAGCAACCGTATGATGCTGACGATCATTGGATCTTTGTATGCCTTTCTCAGACTACTGCTGCCATAGCTATTTGGCAGGGAAATGTCAAACATATGTCCATCTTCACTGCCATCAGCCTTCTGGCTTGTCAAAGGAAGCTCCAGCTCTTTTTCCAGCAAAGGATAAAAATCTTCCTTCAGCAGCCACGGCAGCGCATATCTCTGCTCTTCCGAGAGCGCGATCACCGGTTCTTTCCTGAGCCGCCCCCACGCACTGTCCTCCATCACATAACAATTTTCCATGCCCTCGTCGGCAATCGGGTAAGCATAACAGTCCTCCGGTTTTTCCGTATAATATCCCTTATCTGAAACCTCTTCCTCTGACAAATTCCCGCAATTGCTGACTTTCCCTCTGTTTTCCGTACAGATTCCTGCCCTGTCGCTGTAAACCCAGTAATACCAAATGTACTGCATGCTGCCTTTGTAAACACATCCTTCGATGCTTCCATAATTGATGATGCAGATTCCCGCCGCCCTCGCCGAATGATACTCATCGTCACAAAGAGTTCCCTCAAAACGGCAATTCTGGATCTGCCGGTAATTCCTGTAGCAAATGCCGCTGTTATAATAACCGCCATGGGAATCTCCGTATTCAGAATGCCTGCCTGTGACCAGAGAATTCTTGATTGTAAGATTTTTGATGGTTCCCAGATTATCTTTTACCAGACCATATCCATTTTCACTGTAGATCCCATAAATGGTGTATCCATTCCCATCAAAAATGCCGGAAAAAGATGCCACCTCCAGGCTTTGATTATCAGGAATCTTTTCCCGCCAGTTTTCTATATCCTCCCTGTCATTTATGGTGATATCCCTCATCAGCCGCCCATTGCAATCCGACTGCCTGCCAGCCATTTCCCAAAACCGCCTATAATCTTCCTTTGACCAGATCTCATAGTAGCCGTCCTTGTAACGCAGCTTTCCCATGCTGCTCCCGCCGACTGCCAGAACTGCCAAAATCCCCCCAAAAACAAGCACTAAAAAAAGACAGCAAAAAAGCATCTTTTTTTCTGTGTTCCTGCTCTCTTCCTGCCTTTTCCTTTGCATTTCCCGAGTAACCATAATCTTCCTTTTGCCGGTATCTGTATCTATCTTCCTTATCGCCTGCAATACATATGGTTACATTGTAAAACACACTTGCATCATATTCCCATCATTTTTGCATCATTTTTGCATCATTTCCTTGGCCGCACCGCCCTGCAATGGTTTCCGGCAGCACTGCCGACAAAACAATATGGTTATTTTCCATCACGATCACTGCCCGGGTACGCCGCCCCTGCGTGGCATCAATCACAGTTCCCTGCTCCTTTCCGTTTTGGATCATGCGCTTGGCAGGAGCAGAATCCGGACTGATCACCGCAATCATTTTATGCCGGTTGATAAAATTCCCAAACCCTATATTGATCAATTGTTCCATTTACTGCATCCTTCTTTCTTTTTTTATCATTTTACAACAGGGACCGGAAGATTACAATTTCTTATTTAGCTTGTTTTCCGGTTGCCAAAAGTAACCATTCAGCCAGCTATCCGCCGGCTGATTTGCATTTTTTTGCTTTACAAAATCCAGCCAGCCATGGTATTATAATTTCAAACATATCTGGGAATCTGGAATTCTGGTATCACTTCTGTGACGAATCGTTTATTCTGAAAGGATCCCTTATATGAAATCAAAACCAACAAAGGAGAACACATATGGCAACAAAATTGAAAAATTATTTTCCCATGATCAGGGAACGGAAGGAAGTGCTCGCAGAGATCAGGAAAAGACAGACGCTCCAGAACCAGTTTGATGCCTGGAACACGCCAAAGCAGGAAATGTTTCTGGACTTCTGCACCGGTGTCCGGGGATTGAAGCTTTTGTACGACGGCTTTTTCAGGGAAATCACAGTTACTATCTGCGGCTCAGGAATGCGCATCTACTGCGCATTCCGTGAGAACATGATTCAGGAGTGAGGGGCGATTTTTGCGAAGCAAAACTTGGAATATCGCCCCGAATGTTACTATGAGCGGTCTTCCAGACCGTGAATAGTAACACATTATGAACCCGGAATATGTTCCGGAAAGGCTGAATGACTTCCTTTCCAGTATGCTGAACCAAAAAGTCAGGGTGCTGAAGGTTCTGCCCGCCGATTCCGTAAGGATCGCCGAAGAAAGCTCCCTCCTAGTCATGGATATCGTGGTCGAGCTGGAAGACGGAAGCATTGCCAACCTTGAAGTGCAGAAAATCGGCTATCTGTTTCCTGGTCAGAGAAGCGCCTGCTATTCGGCAGATTTGTTATTACGGCAATACCGCAGGATAAGGAACGAGACAGATGCTTCGTCCAGTGAGAATGAGGATGCTGTGTTTTCCGCCGACCTGCAAGAGGAAGTTGCCGCCAAAAAGAAAAAGTTCAATTACCATAATATCAAGAGCGTCTATACGATAGTTTTATTCGAGAAAAGTCCCAAAGAATTCCACAATTTTCCTGATAAATACTGCCATTTTTTCGAACAGAAATCAGACACAGGGTTAAAACTGGAGCTTCTCCAGAAATACCTGTTTATCCCCCTTGACATCTTCCTCAAAAATAAGCAAAATGTAGATATAAACGTAAAAAGGGATGCATGGCTGACCTTATTTTCCTCTGACGATCCGGACGATATTATCAGACTGATT
>ERZ808054.1336-NODE-1336-length-14496-cov-5.004716_pt1 | contig 14496 bp, 9 predicted proteins | sample MGYA00380201_ERZ808054 | MGnify/ENA primary metagenome ERZ808054 (study PRJEB31490, sample SAMN06133419) | mouse gut metagenome | isolation source: Z5_2 | host: mice | place: China: Chengdu | collected 2015-05 ... | reverse complement strand
GGTTATATTTACTTTTATTGTTTGAGCTTTACAGGAAAAAGAAAGAAAAATATCTTTGGGAAAAAACTGTCAGGCTGGCAGTGACGGCACTGATATCCGGCGGTTTAAGCATGGCATATTTGTTGATGAACAAGGTGATGAACGGCATGGCGTCGGGGGTTAGCCGTACTATGTGGTGGGATGATTACCGGACACTGACGGATGACTTGATTGAAAGCCTGCTTACAGAATTTTTCAATATTTTTTCCATGCAGATACCTAATCTGATTGAAGGGTTCCCATTCCGGTTAAAAGTGTTTGTGGTGGCAGGAATTTTAGCAGGGATAATCTGGCTTTTGGTAAGAAATTATAGGAATTTTATAGTGGGAAAACAAAGTTTTCAAAGTACAGAAAATAGTGCCAAGTGTTGCAGCTCGGGAATTATAGAATGGGTTTTGGGAAGAGATACGATGTTTGTGATCATGGCGGTGGCATATGATGTGATTTTCATTGCAATCCGTTACGTTTCTTCCATGGACAGTTTTTATTTCCGATTCTTTGAACCGGCTACCTTTTTGTTGTGCATCGGTTTGCTGGGAATGCTGCTTCCTTACGTGAAGGGGAAACGAGGCTTCCATTATTTTGCAGGGATAGTTACGGTGATTCTGGTGACAGCAGCCTGGTCGGTCTTTGAAAACGGAGGTATGGACAGGAACGATAATTATTATCAGGCACTGGAGCAGCAGTGGGAGAAGGCATATGAGCAGATCCCGGAAAGATCGGTGGTGATCTTTAATGATATTGATTTTCGCTCAGCCTATTACCGACCGGATGTGGTGGAAGGAATGATCACGCCAGAGGATGAGTTTTCGGATCTTCTGGAAACCTATTATGGCTCTGATTATTTGTGCATCCGTGCTGAGTTTGCGGAAGCGATGCTGGAATCGGGAGAGTATAAAGAGAGCGTAGTGGAGAAATTGCAGGAAGGGCTTGCAGGGAAAGAGGGGGAAGAGTTTGTAGTGATTTCTTTTGTGAATAGATAAATGTGAAAACCTGCTTACAAATACCGTGAAATGGTGTACAATAGATAAGACTTATTGATGAAGAGTTTTGGGTAGATTGGTTATGGAGCTGGTATCATTAATTTTAACGACCTTCAATTGTAAAGAAAACCTTATAAAAACGCTTAGCAGCATAGAGAGTCAGGATTATCCTGATTTAGAGATTGTTATCAAAGATGGTGGTTCTATGGATGGAACCTTAGAGGTAATTCGGGAGTACGAAAAGGCAAGCAGTTTTTTAGTAAAGTGGGTGTCTGCGAAGGATCAGGGGCTATATGATGCTATGAACCAGGGGCTTGCTCTTGCCACAGGGGAGATTATTCTGTTTTTTAATGACAGATTTACAGGTGCGCATGTGGTGTCTAAATGCATCCATGCCATGGAACAGGAAGGTACGGATGGTGTTCATGGCGATTTGGTATATGCGGAAGACGGCGTGGTAAAACGCTATTGGAAAATGGGAACTGGGAAGATCAGAAATGGTTGGATGCCAGGACATCCCACACTGTTTTTACGGCGTAAGATCTATGAGAAATATGGAAATTATGATTGCAGTTATAAGTGTTCTGCAGATTTTGAATTTATGGTACGGATTTTAAAGGATGGGAAAGTGAGTCTTGCCTATATTCCAGAAGTCCTTGTGGAGATGTATTATGGTGGAACCAGCACCCAGAGTGTCAGCGCGTATAGTGTGTCTGTCAGGGAAGCTCACAGGGCGCTTGCAGCAAATGGTATAAGATTTTCATGGTGGGTGGTTTTTTTGCGGACGCTGAGAACGATTCCTCAATTTATATCAGGGCAAAAAACATTTCCGCCTCATAAGGATAATGAAATTAATAAGCAGAGGAATAATAAAAATAAAAATCTTTTGCAAAGAAAGCAGGTATATATGAATCCATTAGATATTTCAAAAAAATATTTGATTACCGGAGGAGCCGGTTTTATCGGGTTTTATCTCTCCAAAGCGCTCCTTGATGCAGGTGCGCAGGTGGTTGGTCTGGATAATCTGAATGATTATTACGAGGTTTCCTTAAAAGAGGATCGGCTTTCCATTTTGAAAAATTATGAAAAATATCAGTTCGTGAAAGGCGATTTGGCGGACAAGGACATGGTATTGTCGCTGTTTGAGAAAGAGCAGCCGCAGGTCGTGGTGAATTTGGCGGCTCAGGCAGGGGTGCGCTACAGCATTGATAACCCAGATGCGTATATCCAGTCCAACATTGTAGGCTTTTTTAACATTCTGGAGGCTTGCCGTCATAATCCGGTGAAGCATCTGGTATTTGCTTCTTCCAGTTCTGTTTATGGGGGAAATACAAAGGTGCCTTTTTCTACTCAGGATCAGGTGGACAAGCCGGTCAGCCTGTATGCAGCCACCAAAAAATCCAACGAGCTGATGGCATATTCTTACAGTAAGCTTTATGGGATTCCGCTGACCGGGCTGCGTTTTTTTACGGTGTATGGTCCTATGGGCAGACCGGACATGGCATATTTTAAATTTGCCAAAAAGATTATGGCAGGGGAACCAATCCAGATTTACAATCAGGGCGATATGCTCCGGGACTTTACTTATATTGACGATATCGTAACCGGTGTGGTAAATATTCTCTGCAATCCGCCTGCCACGGATGAAAACGGCAGTGCCTATAAGATTTACAATATCGGAAATAATAAGCCGGAAAAGCTGATGGATTATATTGCAACGTTAGAAAGATGCCTTGGCAGGGAAGCGAAAAAGGAATTTTTGCCCATGCAGCCCGGGGATGTGTATGAAACTTATGCAGATGTGCAGGAGCTGATCAATGATTTTGGATTTAAGCCTTCTACGTCTATTGAGGATGGACTTGGACGTTTTGCAGAGTGGTTTTTAAAGTATTATGGATACTGTGAAAAATAATTTTTTAGGAACAAATTGGTGTTTATGCCTCAGTGCAGAGGCGAAGAAAGACGGAGGATATATGATATGAAAATTGCAGTGGCAGGAACAGGTTATGTAGGCTTGGTGGCCGGGGTGTGCTTTGCGGAGGTAGGGCATGAGGTGACCTGCGTGGACGTAGATGAAAAGAAGGTTGAGATCATGCGTCAGGGGATTTCCCCGATTTATGAGGAAGGTCTGGAAGAACTGATGCAGAAAAATAATGCAAGGGGAACTTTGCATTTTACGACAGATTACCGGGAGGCTTACCGGGATGCGCAGGCTATTTTTATCGGGGTAGGCACGCCGGAGATGCCTGATGGGAGCGCCAATTTAAGCTACATAGCGACGGTTTCCAGACAGATTGCAGAATCTATTGAGAGAGATTGTCTGGTGGTAGTAAAGTCCACGGTGCCGGTAGGAACCAATGACAAGGTGGAGCAGTTTATTAAGGACTTTCTGGTACATGATGTGAAGGTGGAGGTGGCATCCAACCCGGAATTTCTCGCCCAGGGAACGGCAGTCCACGACACCCTTCATGCGGCGCGGATCATCATTGGAACGCAGAGTAAGGAAGCAGAGGAAATGCTGAAGGAAATCTACGAGCCCTTTCATTTGCCCATCGTCTCTGTTAAGCGCCGGTCTGCGGAGATGATCAAGTATGCCTGCAATGACTTTTTGGCATTGAAAATTTCTTATATGAATGATATTGCCAATCTGTGCGAGCTGGTCGGGGCGGATATCACAGATGTGGCTAAGGGAATGAGCTATGACGAGCGGATCGGTGCCAGGTTTCTAAATGCAGGGATCGGGTTTGGCGGAAGCTGTTTCCCGAAAGATACGAAAGCGCTGAAATTTCTTGCAAGGGAGCATGGATACCAGTTGAAGACGGTGGAGGCTTGCGTGGATGTAAACAGTGCCCAAAAAGTGCGTTTGTTTGAAAAAGCCAAGGAGCGGATGATCTCCTTTAGCGGGCTAAAGGCAGTAGTGTTAGGGCTTACCTTTAAGGCGGGAACGGATGACCTGCGGGAAGCGCCGTCCATTGATAATTTGAAACTGTTGCTGGCAGCAGGCGCGGAAGTATATGCTTATGACCCGAAAGGAACAGACCGGGCAAAACAGCTTTTCCCGGAAGGAAAAGTGGAGCAGGGAACCATGCATTATGTGGATTCACCAGAGGAAGCATTGAAAGGGGCAAATATCTGCTTTGTATTTACGGAGTGGGGAGAGATTAAGACGATCACACCGGAGAAATTTAAAACGTTGATGCATACACCGCTTGTTTATGATGGGCGGAATTTATATAGTCCTAAACAGATGAAGGAAAGCGGAGTGGAATATTATAGTATTGGGCGGTAATTATGGCAAACGACAAAAATATTTGCCGTTTGCCATAGTTGGATGCGCACGTCCGCATGGGGAATTCCGCTGCATTTGCAGCATGCGGACGGCGCAAACGGAAACGACTAAAGTCGTCTCCGGTACAATTTCTTATATCTTTCTTAATTTTGCGGAAAAGACCTATAAAAATAGGTCTTTTTTTGTTATACTGTTATTAGTTTGTAGCGTGTATTCGGTTTACAGAGAAACCGTTTCGTGTTTAAGCCAAGCTTTTAAAGGAATTGCTTTTGTATGGTCAGGATGGGTCAGAGGCAGCCTGATATAGAAATTCTGTTCTGGTGAGAAGACAGGCGACGAAATAAGAACGTGAGAAATGAAAAGTGAACAGAGGTAGGAAAGATGTTTGGGTCAATGATGTTTCCCATTTTTTTGGGGATTACAGTATTGTTGTTTTTTCTGTTGCCCATCAAATGTCGTCCGGCAGTTCTGCTTTTTTCAAGCTACTTTTTTTGTGGTTTTATCAGCTTGCAAGCGTTGGCAGCACTTATTGTAGTGTCTGTCTGGGTCTGGGCAGAAGGAATTTGGATTGAACGTCTGGGAAAAAAGGGAAAAAACAATCACAGCAGAGCCGCAGCGATATCAGCGGTTGGTATCTGTATTTTAGTGCTTGCAATTTTTAAGTATGGGAATAGTGTGATAAGTCGGGGCGGGCTGGAAGGTGTCCTCGGGGAGGGAATCTTGTCAGGCCTTATTATGCCGGTAGGGTTGTCTTTTTATTTGTTTCAGGCAATCGGATATTTGGCAGATATTGCATCAGGAAAATCTCATGCTGAAAAGAATTTTTTCTATTTAGGTTGTTTTCTTGCATTTTTCCCTAAGCTGGTGAGTGGTCCGATCGAGAGAGAAGGGGATTTTATTCCGCAAATGAAAAAGCTTGGGGAAGTAAAATTCTGGGACCGGGGAAGGCTTTCTACGGCATTTACCTATATGCTTTGGGGATATTTTATGAAAATGGTAGTGGCTGACCGGCTGGCTATACAGGTAAATATCCTGTTTGACAGGATGCAGGAGTTTGACAGCTTTTGGCTGGTTATGGGGGCACTTTTTTATACCATACAGATTTATTGTGATTTTGCAGGTTATTCCTATATTGCAATAGGTTGTGCCCAGATCTTCGGCATTCAGCTGACACAGAATTTTAAAGCTCCTTATCAGGCTGCGAGCATTACAGAATTTTGGAGAAAATGGCATGTTTCCTTGAGCGGCTGGCTGCGGGATTATCTGTATATACCCCTGGGAGGGAGCAGGAAAGGTTTTGGGCGGAAATGCGCTAATACCATGATCGTGTTTCTGGTATGCGGGATGTGGCATGGGGCGGGGATGCATTTTGTGGCATGGGGCATTTTGCATGGCTTGTACTCTGTAGCAGATAGTATAATTCGGAGGAAAGGATGGGAAATACCGGCGGGAAGGTTCATAACCTTCACAGAGGTGGCGGTTGCATGGATTTTTTTCAGGGCAGAAAGTCTTCGGCAGGCATTAAGGTACATTTATTATATGGCAACAGCAGGAATCCACCCGGAACAAATGAAAAACATGCAGGAGATGCTGGGACTTGACATGCCCGAAATGATTATAGTTGGATTCGGAATTATATTAGTCTGGCTGGCGGATGAGTTATGTAACAGGAAACAGATGCACTTCCCTTTCCTTATCCAGCAGCGAAAAAACACGGTACGATATACAATTTTTTATTTGCTGTTAATTGCTATTTTCATTTTTGGAGTATACGGATCGGGTTATCACACGGAGCAATTTATTTATATGCAGTTTTAAGGGGAACTTTTATGAAAGCAACGAGAAAGAAAAACCGGGTAAGAATAGGATTCTTGATTTTGTTTGTTGTTACTATTTATTTGGCTTCCAGTATACTTCGTGTCAAATCACCGCATGGAATTAATCAGTTAGAGGGCTTATATTGGCAGCCGGATCATACAATTGATGTGGTGATGATGGGAACCAGTCATATTCACTGTAATGTAAATACTGCCTTACTTTGGGAAAAATATGGGATAGCAGCTTATGATTATAGCGGGGCGGAACAACCATTATGGATGACATATTTTTATTTGAGGGAATTATATAAATACCAAAACCCCAAGGTAGTTGTAGTGGATATGTATGCGCCTGCAAGATTTAAAGAGGATTATCAATATGACTGGATATCTGAAAACATTTACGGTATGCGGTTTTCTTTAAATAAGCTGGAAATGCTGGCAGTAAGCGTGGAACCTTCAAAATTATTTCAGTATTTTCCATCGTTTTCGGTATATCATAGCAGATATGATGATCTGGAAAAAGAGGATTTTGAGCATTTCTTTTGGAACTGGGATGAAAAGGAAGCTTTTAAAGGCTACACGCCTTATTGGAAGCAAAGCCCTCAGCAGGTTCCAGATATTACGGAAAAGGGTAAAGATGGATTGAGCAATAAATCCGAAAAGTATCTGAAAAAGATTATTGACTATATGAAGGAAAAAGACGGTGAACTTATACTGATTGCGGCACCATATGTTGTAACAAATGAAGATCAGAAAACATATAACAGGATTGCTGAAATAGCTAAAGAGGAAGGAGTCAGTTTTATTGATTATAATGAATATTATGATGAGATAGGATTAGATTTTGAGAAGGATTTTAATGACGAGTCACATTTGAATTATTGGGGGAGTTGCAAGTTTACAGAGTATTTGGGAAATTATTTGAATTCTTTTGAAGAAGTTCGTGATAGAAGGGGACAGGAGAATTATGGCTCATGGGATGATCATGTAAAAATGATCAATGAGGAACTTCACAATTATCAAAGTGGTAAAATAAAAAATGATCAATGAGGGGTATGAAATGTTTTAGTTGTGTTTTTGATATTCATTCGATATAATGAGTGCAGTGCAGTTTGAATAAGATATTTGGGAGAGTATATTGAAAAATGAATTTTTGCCAGGCAGGTAAGAGCAGAATACAAATATGGCGTCTTTTTGTATTTATAAGTACGTGTCTGGCAATTTTTGTTATCCTGATAGGATCCTATATTTTGACAGATCATGAAAAGGCATTTAAAGATGAATTTTATCTGGAAGGAATGGTGGGGGACGAGCGGATACAGTTTCGAATATGGGAGAACCAGTCCGAAGGGATGTACTATTTGTTTCTTCCGGCATACTACGTAAATGAAGATATTGATTTGACAATTCACACAGGGAAAAATTTGTTGGTCAGTGTGAATGAAGTGTTTTTTAAGGATTCCGATAGCTGGGAAAATATACAAAGTGATACTGTTTATCACATTCAGGTTAAAAATATTTTTGGGATACCGTACGTGGATAAGCCGCTTCAGGTATTGATTTCAGAGAATTTACCGGCTGTTTTTATTAAAGCAGAAGCGAAAGATTTGCTTGAAAATGAGATTGATAAAAAGAAATATATAGAGACTGGCAACATATTGCTGATAAACCCGGACGGAAATGCAGAATGTGTCCAACAGCTAGAACGGTTCAAAATAAGAGGTAATCTCACCGCAACCTTAGAAAAGAAACCCTATAGTTTTACATTGACAGAGCCTTTCGGGCTATGCGGTATGGCATCTGCTAAGAAGTGGAAGCTTATTGCTAATGCAACGGATGGATCGTATATAAGAAATAAATTAATATTGGATTTGGCAAATCAGGTCACGGATGCATATGAACCGGATGGTGAATTTGTAGATCTTTTTTTGAATGGTGAATATCAGGGGATGTATCTTTTGACAGAAGGGATTGAATTAGGTGAAAACCGTTTGGATATTCATCCCAAAGGGGATTGGCTGCTGGAGATGGAGCTTGATTTCCGCATGGAGGAGAACATTTCATATGTGATCACTGACAGCGGTCAGATATTTGCGATCAGTGCTCCTGATGTAGTTCTTTCGGATGAAATGGAGTTTTTGGATTCTTTTCTTAACGATGTGGAAAGTGCATTGTATGCGAAGGATGGCATCAGTACCATAAGTGGAAAGAGTTTGGAAGAATTGATTGATATGGACTCATGGACTGATGCGTGGCTGATTCAGGAAATATCCGGAGATCATGATACAGGAATAGCCAGTCAATTTGCGTATATTCAGGAAGATGGGCGGTTATATGCGGGTCCGGTATGGGATTTTGATGGGACGATGGGAAATGTAAATACGGCAATGTTTCGAATCCCGGAAGCGCTTACTACATCTATTCAAAATACGAGACCGGTGAATAATGCGAATCAAAACCGATGGTTATCGGCAATGTACCGAAATGAGAAATTCCGGGAAATGCTTGAAGAGAAATATTCTGCAGTTTTTAAGCCAATTGTAGATAAAATGTGTAATGAAACCATAGACAACTATGTTGGTAATATATATAAATCAGCCGGATTGGATGCTTTAAGATGGAATGAGAAGCGTCTGGACTGGGCGTTTGTGCTGCCGGCAGGAATAGAAATAGGAGAAGAAGGCGATTTTTGGAGATACGATATATTAACTGAGCAGATAGAAATGGTACGAGATTTTTTGAAGCGTAAGAATGATTTTTTAAATTCTTTATGGATTGAGCACAAGGAATATTGCATTGTAGAAGTGAGAAATGAAGCTCCTTTTCTAAATAGTGATTATAATCATACATTGTATTATTGGGTAGAAAAAGGGAAACCTTTTTTAGACGAGCCGTTGGAGGCGAATGACCATTATGAATTTGTAGGTTATGTTGATATTGACAGTAAGACAAGCATAGCACAAGGTGCCATTATTCAAAATGATTGTATCATGGAAAGTGCATGGAAAGAGAAAGGGGATTAAAATGGGATTTTCAGATATTTTTAAAAATAGTTTTTTGTCATCGTATACAAGTGAAAATACTAGCGTGCTGCATGTTACAGCAGTACTTTTGATTACTTGTATAATTGCATGCTATATATTCACAGTGTACCGTTTGGTCACAAGAAAAACCTTTTATTCCAGGACATTCAATATTTCACTGGCAGCAGTAGCTGTTATCACGGCAGCAATCATCCTTGCAGTTCAGGCAAGCATCGTGATTTCACTTGGTATGGTTGGCGCCCTTTCCATTGTCCGTTTCAGGACGGCGGTAAAAGAACCATTAGACTTAGTATTTTTATTCTGGTCCATTGCAGTAGGGATTTGCTGCGGTGCCCATGTGACAGAAATTGCTGTGGTGCTTTCTGTATTGCTGACAGTTTTGGTTATTGTGCTTGACCAGCTTCCGGTAGGGCGTGCGCCAATGATTTTAGTAGCAAATTTGGAAGATGGAAAACTGGAACCTGACCTGCTGAAAAAAGTAGGGGAATTTTGCAAGTATTATAAGGTGAAATCCAGAAATATTGCCATGGGTAAATGTAATCTGGTGGTGGAAGTGCGCTCTGCAAAAGAATATGATATGGTACTGGCAATTGAGGCGATAAAGGGAGTGGAAAGTGTTTCTCTGATTGCCCACGATGGGGAAGTGACATTTTAAAGCGCTACATGCAGATGGGAGGAGAAGAAGTATTTGACGGAGCGACAATACAGACATGAATACAAATATCCCCTTACCAATGGGCAGATGCTGATTGAAAATGCAAAAATCAGTGCGCTTGCCCAAAAGGATGCTCATGCGGGAAAAAATGGATTTTATAATATCAGAAGCCTTTATTTTGATGATTATGAAAATAGCTGTTATCTGGATAATGAAAATGGAGTGGATGACAGGGAGAAGTACCGGATACGGATTTACAATCATAGTACAGAACATATTGCTCTTGAAATTAAGAAAAAGACAAGAGGAAAAACAAGCAAGTGTTCCTGTCCGATCACATTGATTCAGTGCAGGCAGTTGATGGAGGGAAGGATACCGGTCGATATAGAACCGCAGCAGCAGGTATTGCACAGGCTGGCTTATTTGATGGCGGTGAAGCGAATGCGTCCGGTAGTAATTGTGGATTACGACCGGGTGCCGTACGTTTACCGGATGTCAGATGCAAATGTGAGAGTAACTTTTGACCATCATATTATGTCGGTTGGTGATGTGAGCACCTTTTTGGATGAAAAGGCAGCAGGAAGAAGCGTAATGCCTGCAGGATGGTCGTTAATGGAGGTTAAGTTTGACAGTTTTCTGCCAGATGAGGTATATGCGGTTTTGCAGCTTGGCGGTCTTCGGGCGGATACATTTTCCAAATATTATTTATGCAGGAAATTTAAAGAGCAGTTAATATAGGAAATATATTGCGAAGCGGGGGAATACATTATGGGAAGAAAAGATGAAGAGATCAATGAGCTGTTACGAGAATATGAATATAATAGCGAAAAATTTAACAATATACAGAAAACCCTTGGGCTTTTAAAGAATTATCTGAAATCAATGGGGCGATTCCCGGAAAAAGCAAAGCAGTCGGAAATGGATAAAAAGCTTTTGATGGTCAAAGAACTGACATGGATCAATGAGATAAAGCGAGTTCCGGGAAACCAGGAGCTTTTGAAAGAGCATATGGCTGAGGCTGAAATTGAAGTAGATGTTGAGATTCGTGAGGAAGATTATGAGCAGTTATCCTTACCCGGCTGTGAAGCGGAGCGCGGAGAAATCAGGAAGGTAAAGAAAAAGATTTCGATCAGTTCGCTTACAGAAAACAAATGTTACCGGAAGGCGGCTGCGAAAAGGGGGATAGGTGAAATCCTGGAGGATCATAGTAAGCAATGCCTTCTGGATTATAATAAATATCTGGGAACAGATGTGGCTGCCAAGTCATCAAAAGAAACGTTAGCAAAGGGGATAGAGGAATGGATCACGAGATACCCACTTCAGTTGCTGCTGACCTTTTCCAGATCAACCATAAAGCTTTTGCGTAAATTGACGGATATGAAAGAGGAATCAAACATATCCGTCACAGAGAAAAATGTAGATGATTTTATGCAGCTGATGACATGGGGGCTTTTGGATGTTGCTATCACTTATCAGAATGAAGAAATCTTTTTTGAGGTTTCGGTTCCGGCAGATGTTAAGGAATGTATTCTTCCGCAGTTTGAGAACATTACCAGAGAAAAGATGGAAGAAAGCGATGTCTGGTGCTATTTTGCATCAGGCAAGGGGGGTATCCCGGACGAGAAAAAAGTATGGGATAGCATTGGGAAAATTGGCGATGATATTCACTTCCTGTTGCTGGAGTATGGTATCTTAGATGTTGAAACATTCCACAGGCTTTTTACAGAAATTTATCAGACAGAATTCACGAAAAAGCAGCTTATGCGGTTTGTATATTTGTGGGGAACCTTTCATCAGCGGCTTCTGACCGGGAAATTAGTGGCGGGCAAAGAAATTTATGTCGGAAATCCTGAACTTGCTATTGATGCTGTATTTTTAAAAAGAGAGAAATATTGTAAGGATATTCCTTACCGGTGCCAGTCCAAGGAAGAAATGCTTGCAGAGATGGATTTACTGATGAGGCTGTGGGCAGTTGTGGGAGCTTCTTTTTATGAGTGGGAGCTTGATGAAGAAGAGCTAGAGCGGATCATGATGGATGGGCATCAGTTGATTCAGGAAGGCATGGCGGTTTCTGATCTTATGGAGTATTTTTTCAGTTGTTTTGAAATGGAGGAGCAGCTGGATTTAGTGATGCTTTGGAGATTTTTGACAAGGCTGGGGCTGGGAACACCGCTTCCCATGTTGAAAGGGTATAGCAGAATAGGATTTCAGCAAAAATATGGGAAATATCAATATCTGGATTTGTTCAGGGGAACCGATAAGAGGATCCGGAAAGCGGCATTATATGAACTTCCGGTAGAAATGCAGGAAAAACTGGCAGATTTGGTTATATTAGCTGAAACAGCAGATTATGAAACATTGAAAGCAGAAGAAACAAAACTTCCATTTTCTTGTATGCATAATGAGCAGGTGAAGATTTTCCTTGTTATCAATCGTCTTACTGCCTATGGCAATATTCAGGATGAAGAGAAGAAGAGTGCTGTAGAGCAAAATCTGCGGAAAATGGTTTTGGATTTATGCGGGGAATGCCGAGATGAATATACTTCATCAAAGCTGCTGGAGCTGGCAAGCAAATATGACATTGTCCAGAGTGCAGAAGAAAGGGAACCAGTTTATGTGAACGAGAGGGATGCAGATTACTTCTGGGATGATGAATGGGAAGAACCTGTCGCGCCGGTGGTAAAAGCGGAGAAGGTTTATCCCAATGATCCTTGTCCTTGTGGTTCAGGGAAAAAATTTAAGAAATGCTGTAAGGGAAAAGGAATTTACGATTAGCGACAGGAGTCAATTTTGAACATTGACGCTGAACATAATAAATGATACGATAATCTGGTTGAAATTAAGTTATAGGCATGTATCAGGCAGCCTGCAGATAAGGAGATTAAAATGTCAGTTAAGTTTCACAATTTTGGTGGTGTTATTGGATGGAATCTTCAGAAGCGGTTTCCCAAGCTTTCTTCTGAGAGCTATTTGAAATTGCAGTTTCTCACCAGAAATAAATTACAGGAAAAGTATATTGAATATTTTATGAAGGGTGAGGAGCCTCCTATGCCGCTGGTGGTCAATTTAGAGACTATTAACCGCTGTAACAGCACCTGCTCATTCTGCACAGCAAACAGGAATGCAGAAAAGCGCCCTTACAAAAGGATGGAGGACAAGCTGTTTTACAGTATCATTGACCAGCTCAGGGACTGGGGATACAAAGGGCATTTGACACTTTATGGAAACAATGAGCCTTTTCTGGATACCAGAGTTGTAGAATTTCACAAATACTGCAGGGAGCAGCTTCCGGATTGCTTTATTTTTCTTTCCACCAATGGTCTTTTACTTACCGTGGATAAGGTAAAGGAGATCATTCCGTACGTGGATCAGTTGATCATAAATAATTATTGCCGGGACATGAAGCTGCATGATAATGTACGAGAAATTTATGAGTATGCGAAGGCTCATCAGGATGAATTTAAGGATGTTGAGTTATTGATCCAGATGCGTTATATGGATGCAGTGCTGACCAACCGTGCAGGAAGTGCGCCGAATAAGCAGAATACACAAAAGATTATTAAAGAAACCTGTCTGATGCCTTATACAGATATGTTTATCTTCCCGGATGGAAGAATGGGAATCTGTTGTTGTGATAATTTTGAGGTGACAAACCTTGCGGACCTTAATGAGGTGCCCCTTAAGGAAGCCTGGAACAGTGCAGAATATAAGAAGCTGCGGCAGGCAATAAGGACAAGCAGAGGGGATTATAGCTTTTGTAAGTACTGTGATTTTATTGATGCGGGATTGCGCATGGATGTGGTGGATGATACGCTGAAAAATCGGGCGGCTAATCACGGTGCCAGACAATCCCTGTTCAGAAAATAAGAATAGACAACAAAACAAGGAAACGTAAAAAATGCTGTCACCTAGAGATTATGTTCACTGTGTGACAGCATTTTTTGGATAAATTTGATTTTCTAATCTATTTCCGCCTCGTTGGTTGGAGCTTCCTCGTGATACTCCTGTTCTGTGTTTACATTCCAGATATTGGACTTGTCCTTCCTGCCGCTTAAGATATTCCCCACAGCCTCAAAGGAAGTAACCATAGAATGGTCAATGTTATTGTAGCGGTGCTGGCCATTGCGCCCTACACAGTAGAGGTTGTCGATGGAGCTTAAATAGGCAACTAGGGTATCGATCTCGTCATAGGTATCGAAGTAGGCGGGGTACGCCTTTTTTACTTTTTCCATATGAGTATCTATGACAACATCAGGGCTGTCGATCAGCCCTAACTTGATCATTTCTTCCACACCGATTTTGGAGAATTCCTCCTCGGTCATGTTCCAGAAGTTATCCCCTTCCGTTACGAAATATTCCAGTCCAATCCATACGGTGTGCTCCAGATCCTTTATCATGTAAGGGGACCAGTTGTTATAAATCTGGAAACGTCCCAGTTTCACGTTCCTGTCCTGTACGTAGACCCAGCAATCCGGAACGATATTGCTTACGGTTTTCATATTGGTTTTATTTTCTAGATTAATTTTAGGAACCAGAACACCTAAGGTCATATAGTCCCGATAGGGGAGCCCGGCGGCAATTCTGGCGGGCTCAGCGGGAACATCATTCATTCCGGCCACCAAATCCTTTACCGGCATGGAGGAGATGAAATAGTCTCCTTCCATGG